>WLWH01000067.1_pt1 | contig 82059 bp, 62 predicted proteins | sample 6712741 | NCBI WGS metagenome assembly WLWH01 (sample SAMN12718694, study PRJNA515312) | sponge metagenome | isolation source: marine sponge | host: Mycale hentscheli | place: New Zealand: South Island, Marlborough, Capsize Point | collected 2003-05-01 | reverse complement strand
GACGAGAATTCTAATGACTGGTCATCAAGAGGCTGGTTATAGAATAATAGTTTTAAATTAAATAAATTCTTTATATATTTGTAATTATAATTATAAAACAACGCGTCATGGCAAAAAAATCAACAAAGAAAGCAGCAAAGATTACTGCTGAAGAACTAGAACAGTTACAAGGCTTACAACAAGCAATTGGAAATGCTGTAAACAATCTTGCTAACATTGAAATTGCAAAGCATGAGTTGCTTCAAGATCACGCATCTATGAAAGCAGCAATGAGAGCTTTTTCAGAAGAATTGCAACAAAAATATGGAGAAGTGAATATCTCTTTAGCGGATGGTATTATTACAGAACCTGAAGCAAAAGAAGCTCCAGTAATGGCTCCTGTTGAATAACATTCAGCATTAGAGTTTCTTAGATCCTATTTTACAGCTTAATTATAATTAAACTTCTTGTTTGATTATAAAAACTTTTGTATATTATAGTGTATACTAGTAAGTTTTATTAGTTGTAAAATAGGATTTTTATGTTATCAATCAATAATAGGGACACATCACCCTGCTCTCACATCTCATCAAACTGCGTAGTCTGGCAAGGTCCTGATATTCCTTGTATTGGATTATGTAATGGTGATACTGTAAGTGATGTAATTGCAAAACTTGCAGAAAAACTTTGTGATTTATTAGATCAGACAACAACAGCAGAACCAGATTTAACTGGCTTAGATTTGTTGTGCACTCTTCCTAATGGACAAACAGCTCCAGATACAATTGCTGAAACTATACAAGTAATTGTAAACTATGTATGTAGTATTTCACAAACTCCAGATTACGTATTACCTACAATTAATTTACCAGCCTGCTTACATTATACTCCACAAGGATCAGTTGATGAAGTAACAGCTTTACCTTTAGATGAGTATGCTGAATTACTGGCTACAGAAATATGTGATATTCTTTCAACAATTTCTGTTATACAAACAAATCTTTTAGATCATGAATCTAGGCTTGTTATTCTAGAGAACTGTGTATTACCTTGTGCTAGCGGTCCTGCGGATCAATATGTTCTTTCTGAATGTTTATTCCCTGGAGTCAGTACATCTCATGGTGATATGATTCTTGCTTTAGAGACTGCTCATTGTAATTTAGAAAGTGCAGTTGGTAGCCCAGCTTTAATTTCTTTAGCTGTTAATGCTTCTAACTGTCTTTTGGGTGCTGATACTATGTTAAGTGGTGAGGGGACTTATGGTTCTATGGCAAATTGGATTGCTCAACCAGCTACTTTATCTCATGCTGTACAAAATGCATGGGTTGTTATTTGCGATATGTATGATGCAATTCAAACAATTCAAGCAAATTGTTGTCCTGGAGCTTGTGATTCTATTGTATATGCATTTAGTGCTAGTTTAAATAAAAGTAATGATGGAGTGCCTATAGGTATTACAGCATTATTTACAGCATCTTCTGTTCCTGCAACATATAATGATTGTACTGGTTCTAGTACATTGACAGTAACAGATGGTAATGGTGCATCTACCACAACTACATTTAGCATTGCATCTTTGCAAAGTTCAGCAAGTGGTCTTTTTGTATCATTAACTGGTTTATACTTATATGATGGATTTACGCTCGCTGCTGATTTTTGTACAACAGATGGAGTCAATACGTGTAGTGAAACAGTTACTACAACAGTTTCTTCTGAAATCCCATGTCCTGCTAACATGACTCAAGCGGCTAATACTACAACAATAGATGTTACATTTAATAACTGGATTGGTAATACTGCTATCTATGTGGTTAAAGCAACTGATGTATCTACGGGCATTGTGGTAGATTCTAATACTATTACTACTCCAGGTATATCTGTGTCAACGCAACTTACAGGATTAACTGCAGGTACAACATATCTTGTTTCTATTGAAGTAAGCATTGGCGGTAGAACTAGAACTTGTGATTTCCCGTATAATATTACAACAGAAGAAGAAGAACCAGCTGTAACAAATTATAATCTAAGATCTTGTAACAATCCAGGTGATATTATTGTAGGATCTTATTCTTCTGGTACATTAAGTATTGGTCAAGCGGTTAAGACAACGCTTGATGGTGGTGCATCTTGTTTGGAAATTATTAGTACAACAACCAATGCAGCAACTGTAACTATATTACAGGCATTGACTGATTGTAGCAGCTGTCAAACTGCTTGTTTATCATATCGTATTCAAAGCAACTATGCACAGCATGATGGTGATGTAAACTATACAGATTGTAATGGAAATGCTTCTTCACAAGCTGTTGTTGGTATAACTACATTTACAATTTGTTCACAAACATATCCCGTATTTAGTGGATTAAGTGGTCCAGCTACTATAACACTGGTTGGTAATTGTGCTTAATATATAATAATTAATAAAAAATAAAATGGCTTGTACGTGTAGTAATTGTAATTCAGATCCCTGTGGATGTAAAGACCACGGTTTAACAACACCATGTGGTTATACAGAGTGTAGCACGGGTAATGAGCGTTGTGATGATGTTCAATGTACTGAGTGTGTTAGCTATTGTGGATCAACCTTTAGAATTGAAACTCCAACTGGAATTTTAAAGGTAGAGTCTGGAGAAAGACTTGATCAAATTCTACAAAAGTTTGCTTTAATGTTTGTACACGGTATTGACGTCTGTGCAGCAGATAATGTACATCACGCTCCTTATAACCTATATGCAGAAACAGTTACTAGCACAACTATTGATATTGTATGGGGAGGTATTTCATCTTTAAGTGAACAGTTTGATGTGTTCTATGATACTGTAGATACACCATCAGGTTGGACACAAGCAAATGCAAATCCTTTAGCAACAGCAATAGATAAATATACAATCATTGATCTTGCTCCTGCAACCGAATATAAAATAAAAGTAGAATCAACTTTTGGTGGAAACACCTGTGACTCAGTAGAGATTTTGGTTACTACTTTATCCGCATAACAACAAGAAGTGGTAGTTTGTTGGTTTTCTGTCACAGACGTTGGAGAGGGTCCCTGCGGGGACCTTCTTTTTTTATTAATAAATATTTCTTAGATTTGGTAAACTTATAAATCTTTATTATGCAAAATCTCAAACAAAAAATTGCAGAAAGTTTGAAGTGGAAAAAGAATCCAAGTATAGCTTCTGCAAGACTGGGAATTTCTGAAAAAGAGTATTTAAAAATTAAAAAGGAAATACTGTCAGAAAGAAAAAGAGAGGGGAAAAAACGTAAATTTTTTAGCAGTGCATCAGATAATGCACAACTTGCAGAAGCCATTGATCTTGAAAAGGGAGAGGGTAAAATCTCTGGAACTTTTGATCATGAACCTAAGTCACCAGAAGAAATTATTGAATTACTTAAAATAGACACATCTATTTGGAAGTTATCTCAATATTGGAATAAACAGATGGGTGATCATTGGAGGGTTTCTGCTCTTGTATCTAAGGTCAAGAATTCTGATGAAAAGTATTTTGAGGATCTTTTAAATAACTGGGAGCCTAAAACATATAAAATAGAGAAACCAAATTTAAGAGATCTTAAAAAAGGAAAGACTGAAGTTTGTGCTGTAATGTCACTCCAGGATATTCACTTTGGTAAAGAGGGTAATGAAACTATAGATAAAGACTTTGAAGATACAATCACTGATCTTTTAACTAGAGCTGCTTCTGCTCATTTCATTAAGAAGCTATACTTTGTTCTTGGAGGTGATTTAATCAACATGGATACGTTTAATGGTACAACAACAAGCGGAACTATGTTGGACAACTGTAGCATGGCCACAGAGGCTTATGTGCAGGCTTTTGATGCTATGCATTGGGGTATTAATTATATCAAGCAGTTTTGTGAAGAGTTGGTTGTTGTTTATATACCGGGTAATCATGATAGACTTTCTTCATTCCATTTAGCTCATGCTTTATCTAAGTCTATTCAAGATTCTAATATTACATGGGATGTTGAATATGCTGAAAGAAAAGTACATGTTTGGGGTTCAAACTTTAATGCTTTTGAACATGGAGATGTACCAGCTAAAAACACACCTTTAGTATATGCAACTGAGTATCCTTTAGAATGGGGAACAACTAGAAACAGAACTCTATTTACAGGTCATTATCATCAGAATAAAAAGATAGAATATATGACCACATCTGAGAATACTGGTTTTATACATAAGACTTTACCAAGTCTTTGTAAGACTGATTATTACCACTATCATAACAAATATGTAGGTAATAGAAGATCAGGTAAAATAGAACTACAGCATGCAGACCTAGGAAATATTTGTGAATTAACGTATCAAGTATTATAAAGAACAGCAATTAAACTTTTATAACTGCTGTTTTTTTTGTAAATTAATAATGTAAACTATGATTAGTAATTTCAAAAAGCCTGATTTAAATGCTCCTAGATATAGGAAAAAAACATTGGGTCTACTGAATAAAGAAACATTTAAACAATTTAAAGACAAGAGACCATTATATGCTCATATTGACAATGATAAGTTAAAAACAATAATCAAGCTGTACAATAAAGCATTATGGGAAGGAGTCATAAAACATAGAGACGGTGTAGAGTTACCAGACTCATTAGGCTATTTGTTTATAGGAACATGTCCTCCAGCAAAGAATGTAAACATAGACTATCAAAAGTCAAATGAATATGGTAAGGTACTAAGAAATAAAAACTGGGATACGGACGGTAACATTGGTAAAATATTTTATACAAACTGGTCAACTAAATATAGATTTAAAAATAGAGAGCTTTGGTCATTTGTAGCATGTAGAGACTTTAAAAGAACGGTTGCAAAAGAATATCCTAAGAACTGGACCAAGTATATAAAGATGCAGAGCAAGATGAAAATCTCTCATTTATATGATCCTAACCCAAACAGTACAAAACAAGCACTAAAAGACTATGATGAATTTGAAACATAAACATCATGACTACAATAGGATCTGTAATATCAAGAATAAGGGGTCAAGTAAAAGCAGAAGTTCAAGATGCTTTTGTTACTGACAGATATATTTATAGTTTGATTCAAAAGTTTGCTCAACTTCTAATTAGAAGACAAGACAGCTTAAACAAACTAATGAAATTTAATGCAATATGGAAGCAGCTTCCTTTCATAGAGCTTATTGAAGTAGATAAAGTAGAAGCAGAGTGTACAGGAATTACTTCAGGCTGTACAATTAAAAGGACAAAAAATAAACTTCCCAATATGATGGAGGGTTATTGGGGTCCGCTAATTAGAACCGTTAGTTCTATTGATGGTTCACGTGAGCTTAAAGCTACACATCCAGGTACATATACCTCACTTACTAAAACAACTTCTTTTAGATATAACAACCAGAAATACTTTTGGTATTTAAATGGTTATCTATATTTCCCAGATTTGGAATGGGATGCTGTAAGGTTAGAGGGTGTATTTGATGATGACATTTCTGATTGGTTGTGTGAAACTAAAGATCAATGCACGCCAAGATATGAGCATGAAATTAATATTCCTGAATCTTTATTTGCTGAAATTGAGCAACAAGTTTTAGTTGCAATGGGATCTGCTTTAAGAATTCCACCAGAAGATTCAGATAACAAAATTAATATACATAGGTAATGGCAGTCTCACATAAATATAGAACTTTTGATCAGTTGATGGAAGATGTTTCCATTGACTTTTCTACGTATGCTCTTGAGGGTATGCTTGATCCAGCTCAGTTAATCAAAGTAGCTACAAGAGTTAATTATGATTTAGGGTTGAGAATTCATAGAACAAAACAAGTTGTTTTAGATATAGAACATAATAAGGCAAGACTGCCTCATGACTTTGCATATTTAAACTATGCATTCATTTGTGGTGATTATACTATTGAGCAAAAGATGCCATCAGGTACGCACGTAGAAGATGTAGCTGTTGATTATGTACCTGATCCTGGTATGACAGGACCATGTGATGATCCTACTTGTAAAGATGTTTGCGTTCTTACAAATTGTGGTGGTGATGTAGAATATAAACTTGTACATAAAACAGGTTCTTCTGAATATAGAAGCTACACTGCTTTTGCTCCTTTACGTATTACAACAGTTAATGATCAGACTTGTGATTGTCCTAACTTAAATGTTAGGTCTGATATGATTGGTGAGATTAAAGACGGATTTCTAAAAACCAATTTTAAAACCGGTAAAGTATACATCAATTACCAAGGTGCTATGGAAGATAATGAAGGTAACCTTTTAGTACTAGATCATCCATATTGCAATGAATACTATGAGTACGCTTTAAAGCAAAGAATCCTTGAGAACATGTTGTTTGCCGGTGAACCAGTGAGTAATCAAATGGGACTAATAGAACAGAGATTAAGAGCGGCTAGAAATAATGCACTAAGCTTTGTTAATACACCAGACTTTGAGGAAATGAGAAAGATGTGGGAAGTAAATAGAAAAGCACAGTACCACAATTACTACAATATGTTTAAAAGCAGACCTACACTAGGATAATACCATGGCAAAGAAACAAGCATCATCTTCTGCAACAAATGAATCAAAACTTCAAAATACTTCTACAGGAGACATTAGAGTTTTTTTGAAGGGTATGATTAAAGATACCTCACACTCTTTTATTCAGAAAGAGCAGTGGTCTCATGCGCGTAATGCTATTAACAATTCTGTTGATGGTGATCTTGTTCTTTTAGGTAATGAGCCTGCTAACCTTTTATGTGCATCTGCCCCCTATACAATTATTGGTGCTATTCATACTCAAGCTGATAAATGGGTAATTTATAGTACTAATAATAATAAATCTGAAATAGGTTTGTTTGATGACAGTCAATGTACATATACTAAAATTGTAAACGATGACTGTTTAAATTTTAATACAAAGCATCTTATTACAGGAGCAGCAAAAGAAAACTTTGACTGCACTTGGCAAGTATACTGGGATGATGGTAATAATCCATCAAGAACTATGAACATTGATGATGTTCCCTGGAAACAAGTTGTTGTATCTGATCCTGGTGAAGATTGTGTAATATATGAAGATACTGCAGAACTAGACTGTGAAAAAATCAGACTTGCTCCTTTATTAAATACACCATGTCTAGAATTATCTAAGTCTATTAGCGGTGGTCAATTGAGAAATGGATCATACCAGGCTTTTATTGCATATACTGTAAATGAGCAAAGAGTTACAGACTATATTGGTATTTCTAATGTTCAATCATTATTTGATCACAATGGTACTTCTGGTTCTTTATCTATAAAGGTTTCTAATCTTGATACAGAATTTGATTACTATGAACTTGTAATTTTATCCAATAACCAAGAAAACACTGTAGCTAAAAAAATAGGACTGTATAGCACAGAGCAATTTAATATTGAAATTGATTATATAGATCAGGCTTTAACATCTGTTTCTCTAGATGTAATTCCTTTAAGAAGCCCTGCTTATGAAAAGTCAGAAGCCATGTATGTGGTTAATGACTATTTAATTAGACAAGGTCCTACAGAACAATTTGATTTTAATTATCAACCCATTGCAAATCAAATTAAATCTAGATGGGTTGTTGCTGAATATAATTCTTCTTATTACTACAAGGGTGGTAATAAAACAGGATTTATGAGAGATGAGCAATATGCTTTCTTTATCCGTTGGATTTATAATACAGGTGAAAGATCTAGTTCTTATCATATTCCCGGTAGAGCACCAAGACCAAATGGTATAAACCAATGGGGACAAGTGATTAATGAAACAGCAACAAACGGTGGTCAAAACTCTATATCACCGGATGATATGAACTTTCAGATTTTTAATACAGCAACAATTACACAAGCTGGATTAAATACTCCAACTGGAGATGGTGGGACAATTATTGCTAAAGGTGATATGGCTTACTGGGAGTCTACAGAAAAGTATTCAGCAACAAGACCTGAAATATGGGGTAATCTTTGTGGTAAATATATTAGACATCACAAAATGCCAACGGAAGAGATTGGTCCACAACTTCATATATCTACAGATGATGGTAAAAAGATTAGAGTTCTTGGTGTTGAATTTTATGATATTAAACCGCCAGTTGATAATAATGGTAATTTAATTACAAATATTGTAGGTTATGAAATCTTAAGAGGATCAAGAGAAGGTCACAAATCTATTCTTGCTAAGGGTATATTTAGAAACATGCGTGAATATGATATTCCGGATGGTGGTCAAACATTGGGTAATGATAAGGGTTTATATCCAAACTATCCTTATAATGATCTTAGAGCAGATATATATTTTCATGATGGAGAAGAAGATCCTGATGCACATAGAACAGATGGTTGTGATACTTGGACACAGTCTATTACTACATTCAAACCATTAACGGGATATAAAAAAGATTACTTTACATTTCACTCACCAGAGTTAATGTTTAGAAGACCGTTTCTAAACGCTTATGAAACTAGAATTTACGGAGAACTATCTGGTGAATCTGTAGGACATTTTATTAATTCAGAAAATCATCCTAAAAACAAACTATTAAGAAACATTACATCTATACTAAGTTCTATAATTGGTATTGGATATGCCATATCTAGAATTAGAGGTAATGAAGGAAATGAAATTACAGGAAAAAGTACTAATTATAATCTTGTTGCTGAAAACTATGCTGAAGGTGGTGCGCTTGGTACTGGTGTTGGTGCAAGTATTCCAATGTATACCCCGGCTGTTGGTACAGCTTTTACAGTACATGCTTCTGCAGCTGGTGTACAAGGTGTGAACTTAGCTGCGTCAACTATTTGGGATGTTATAAAAGAGTTTTTAATTGATGATGCTGTTAGTTTGGGAGATCTTTTTATTGGAAATTCAGCTACTGCAGCAAAAATGAAAGCAGGTCAAGTAGCAAATAATATTTTTGCAATGGCTAACCCTGGTGTTGATTCTGGTAAACAAATAAAAAGATATAGTATTGAAGATCCTGCTGGAGCATTGCCAAAATTTTTACAAGCTATTTTTGGTGTTTTAATTGCGCGTTATAATATCATACAAGGGGGTAATGAGATTATTGACCTTATATATAATCTTGTAGATGAAGAAGATTTTGCATTTAAACACAACTCCCATGGATTTTATAATGAATATGCAAAACGCAATTCAGGTTTAGTTTTTAGAACCAAAACTTTAAACTCAAATTATATAGGCAGTTCTTTTCAACAATTTGAAGAATACAAGATTAATAATTTGTTTAGACCAATGACTGTTGCTTTAAGAACAGAAGATGAATTGGCTAATCCAAGTGTTCTAGATAAATCTAGATATGCAATTGGTGGTGATGCAACAACCCAATACGGTAATGCATTTTTGTTAAATCCAGAACAAGAACAAAAGAGACCTATATCTACATTATATGGTGGATTAAAGTTTGAATTTGAAAATCAATATGGGCAATTAGATGGGGTTAAACAAGTTCAAATGAGAGGTTGTATTGAACTTGTTACACCAACAAACCCAAGTGAAAAATTTAGCTCTTCTTCAATTTTTGCTGGTGATGTGTACATTAATAGGTACACAGAAAAAACAATCATGCCCATATTTTCTGATTTTTTAAATGGTCAGCCAGATCAATATGTTTTTGATTATTTACAGCGTGTAAATATTCCTTATCCAAGATTCTGGATGGATACCAGAAGATTTGATATGACAGAACTAGCAACTGAAATAACTTCATTTAGTATTGCAGATACAAGTTCACCTTTACCTAATGATTTATTTTATTTAGATAGAGGTTCAAATTCTTGCGTTGGTTCCGTTGGTCAATTTTTATTACCAAATTCTGGAGATCCAAATCCTGCTTTTGCTATGCGTTATGCTTATATGTATACTCATGTAAATGGTATTCAGGATTTCTTTGTAGAATCAGAATACAATTTAGCACATAGAGATTGGGAAGATCAAAATGATAAACGTCATTATGATATTAATGAATATACTGATGTAGATGATTTATTTCATGCTGACATAATTAAAAAAGGCAACTTCTATAAATATGATTTATCTCTTAGTATTTCTAAGCTAGTAACTCAGGTTACATCTTTTGGTAATGTACAACCCAGAGATTATGATTCTACTATTGCCGAGAATTGTTATCAAGAATATCCAAAGAGATTGTTATACTCATTACAATCACAGGAAGAAGCCAAGAAAGATTTTTGGAGAGTATTCTTAGCAAATAACTATAGAGATTTTAAGAATAAGGTTAGTTCTATAAAACCAATAAGCAAAAGCGGAGCTCTTATATTTTTCCCATATCAATCTCCACAAATGTTCCAAGGTGTTGACCAATTACAAACAGATCTTGGTACTAAGCTTACTATTGGTGATGGTGGATTATTTAGTCAACCTTTCCAAAATATTGTTAACTCTGATCTTTCTCATGAGTATGGATCAATGGAAAGCCTGCGTGCTGTAACTAATACTCCATTTGGTGTTTTCTTTATATCACAAGCGCAAGGTAAAGTATTCCAATATACAGGAAAGCTTGAAAATATTGCAAATACAGGAATGAAGCAGTGGTTTAATAAATACTTACCATCTGCTCTTATGCGTCAATTCCCTGCTTTAGAAAGTAGTAAGCTAAGTGACAACCCTGTAATTGGTATTGGATGTCAAGTTGTATATGATTCTAATTATGATATTGTATACTTCTGTAAAAAAGACTTCAAAGTAAAAGATCAATTTATGAATGGTTCTTCTGGTAGTAGTGGTTATATTTCATACTCAGATGACCAGTTCTATTTACATACTTCTGCAAGAAGCGTTATTGCAATTAGTATTGGAGACTCTAGATATTTTGAAGATGCTTCTTGGACTGTATCATATGATCCTAAAATTAACGCTTGGATTTCATTCCATGATTGGCATCCTGAATTAGTATTACCTAGTATAAACCATTTCTTTACAACTAAAACTACTACGTCTGATCCTGAAAGAAGTGGTGGTAGCATTTGGAGACACAATTACAGATGTGATTTGTATTCTAACTTCTATGATATAAACTATTCTTGGGAAGTTGAGATTACAGAAAACTCTATGAATGCTGTAAACAATTTACGTAGTGTAGAGTATCAGTTGGAGTCATATGTATACAAAGGAGATTTGTATAATGGTTGTGCTGATGATAGATGGCATGACCTTGACTTTAATTTTGATGAAGCTATTATATATAACTCTGAACAGATATCAGGTTTGTTAAAATTAAACTTAAGTCCTAAAGAGGATCCTTATGGTATTTTACAATACCCTATAGTTAATCCAACAGATATTGAAATCTTATATTCTAAAGAAGAACAAAAGTATAGATTTAATCAGTTCTGGGATATTACTGATGACCGTGGTGAATTTACTAACATAGAGCGTAGTCAATTTATTACTCAAATTAACGGTTATATAAAAGATCTAAATAATGCTAACTTAAACTATTCTAAAGAGTCTTTACAGCATAAGAAGTTTAGACACTATTATAATAAAGTATTGTTGAGAAGAAAAGTTTCAGGAAACAGAAAGATGTTGTTGAAGCTTGTTGGAACCAAATTAAATACATCATTTAGATAATGAAAAAGAAAAAAAGCATAGGACTACCGGGTGGACCCAATGAATACATAACACATGTATCAGATATGTTTAGCATAGAGGGTTATAAAAGAAACTCTCCGGATGTAAATAATCCCTATAACATAATTCCATCAGGGTCTATAACAATGAAGGGTGTAGACTTTCCTGTTATGGGAACAGATAATTTAGGCAACATGCAAATGATGATGCCAGGATATGATTATAAGTTTCCAGGTAATGCTGTGTTTGAAGTACCAATGGCTCAAGGTGGTATTGAAATGACTGGTTATTATAGGGATAAAGACGAGTACGTGCTAGGGCCTGGTCAAAAAGGTTTTGATGATTGGGATGAATATCAATATCGTAATACTATGTATAATGATAGTTTAATGGCAGCTAATCTAGGCAATCAAACTCTTGCTTATTTGTCTCAGAAATTAGATCCAAGTTTTGCCCATAGACAGGAAGTCAATCCTGTTGAATCGCAAAGAGAGAGTGACCGTAGGAATATTGATTGGTATCAACTTTGGGGTACTCCTGAAAAACCCACAGAATTCGTTAAGCACAAAAAAGGACAAATTATACCTGCAAAGGGTACATTTGCATCAGATATTATGGAGTTTCCTTCATGGCCTGAGCATTATTTTAGTGATGTTGATATAGTAAAAGAAAATAGAATCCCTTTAAGTTTTAATAGTTATAGACTAATTAACCAAGATAATGCTCCTGTAAGTGGTGTAAGCTTTAGCCCTTACCAGGGTAGGCTTTCTGATACTGATTATTCGGTAGGGCCAGGAATAAGTAAAGGTACTTTAGGAGGGTATAGATCCTCGGATCTTAGTGATACTCATGAGTATGATTATAGCTATGAGCCTGAAGCTAATTATGATTATGATAGTCATATAATAGCATGGCAGTATCAACATCCTAATGTAGAACCTGTATTTACGGGCACTAAACCTTCAGCCACTAAAACAGTAGCTCCTTTACCAACTAAACCTACATCTCAACCCGAACCTGTAGTAGAAAATACCCCAGTAAAAGAAGAGATAACTGAAACTGTAAAAGCTACTCCAGTACCTACTATGGAGATTTATGGTAGAAAATTAAATCAGCAAACTGGAGAATACATATATGAGACTTCAGAAGGAAACTTTAGAAAAAAACAAGGACCTGAAGATGCAGCTTTTATCAAAGAAAACAGGCAGGCTTTTGATATATATAGAGAAGAATTTCATAGAAAACGAAGAGCAAATAGAAAAACAGGCGGTGAGCAAGCAATACCTAAAGCACAGGAAGGTAATGGTGAGGTAGAACTTGTAGAACCAGGATCTCGTGAGTATAATACCGCTAAGTATAGTGGTAATTTAGTTCATGTTGATCCGCAAACAGGCAACCCTTGGATTACTCTTCCCTCAGTTGACGTTGATGCAAGAGTTGATTATGATAAATATCCTTATTACTACACTGATTTAACTAAACAAGAAAAAGATTGGTTTCATCAAACTGGTGAAAACTATGGTGATTTTTTCAGCGGAGACAGTTGGAATGCTCCTATCATGAGTAGAAGTGCACGTAGAAAAGCTAGCATAGGTAAAGATAAGGTCACAATGGCTGATGAAGTTCATAGAATAGTTGATCCTGTTTTAGCTACCATGATGACTATACCTGTTGGGGGAGTTGCTGGAAATATAGGTGGAGGTCTTGCTGCTGGCTATAGAGCAGCTACTCCAACTATGGTAAGAGCGGGCACTACAGCAAGTAATCTTTTGAATGCTCCACTTACTATAGGATCAACAACAGCACCTAGTATAACTGCAAATACTTTATTGCGTGGCGGTTTTGCTACAGACTTTGCATTAAATCGTGCTCCTGAAATACCAGGTCAAATTGAAAGAGGAGAATATGTAGATGCTGCTTTAAACGCAGGTATGGGAGCATTAGATATTCTTGGTCTTAAATATTTTAAACCACCAACTCAATTTATACGTGGCATAAACACTAACATTGTTCCACGACCAACTCAATCTCAACCTAGAATGGGTTTTGATGAATGGATGCAGAGACAAGGTGCTCTGGCAGATGCATGGCTTTTAGATTATAGTACGGGAATAAAAAGAGGAATTAAAGATATTAGATCAGGACGTCCATTTTTTGAAACTTTTCCTATTACAAAAAATCAAAGATTAGCTATTGCAGGAAAACAAGATCAAATGGCTCTTATGGGTGATCAATTTGGAAAAGCTTATATGAGCGTTGATGGTGTTAACATAAGACCAGGTCTTTTACAGAATGCAAATAAGTGGTTTGATTTTCCAATACAACGTAGACTAACGCCAGATGCAAAAAGAGCATTTTGGCAACAGCCTATATTAACTGACACAAGAGTTGGAAAAAGAAATTTTGATCTAACACCAGCACAAAGAGAAACATTAAATTTTGATAGAGGTAGAATAGGTGGTGTGGCTTTAGAAGGCGAACGTCCTATGACTGTGCGAAATTATGGTTTATACTATAGAAATCCTGAATCAATTGGACAGACTATTGCACATGAATTTGGTCATACTGGTCCACAAAGGACTATAATATCTAATGATGGTAGAGGACTTCCTGGTGGAATACGTTGGGAAAATAGAATGAAAGCATCGGATGCTGATGCAGGTTATGGTTATTTTACGCATCCTTTTTATTCTCCAAACTTTGGAAAGAAGGTTAATTTGGATTGGAGTTCTGATGATTTTCTTTATGACGCTGTAGCAGCTAAGAATAATTGGAAAGGTTTAAGTAAAAACAAAGCTGCAAATCTAACTTTTAAAAATCTTAAAGAACCAATAAAGTCTACAAAGCCAGGAAAATTTGAAAATCAAACATGGTATGCAGCTCCTACAGAAGTACAATCAGAAAAAATAAGTGCTGGGTTTGATAATTACTTTAAACTCAAAGAAAAATATCCTGATCTAACTTATAAAGAATATTTTGAATATGATCAATTAGCAAGTGAATTTCCACTTTTAGGAGCACCACCTAATGCTTCTAGATTTACGGATGCGCAAATATCTCAACTTAGAGTTTTAGATAAGAAAACTAAAAACATTTTGAAGCAAATTCAAAATGGTTATATCAGTGGTGTAAAAAGACACTTTAAAGGATACAATGAAAAAGGTGTTGCTGGAGATGGTGCTGTACCAGTACAAGATATTTGGCAAACCGTACAGTTATTTAAAGAAGGTGGTCAATTATCAAAAGCTCAACAGGGAAATGGTGAAACACATACTGTAGCATCGGGTGAAACTCCTTTAACAAGAGATGAGATTTTTAACATTCCTAGAACAGTTAGATATGAGAATGGTGATATGGTTCTTCAAGACAAACCTATTTGGGATGGTATGCTTGATGAAGTTACTATTACACCTTATACGCAAAATCATATTGCATTTGAGTATATGATGAATAATAAGGCTACTGGTGGTTTACAACCTGTATATCCTATTTTTGATATAATGACTTTGGGTTTAAAATCTCCATTTACATCAGGAGCTAAAGCTATACAGAAGGGTATCCAAAAGGCTCCTTCTAAAATAAATCCTAGATACTTTACACCAAGCTCTAATATGTATTACAGAGGTTTAGGTAAAGAAGGAATGGAGGATGCTTTACAATCAGGAGTGTTTAGAGCTAAACCTCACGATATGATTCCTGCACGTAATGTAGATTTAGGGTCTTTAGGAAAACTGGACATGGCCAAGCGTTTTAATGCAACCTATTACAGTCCTAATTTTAAAGTTGCAGATAGATATGGTGCCGGATATATTGCAGAAGTACCTAAAGACATTGCTACATTTAGAAAAAGATACAAAGGTTCTGACTGGAGTATGGCTACTAAAGATCAGGTTCCAATTAGTGCAGGACGGATTTTAAAGAAAAATTGGTGGCATGGTTATAAACCTGTTAAAGAATTAGGAGGATCATTACCATCGTATCAGACTAGAGGTGAGACATCTTGGCTTGATTATGGAAATCCAATGAACTGGGGTGTATATACATATGATGATGCTGGAACATTTGATCAAGCTTTTACTGCAGCAAGAAAAGATGGTAGAGATGAGTTTATGTGGTATGGAGACAGATATACTACAGACGTTAAACCTACTCCAACTAAAAAAGAAAAACCTAAGAGTAATATGTTAAATCTAGATAATACATTAGATTATCTAGTAAAAACTCGTGGTGGTACAAGAGACATGTGGGGTGAAGCTGCTGATACTGTTGCTTATCATGAATCTTGGCATACAATGAATCCTAAAATGAAACAGGCCGAAGACGGTCCTGCTAGAGGAATGTTCCAGTTTGAAGGTCCTGCTTTTAAGACATTTAAAAATAGATATAAAACTGTAGCTAATTCTATGGGACTTGAAGTGGATCCTGCTATTTTAAATGCAACTTCTGCAGATCAATTAACACCAGAGCAACAATACACAGCGTTCTTAGTAAATTTAATTCAATCAAGAGCAGTTCTTAAAGATTTTGCTGATGGTAAGACATCTGTAGAAGATCTTTGGTTACAGGGTCATAAGAATGTTGAGAAGGCTGGTGATAGAGAAAGTTTCCGTGAAAGCACTAATAAACTAAAACGTGAAGGAATTTTTGACGGCTACAGAACTCTTAAAGACGGTGGTGAGCAGTATGATACTTATACTGTACAATCTGGTGATACTCTTGGTAAAATAGCTAGAGTATATGGATCTAATGTAAATGATCTTGCTTCTTTAAACAATATTGCTAATCCTAATTTTATTAAGATTAATCAGAAGCTTCAAGTTCCAAAAATTGTAGAACAGCAAGAACAACAAGAACAACAAGAATCTTCTAATGATTTTTATAAAGTTAAGTCTGGTGATACTTTAGGTAAGATTGCTAAAAAATATGGTACTACTACAGATATTCTTGCCGGTTTAAATAATATTAGTAATCCTAATTTAATTATTGTAAATCAAAAACTACAACTACCTAGTAATTACATTGAGGAAAAACCATTAAAAGAAGAATCTTGGATTGATATAAATAAGCTTGAAACAAATAGAGCTGATATTAATAGTACAACAGATGAGAATATAATTATCAAAGCTCAAGCATTGCAGAATCCTAATGAGCAATATGTTGTAATTGATAAAAAAACACAAAGATTAAAACTATATCAAGGAGATACTCCTGTTATGGATTTTGAAGTTCAAATGGGTGTTAATCCAGGAGATGCCCAAACTGTAACAAAAGCTGTTGATAAAAACAATGATGGTATCATTACAGACGCAGATAAAGTAAATGGCACATGGGAAACAGATTGGAGTAAAGGAAATCTTTCAACGGGTGCAGGTAGATTTACTGTGTCAAGTACTAGTCCTACAAGCGGAGATTATTATAATAATTCTCCTACCTTTACATTAAAAGATGATAGAGGTCAAGAGGTGGGTACAGCTATTCACGGTGCTCCAGATTATAGACTAAATTACTTTGATAATCAAACACTAGACGATAATAGAAGTTCTAATGGTTGTGTTAATGGTAAGTGTAGTGATGTACAAGCATTATACAATATGAACCTTCCTATAGGAACCCCTGTATATATTCTACCTGAAGACGAAGGAAACTACTTTGAGCTTGTAGATGGAAAAGCCGTTTTAAGAATGAGCAGTAATAACAGACAAAGTTATTTGCAATACACGGATGAAAAAGGTAGAGAGCAAAAAGGACAAGGTGCTAACTACAGCACTAACACATTGACATATAAACCAATCAAAGCAAATTTTGATGAGTCATTATTTAGAGAAGATGTATTTCAATGGAATGATTTTAATGATGAAGAGGAACTTGCAAATACAACCAAACCTTTTATTAATGCTCTTGTAGATAATAAGCAACAAATAATGAAGGTTGCTAAAATATCAAGTGATACTTATAATCAAATTGCAAGAATGGCATTTGGTATATATGGGACAGAATCTAACTATGGTGATACACATTCTCCAGTTGGTAACCTTGCAAGAGCAGCAACAAAAGCGTGGGATCCTAAAAACTCATCTTCTCCAGATGTTGTAACTAAAGCAACTACATATGGAGCTAGTCAAGATTTTAGAAGTGTTGGTTATACTCAAATGCGTTGGAGTTATCTAAATGATAGAGAAAAAGAAGCATTAACAGAACTTGGTATATCATCCAATATGGATCTTTTAGATCCTGAAAAAGCTGCAATAGCAACTGCAACTGTCCTTGGTATTAGATATAATGAACAATTAACGCCTTCTCAGAAGAAAGACATGTGGAATTACCTTCCAACAAAATGGAATAAAAGAAGTAACTATAGCTCAAGAGTAAAAAGTAATGCACGTTTCTTAACCTTTGATCAATTTGATACAATGAAACAAGGTGGTGAGATGGATAATAATTTACAGATTTACAAAGACTACATTGATGGTGTTTATGATGGAACAGTTATGCAAAAACCTGCAACTAAACTTTATGATAAACTAAATAGAAAATATTATAGAGAAGCAAAGAATGCAAATATGAACGTTCCTAATTACATAATGACCAACGTATTAAGTAGTATGAAACAGACTGATAATTAGGGATTCTGACTAATTATTTGTATATTAATAATATATTATGCAAGCAACAAATTCAAATAAAAAAAGTTTAAACACTCAAACTTCAGTGCCTGGAGATAGACCAATGGCACCAGAGGTAAGAGAGGTTTTTACCCAAATTGAATCAATGGCATCAGAAGGTGCTGGTATTGAAGAGGTTATATATAAAATTATGTCTCAAGGTGTTGACCCTAGTGTTATGAGTAGTGCTCTTGAACATTTAGGATTTACTCCAGATGCTGTAGTTGATTTATTTCAAAAAGTTGAATTGCTAGAAAAAGAAATGCTTGCTCAACAACAAGCACAAGCACAGCCTCAAGATTTTGAGCAACCTCAACAACCTATGATGCCACAAGCTCCAATGGGTGAACAGCAAATGTCACCAGAGCAATTAGATATGATGGCACAAGAAGCTGGTCAGCAATTAATGCAATCTGAAGCAATGCCTTCTATGGCTTATGGTGGTTCTGGTAATAGAGGGTTAGGTCCTTTCTTAGGCAGACCAAATGATATAGCACGCCCATTGTATTTACCTCCTACACCAAGAAGGGGAAATGTTTTAGGAGCTGCTTTTTTATTAGATGATGCAGCGGGTCAATTTTTTGGTAATACTGATAGAAACAAAGATGGTTTAATGGATGGAACCTTTAAAGACTGGAATGCTAAGATGGCCAGATATAAAGGTAAACAAAATTTAAATAAGACTTTTGAAGTTGACTATGGAACTTTAGATCCTAGCAATTACGTTGTTAACTTTAATGATTTTTCTGAAGGGAAGATTAGAACAAAAGATCAATATGTAAAAGATTTAGGTGACCGAAGTGCATTAAATTTTAATCCAGAAACAAATAAGTATTCTGGTTATTTTGCATCTAATGACCTTGAGTCTAGAATGATTGGTAAAAATCAAAAAGACAAAAATGCCATAGCTCTTTCAGAGTTTATTAATAATGTATCAGACTTGGACAAAACCGACAGAGAGATGATGGCAGCAGCCACAACTTATAAACCAGGCTCTGGGCTTGGTGTTGACAGAACAAGTTATACAGAACAAGGCAGAACACCAGAAGAGGTGGAAAAATTACGTTCTGAATATAGAGATTTAATGCTTGGTAAAAGAGCAATGGTATCTTTTGATAGACTAAATCCAATGCGTTATGGTGGTGACACATCATTACCAAAAGCACAATTGGGTATACCTGTATCAGCTGTAGCAGGACCTGTTTTAACTGCTGCTTCACTAGCTGCAGATATGTTCAATGAAGAATTTCCAGTTCCAGATCAAACTTTAAGAAATATAGGTGAACCTCCTAGTAGTGCGTTTGATAAACTTGGGCCTTTGGGTAAAAATTTTAGCTTTGGCCAACAAGATTATAAAAACCAAACAAACTTGGATGAGGCATATAATTTTGCAGCACGGTGGATGTCAAGCCCAAGATATAAGCAAATGTTAAAGAATTCAGGTGGAACAGACTGGTGGACTGATGAAGAAGATGTAGCACAAGCAAGAATAAATAACTTAAACCAAATTCAAACGGTTCCATATTATATAAGTGATGATCCTAATCACAATTATACACAAAAACAATTAAGTGGTATAGCTGGTTATTCAAGGAGTTCAGATGGCAGTATTTATGTTAATCCAAGTTCTGGGGCTGATATGAAAACCTTATATGATCATGAAGTATCACATAGTGTTGACAGACCCATAGGTGATAATAATTCTGCAGAAGATTATATAAAATTTTATGGCAGAGGTAGAAGTAAAGAACCTAGGTTAATACCAAGCAAGGATGTTGAGCTAATAACTAATCTTATAGATCACAGTATTCCACAAGACTATACTGTTTCATTTTGGGATAAATATGGCGATACACCAGAAGAAGGTACTAGAAATTATCTTGGTGACCCTTCGGAAGTAAGAGCTAGACTTGGTGAGATAAGAAGAACGTTGAATGATAAAGGTGTAGATGTATTTAATAATGAAATTACACCTGATGACTTTAATAAAGTACTAAAGAATGAGGCAGTACAAGATCTTAGAGCTCTTTATTCTGATGATAATATTATGAAATTGCTTAATACAATATCATCTGTTGATAATAATGTAGATAGTATGCCTTACGCTAAATTAGGTGGTCAGTTACCTAAAGCACAATATGGTGGTCGCGGTGATCTAGAGGGAGAATATGAGACTAGAGAGGAATACATTGAGTCTTTTATGCCAACTTTACCCCGCTTTGATGGGCCTTTTAGAGCAGTTGGTAATATAATAAATGGTCTAGGTGGAGGTGATTGGGATTATTGGGATGATTATGACCGCACCCTTGACAAAGAAACAGCAACTTTAGGTGCTTTGTTAACATCCCCTAAAAATTGGATATGGACAGATGATGATGGATATGAGCCTCTTCCCAACTATAATCAATACGCTAATAAAGATGAAGCATTTGCTGCTGCAAGGAAAAATTTAGGTAAAGGTAAATCTTTTCTTTATGAGGGTACAAGATATACAACAAATTATAAAGATGAAGCACCAAATAATGAGACTGAAGAAATCTTAAACCGTGTAACAAAAGATCTTTCAGATGAAGAAACAGAAAGATTTAGAGAGGTTTGGCAAAGGGCGGGCCAACCACCTTTGACGTTTGGTTTAGATGATGAAAAGTATTCTATACCTGCTTATGATGCAGGATGGTTAGATTTCGCATCTGGTAGCAATAGAAGAAGACCACACGTTAATCTAATAAATAGAGATAATAAAGTTTATTTAGGTTGGGAAGGAATGACTGACGAGAAAGCAAGAGAAAATATACTTGATGAGTTGTCTCATAATATGCAAATAAGAAGAGATGGTACAGGAGCATCTCTTATCCGTTTTGGAACAGGAGGTCTTAGAGAATGGTTGAATCCAGGATATGAACCATATGATGATATCAATGCTTTTGAAGGTGAAGCTCATGAAGTAATTGAACCACAATTATCGGATTTTGTAAATAACGGTGGAAAATTTCCAGAATTAAAATACGGTGCTGAATTACCAAAAGCGCAAATGATTGGAGAGTTTGATCCTAATAATCCTTATGGAATACCAGACTTTTCTCAAATGGGTCAGACATCATATATAAACCCTGATACTGGTATGCCTTATACCCCAGGACCTAATGTAGATGCAGCAGCTAATGAAGGTAATCCAATTGAGCTTGATGAGGTTGCGGTTACAGCACCTGCTGCAGAAGGTTTAAAACCAAAAAGAATACAATCATTTTCTATTGAAACGCCTGATATGCAATTAGCACCTATTAATCTTGAACAATACAAATCAGCTTCAACAGATGTAGCTTCAATGGGTGAACCCAAGGTAACAAGAAAACGTTCTGTTGGTAATGCTTTAAAGCAAGGTGAAACATTTATAAAAGATAACCCATACATGCAAGCATATGGTGATGTTTCAAACCTTGCTGTAATGGGTGCAAATCTTGCTAATGAATTTTTTGCAGAAAAAGAATACAATGACTACAGAAATAAATTAAGAAATTCAACTAATGCTGATAATATATATTCTGCTGTAGTAGATCCTATAAATCAAAGAGGAACTTTTGATACTAACACAGGTTTAGCAGAACCAGATAACTTGGTAGATTACTATATGCAAGGAAAATACGGTAGAGAAATGTATAAGACAGGTGGTGATTTTTCTCCACATATGATGTATGATCCCAAGACTGGCAAAGGTTATAAAGCAAATGCACTTGCTGATCATATTAGAATGGCTGATATGGGCTACCTACATAAAGATGAAATGGGTTATGGTGGAGAATTAGAAGTAGATAATGACACTCTTGCTGCTTTGATAGCTGCTGGAGCTGATATAGAAATGTTATAATTATGGCAAAGATTAAATTAAATAAATTACCTGATGGTTTTGAAATCAAAGATGGTAAGGTTGTAAAGAAGATGCAACAGGGTGGTATGATGACTGGTGATCAGTCTAACTATGGTCTTGTCACATCTCCATATAACTTTGGTAATGATCAATTTAATAATAGTGATGATGTCAGTGTAAGATACTCTTTGTCATCTGTACCTAGAGAAGCTGCTAATATAGAAGCAGAGGGTGGTGAAACTGTATTGACCGATTTAAATGATGATGGTCAATTTGGTTTATATAACATTAAAGGTCCTAGACACAGTAAGGGTGGTGTACCCATGTATTTACCAGAACAGTCTTTTATTTTTTCAGACACACCTAAGATGAAATTTAATAGACAAGAGATGGCAGACTTTGGTATTGAGTCTAGAAAGAAAATAACCCCCGCCAAAATTTCTAAGAAGTTTCAACTTAATGAATACATTGGTGCAATGGCAGATCCATTTGCAGATGAGATTACCATAAGAAGTGCAGAGTTGATGAAAGATAAAAATCAAATGAGCTTATCTAAACTTGCTTTTGGTCAAGAGGCTAAAAAACAATTTTCTGATGGTGTTCCTGCAACAGCGCATCCTTATTTAATTTCTCAAGGAATTAATCCTATTGAGTTTACTCAGAAAGTAGAAAACATTACAAGAGAACAAGCAGCACAAAGAATGTTTCAAGGTTTGCCTCCAGAGCAACAAGCTCAGGTTATGGCATTAAGACAAATGATGGAACAAGCTGGGCAGATGCAGCAACCTATGGCTGCTTATGGTATGGAATTACCAAGAGCTCAAGAAGGAAATGGTGAGTATCAAAAAATGTCTAATGGTAAATATGGTATACCATTTACAGCAGATGCTGAAGAAGGTGTTTATTATTTTAATCCAGCAAATGGTACAGCATATCAATTTACAAACGGCAAGTATGTAGAAATAGGAAAACATGCGGTAGATACAGAGGGTAATCCTGTAGGAAGTCTTATTCCAACCGGAAATCCACATGCTGGTAGTCAGTATAATACAACAATGGAAAATGCAGGCTGGGTTTGGAGTGATGATGCACAAGCATATGTTCAAGCATCTGGTGCTCTTGATCCTAGTCCTCCTGCTACAACTATTCCTGCTACAGCTTCTCCTGCTTCAACACCTGCTTCAACACCTGCACCTGCACCTGCACCTGCTTCAACACCTGCACCTGCTGCGGCACCTGCTGCTTCAAGAAGAGGTGGTAGAACAAACTTAGATGTTTCAGAGATTCAAGGTGGTAGAGGCTTGGGTGATAACTATTCAGAATATCAAGAACTAGAAAGATTATTTACTTCTGGTGATGATATGTGGGAAACTACAATTGATAAAGCTTATGTTGCTTTTGTTACTAACGCAAAAGCGCAAGGTATTTCTGAATCTGATATCCCATCTAAGGATGATATGATTCAAATATTCCTAGACTATCAGAAAAATAACTATATGATTGCAGATCTTATGCCTGAAGATATGAGATATGCAAAAGAGTTAGATAGAGGTAGAGGAGATAGAAAAAACAAAAACACTCAAGCTTTATTTAATAAAGCGGCAGAACTTTATCCAGATCTTTATGGTGGTTATAATATTGATGACAAAACAACACAATTAAATCAATTATTCTTCCAAGCTGTTACTATAGCAGATAGGGATAATTCTGAGCCATACTTATCATATACAGCAACTGGACCAAATCAAAATACTAACTGGGCTGTAAATAAAACCATTTCTAAGAAAGATGGATTCTATGGTAATAATACTTTAAATCAATTCTTACAAGTAGCAGAGCCTGAAGTGCCTGACGAAACTGAAGAAGGATGTCTTTGTCCCGATGGTACATACTCATTAGAATGTTGTGATGAACCAGGGGATATACGAAAATATAGAGATCCTGACCTTGATTTCTACACACAAGATCTATATAAAGGAGCAGCTATTGCCCTTAGAGATAGAAACATGTACATGCCTTTCAGACAAGAGCTTGAAAGACCACGCGCAGATTATGTACTAGAGGAACCAACTAGACAGCTTGCTGATATAAATGAAAAGTACAATATAGCATCTCAAGCTATGGGTGCTTTTGCTGGACCTCAAAGTCTAAGTGCTAGATTAAGTAATGCAAGTGGAACTGCTATGTCAAATGCAGCTAATGTATTTGCAAGAGTTCATGGAAGAAACATTAACACTATTAATAGTGGTTTAGCACGTCAAGGTCAATTAGATGCTGCATACAATGCTTTAAGCGCACAGAGAAATGATCAAGAGTATGATGCAACACAAGCAACATTGCAAATGTATGATAATGAGAAGAATGCAGACATGAATGATTTTATGAATTGGCAAGCAGATGCTCTTACAAATGCAGTGGGTGCTTATAACTTAAGTAGTCTTTATGATCAGTTTAATATTAATCCTGTAAGTGGTGGTACTATTGATTTTGTAAATGGTAGAAGACCTATGCCAGCAAAACAAGGAGATCCTAGAGTTGCTAAACAACAACGCATGCAAGATCTGCAAGATTTGTATAATACGTTTGGTAAAGATGGTGTTAGTAAAAGTATGATAGATTACTATACTTCAGGAGCAATTCAAGCAGAAAACCCAATGCTTAGTGGGAATTATGCAGAGCAGTATGGTCTTACACCAGAAGTACTTGCGGCAATGAGTTTGGCAAATGGTCAAGGAAAAAAAGGAAAAGAAATTAAAAAGTTTGCAGTGCCTTTTTACACAGGAAAGATGGGTTCATAAACTTAAAGAGTGTAAAGATAAACCTTTTAAAACTTAAAAAATTTTAGTAATTTAGATTTATGGCAACTTATATACCAGGAATAGATAGTTATATACCTACGTATGAGCCGTTTGAACCAGATTTTAAATTTGCTCAAGCTGTTCTTTCTACACGTCAGGATAGATACGATACAAACTATAGAGCAATAAATGATTTGTATGGTAGTGTTGTCTATGCAGATTTGTCAAGACAAGATACTCAGCAAATTAGAGATCAATTTTCTAAACAACTTGTTCCAAGAATTAATCAAATAGCAGAATTAGACTTATCTATTGGTACTAATGTTGATCAGGCCCGCGGTGTCTTTAACCCATTTGTAGAGAATAAACTTGTTCAACAAGATATCTATAGAACAGCAAGATATAAAGGAGAGTTACAACGAGCTCAAAGCTTGTTAAATGCTCCAAACTCAGATGCTAGTAATAAGTATTGGCAGACAGGTATTGATTACCTGAACTATCAAATGCAAGATTTTATAGAAGCATCTCCCGAAAACGCTGCAAATAAACCTCTACCTACTTATATACCTAATGTCAATCTATATGATATGGCATTAAACTATTTACAAGAGTCAGGTTTAGAGGTTAACGATTTTTATTTTACAAAAGATAACAAGTTTATCATAAAACAAAAGAATGGTGAGCTTGTATATGATGCGTCATTTGAAAGAGTAAGAAGGGCCTTGGCTAGTAATGCTAATGTTCAAAGAGCTTATTCTGCTGATGCATATGTAAAAGCAAGAAGACATGCTGAAGATGGTGTAGCTGCCGGTAAATATCAATCAATAAATGAAGGTAGAGTACAATGGGCACAAAGCTTAATATCAGATATTAACTTCAAAGCAGCAGAATTAGAATTAACTCAACAAGGAAAATTAAAAGAGTTAAAAGAACTAAGAGAGAAGCATGAAGCAAAAATTACTAATGTTGGAGAAGATAGATTATCACCAGCTCAAAGATCTGCTTATGATCAAGTTGTATTAGCTCTTGAAGAAATGGAGTTAGAAACAGAATCTAATAGAACTTTATTAGGCTCTATTAGTCAACCTACTCCAGATGAAGAAGCATTGATTAACAAAGCTTATGCTATGTTAATGAACTGGAATATTAATGATGATTTAAGAGCAGCAGCCAGAAGTTATTCTATGGAGGGTGCAAGTAGGGATATTGAAATTAATGATTTTCAAAGAGACATAGAAAAGCATAAGCTTGATATGATCCGTGATGCAGCAGATAGAAAATTTAAAGCTGAACAAGGTGCATTAAACAGAGCAAATGACCTAGAAGCTGCAAGAATAAAAGCAGGAGGTTTACCAACAGATAGTCGTCTTGGTAATGCATTAGGTCAACTTAGTACAGGTCAAAAAGATGTTTCATATGTTGCAGGTAAAGATGGTAAACCACTAGCAGATTACAATGTAATGGCACAAGCTGAAGCTGAATTTGAAGAAGCAGACAACACGGTATATCAAGAAACACTGGGAGTAGTATTAGATTACTATCAAATTGACCAGGCAAGTAGAGGTCAAGCTGGTACTCCTGAAACTATAACTCTTCCAACTCAAAGTGGTGATAAAGTATTTACCTTGGATGAAGCTAGAGTAGAATTACAAAAACCACACTATAAAGAATGGGTTTCAAATGAATATGAAAAAATTAATACTGCTTTAGCAACTTCTGACTCTAGAACAGAGCAAGCACCAAATATTTCAGATGCTGAAGCTAGAATAATCAAGAATAGAATGACTAGCACAAAAGGTTTAGCAATGCGAACTGAGCGTGGTAGACAAGAATTAAATGAAAGAGCTGTAGCTAACTGGGAACAATTATTAAAGTTTGATCAGCTGGATGGAGTAGAACAAGTTCTTTATGATATGAGTTATGGTGCTCCATCCATTGTTCAAGATGGTAAGATTTTGTCTAAAGAAGAATTTCTTGATGTAGCCGTAGAAAAAGCAAGAAGAAAAGAATATAGAGATTGGGTTAGAATTGATGAAGATTTTTATACACGGGAGTGGGAGTATATGGACACACCCGGAAGAGGTTCAGTAGGATATCCTAGTGGAGAAAAATTTGATGAAGAATGGGCTAGAAAGGAAGCTACTAAAGCTTATAATGAACAATACAATGCTCTTAATAGAAGTTTAAATGGTTACTATAATGGTGAAGTGTCAGCAGAAGCTGAGACAGAAGCTGGAGCAGAAAGACCATTTAAAGCCTTTGGTGTATATAGTGTACTAAGAGGTGAATCTATAAAGAACATGTCAGATGAAAACGCTTTTATGTCTAACTCATATAACAGCGGTGTAATTGTCCCACAAAACTTAAACTCTCTTAATATAGAACAAGAAAATGTTTTAGTTGATCTTGTAAATCAAATTCAAGTGGGTGGTATTCAATATGTTGCTGGTGATGCTAGAAATCTAGAAATGGATGATTTGACAGATAACGTTGAAGACAATGGGACTAAAGCCAAAAGAGTTGTTGGGCAAGCTTTAATGGATCTGGATGCTGGTACTCAAGGTTCTAATATGAAAAACAAAGCTATATTTAGCGTTAGTTATATAGATGCCTATGGGGCTGTTGATTCTCCTAAAAAAACAGGAGCATATGTAGTTACATTTGATCAAGATTATTTAAACAAACTAGCAACGGGTGCTACAGATGATCCTGGTTATGGTATTCTTACAAAATTGGAAAAAGATCAATTTTCTACAGTTACACTTCTTGTAAATGAAGACGAAGATGTAAGTGGTTATTCACAAGCTAACTATAATTATTCTGAAGTAGATACTCAAATTCAATTTGATGGTAAATACTATAGAGAAGTTCCTGGGGCAGGAGAATTTAAAATTTGGAAAAATAATGGTTTGTATTTTACAAGCATAACTGAAAGAACATTTGATCCAAAAGCTGGTACAGCTGATCACTATGTTAGCACAAACATACCAATGGAAGTTATAAGATACCCAAATGATCCATCACTTTATGGAGAGTTGGCTGGACAACCAGTTCAGGCAAATGGAATACAACAAGTTGCTGATTATATGGAGTTTGTGAAAATGCAGCAAATTTTAGAAAAAAACCAAGCTGCAGAAACTCTGTATAGTAAAACAGCAAGCAATTAAAGAACATAATATCTAGGCATGGATAACAATTTAAACAAACCACTAGATCAACAGACTTTTACAAACTCATCAATTGCAAATAAAGAGTATGAACCTGTTGATATTTTAGATTTGGGATATGATCCTGATTATCTACAAACTGTAGATGATGAGTATCTTGATATGGTTACTACCATAAGTCCTTATATGAACGGTATTCCAGGATCTGCGCAAGCAGTTCCTCAACAAAGGAAAGCACCTGTTGCTAATACGTGGTTTGATGTAAGACAAACATTTGGACAACCAGAACAAAGATTGGTTAAACCCAGACAATCTTTTAGTATTAGAGATACAAACTTTGACCATTTTTATGCTCATCCAAAATTTGCAGACTTAGGCTTCAATCCGTATAGAGACAATGAGACTTATTACAATGAGAACTCTACATGGTATGATAACTTTAGTAGAGCAATGAGTCAATATGGAAAAAACTTTTCTCCAGCTTTCAGCTTTTTTGGATTAACAGATGCAATGTTTGATAATAATAATCAAGGTGTATTTGATTTATTTGATGCAAGTGCTGACACAGAGTCTGCTGTAAGAATGTCAGAAGCTATGAGAATTGGTAATGATACTAGCGAAGGCTTTGGTGGAGCGTTTAATAGATTTGCATTAAACTCTGCATATAGTGTAGGTATTATGTCAAGCATTGCAGCAGAGGAAATTGCAATGTGGGGAGCAACAGCAGCACTAGCGGCTGCAACACCGTTTACAGGTGGTGCATCTGGTGGAGCAGCTGTAGTAACAGGAGCAGCCGCAACTGCAAGAACTGCTTATAATGTGGCTAAACTTACAAAGTTGTTTAGCAGAATGGGTGATGCTTTTGCTATTGGTAGAGTTTTTAAAGGTGGGAGATCTATTGTTGGTGCTTTAAAAAATACTGATAAAGCCCGTGATTTTTGGACAGGGATTAAATCAGGAGAAAATCTAGCAGGAAGAATACTCTTACCTGAAACAATGCAAGCTATAAGAAGCTTTGATAAAACAAAAGATGTAGGTACTGCAATACATAAACTTGGTAAAGGCTATGCAGCTTTTGGTGGTTTTTATAGAGATATACGAATGATTGATTTAGCTCTTGATGAAAGCCGTCTTGAAGCAGGTTTTGTATATAATAACATGGTTGCTCAAGGTATCCAAATTGAAAGAGACAAAACAGGTCAAGTAAATTTAACAGATGCTCAACTTGCAGCAATTCAAAGAGAAGCAGTTAAAGCTAGTTCAACAACAACTTGGGCAAATGCCCCTGTTATCTATGCAACTAACAGAATTAGTTTAGGTGCTGTTGTTAGTCCTTTTAGTAGAGGATTGGCAAGAACCCTTGATGCTGGTACTGGTAAACTTGGTAGGAAAATACTTAAAACTAAGAAAACTGTTGGTGCAGACGGTAAGATAGCAAAAAGTCCTTTTGAAGTAAAGAAAAGTATTTGGACTAAGGCTGGTAGACAACAAAGAAAAAATGCATATAGTTTTGGTGATTATGTAACCAAAGGTGCTCATGGTGCTTTAAGATACTTTGCGGCTAATATATCAGAAGGTGTTCAGGAACTTTATCAAGAAGGTTTGCAAGTTGGTGTTGTAGATTACTACAGCGAACTACTTAAGGATCCAGCAACAGATACTCGTGTTGCACTTAATGCTGCATTAAATAATGCTATTGATAGTCAATACTCAGCTCAAGGTTTTGAGGTATTTATGTCTGGGTTTGCTACCGGGGGTATCCTAGGTGGTGGATCTAAACTTATCTATAATACAGTACCGGATACATATAATAGAGTCTTTAATAAAGAAGAGTTTCAAAAAAATAAAACAGATAGAGAAAATCTTTTAAATACTCTTGTAAAGACTGCAAATAATAAATGGGATCAACAAGCAGAACTAAATTCTTTATTTGATACAGCAAACTTAAACTTTGTTAAAGTAAGACAAGCTGCAGCAGAACAACAAAGATCTGCGTATGAACAAGACCCTCTTGGTTTTAAAGATAACCAAGATTATTTAGAGTTTGCTCAATTAGAATCTTTGCTACAGAATGATATGGTTGAACCTTTTAGAAAACAACTAAAAGATTTAATGAATCTGTCAGATGAAGAACTTGCTCAAGCTTTTCCTAATGCAGCTAAAGATGCAAAGAGTGGCAAAGTCAGAAAGAGATTGCAAGACTACTTGAATAAGTCATACAAAATAGAGGATAATTATAATGAGCTTAATGATAAGTTCCCAAATCCATTTGATGCAGGTGCTTATAAAAAAGGATCCAGAGAATATAATAATGAGTTATACAAACAGATGGCTTGGAATCATGCAAGATACCTGGCAATGTTTACTAGAACAGCATTTGAGGATTCTTTAAAAAGAATGCAAACAATTGCTAATGAACTATCATCAAGTGATTTGGTCTACGTTCCTGGAAAAGAGGGTGGTATTAATATATCTAAATTAGGTGCAAGCGATTTAACAATTCTTTTAGATCCAGATAGTATATTAAGACCCTTAAACCCTTTAAAGTCAGAGATTTCTCTATTGCAAGCAGAAATTATAGCATTAAAAGAATCTGGAGCTGATGCAGAGTTGTTAGCCAAAAAAGAAAAGAAGTTTAAGCTCCTTAGTGATTATCGTAAGATACTAACAGATCCCAAGAATCAAATATCAACTAAAGGCAAAGACGGTGCAACTAGATTTGATAAAAGAAAGATTGGTAGTCTTACAACTATTGCAAGTGAACTTGAAGAAATTAATGGAGAAAAGGTTCTTAAGGCAACTGAAACATCAACTTTAGAAAAAGCATTTGTTGCTTACATTGAATTCTTAGCAGAAGAAAATGGAGCTTATGCAAATAAATCTAAAGTAAAAGAAGTTTTAAAGAAGATGGTTGACTATGGTGAGCTACAATATAGAACAAGAGCTTATGATAAAGCTGTTGAGTTTATGGCTAACCCCGGCAACTTTGAATCAATTGTAGAAAGAGGTGCTGCATTCTTTAAGCAGCAATATGAGCAAGATAGAAAAGCGGTAAGAGAAAGAATTGATGCTGCAATAAACAAAGAAGAGGCAGCACAAGTTTTAAAAGACTTAGATGATTTGGGTATTGTACCTGATCCAGCTGAAGCAGAACTATTTTTAGAAACGGGTAATCCAGAGTTTCTTCAAACTTTTTACACAGAAAACGGTCTTGTTCAAAAAACAGTTGACGCAGATAAGGTTATAGAAATTGAAAGAATTAAAAATAACTATATCAAATTAACTCAACCAGAAAAAGTAGAAGATGCAGAAGATATAGAAGAAGAACTTGATGAAGACGCACCTGACTCTGATAAAGCTGCAAAGGTCATCAACAATGACGAGTCTGTAAATGCTTTTGCAAAAGGTATACTTAGAAGAATACACAAAGGTGTAAACGCTGCAAGAACAGCAACTGGTAAACAAAGACTATCTCTTGAACAATATAGTGTATCTAAAGAAGGACAGAAGATTGCTTCTATTCTTACAGACTTAAAAGCATTATGGGTTGCTTCTTTAGATCAGAGTCAACCAAATCTAGGTGATGTAATTAAAGAAGAGAGAGGATTCAAAGAATGGATCCAGGCTAATAAAGATAATGATCAAGTACGTGAACTAGTTATAGATGCTGGTGAAAGCGTTGGTTTATCATTTGAAGTTCTTTCTGATCAAAAACAATCTACCCCTGCAAACAGCAAAGATAAAATTGTTGAAGAGCGTGCTGGAGTTAGAATTAGAAAAACTAAAACTAAAGTAGAGGGTAAGCTTGTAGATCAATATATTATTGAGCTTGCTAACGGTGCAGAGATTTCTGATGAACTCTATGAAGCAGCTGGTATAGACAAAAGCAAAATTAGAGCATCATACTCTAAGATCTCAGATGCTAAAAAAGTTTGGAGATCATTGCTAAGCACAGTACCAGAAACAGATCCTTTTGAATTTGCAGGAGAAACCCTTCACTATGGTGATATTGTAGTAGATAAGAAAGGTAAGAGATATGTTTCTTTAGGTACACCGGCTAAAGTAGAATCTAACGGTACTTTATTTATAGTACCAGAGGAAGATATAGAGAAATACAAAACAACCAAGCAAAGAGAAAAAGCTGCCATCAGAGTAACTGCTGATGAATTTAAGTCTAAGTTCTCTGTATTGAAAGAGTCATTTGCTGACACCCTTGTTACCAAAGATATGCCGAGAGTTGGTATTCCTAATATTTTAGGTGTATATCCAATGTCAGACACTCTTGATAGAGAAGAAGGTGAAACAATATTATCCATATTACTTCAAAATCTTTCTGCAGAAGATCTGCAAAATATTAGAGTAATTGTTGAAGTTAATGAAGAATCTTCTGATTTATTTGACTTTAAAGATTCTAAGGGTAAGGTAAATCCATTAATTAAGTTTACTAAAGAATCTCACAACTTTAGACTTGTTATAGCTGATCCTGAAGTTAGAAATAAAGTAAATAATATATTAAAAGAGAACGGACATTCTGGTTCTATGACTTCTGTAGATATTCAGCTACCTTCAGGTAATTTAAAGTTCTTTGCAGAAGATGGTTCAGAAGTAAATCCATTTACCCTTTCAAAAGAACAAGCAAAAAAATATTTCTTAGATCCTATTGCAGCTATTAGAGCTTTAGCAACTCAGCAAGTAATAAGAAAAAGAATTTTAGATAGAACAGATGACGTTGAAAACATGTTCTTATCTGATTTTGTAGAAATGCTGAATGTTAGACAAGGATACAGCAATCTTTATAGTGGTGCTCAAATAACAGTAGAATCTTTACCATATAATACTTATGATGGAGAATTTGTTGTAATTGACTATAGTTACAGACTAGATCCTCAGACTAAGAAAAGAAATAGAATTGTAGATGTTAAAACAAATTATCCTAAAGGTTCTAAAGAACATAAGGAATTAAGAAATAAAGTTTTAGCTGAACTTAATAATAAAAAATTACAGAATGGTACATCATTACTAGATTACCTTAAGAGTGATAGAACAACTGATAGATATCATGCTGTAATTAAAACACCTAACGGCAACATTCTATTTGCCCCATTAAAATCAACAGCTCTTGATCAGGAAAGCAAGGATGGACTTTTACAAGAGATGCTTGACCGGGCTGCTAAAACATCTGAAGAAAACGTTGATACTGTAGAAGGTAAAAAGGTAGTTAAGTCTCAAGGGTACAATGATACCTTTAATGATGAGTTCAATGATAAGTTTTATATTTCATTAAAATCTGGTTATGATGCTCAGTTAAAGGTGAGTGCTCGTGGTGCCTTAGAGTTAGTACTTATTGATACAGTAAATGATAAAAAGCTATTCTCAGGATTTATAGATCCATCTGCAACAGAAGTTGATTCTCTTGATAAATTAATGAGTGCTTTGAATGCTGCAATGAATGCAGATGCAACTGTAAAAAGTCTAAAGCTAAAAGCAACCTCTGATTCATTTAGAAAGAACATACCTAGTGAGGTTTCAGCGCAAGCAATTAGATTGCTTACAACCACCAATATTAATCCTGAAGCATTTTATGATGTATACTTAGATTATTCTGTAGATCAAGCTTCTGTAGAGGAATATATTGGTGCTCAAAGGGCTCTAGATAGTGTAGCTGATGATGATGTTGCAGATAACTCAAATGCTCAAGGAGTATTAGATAATTTAAATAATCAATTGTCTGCAGCTACTGTTGATGAACTAAGTGAAGAAGAGTTTGAAGAACTTAGAGCAAACAACTTTGAGGGCATTGATTCTGAATTCTTAGATGCTATTGCCGCTAAGTATGCCGTTGGTGAAGCTCTTTCTGAAAGAGAGGGTGTAGTATATAATGTACTCACTAACATGATTGAGTTTAAAGCATCTCAATTAAAGAGTCAGACTAAAACAGATGATGATTATGTTCAAGCTAAGAATGAATATGATAAAGCTAAAGCTGCTAGAGAAGCTTATGTTGCTGATTTAAAAGCAAAAGTTGATGCCGGTGAAATAACAAATAAAGAGTTAACCAACATCTTAGTTGGAGGTGTAGATCAAGCTTACAATGAACTTAATGAAGAGTTTAAGAAAAGAGAAAGAATCTTAAACAGCTTTGCTCCTAAGATTGTAGATGAAGACTTCTCAGTTGAAGATGTTGAAGATATTGATACATTTATTACCTGGGCTGCAGAAAACCTACCTGAGTTTATACAGATTAGAGATATTAGTGAAGTAGCACAAAGACTAAAAACTAACGGTGTAGCTGTTGGTTTATTTGCTATGCATCTCAGAAATCTTGCTGGTCAACTAGAGATAGGTGGTACTGTATATGTAGGTTCAAAAGGTTTTAGATACCATGAAGCCTTCCATGCAGTATTTAGATTATTGCTTAGTGAAGAAGAGCAAACTAAATACTTGGCTATAGCAGCTGATGAAGTAAGAGCCAATCTTAAAGCAGAAGGTAAAACCCTTGCAGAAGAACTACAGAAGTTCAAAAACTCTGCTGAGAAATATCAGAACATGTCTGAAAAGCAACTCAAGAGAGAGTACTATGAAGAATACATGGCTGATGAGTTTGAGAAGTTTAAAACTAATCCTAAGTCAACACAAACTAGTTCTGTAATTAAGTCATTCTTTAATAGACTTATTGAGTGGATTAAGAATGTGTTTGGTACATATAGCGTTAGTGAATTGCAAAAGCTATTCAGAAACATTGATGCTGGTAAATATAAATCAGCCGGTGTACAGAATAATATGTTTACACAAGGTCTCAAGCCTGGTATTACATTAGAAGCTTTTAAGGTTCTTGCTTATGATGAAATAGAATTAGAGAGAGGCGTTGCTAAAAAATATCTTGATCCTGATACAGCTGATACTTTAATCAGAACCATGACCGGTACATATTTGACAAGACTACAAGGTCGTGATACAGAGGATCAAGAAACTAGACAACAACTTGTTATGAGAGTCATTGAGGATTTTAGAGAACTCTATGATCCTATGGCAGATCACAATAGCAATAAGTCTGGAGATCAAATTGAAAAGATGATCAAGATTTACACTGCATTGGGTGGTGTGATTGGTGAAGAAACTGTAGAAAAGACAATCAAGAAAGCAGAGTATGAGAAAAATACATACGATGCAGTTGCTCAATATATTTCTTTATTTGATAGACAAATAAAAGATGAGGAGTACGCCAATGAGGAAATAGAATATGATCAAGGTTTAAGAGGTGTTGGTGATTGGAATAGTGATCAATCAATGATTGGTGGTTTTTCTAGCTTGCCTGTTGCATTTAGAGCATTTATAGGTACAACCAAGATAGAAGCAACTGATGAGTTTGGTAATGTAGAATTACTAGACGGTAAAGGTGCAATATTTATTCCTGTGGATTATCAGAGTGCTTACAACGGTCTTCTTAAGTCTGTGAAAAACCTAACAGATGAGGTTAGTATTCTTAGAGCAATGCTTTCATTCTCTAAAGGTAATAGACAAACAGCGGCTGTTGTAGATAAGATCTTTAGAACATTAGGTACATCAGAAGAGATTGTATTAACTGGAACAAGAGAAGAAATACTTGATAGTATTGCAAACCGTGTATTCTTTAACGAATTGTATAAGGGTCTTGAAAACTTTAGAGTGGATTATTTATTTGCTCACGTTAATACAAAAAGAGGTGTTGAAGGTAGAAAACTATTGTTGTACAATGCAGCTAATAGAGACGATGCAGCTAATCAGATTGATGTATGGAAACAGTCACATAATGAAAGATTTAAAGCTATCAAGGAAAGTGAAGTTGACATGCTCAATGCAGTAGATGCTCTTGAAAGCTTGTTACCTTACTTGGAAACTATGGAAGCAATGGAAGACTCTAAGCTTTCATCTGTTGCTACTCAGATATCTAATGATATATATGAGACTGTAGGTATAAAACTATCTCCCGCTTACATTGAATTTACTATTGCTGAGAACATTCAAAACAGAACTCAGTATCAACAATCTTTAGTTGAAAGCAACAAACAAGCTGAGGGTATTAGTAGAGATACAATCATAGAGTTTACAAAACAACTACAGCTAAATAAAACATCAAGAAGAAAATCAGCTTACTTGTTTACAAGAAAAGGTGGTATTAAATCTAGATTGCAGTTGCTTGCAAAGAATAATGCCCTGTTTGATGAGACAATTGGACAAAGTGTATTCTTAAATGCAGAGGGTAATTTTGTTTATGCTCATCAAATGCCAACGTATCATCTAAAAATGGTACAACAATTAAATGATGCAACCTTCCTTGAAGATTTAAGACAAGGTCAGGAAGGATATAATCTAACCAATATTCTTTTGAACAGTCCTGCTTTTATGCAATTGTCAGAAGAAGAAAGATTAAGTGTTCTTAGAATTGCTGGTACAAAAGAAAGCGCATTAGGATCTACTGATGAAAATGCATTAGATGAAAATGGTGGAGTAGCTCTAGATAAAGATGGTAAAACATATGGTAGTCTAACTGGTGCAGAGTTTACTGCAACTTTAGTGAATTCCTATTTAGCTAATTACCAGGCATTTAAACAACAGAATAAAACTGTTGTATTTACAAATGAAGATAACGAGGTTGTAGAAACTGCATTGGCTCCTGTTCTTATTAGAGTTATTGAAGCATCTAATACTGGTGATCTAATTAGCTTACCTATTATTAAGACTGTTGAATTTGATGCAAGTGGTCAAGTCACAATTACAGAACCTACTGTTAATTTATTCTTTGAAGAACTTAGAAGAGAGTTTACAAGAATTCAAAGAGAATCAAGCAAAGATGATAAAGTACCAATAGAAGGATATAATGCTGAGAATGGTGCTCTTACTGATAATAAAGGTAGGGCTTATCAGTTTAATGATACAGCAACTTTACTCCAAACAACAAAAGAAGAAGAAACCAGAGTTGATGCTAAAGATCCTAGGTTTAGTCCAGAAGTTGGAAATAGAGTATTAGAAGGAACACAAAAAACTGTATATGTTAGTGATGCTCAGGCTAAGACAATAGGTTTAACGCTAAAAAATACAAGAGCAAATGTTACAGTTAGATCTGGAAAACAAGAGGGTGTTTTTGTTTTAAAAGCGTTGGGTCAAGTAACAGTTGATAACACCAATATATCTAACATTGTTACATCAATGGGAGATGCGGTTCAACTAGAAAAATCTAAACAATTTAAGTATAATGTAAATGTTGGTGACACCACATTATATGTTGAGAGTAAAATAATGCAGGATTTCTTGAAAGGGCAAGGGGAAGGAAAGATCAGATTTGGTTATGAACTTGTTCCTTATGATCAATTCCAAGAAGAAATAGCTACTCAACAAGAGTTTGATTTTAAAGAAGAGCTAGAACAAATAGCAATAAATAATCCTGACATTTCATTAGAAGAAGCAATTGCAATGCTTAATGAATCATCTGTAACGGTAAGTGATTTTAAAGACTTGCTTAAAACTAGATTGATGTCAGAGTATAAAAGATTTGATCAAGAAGTGGAGAACCTAGGTCTTAAAGATTTAATTTCTTCAGATATATTATATGGTATTACTGATGACAATGGTGTAGCACAAGGTGATGCTGCAATGGAACAGTTAAATCTTGTTAGAGATAATGGAGAGTATAACCTAATGCAGATCTTCTTTAATGATTGGTTAAACACAAAAGCAATTAACCAATTACTACTGGGTGATCAAGCGATGTCTTTAAAGGATGCTATTGATAAGGTTAAAAGAGCTAAGATGCAGAACGCATCATATAAGAGCGCATATACACCAGTAACTGAAGAGCGTCTTGGTATTAATCACGCAACTGAAAATATATCTCTTGTTACATTTAGTGATACTTTATTTAATAGAAAGTATTCTGGTGGTCAAGGTGAGAGAACAGATGCTCAGGTTTATATTACTACCAAAGCATTGCGACACATGCTATTTGGTTTTGCAGAGCTTACACAAGATAAAGCAGAACTATTAAATAAATTAGAAAGCGGTGAAAAGGTAACAGCAAAAGAATACTATGCTGCTGGTGGTCACATTAAACAAGGAAGTGTATTTAACTCACTAAAACTTGTTTATGGTGATGGTCAAACATTCCTTAAAATGTCTGCGGTTGTTTTAACTCCAGAACTTACAACAAGAGAAGATGGAACAGCCAAAGTTCAATATGAAGAACTACATAACTTAAGGCTGAAGCTTGAAAAGATTGAAGCTGATGGAGATCAAACAATAGCAATGGCTGCACCAGCTAGTGCAAGTAAAATGATGAAACCAAATGTTGTTAGCAATAAAGCAGCGTTTGGTCAGTTTAACCCTAACGCTAAGGCATTGCCACACACAATGCTTAATGCTAGATTTATGGGATTGCAATTGGTGAACCCTTCTAATAAGCAAAAGATTACAGATCCAACACAGCTAAGAAGTTTGATTACTTCAGAACAGCAAGATTCTGTACAGGTAATGGTTAAAACTTTAGATGGTTACATATCTAAACCTTTGGGTAAATTAAGAGAACTCTATAATAGAGGAACAGCTGCTAGACTAAATCTTAAATATCATAATAAAGTGAATCTTATTGCTGATTTCAGTTTAGAAACTGCAATGAGATCATTAGATGATAGTAGAAAGCTGGGGTCTTTAACAATAGAGTTAAGAGACTTTTTACAATTTGCTCAAGAAGGTCTTAAAGCAAGTCAGGCGTCTAGTAATGTTATTGAGTTCTTTGATCCAAGCGGTCAATATGATTTGAATAACCCTATGATAATTGATAAGTTTGAACAACTATTCTTATCATACTTCACCAAAGAAACAATGTCAGAAAAAGTAGCCGGAGATGCTTTAGCTCTTATGTCTGATAGTGGTGTGAAGGTTGTAAGACGTGTTTTCTCTGTAGATGAAAACGGTGTTCCAGATAAGTTTGAAGTCATTAGAGATAAAGTTTATAATAGCAATCCATTAACAATAGAGTTTGAGGTGGACTCGGAAGGTAATTTTTCTGTAGGCTTAGCAGATGCAATTGAAAGATCAAATGGCAAAGGTGTTATTGTTAGAGATGAGCTAAGACACAACCTTAAAGAGTATGATCAAGATGGAAACTTTACTGGGGTAAGATACACGGAATCTATTATGCCTGCATTCTCTGAAGAAATTATGGAGATGATAGAGGAAACAGCTAAGTCTATGCCAGACGCATTTGCTAAAATGTTTGCTGTACGTATTCCTTCACAGGATAAGCACTCTGCATTATCTACAAAGGTGATTGACTTCTTACCATCATCGTATGGTTCCACTGCAATATTCTCAAAAGAACTTATTGAAATATCAGGAGCTGACTTTGATATTGATAAAGTATACACTCAAATAAAAGAGTGGTATATTAAAAATGGTAAGTTCATTGAGTATGGTGATACCACAAGAACTGATGAAGAACAGTTTGATGACTACATACACTATGTTGGAAAAGAAATAAACTCTCCATCATCTGTATATGCAAAAGCTCTTGAAAAAGGTAAGAGAAGATTAAGACGAGAAGGGCAATATACTGATAAGGAAGCAAGACTTATTGGTAAAGGAATTACTACTTCATTGAAAGTTTTAGGCTTGCCAACAACAGTAGAAGAGTTTGTTGCTTATAGAGATGAGTTTGGTTATCCATATGAAGCAGCATTAAACAATCAATTATTAGATTATAAGTTTGCTTTGTGGGGTAATGAAGGTAATACGGTTGCAAGAAAAGATGGAGAAAATCCTATTGCTTATGACCCTGCTGTACTTACACCATTAACTGATGTATGGGAGGATATTCAAAAAGAATTACCAGAACTAGCTCAATTAGTTGAAGAAGACGGTATAGATGTAGACAACCTATTTGGTAAAGGAAGAGCATTTAAGAATAATAAAGAAGGTGCCGGTGCAATTGGTGCTGCCGTACTACCAAACTTATTCTTAAACCTATTAGGGGAATATAATATTGAAATCCGTAGTAAAGTTGTTGGTGGTCAAACAATTCCTCAAATTGAATTTAATGGTATCAGATACAATAAGTTTAATGAGCAATATGAAAGACTAGCCAAAGACGGTAAAGAAACACAAGGGAATAGAACTCAGTTTATTATTTCATCATTGATTACAGCAATGACGGATAACGCTAAAGAACGTCTTGCAGCTAAGCTTGGTTTGAATAGAGATGCTCTTGCTGTAGTTACCACCCTTACTAAATTAGGTGTACCAATTAAGACTTCTATTCTTTTGGTTAACCATCCTATAATTAGAAAAGAATACTTTTCTGCTAATAATAAAAGAAAAGCAACAGACCCTGGTATTGCTACAAGAATTCAATCTATAATTAAAATTTTAGAAAAGGATTTTGGAGATGCTGGAATTAGAACAAATACCGTACAGGTTTCAAATGAATTGTTAAAAGAACAAATTAAAAAAGGAAATGATTTAGTAGTTAACCCAAAAATGGATTTTGAAGAAGCGTCTGCTATATACTCTATACTTAAACAATTTATGGCTGCTCATAATGTGAAGAGCTTCTTATCTAATATGAGTAGTGTTATGAATATTAGTAAGGGACCAGGTAGAACTTTTGCAGACGTAAATCAGAAACTTACAGAGATAAAAAATCTAGGTGTTGGATTATCTGATAAAGAGTTTGCAGATCTAGAGTTTAAGGGTGCACCTGTACCTATAGACGTTAGATCTATATTCAAATCAGATGCATGGCAAGCAAACATGGTTAAAGTATTAAATCACTTTAGTAATATTATTCTTCCTAATGTATTTGTTTCTAAGACTCCTGCATTTGATAGACTGCTTTCTGCTACTCTACGCAACTTAACTAGTAATGATTATGTACTAGATGCAGAACAAAAAGATAAGATTGGTAAAGACTTGCTTTCTTACTTAACCATTAAAGCATACACCCATTCTTTAGATAAGAAGGGATCACAGATGTCTCTTGGCTCTTTGAATAATGCATTTATTTATCCTCAATCTGGAGCTGCGTTAAATATAAACGGATTGGTGGATCAGTTGAGAGAGATTTATCCTGATAACTTCTTCTTAAATGAATTTATCTTTAATGAGAATGCTAGAGATCTTGATAATAAGTCTGGTATTCATAAGGCAGAATCAAACACGTTTGGTAAGAGAAGTGATATTGATAAGCTTAGAATTCAGAATTCATTTATTGAAATCTTTTCTAATAATAGACTAGAGGCAACACACCTTATCCATTACATGATGGTTAAAGATGGTTTGCAGTTTGGTGCGGGTTCTTTACTTGAAGCTGTTACTCCAGCATTACTTGACACATTTAGTACAAGTATTGAGGATATCCATGATATGATGAAAAAGGATAGACTAGATTTGTTTGAGTCTAAGTTTGGTATGAGCTATCCTGAATTATTAAATGATTTTGTTCTTGGATACTTGCAGTCAAACAAGAATAATATACTTCTTAATAGAGTAAGCAATATACCTTTCTACAAACAAGTATTTGAAGAAACAGAAGTTCTTCCAGGTCAGGTTAATAAAAAGATTGTAGAGGCAAATCCTGATAAGGTATATGTTTATGTTGATAATGCAAGACAATTAGGTACAATTGGATCTTCTACTGTTAGAGGAATGGAAAATGCATTACCGTTAACTTTAATGTATGATCTTACTACAATGTTTGATAGTGAAGATCTTGATTCATTTGTTGAGCGTTTTGATACAGAGGTTAATGATATCTTAGAGTCAGGTAAACCAATTGTATTCCCTAAACAACTATTAGACAAAAAACAACTTGACAAACTAAAGTCTGCAAGTAGGGATATTTATAATTATATTGAGACAAAGTTGAGTCAAGAGTTTGGTTATTCTGTTAAAGACGGAATAGCTAGAGACGATAATAGTACAACACAAAAAGCAATCAATGCAGCTCCTATTGCAATGAGTTTAACAAATAAAGAAAATATAGTAGTTATTGATATTTACAAAGGAGTTAAACCACTAAGAAGAACTGAAAATAGTCAAAATACTAGAAAGCTTGGTAAATTTAATAATAAAAAACAATCAGATAAAAAAATTGACTTCAACGTAAAAAAACTAGAAGAAAAGGGCTTTACAATTAAAAAGGATATAATTATAAATAACAAACCCACCTTTGTAGTAGAATTGCCAGCGGTAATTAAAGTTGTTACTGGCAAGAAAAATAGAACGGTTAGATATTTTAGACTTAAAGAAACCTATACACCCGTTACGGTAACGGAGGATAACATAATTAACTCTTCAGAAGGTATGTCTATTGGTAATGCTGGTGTATACGAAGAGATTAAGATGAAAGGTTCTAACTACCAAAATGGTATTGGTTTTATGTTTGATGGTGGTGGATTTGAACGTCCTGCTTATACTGATACCCGCACCTTTGTTGAACGTTTAGAAAAAGATGGCGGCTTTGAAGAAGGGTTCTTACCTGTATCAGAACAAGCTGTTTTATCTCAAGCAAAAGTTATGGGTTATGATATTGCGTACAAAGGTAATACTGTATACGTTGATCTTAATTCATTTGCTCCAGCAAGCGTTGAAGAAAACTTAGTTAAGATATCTGATCTAACAATGGAAATGCTTGAGGAAAATGATCTTGCCGATGGTCTTACTGCAGAAAGCTTTGATGAATATGGTCCAGGTGGTGGAGGTGGAGTTGAAGCTGATGTAACTTCTCAAGAGGTTGATGCTTCTGATGCACCTGCAGTAAGTTTAAGTTTGTTTGATCAACTTGAAGAAACAAACTTAGAAGAAGAGTATCCAGCTCTTGTTAATTTCTGGGACGAGAATGTACAAACAAATCCAGAAGCCAGACAAAAGCTGCGTGATCAAAGTATAAATGATCTTGAAGACTTCATTGCTCAAAGAAATGATCCAGATCTGAACTATAATAGTGACGAAGACTTCTTAGATAATATTAAATCTTGTATATTGTAATTATGGCTAAGTGTCCAAATAGAAATACAGCAGAATATAAAGCTCTACAAACAGAGTTTGGTACAAATATTAAAACAGATAACATTATAAATGTTTATCAGGAGGTTAATAATACAGAGGATATACCAACTGTTGCTCAAGCTAAAGGCTATCTGAAAGATCAGAAGGCTGCTTTGTCTGCAAAGAAATTAGATTTTAGAGAAGCTCTTGAAAAGAATATTATTGGCACCAGACGAGCTAGTAGATACAATGATGTTATCTATGTAAACAATACAGCAAAGGGTACTAGAATATCAAACAAGAAGATTGCTGAGAAGAATATTGAGAAAATACAAGCTTTCCTTGATCAGAATAATATTTCTTATGGTCCAAGGCAGATGATTGAATTTGTAGAAACAGATAATACATACAAAATTGTAATCAATGAAGACTTGTTTACAATGAGAGATGTTATTCCTGAAGCACGTGAAGATGCTAAAGGTCCTGTTAGAGCAATTCTAAATCATTTGAATAGAATGTTTCCTCAAGTTACAATCAACAACGTAACTAGAGTAGAAGCAGAGAAAATATATAACAGCTTGCCGGCAGACCAGAGAGCTAAAATTCTTTTTTCTGAAGTAAAATCTTTTTATGCAAATGGTCAAGCATACATTATAGGTCAAAGAATTAATGGTGATGTAGCAATAGAAGAAGTGTTACACCCATTTACAGATGCTATGTATAAAGAAAACAGAGCATTATTTGATGGTCTATTAAGAGAAGCTAAAGAAACTTTTGGTGAGTTAAGACAACAAATCAACCAGGCTTATAGTAACGATAGAGGGTTTAACCAGATGCATAGAGATCTTGAACTGGTTACTCAAGCATTAACAAGACACTTTAGACAAGAATATGAAACTCAACCAACCAAGGGATTCTTACAAAAGGTGAAAGAGTTCTTAGAATGGTTTTCTAATATCTTAAAAGACTTACATAAGTTTATTACAAACAGAGATCTTGTAATTAAGACAAGTGACATCAAAGAGACATCAAGTCTTTCTGATATTGCAAAGCTTTTAAACACAGAGGATATTAAATTCAAGTTTGAGTTTAAAGCAGATAGACAAGTAAGATATTCTCTTGATGACAAAACCAAAGCTGCAGTAGATGTGGCAATGGGACAAGCAATAACGGATGTTCAAAAAGACATTATTGGTAAACTTCTTAATGTAGCTAAAGAGACTGACAAAGAGATCAGCGGTTTTAGTGCAGGCAAGAATCCTGAGCTTTTTGATTCTGTAAGTTTGGTTGTACTAAATGAAGAAGACCACACCTACTATGATATAGAAACAGGTGAAGAGTTTTATTCTACAACCAGAGCAATCAAAGGAGAGATGCTCAACAAAGAAGACAATGAAATTAACTTAGCTGTGGGTAATGACTTTGATGCAATCTTAAATGCTGTTGTATCAAAGACTTTAGTAGAGGATATAGAAGGTATAACCAAACTTTCTAAAGAGCAGGTTGAACAAGTATACGTTGATCTTCAATCTCATTTAGATTCTCTTACTTCTGATGGCTCTGTTGCTATACCACAGGTTGTCTTGTTTGATAACCAAACAATTGAAATCAATGGTAAGACTTATGGTGGTATTGCTGGTACTGCAGATATGATTTTAATTACACCTGCCGGTGAGATTAAAGTTCTTGACTTAAAGACCAGTCAAAACTATCTAAAGACAGATCCTGATAGATATGAGAACCCATATCCTTTGCAAGATGATTCTTTGGTAAAACAAAAATCAGATAAAGAAGCACTCAGCACAAAAGCACAACATAATCTACAGATAGCAATCTATAGAAGAATGTTACAGAACATGGGTTACACTGTAGCCGATGGTCCTAATGCAATAAGCACTTTCCATATTAAAGTTGATATTGAGAAAGATGCAAAAGGCAAGAAAGTTTGGAAAGGTGGTTATCAGATAGAAGGTATCTACCGTCATAGCGTTTCTCAAATGGAAGAGATTGTTGACAAGATTATTCCAGAGAACCTTGATCAAGAACAACAAGATAGAATCAACGAGGCTAGAAAAACTTCTCCTGATTATAATATGGCAGAAGAAGAACTAAGTGGAGATGAAGCTCAATCAGAAAACAATAGTAATTCTAATACTGAGGTAAATTATTACCTTGGTGCTTTAGAAGAATATTCAGCTGGTCTTGTAAAAAGGAGAGATGCTTTAAGAAAACTAAAAGGTGGTCTTGTACTTGATATGACTAAAGAGGGTACAATATCTGCAATCAATGATACTATTGCTAGTATAGAAGTTGCAGTTACTCAAGGACCACAAGCAATTAGAGCAGAGTATACCCGTGTAATTAGACAGGGTATTAAAGACTTGCAACAATTTACCGATTACATATTAGATCCAGAGAATGTAAGTAAGCCTGAATACATCAATTATGTATTAAACTTTGATAGATATGCTCAAACCTTTAATGGTTTGATTGAACTATCAACTATAGATAATACACCTTTATCTAAAACACAAGCCAATCTGGTTCTTCAACTTCAAGCTAAGCTGCAAAAACTAAGAGGTAGCCAAACAGAAACCGGTTTGGTTGATACGGCAATCTTCAACTTTGTTAAAGAAACAGTTAGAGCTGCATCATCAGCAGAATTTTCAGATGCAGATCTAGATGAAATATTAACATCTGTTAGAGATATTAATGATATTGAATATCAAAGCGGTGATATGGCCACAAATAGAGATACTCTACTTGCCGTATTGGATAAAATATATAAATATAAAGAGCAAGAATACTTAGATAAAGCACAAGCAAGAGAAAATAAAATCAGAGTTGTTGCTGGTAAGCTTGCTAAATTAGATCCAAGCACAAAACCAGAAGACCTTTATAACTTTATGTTAGAGTTTGATGAGGCTGGTTTACCAACTGGATATATTGTTCAGAGATTAGGTCCTCAATACTATAATAAGATCAAAGAACTTAGAGATTTACTATTTGATGAAGATGGTAATAGAATGGAATATATTGAAAAGTTCAATGAGGATGAAGCTACAGCAGAAGAGTTAGCATATAATAAAAAGCTTTACGAGCTAAAACAAGAAAATGCTAGATTCTGGAGAGCAGAGAGAGGTACTAGTGAAGGTGATATTATAGATGGAGATTACCATGCATATACAGAAGAGTTTAAAACTCTAAGAGCAAAGTATGAAAGACCTGAAATAACAGCAAGTGGTTTTGTTATTTGGAAAAAGAAAAGATCTGTAGATGCAAAGTCTTGGAGAAAGTTCAGACAAACTTATGGTGAGTACAAAGAAACTTTCTTTATGGATAAGAAAAATGGTGAGCCCACAGGAACTCTATCTCCGGGTCAAATTTGGGTAGCTAACAATAAATATAGATATGCAAAAGCTCAGGCTACTGTAAACGGTAAAAAGGTTAGCATGCTTAATGATAAGTATGACGCCATAATGAATCCTGCAGTAGAAGATGAGTTATCTATTGCAAGAAGAGAGTTCTATCAATTTTATGTTGAGACAATGGAGGAGTTAACTAATAAGCTTCCACCTAATGTAATGGAACAAATGGCTGGTAGAATACCAACAATTCTTGCAAATAAAATTAAAAGAGAAGGTCCTGTTGTAGCTAAGATGTTTGCCAAGATGAAAAGAAATGTTGGTGACTTCTTTAAAGAAACGGGTAGTTATAGAAGAGTTGTGGTAAATGAGAAAGGTGAAATTGCAAATACTCTTCCTATTTATTACACAGGCAACTTGGCTACAGAAAATGATCTTGAAAAGATTGAAGAAAAAAGAACTCTATTAAAAACTAGATTAGATTCTAAAGCTATATCCAAAACAGAATATAGAAATAAGATGGATATCTTAGATGTAGAGGAAAAAAGATTAAGAAAAAAACCTACAAGAGAAACACTAAACACCGATCTTGGGACAAGCCTTCTTAAGTTTAATACTATGGCTGAGAATTTTGAAGTCATGTCTACGATTGAAGATGTTGTTACTTCATTTATTAAGGTGTCTGATAAAAGAGAGGTTCTTGCTTCAGAAGCAAAATCAGATAATGTTGTAAATGCAATTGTTGGTGGTGCAAGTAAGGCTAGAAAGATGGTTCCTGTTGGTAATAGAGAAAACGATCTTGAAAAGAATATTCAAAAGAGAGTAAAAAAATGGGCTAGAATGGTTTTCTATGATAATGAAAATGTTACTCAGACTGCGTTAGAAAAAATGTCTGGCTTACTAATGGGTTATTCTTCTTTTGCCTATGTAGCAACAAACCCCTTGGGTAACATTAACAACCTTACAATTGGTTTATTAAATAATACCATTGAAGTTATGGGTGGTAGGTTCTTTAAAAGGAGGGCATACCTTCAGATGAAAAAAGAATTTAATGTTGAGCAGGTGCTGGCAAAATCAGTTAAAAGAACTGGGTATATACTTGATGGTAAGAAAGGTTACTATGATCCTAAAAAGCCTATGACTAAATGGGAGGGTTGGGTTGATGTACTCCGTATGATGGATAGCAAAACAGAGATCAGAGAAACGGATCAAGCTAGCTACTTTGAAAAGGCTGGTAGCTGGTTCTATTTGCTTAATGATAGTTTTGAATATAATGTTCAAACTAAAATTGGTATGGCAATGGTAGCCTCACATAAAGCAGTGGATGAAAACGGAAATGAAGTAAACCTTTATGAAGCATCTACATGGGACAGTAAAAACCAAACAATTGTTATAGATCCAAAATATAAGATCTATGATATGAATGGTAATGAGGTTGAGTGGAATGATCAATACAGATATAAGCTACGCAATCAAATTAGAGAGGTTAATAAAAGAATTCATGGTAGCTATGCACGAGCAGACAGAATGGTAATGCAATCACATTTTCTTGGTAAGCTTGCCGTACAGTTTAAAAAATGGGTTGCTCCTTCAATCAAATCTAGAATGAGAAGAGAGCAATACGATGAGAACTTAGGTTGGGTAGAGGGACGTTACAGATCTTTTAGCAGTTTCTTTGCGTTTGCTTTTAAAAATCTATCAGATATTAAAAACCTAAATAAGGCTTATGCTGAAAAACTTACAGAAGATTTTGCAAGAGAGGATGATATAAACTATGGTCACGTGGAGCAACGTATCAAAAATAAAATTACAGGTGCTTATACTACAATGGGAGAGATTGGTTTAGTATTAACCATATGGGCATTAACTGAGCTCTTAGGTGGTGTACTTGCAACCGATGATGATGATGGTGAAATTGAAAAGAGATTGAAAAACCTTTTAAAGTACAATGCAGATAGAGCATCAAAAGAACTCTATGCTTTCTGGCCGGTTGTTGGTTGGCCACAGGCTTATCAATTAATTAAGAACCCTATTGCATCAGCTAACGTTCTTGGTCAGTTCTCAGAAGCCATATATTCAACAGGACAAACTGCAGTATACGGATTGTTCTTAGATGATAAAGAGTTTAGAAAAAACAAAGAGGTTGTCTACCAAAGAGGTAAAAGAAAAGGAGATCTTAAAATGTCTAAAGAGTGGAATGATATATTACCTTTCTTATATACAATACAGAAATGGCAAAACTTTGATCAAGAAAGAGAGTTCTACGTTAAATAATCACCTATAGACGGTGATTAGTTTGAGCTGGGTTGTAGAGGGAGTGACAAGCCAAGTGGGTTGAAGACCCAACCTCTAGCAACCTGGCCGTTACTTTCCTATTTTCCAATAAAGCTTTCCGGATACTACAGGCTGAAGATCTTGGTTTATACCTATACCAAGACCATATGCTTGTTTTTTTCTGTTTCTATAGAGTAATTCACCGCCAACATAGTTAAGCTGGTCAGTTCTACCTTGCATTCCAATTCCCCAATAAAGCTCTCTCTTATTTAGATAGATCTCTTTTGTGATTGTAGTTGTTGGATAGATAAGATCATACTGTATAGTACGTGCAAAGATTTTATTTTGTGATACAGAGTCAATGATAGTTAGGTTAAGACTATCAAGCTTCTGCCTATCCTGATATACGTAAGTAGCAAAGTAGTCCTTTAATATAGATACAGTATCAACGGGTGTGACATCTATAATGGTGTCATGGATATATTCTATTTTTGTGACATACTTGGGTTTGTAAACAGGTACCTCTTTAATGATGGTATCAAAGACGGTCTCAACTTTTGTAATAATTACAGGTTCTACAGGATCTTGTTTATCACAAGCTTTCATCAGTAATATAACAATGATTAATACAGCTATTGCTACAGACTGTATACTAGTAAAATATTTTTTCATTTGTCTTCTGATTTTTCTGTTGCATACTTAACACCCATTATTGTACCTACAATACTAAATGCGTTGGTTAATAATATACCAAACATATTAGACCAGGTACTTCCAATTATCTGAGTATCAGCACCTGACATTAAAGCAATACCATACATTACGGTAGTAAGAACACCTACACCTACAATTATAACAAGTGCTACTCTTACAATAGTACCTATAAGTTCAAACTGACTACGCTTTTGCATTAGATCTAAATCTTGCAAAGCTTTGTCCATGCTTTGTTCTGCCTGAGCCCTAAGTTCATTAGATTCTTCTAATGCTTCTTTAAGCTCAAACATAAGCTTTTCATTTTCTGCAGCTGCTGCTTCTAAGTCTTTGTTTTGTGATTGTACCTGTTTAGTTACTTGAAGTCTCTTCCTTCTATTTTCATTGTCTTTCTGCTTGCAGAGATCTAAATATTTTTGAAATTCTTTATCATCCGGAGGAGCTTTAAGTATCTTTAAGAAGTTTCCTTCTACATAGATTTTCTTATGTTTAGCTACCTCCAGTAGAACATTACGTGTATGTTCTGTGATTTCAATCATTATTTATAAATTTTAAAAGGGTTTGTTTTATTTATATACCCTTCATAATCTGCTTTAAATTCTTCAAGTCTAGGTTCAATGTCATCTGATTTGATAATCCAGAATTGAGCTCCTACTTTCTTGGCTTTCTCAATTTCATCTGGATCAGAAGAAGATGAGATAATACCAATAACGCAACCATTACCATACTCATAGTTAACCTTTCTAATCATTTCAATACCATCATAGGAAGACCCAATGATATTAAGATCTACAAATACACACTCAGGTCTCTCATGATCTGGATCATCAGGAAACCAAGCTTTAAACTTTTTATCTGCTTCATCTGAACTATCAAGAGCTTCAATTGATAAAGCAATATCTAGTAGAGAGCACGCATCCTCAAACACTAGGTGGAATAGATTCTCATCATCTATTAACATTAATGTATTAATCATAATCTAATTTTTATTTTTGTTCCGGTTTCATTTACTTTTTTTTCAGCAGATATTGTATATCCGTGTTCTTTTAATATCTCAATACATATGTTTAGACCTAGTCCAGTACCTTGTTCTTTTTGACCTTCTTTTCTGGAATAAGGCTTACTTAATTCAATAAATTCTTCTTGTGTTATACCACGACCATTATCTTCTATAACAATAAATGATCCACCATGGTATGATCCTTTATGATATATTTTAACCCATTTGGTGGGACTATCATTATACTTTAATCCATTACGAATTAAGTTATCTATGGCTGTACAAAATAAAGGTTCATTTAAATCTAATATCTCAGGTATACTATCATCTAATATCACTTGATTCTTATATGCCGTGAGCTTCAAGTAATCCTCTAAAATTTGTTTAGGGTTACAGGGCTTCTTATTTAAAACAGCATTCTCTTTTACTAGATTAGTAAACTCATATACACCAGCATATACTTTTTGAGCATGATGAAGACCATCTCTAATTAGTTGAAGCGGTGCTTTGATTCTGAGTTCTTCAATATTTTCCTCAGTAAGTCTGCGGTTAAGGGACTTGATGCCTCTCGGTAGGTAAGTATTGATACCACTGTGCATATCATGTCTAATGATCTTTGCTGCATGTTCTAGATATATATTCTTCTGAGATAAGCTATCTTTAATTTGCTCTTTATTTTGTAAGAACTCACGAACCACCACAAAAAACGGAGGCATAAAGGCAATGACAGATAACCACTCAAAGTAATGAGTGAATGTGCTGTGATGTATATATCTAAATACTACTAATGTTTTGAAGACAAAGAATGTCAACATGATTAGTGTAGCACAAAGCAGACATATTCTACTTCTTATAGATATTTCATCTAATGCACTCATTACAAATCACTCTTACGGAATCCTAGTTTTTCAAAGAGCCATTTGCTAGGACAAAATTTTGTCCATACACCTACTTGTAGCATCACAATTACAAACAATATTATATACCAGTTTTTAAATAAAAAACCAGCTAATAAAACAAGAGACATTAATAAATATACTGCTCTTACAGAGGTAATCTTTTTCATAACATTTGTATTGTTTCAAAGAATGCCACCTGTAGACGTAACCATATTCTTTTAGACCAGCCTAAAGATTTAAATTCTTCTGTTTTAAAAAATTTGTGTGCATCCATATAATAATATACAAATTTTATACCTGTAAAACAAGAAGAGCCAGCCACTTATATGACTGACTCTTGCATGCTTTTCCCATCACTAAGTCCAGTTTTAAGACTTAATGATGTATTTATCCTTCACAACTAGCACACTCAAGAATATTTCTAGAGAATGCCTGCGCAGAGCTTTGACTAAATTGATAGTATAATGTTTTAACACCCATCTCATGAGCGTACAAATACAATTGATTAATATCTTTTGCAGGTACGCTAGGATGAATCATTAAGTTTAATGACTGTGCCTGATCAATATACTTCTGTCTTTGAGCTGCCTGGAGAATAATCTCTTTTGGTGTGAGTTCAATAAATGATTTAAACACTTCCTTAGTTGGAAAGTCTAAATGTTGGACTGAACCATCTTTTTTTAGAATGCTATCCCAAGTTTCTTCAGTATTCAAACCATATTTTTCTAACTCACCCTCCAAAAATGGATTCTTGTATACTGTCTTACTCTTGGCAAGATCTTTTATAAAGTAGTTAGATTTAATAGGTTCAATGCCCATAGATACTTGACCATGAATAAATGAGCTTGATTTAGTTGGTGCAATTGCAAGCAGCGTTGTATTTGCATAACCTTCTCTCAAAGATGTGTAACCTTTATACTCATGTAGCCACTTAGATGTTTCATCGCTTTTATCTTTAATAATTTTAAAGATCTGATTATTCCACATCTTAGCTTCTAAAGATTCAAACTCAATCAGATTAGACTGTAAGAAAGAATGATAACCAAGAACACCAAGACCAATGGCTCTGTGCTGACTAGCAAATCTATGAGCTCTTTTTAATCCTGGTAATGTAGAAGACTTTATAATAAACTCATCCATAACAGCATTTAAGAACATTACATAGATTTCAATGGCATCAGTCTCCTTAATCTCTTCCCAGTGCAATAGGTTTAAAGAACCAAGACAGCATACAAATGAATTGTAACTATCTGTAGGCAACTGTATTTCAGAGCATAAATTAGATGCTGTAATCTCTAGACCTAACTCTTTATAAGGAGAGTTATTGTTAGAGTTATCTTTAAACATAATGTAAGGGAACCCAAACTCATTACGTCTCTGGATAATTTTTGCCCATACTTTACGTTTGTCAGCATCTCCCTCTTTCATTTCCTGTAACCAAGCATCACCCACAGTAATACCATACTGTAAATTTTGAATAGGATTACCCTCACTACCAATATCTAAGAACTCTAAAATGTCTGGATGTTCTACCGGCAACCAAGCAGCACAAGCACCACGTCTTGCTTCTGATTGTTTACACACATCAACAACAGTATCATATATTCTAGCATAGTGAACCGGTCCATCTGCAGTACCACCAGTTGATATAGCACCACCACGCTCTCTAATGTTTCCTAGAAATACACTAGTACCTCCACCATACTTAGACATCATACCAATCTCACGACCAGCATTGAGGATGCTGTCTAAAGTATCATCTACATTAGAACCATAGCAACTAATAGGTAAACCTTTTTGCTTACCAAAGTTAATCCACACAGGAGTAGACATACTGTAAAAACCACGAGCCATGTAATCTTCAAATTTCTGAGCAAAGCCATCAATCTTAAGATACTTTTCAGCTGTGTTTGCAATGTCTTTAATTCTTTGTTCAGGACTTTCATTTATATAACCTCTTGATAAAAAGGTGCGGCTCTCCTCATTAAGCCAATAGTATTTCTTATAATTCATTTTCTTAGAATAAATCATCAACTGTTATACTTTTACTTTTCTTATTGTAATCAATTTGCTTTTTGTAAAAGAAGTCTCCTTCTTTGGTAGCAGTAATCTCAACATCAAACCATTTTGTTGAAGCCAATAAATCAGCATCAACCTCAAAGAGAGGCTCCATACCAATCTTCTTTAATGAGTTATTAAAACGGTTCATGATAAAATGTTTGATTGTGTCTTTTGGTAAGAAGTCAAGCTCACCTTTTTCAAAGATCCAATCTAAGATACCACACTCAGCAATGTATGCTTTGTTACAAGCAGAGTAAATAATATGATCAAACTCTTCATCAAACCAATCTGGGTTCTCAGATTTGATAATATTAATTATCTCTACGCCAAAGTTACCATGAATGTCTTCTTCTTTACTTGTTGCTTCAACAACATTAGAGATACCTTTAAAGATATTCTTCTCTTTGTTAAAAGACATCATGATTAAAAATTGGCTAAACAAACTAACATGCTCTATAAACAGTGAGAATAAAAGAACAGACTTGGTGTACATTTTATTATCTCTACTGCGAGATCCATCAAGATACTTTTTAAGGTAACTAATTCTACCTTTGATTGCAGGAATCTCAACTACAGTTTTAAATTCTTCTTCCAATCCTAAGATTCTTAATAGTCTAGCATATGCATCTTTATGACGTACCTCTGATTCTGCAAAGGTCATTCCTACATCTCCAATTTCTGTAATTGGCATTCTTTTATAAAGGTCCGCCCAAAACGTTTTTACATTAACTTCAATTTGAGCAATGGCAAGCATAGTTCTTTTAATTACTTCACGCTCTTCATCAGTTACTTTAATTTTAAAATCATCTATATCTGTAGTAAAGTTGTATTCTGTATCAATCCAGTAAGAATGTCTGATTGCGTCTTTGTATTCTAACAGACTGGGATATTCATAGGGAAGGATGTTTTCCCTGGTCATAAAAATGTTTCTTGTCATAATGTTCTTATTTAAAATCAGTTAGAGAAAAAAAAGCTATGCAGTGTTACCAATAAGGCTTTCTGCATAGCGGTCAATGTATAATCAATTTACAAAAAATTGATAACGCTTCCTAAAGGAAGTTTAATTATTTCCAGATAATGTTGGCGTATTCAAACTTAATAAAGAACAAACCTATAACAATTCCATACATGCGTCTCCATTGATCATCTTCACAAAGGACTTCATTGTTGATGATTTGGAATCCAAGCATGGGTTGACCTGGTAAAATAGTCCACATTGTTTTGTGGTTGAATGATACGTTTGTTGGTTTCATATTTAAAATTTAAAGTTTCTGGGTTTAACGTTTCAAAATCTGCCGTAGATTTTGTATATTATATGTAGATAGTGTACAAATATAATGATTTTGTACCCCCTATCCTTTTTTATTTATAAGTATTTGACAAATGGATTTTACGGAAATAATTATCACGGTCATAACTGTTGCTGGTTCAACAGGTATATGGCAATTTATATCAACCAGGTATAAAGAGAAAAGGGAAAAAGAAAAATTTGACCATATAAATAGTGACGGTGTGCAATATAGAGATGATTTAAAACATAGAGTCTGTAATCTTGAAGAGCTCTTATCTAAGTCTTCAGAAGAGAAAGATGAGATGAGAGAGCAAGTTCTACAGCTTACTGCGGAAGTCCACTCCTTAAGGGTTAAGGTGGAATTCTTAGAAAAAGAAAATGAAAGACTAAAAAACTTGTAACTCTGTGATTTTGAAATAATTTAAAAATTTCTTATATTTATAGAGTAACCAATTTATATTAAAAATCATGAAAAAAGTATTAAGTAAAATTTGGAATTTCTCCCTTAAAAAAGGCTGGGATTGGATTTGGTCTAAAACTGAGGTTGATGAAAAAGCAATTGAAGCAGTTAAAGAAACAAAGCGCAGAGTAGCTAGAGTTAAAGAAGAAATGAAAGATGTAGCTAAAGAACTTAAAGAGGCAGCTGAACAGTCTAAAGATGTTGTTGCTGCAGCTAAAGGTGGTGCACGTAAAGGTAGACCAAGAAAGAAAAAATAATTAAAATGAAAAAGATAATTAATTGGATGAGCGGCTTACTCAAAGATGAGAAAGGTACACCCTCTTCTAAAAGATTTATTGGTATTCTAGCTGGAGTATCCTTATGCATTACATTATTTGCCAATCAATTTACTGAGGAGCACATTGCTCCTTCTCCTGTTTTAATTAATGCTGTTGCTGCCCTAGCCTTTGGTGCTTTGGGTCTTGCTTCTGTAGATAAAATCTGGGGTAATAAAAAAGATCAGGAATAATGGCAAAGTTAGTAGGCGGGGTTTTTGAAAAAAAACCTAAAACAGTAAGACCTGGTGTTCATGCAAAGACTAAATCTAGTAAGAACAAGAACAGCAGTAATTATAAAAAAAGATATAGAGGTCAAGGAAGATGAATTGGCAACTAGAAATAGCGTTTCACTGGCCTCATAATAGATTAGCTCTTGGTTGGGACTACATGGAACCAAATGAAGAATATAACTATACAACTATTAAGTTGTATTTACTTATAATAACATTAACATTAGATATAAAATAATCATGGGAAAAGTAAGAAACGCAGGTGCAAAGGCTTTAATGGCTGCATTAAAAGCAAAAGGCTATAAGAATGGTGGTGAAAAACTACTTATGAAAGCTGGTGGCATGTTGGATTTTGCAGAGATGGCTGCAGAGAAAATGAGATATGGTAAAGAATATGCTGCTTACGGCACAGAAAAAATGAAAATGGGTGGTACATCAGGTAGAAGTACATACTCAGGATCTAAGAAAAGAAAGAAGAAGTAAATGCAAATACTAACTGACATATTAAGTCTCTTTAAGAGAAAACAATTTGTAACGGAAGCAACTCCGGATGATCTTGTTATACTTGGTAGACATGAACAACCTGATATGTTAGGTGTTGCTTCTCCTGTTCCTTATAAGAGTGCTAGACTAATAAAGGTTAAAGACCTTATTGATGCGGCTAGCTCAGCTACACACACCAATGTTAATAATGGAACAGGAACCAATCCTGTAGGTATCTATAAGAATACCACAACAATACCAGCTTCTGTTAATCTTAGAAGCTTGTGTAGTACGGGTAACAATTTAGCTGTTACTCTAAATAATAATGAGATTGAGATTTCTACAACCGGTGAGCCAAACACTGCTAGTAATTTAGGAGGTGGTGCCGGTCTTTTTGTAAATAAATCTGGTGAGGATCTAAGATTTAGATCTATTACATCCAATGATGGTTCAATTCTTTTTCAAGAAGGTGTAACTGAACTTGACTTAAGTATAAACACAGATTTATCTTCATTACTTGTTAAATTAACACCGTTTAATATACTAGCAGGAGCAGATCAATCTGGCTCTATGCCAGTAGATTATAATTTAATTAATCTTTCATGGGATGGTTTAGGTAGTGGTGTATATACATTAAATATTCCTAGTGCTGCTTCAATGTTACATAGAAATATACGTATTGTAACCGATGGTACTTTAGATAATGGTGCCCAAGATAAAATAAACATAACCCCACCACTTGGAGAAACTATAGATGGAACTACATCTTTTGAAATATCTAAACGTTATGAAGGTGTTTCTATATGGTCAGATGGTGTAGAATGGAGAATTATACAAGCAAAAGCCCATTAATTATGGCACTAAAGAAGAAGGCAACAACAAAGAAAAAAAGTACTGTTAACGCATCAGGTAATTATACAAAACCTGGAATGCGAAAAACTTTGTTTGAAAGAATCAAAGCTGGTAGTAAAGGTGGGCGTCCTGGTCAGTGGTCAGCACGTAAAGCCCAAATGCTTGCTAAACAGTATAAAGCAAAAGGTGGAGGTTATAAAAGTAAAAAGTAATGGCTAAAACCAAGAGACAAAAAAGTTTAGATAGATGGACTAAACAGAAGTGGAAAACTCCTTCTGGAAAAAAGTCTTCAGAAACTGGTGAGGTCTATGCTCCTTCTAAAACAATTGCTAAATTAAAGAGTACAGCTGCCGGTAGAAAAAAACTAGCTGCAGCTAATAAAAAGAAAAGAGCAGCAACAAAAGCAGGAAAACAACATGCAAAGCATGGTTTACATAAAAACAAAAAACGATAACAATAAATAAATAAAACTAGATAATTATGAACTTTGTACAAGAAGTCTTAAATCTGCTAGTAAGAAAGCAGGATAAAGACAAATTAGAACTCACGAGAGACTGGTTTGAATTTGGAAGAACAAAGACAAGCAGGTTGGCTACGCCAGCATACTCTCCTAAAATGACCCCTCATGCAATTAGATATGATGATCTTAAATGTAACATTATCTCTGGTCTTGTTGAGGGAACTGGAACTGAACACACATTACCAATGTGGTCTACAGTTAATCAAAACAACTGCAGTGTTCAAACAATTGTTGATTCAATCTTCAGCCAAGATCCTGGAGCAAGTGAAGGTTTAGTTAGGGGTAACTTTAGAGTTGCCGGCAACACCGTTCTTGAAGGTGATCTTTTAGTGTTAGGACAACAAACAATTGTTGAATCAACAGTAGTACAAGTAGCAGATAATATTTTCCGTATTAACTCTACAGGTGCTGGTGTAGATGCAGGTATTGAAGTAATCATGCCAAATGGTACTAAGACTTGGGCATGGGATTTAGCACGTGATGCATGGTCAACGTTTGGTGAAAACGCCATCACAAGAGACATGATTATTGATGGCAAACTTGTCATGGATAATGAAGGCTTAGTTAATGTTGTTAATGAAGCAGAAGGTTTAGCATCTAATGATAACGATCAATCTTTAGCAACAGTTGCAGCTATTAAAGATTATGTTGATAATCAAGCACGTGACTATGTTGTTGATGTACAACTCACAGGAGATGATCTTCAGTTTACTGGTGTAGGTGCTGCATTCTCAGGAACAGTTAATCTATCTAAATATTTAGACAACACTGATACAATTGATTATGTATCTAATGTAGTATTAAACGGAACTTCTTTAGACTTTGCAGGCGTAGGTAATGGATTTAATGGAAGTATTGATTTATCAAATTTTGCTGTTGATACAAATACAACCTATGACTACGGTGCTGTGGGAGCGGCAGGTAATATCAACATAGCTCTAACTGGCTCTGATGCTACAAATGACGTTGTCATTGTACAAGCTGGTACAAACATTACTCTCACAGACAACGGTAGCAATACATTTACTATAGACGCTGCAAGTAGCGGTTTAGCATTATCCGATATTGTTGCTGGTGATAAAATTAATGTAAGTGTTAATGGTGCTCAACAAACGGTAACTATTTCTCACCAAACAACTACAACTACTCCAACAACAAGCTCTACCATTTTATCAGGTGGTGGTACATTTAATGCTATTGTTGATGTTACTCATGATCCTTATGGTCATATTACAGGTTATGATACAAAAACCTATAGACTGCCTCAAGATAGTTATATTTCTAGTGTTTCATTATTGGGTAGCACATTACGTTTTAGCGGATTTGGCAATGCTTTTGGTGGTGACATTGATTTAAATGGCTTATTTCAAGATACAAATGATATTGATTATGTAAACAATGTTACTTTAAACGGGGACAATTTAGTATTCTCAGGAACTGGTAACGGGTTTAGTGGTACCATTGATTTAAGTGCTTATAACACTCCTGAAACTCTTACAACTTTAACTTATTCTGGTAACACAGATATATTAAGATATGTAGATGAAAATGGTAACGGTCATAGTATATCTGGGTTAGGACCACAGAGACTCTCTTTATCTGGTACAGATCTTTCTATCGTTAAAGCAGATAATACTATACAGAATACAGTAAGTCTTGCTGGTATAATTACAGAGACACTTACAAGTCTATCAGTTAATGGTAATGTCTTAACCTATATAGATGAACAAGGTACTAATACAGATATTGATTTAAGTTTATATCTTGATGATACTAACTTAGCAAGACTTACTAGTGGTACATTAGATGCTGCTTCAGGTATTGCTACATTCACAAGGGATGATGCTAGTACATTTACTTTAGACTTATCTTCATTACTTGATACTGATACAAATACTACTTACGATTTTGGCGCAGTGGGTGCTGCAGGTAATATAAATTTTGCTCTTGGTGGGTCTGATAACACTAATGACATAGTGGAAATGCAAGCAGGTACCAATATCACTTTAACAGATAACGGTAGCAACGTGTTTACTATAGATGCCGTAAACACTACTTACACAGCTGGGACTGGTATTCAAATAGCTGGAAATGTTATTAGCTCAACCATTACTGATACAAATGACATTGACTATATCACCAACGTTTCTTTTAGCGGGTCTTTTTTAAACTTTGCGGGAGTTGGAAATGCTTTTAATACTTCTGTAGATTTATCAAGTCTTAATACTAATGACATTGACTATATCAGCAATGTAGTATTAAATGGTAACAGCTTAGACTTTACCGGAGTTGGTAATTCTTTTGCTGGTAGTATTGATTTAAGCAGTTTCTTAGATGATACTAATACCACTTATGATTTAGATAGTTTACAAGTAGGTAGTGATGTAGCTGTAACATTAGTAGGAAGTGATGCTTCATCGGATACAATTACTTTAGTAGCAGGTACGAATATTACTTTAACTGATGATGGTAGTAATAATATTACAATTGACGCTGCAGGTGGTGGTTCTTCTTACACATTTGGTACTTACTTAACTGAAACAAGTGGTACTGTAAATCATGATGCTACTACAAGAAGTGATGTCGTTACTACTGCAGCACCTGCTCATGGAGATACATTTACTGTTGTAGATGCTGTAACAACTAATACTACAGGTCACGTTACTGGAGTAACTTTCAAAGGGGTTACGCTACCTACTGCAAGCGAAGCTTGTATGTTTGGTGTGAATTTCCAACCAAATAGTTCACAACCTGTGCAAAGTCAGTTTTTTGTAATTGGTCAAGGAACACCTAATTCCCCATTAGGATTTATGAATAATTCTGGTGAAGATAGAAGATACGTATTAACATGGACTGTTCAATTATCTGATGGTGGTGGAGCTGGTACTGGTGTAAAAGCATTTGATTATAGAGTTGTTCAAAACTCTCATATATCACCAATTACTTTAATGGAATGGAATGATTCTCAATACACTGTTAGTGAGTATGATTTTAGTCGTACTTATACATTTACCACAGATGCTATTGCGCCAGGAGATCAAATTGAAATTCAAATAGCTGGTAATACAAATCTTACTATTCCAAGAGCTCATTTAAGTGTTGTTGATGTGACTTGTGATTCACTAGCAAAGGATACAGCAAGAACATTACCTCCAAGAAGCTAATAAATGGCTGATAAAAAAGATAGTAGATTAACAAGAGCGGGGGTCTCTGGGTATAATAAACCTAAGAGAACCCCTTCTCATCCTACTAAGTCACATGTTGTTGTGGCTAAAGAAGGAGATAAAGTTAAGACTATCCGCTTTGGTCAGCAGGGTGTTAAGACTAATCAAACTGTAGGACAGCGTAAAGCTTTTAAAAGCAGACATGCTAAAAATATTAGCAAAGGTAAAATGTCTGCAGCTTACTGGGCTGACAAAGTAAAATGGAGTCCAAGTAAAACAAAGTCTAGCAGTAAGAAATGGAAGAAAGGATAAAGTTTATTTAATTATCTAGTTTAAAGGGGAGTGTAATTACTCCCCTTTTTTTATTATAAAACTTATACCCCACTTTAACCATACAAGATCTATACTGTTGTATCCGTGCCAGTCAAGATCATTGTAATGCACAATTGCAGGTGTTATATACCACCTATCCATGCTGTAGAATTCTATCTTCATTTTGAATTGGTTTTAATTAACCGTATCTTTATAGTATAGTAACCATAAATTTACATAAGATGAAAAAGTTACTTTCTTTTTTTGCGCTAATCCTTTTAGCGTCTTGTGCAAGCTCAGAAGCAATTACTTACGAGCCTACGTTTAATCAATGTGGTATAGAGGACTGTACAGTTACATCCATTCATCATCACGTCACGTTTATTGATTAACGATTACTTAGCCCACTTTCCACGGTGTACTAAGATAGAGATGATTGAATAGTTGGATAGATCAATCCACGAATCTTCAAGACTCTCATTGTTGGGTTCAACTTGGTTATTGACGATATTCAAGATGCGTTGGATCTTGTCATTCATTCTAAACCATAAACCCATTAGACTCAACTTACGGTTCTCAGATTTCTCTGTGTCTTTACCAAGAGTTATATTCTCTGGTCCGTAATCTAGTTGTTTCTTACAGAACAGTTCATACTGTGCCTGCTGGATCTTTTTAAACTCAGCAGTTGTCTCAGGATACTTTGCTTCACAGATGGCGACAGGGTCTCCGTATTGGGGACTCTGCTCATCTTTTACAAAATCTACAGAAGCCGGGTGTTCTTCCCAACGATTTCCAAAAGGATCATATTGTGGATTTACTTCACTCATATTAATACTTATTTATTTGTTTTCTTAATTTATCTAACAACTCCTCATCTTCAGTTAGCGGGACAAACTCCTGAAGCAATGCTTTCATAAAAGCTTTAGACTTATCTTTTGAGAGCTTACTATTTATTCTCTCTACCTGATACAGATGGTATGCCTCCTCTGACGTATTCTTTAGTTTATTGTAATACTTATCAATACGCTGATCTATCTTTCTAGATCTTTCTAAGTTTGTTATAGTGGGCAGTGCTTTATGTAGTTCATCTAATCGTCCTTTTAGATACTGCACTTCCATTAGCTTATGGATTTCCTGCTCGGTCATCTTCAATCATTTTATAGGTTAAGTAGCCAAAGAATGCTACTGTAATACATATGACGATAATCCAATCAATCATTTTTTTTAGGTCTTTGAATTAAACATGAAGGACAAATCTTAGTCATCCTTAGTCCTGGCGGAATGGGTTCTCCGCATTTAACACACTTACTCCAATTCTTCTTCTTGTCCATACTTATCTCTTACTCTATCAGATATAGGAACAGAGTCTCCATTTTCATCTATCCTTACAAATCTAATGTTTGTTTGGAGAACTACAGTCTGGTTACCAGAATAAACATTATGAGCCCGTGCTTCTAAATAAAAGGTTATACTAGTATTACCTATATGTACAACCTTGCCGTATATCTTTATAAGCTGCCCTTCTTTTGCGGGTTTCTTAAAGATACATTTATCTATCATTACTGTTACCATACGCGGAGTATCACATACTTCCATAGCATATGCGGCACCAGCAGCGTCTAACCAAGCAAGTAACTTACCTCCAAAGAGATTAGCGTGGAAGCCAAGATCTGATTTTTTGATCGGATGTGTTGTTATCAACTGCATGTTTAAATTGTTTTTCTACATTCTCCCAGTAAGTGACAAGGGTTTGTGATCCAACTCCCTCTGCAAAATATAACAATTGTGTTATATGTTTTTGACCATCGCCAGCTCCCAGCTTATTTAAAATCTCTTGAGCCTGTACTTTTCCTTCTGACATTATAAAGGTTCTATATTAATTGTTTATTAAAGAGGAAGGGCCCGCAGGAAATGCAAAACCTGCGGGGTTGGTTCCCTTCCTATGATTAATCATTATTAGTTGATGCCATGATTATTAAAGTTAGTCCTAATAATAATATTAAAACTGTCTTTATCATATAACCGTCTTACCATTATGAATCATCTCCATAGATATAGAAGGTTCCCATGACCTATCATCATCCCAGTCATAGTCCGTAACACTTAAAAGATTTAATCTATAATAACCTTTATCTGTCTTGAGCTTGATTGGAAAGACTTTATTAATAACGTCATGTTGATTTGGTTCTAAGAAATCACGCTGATCAACTTTAAAATATATACCTTCTCTTCCGTTAGTAAATGAAGAGTTTATATAAGGTAGATTTGAATTATATTCTTCTTTAATAAGAATACCTTCACTTTTAAGAACAGATGCTGCATGTTTTAGTAAGTCTGCAAATTCTGTTTTTATATCTACAGGTGTCATAAATCAAATATATACTGTTCTTCCTCAACTAACTCAACTTCATCAAACATTGTAGTTTGATTTGGATCTTCTACAACATCTTTTGTTTGGATACCCATCTGACCTAGTAGATCTCCAACGATAAAGTCATGAAACTTCTGAGAGTCACTCAACCAAGAACGCGGGTGTGACTTTTTAAGAGCATGTGTAACATGATTGTAGAAAGCCCAAGCATTCTCCTGGTCTGCTTCGTAATCATAAGAAGGCTTAGACATCTCTTGTTTTACAGTAACAACTTGATTGACATCAAGAATTTCTTCTTGAGCATACAAGCGTCCTAAAAGTTCTGCCTGTTGCTTTAAAGGGAGTGTTACAGTTCTTAGATTATTTCTGTCATCTATGATTCTCTTGTAATGCTTCTCAGCATTTTTAATTTGATTAGAGATTTGCATTCTAATCTCATAATCTGCAGATCCTGTATGCTTTCTAGCAAACGACATCATATCACCTGCAACCATGCCATTATAACAAACCATTACATAGCCACCAACAGCACATTGAAAGCGGGTGCTTTTATCATAAGAGTTGGTCCAAGCAAACATCATTCCTAGTTCAGTCTCTGATTTAACAGCAGGATCAATTGGATTTGAGGGTATAATATGATAAATACCCTGAGCTACATTAGCATTTACATTTGCTCTGTAGAGTTCTCTGGTAACCGTGAAGCCACTGGCATTCAACATGTTAAGAGTGTTTTCAATTACATCTCTGTGTGGTATTACTGTATAAGTATCACCGTGAGATGGTAGTGGAGCGTTCTCCAAGTAAGACTTTGTTGTTTCCTTTGGACGTGAATATCCCATGTTTAAACTTATTTAGTTTCAAATATACAAATTAAGTTGGATCAATACAATTAAAATATATATCTGATAGTGTCAAGGTTGAAATATTTTGAATAGATCTCCTTGAATTCATTTAACAATCTTGATTTGTGGCTTAGAGGGTATCTCAATACGCCACTTTTATTCTTTACTTCTGAGCTGTATTTCATTAGCTCCTGAGCTTCAACAGATGATCTAACCATTTGAAATCTATGATTAGTCAATGCAATTACCTCACATTTATTTTCTCCGGCATACTCTTTTACCAAAGAAAACAGTTCATCATATTCTTCCTTCCATCCTGGATAGAATATAAGAGGGCTATAATTACAATGTACTTCCCAACCTAGATCTTTAAGTCTATTAATGTCATGTATTCTGCTCAATATACTTGACATCTTGGGTTCAAGTATGTTAGAATACTTCTGAGGCATAAGACTTACACGTACTCTAGGTTTCTTATTAAAATTACTAACGTCTAACGTCAGTAAACCTGGATACTTTGTAGCCATTGTACTGTTAAGCTGTGGATGATCATCATATCTTTTAAGATAATCTATCAGTGGTTCTGGTAAATGCTTCTGCATTAACACTAAGTCTGTGTTACATGCAATATCTACCATAGTGTATATAGGGTCTTGTTGATCTGGTACTTTAACAAAGGTCTTTTCCCATTCAACAACAGACTGAAATATCTCATCTACGTTTGTATTCACGTAAACTCTCTTGTCATTATACCTGGACATATAACAATAAGTGCTAACACATCCTCCGAAACAACCATAAATTAAGTTAGGAGCAATGCAGTTAGCACTATTGTTATTGTCTTTGGTTACAAGAGTACTAGTCTTCTGTACTTTGATCATTTACTATTTCTACTTCAGCCCAAGCAACAAGATGAACAACATTACCTTTTAAATCTAGACAGTGAGAATACATACCGTCTATATTATTAAATATTAATATTTGTTCTTCTTCTATTGCTGGAGCTGCTGGAGGCACTTTAATATCAGATTTAACTCTGATCTTTGAGCCTCTAGGTATTTCATATAACTTCATAATAATTACAGTCTTTATTAGTGCATAGTGTTTCTTTAGAGAGGACTTCTACAATTGACAGGCCGCAGGTATCACACGTATAGTGTTCTCCTGTGTTACCATTCTGAAGAATTACTTTCATTCTCTCTTCTTCTTCATCTTGCTGACGGGCGTGATTTGAACAAGATCCCATTATGCATCTTTTACAAATTGACCATTCACCATTTTACCGGTGCGTTTTGCAATCACATTATATGCAGACTCAAGACAGTCTTCTAATTTTAGATTTTGCATCTTAGCCTGAATGATCAGGGTAACCATAATGTCACCCATAGCATCAATGACTTCTTCACGGTCATCTGCGTTGATTGCTGTACATAATTCTGTACATTCTTCTAAAGTTTTAAGAGCTTGCGCCATTGGAGTGGCTTTGGACAAGATTCCCTTGTCCTCAGCCCACTGCTCTACTGCAGTTTCTAATTCTGAATAATTCATCTACCTGGTATGTTTTTAATTATGTCTTGTTTATTGATCTTATGAAGACCAAGTTTTTTGTTTAAGGGAAGCACATATTCCTTACAGTAAATCCAATCAGTAAAAAATGTATGATTTACTCCATCATCTGTCATATCCTTCCATGCTATTCTTGCTACCCAATGATTTTCCATATTAAAATAGAGTTAGTTGATTCCTATTTACATTAGTAATATTATCTATCTCTTGCTCTATGGCTTCTAGATAATACACTCTGTTAATATTATAGTTCTCCCACTTAGGTTCAATCCTCATCTTGTTGAATACAGTCTGCAACCACTGTCCAGATTCAAGTTGAATCTCTCGGCCATCTGACTTATTTACTTTAATGATCTTGATCCCTGAGTTAGAAATATAATAACGATTAATCTTCTGAAGATCTTCTTCTTGATACCTCTGATCTTTTATATACTTTGCTACTTGTTTCCAATCTCCTCTAGATTTACCACCAATACAATAGTCTAATATGTTTTTGTTTTGATCTAGGTAATCCTGCGGCATAATATCATGTATAAAATAATTATATATTGCCTTGGGTATCACTAGCTTAGACTTATTCTTATGTAGTTGTAAACCATAGAAATCAAATCTACCCTTTAGTTTAGCCGGAGCAAAGTAAAACTTGTCTCTTTCTATTTTGAATTTATAATGAGGGTTATTTCTTTTAACTTCTCTCCAGGTAGTAAGATCAACTTCTTTGTAGTTATTGAGGCCAATATAATTATTGACATCACCAACAACGAGTTTTTGATATTCATCATGTTCTAACTGTAAATTAGTTATCTGTTCCCACTCTTTACAAATCTCCATATAAGTATCTACATGCTCTCTTGGTATCTTAGTTTCTAAACCATCTGTATTATGCATAATTGCTAATGCATTTGGTATACGTTCCATAATCATCTCATACAATAACATCAAACTAAGTTGACCGTTAATTGTAATTCTCATAGTTAATTCTGGATCATAAAAGAAACTGTTCTTATCATTGCTAAGACCGAAAGTTGAATTAAGAATAATCTTATAAACATAGTTCATAGGATTACTCTTAGGTATCTTCTTTCTTTCTTCAAAGAACCATTCATACTGATCACAAAATTGTTCTGCAGGGAAATGTCCTGGTGACCATTTGTTTCTAATAACCAAGTTAGGATAGAATGATGTAACGTCTGAGGACATTATAACATACTCATCATCAGATGTATACACTCCTGATTTATTTGCACCATGGACACCACCAATACCAAAGTCTGTCTTAACATTCTTGTATGTAGTGGAATATTTAAAGACACCTTTCAATGATTCTGGATTAATTTCCAAGGCGTTGAATCTATCAAGTAGACTCTTGAATTCAGGAGATACAAACTTTATATAGGGTAAGATAATATCTTTAACCCTAACAACATTCCTGTAAGTTCTTAATTGCTTAAGATCTCTTTTTGGAATGTTTAGTTTCTCTGACATATAGTAAGCAAACAGCTCTTTACTTATACGAGGCTCAGATGCACTGTATAGATTGATACTATACGTATTAGTCAATTCTTTTCTTAATTTAATCAACTCCTGAGATCTGTTAAAGATTTCTTTAGTAGACTTCACGTCATTGATGTTGTAATCTAGAATTGTTTCAATCTGCTCCATTGTGGTTATATTAACAGAATGGTCTATAGGCATGTCAAGCATGTTATCCCAGTCCATACTGTATTGTATCCACTTAAGACTAGATCTTTTTGCTGGGTTGTCCCAGTGATGCATCTTAAAAAGATCAATCTGACCCACACACATTTTCCATTGTGGATAGTCATGAAAGTCTTTAGCATCACTACGAGCTATACACTTACCAGCATATTCATATATAATACCAGCTATATCACCAGCACTCACATTTTCCCAGAGTTCATAGTTCTCAATGATGTAGTGTGTGATTTGTGCATCAAACGCTAAACCATTGTAAGAAATATGCCACTCCCGGTTATCTGTATTTTGTTTTAAGAAATCTATGAAATCATCAAAGTCATTACGAAGATCATGAACAACAAAGACTTTTGTTTCTGTGGTCTTATAGTGTTCAAATACTGCCGTAAAGCAATTTGATAATGTCTCATAGTCCATTACCCAGTGATTCATATCTGCATTTTTTATAGGTGCCAAAAAAAGCCCACAAGGGGCTTTCTTTGTTTGGGTGAGTGTAAGCTTACTGACCCGGCATTATGATGTTTGAAACTTTTGTTTCTTTTACATCTACATCCAAGAAGCTTTTGTAATCAAAAGAGGATGCGTTGATTGCAAATAGTTCAACAAAGGTTTCTATATCTGCTTTTTCATTTAGATAGAACTCATTGAATGTATCAATCTGAACTCTTTGTTCTTTAACAGTCTTCCCTGTCTCCATATTAGGAGTCTTTAATCTTTGGGGTTGACCATTATCATCCAGACGAGGCATCATATGAAATGATTGTTTTCTATTTTTTGTAATTACTGCTAAAATGCTTGATGTTGGATCAAACATAGCTTCAACGTATGGTGAATCATTGCTCACCGGAATTAAACTAAAAGATCTTGCATTTCTGAAAACAGAGTTTACAAGCATCATGTTGTTACCTAATGTATTTGCCATTGATTTTAAAATTTATCCAAAGATATTGAATTGTTTCCAAAAATTTCAATCTCCTGTGGAATATTCTCAAAAATTGTTTCCTTCTCAAGGTCTGGTGGTGAACATAACTCATAAACATTTTTTATGAGATCCAGATCAACACCTAAAGCATCTGCGTATAATTCATGATATTCATCAGGGCGTAAGAAACTCAGTACATAGTCTGATATATTTCCTACAGTTCCAAAGAATTCTTTAATGATATCTTTAGAACGTAAACTAAATTTAGAATACTTACCCTTTACAAAAGCTCTATGATCATACTTATATTCTGACATATCAAATACATATACATGCTTGTTCTCATCTATTTGAAAGTGTGCTTCTAAAAGTGGATGTGATTTAAGATATCTTGCTTCAAAACTTAGATATTTTGTTGATGATTCTGCATTGTATAAACACATTAATTTCATATCATCAGGAGAGTAAAGTTTGTCCCAGGCAATGTATGTTTGTTCTGGGACAAAAGCTATTCCTTTTTTCAGCTTTAAAAGCGGATAAAGAAATACTTTACTCTTTTGAAAATATTGTGTATATACACCCGTCATATTTATAAGATAACCTTTTCTACTAAAAACTCATAGGGCAAGGAAAAATCTCTCTGGGTGTAATGATATTCTGCAACCTTTAATGTTTCTTCTAAACCTTGCGTCCACATTGATAAAGTCTCAGGTGATACATCAAAGACATACACTTGTTTGTAATTATCAATCACTACAAATTTATAAATAAAATTGTAATCTTGCTGTGACTCATCAAGATTTTCAAAAACTAGTTTGCAATATATAGCTGCTTGTAACCAATAATTATAAAACTCTACTGTCTCTTTAAAGTTAGATATTGATTTACTAGTTGTCTTGAGATCACAGATTGTGACCAACTCTTCATCATCATCTACTTTATAGAAGTCAATGATACCTTTCAAACCAAATGGTTTATCCTTAAGCTCACAATTAAGAGGCTTCTCTGCATATGTTTGAATAGGATCAAGATCAAAATCAGTGGAGGTAGAACTAAATAAAGCCATTACATCTGTATTAGCTTTGATTATTTCTGCATAGTCTGTACACTTAGTCAGGGTATCCTGATCTATTACATCAACCATTGAGTTTGCAATGAACTTCCAGTAGATTTTAGATTCTTCTGTTTGAATCTTTTTAAGCCTAGCGGAGTCTTCTTTCAATGTCTGATACAAATTCTCTTCACGAAGAGTTTCAAGTATAAGATCATCTGCAGTCATAATATCTACACTTTTATCTTTATCATGGACTTTGTGTAGAATTTTTCTTACGCTGTCTGTTGGAGTCTTATCAGGAACAATCTTAAATTTAGCATTTAGATTCTCTGGTTCAAATACGAGACAGTGTACTAGTTTACCTTCAACAAGATATTTATCTGTCTTCAGTTCTCTATCTTTTAATATATAATCCTTGTAAAACAGGGACGGTGAAAATAATAATTTGTTCAGTGATGAATAACTGAACTCAAATGCTCCCCTAAAGAAACTTTCTTCTGCTATTTTGTTCATTTAATAATACATTATAAATAAGGAGGGGGACTCCGAAGAGCCCCCACAATTATGGCTAATTCTCCTTAAAAATTTGCAACTGCCTTTTCAAGATCAGTTATAAAAAAATCCTGATCTGATTTAATTTTATCCTTGTATTTAGGATTGATTTTAATTGCGTCAAGATTAACAGTAAATACAGATTCATCAGATAATCCTAATGATCTTTTTACAACATTATGAAATGCATATCTAGCAACTTCTTTAAATGCAAATTCCGTCAGTTTATCATGATGAATTAACTTTTGCAAGAAGTTGTTATAATAATAACCATAAGATGCATTACTATTTGCTACAAAATCAGACATAGTATTTCTCAAAGTTTTTACATTAACACTATTCCAATTTCTTGCTTCTTTTAAATGATCATGATAAAAGTAAAATAACAGAGCAACATAATCAAAAGATTCATTTAGATTACAGTTAGACAGTAATTCTAATGCTAATGCTGTATTCTCCTTATCATCTGATTTAATCATGTTTCTTGCATTAAGATACTCCTCTTTTGTAAGAACATGCATGTCTTCATAGATAAGTGTATTTAACTGAGTATCTAATAAAAGATTGTTTGAATTTAATATTTCATTAAAGGTTGAAACAGCTGATCCTTTTATATACTTATAATTATGATAAGCACATTCTAAATTATCTGTAAATCTATAAGCAATGTGATAATGCCAACCCTGTTTTATATCCCAATAATCATCAGGATGTGCATTTAAAAGGTTTTTAAACTCATTAATACAATCACTTGTAAAGTTAGTAGAATTGTTATCTAACTCTTCTAAAATCTTTTCTGTTGTATAAAGTTTTGACCAGGTATAATCACTCAGAGAATTAAGATATTTTTCTGATATAATTTTATAATCAGCAGTATCTTTATTTCTTGTGATAGTAATATTTGCTTTTTCTTTTAGCAAATCTACTTTCATTCTTGGCAAAGTAAGCTTTGGATATCTATAGAAACTTTTATCTTTTATAGATGTTAGTGTAGGTTCAGGTATTGTTATATTGAATTCACTAACATCTGAGATGGTATTTGCACCAGAGAGAAACTCTCTAACTTCTCCTTCTTCTATCACCCATGTGTATATACCATTATCATCCTTTAATCTTATTTGCCTTACGTTAATTGAATCTGTCATACTTTTTTTAAATATTTTCTATACTCCGGTTTAACTTCAACTTTAAATACATATAGGTCTCTATTGTAAATAGTAATTTGTTTTCTTACAATAGGTTCTAAGTATCTAAAGTTTTCAGTACTTAATAACTCATTCTCTTCAAGCCATTTAATCATCTGTTCTGCATTCATATTACAAAACTTAGTAAACTTAGATGCCGAAAGCCAATACTGTACATCTTTATTTCTATTAAAGTTGTACATTTTATGACCGCATTCTTGAGTAAACTGCCATAGCAAATGATAATTGCTTGTATAATCTATAGTTGGAATAACCATTGCTGCCATAGCGTGGTCTTCTTCACTATAAGAACTAATTTGAGCAGTTAGTGTTTTCATTAAATCTGTAGTAAGCTGTTGCTTGTTAGCAGATTCAGAAACAATTGTATCAACATCAACAACATCAACATCACCTACTTCAATACTATAAGCAATGTTTACAGCCATACCCGTAACCATCCAGGAATCATATAAAGATTCACCATTGGTACAATTCCATCTGTTAACATGATCAGATGCTTTTTCATCTATTATAACTTCATGACCTGATGTTTCAATGTATTCATCTACAAAGTTTTTTGCTCCCAATCCACTATCAGCTGCAGTATGGTAGTTCCAAAACTTACCCATCATTACTGTTGACTTAATAGTTTCACTATGATCAAATCTTTGTGAGAAATCACCGTGAGATATAACTAAATCAGCTGCTTCATAATCATTTGTCAATGTAATCTTATGCTCTTTACATGCAGCTTTTACTCTGTCTAGAGATACAGGACTCTTAGGTAACAAGAACGCTTTCTTTTTAGTTTTAAAGTTATTAGCGGTTATTGTATTAGTTTTAAGTGTGTCCTTTATCTTGTTGTATGTTGTCTCTGAGTCTGTAAATAGAACTGTGTCTACACCACTGGATGAGACAACCCCGTAGTACGAGGCTGCCTTCAATCCAAAGTGGTCTAGCGCATCAGTATTATACTCTTGGTATACTGATTTACTTGCCATTACTTCATTGTCATTTTGATGATTTCTGGATTCATCATCATCTTATTAAACTTCTGTTTGTTACCGTTGAAGATTGTACGTACAACCAGATACTTCAAGTCATTAGTAAAGTAATCTTTTGTACATAGTGAAATCAAACGGTCTGTAATCTTTTGCGTAACTGTATTCTCTTTAGAATATACAACTGCATAATTACCCAAACGTGTTGCAAGAGTTGATGCAATATCTGCACGGTATGTATCATCTTTACCAACACAACCTCTAAGCTCACCTAAGATGTATGATTCATTGTCATGATTCAACAAATCTTTAGGAGTGACAAGCTTGTCAAGTTTGTTATTGATAAAAGTGGTAAACATACTAGCAAATGCATCACCAACAGAACCTTCACCAATCATTTGAATCATGGTTAGATTTTCTTCAAAGCTATCAAAGCTGGAGATAGCATTAAAGAATGTAGTAATAGATCTTGCATTAGTCTCTTGTGTTACAAGCTCTGGGTGCAGAAGCAAGAAGTTAATACAGCGAGTATCAATCCCTGCTTCTTCCGCCCAGCGTGCCCATACATTCACATCAAACTTTAGATTAGCTGTAATATATCTAGTCTTCTGTGCAGCATCCACAGAATTAACCATATAATCACCGTTATCAGGATTTGATGTTAGAATGATGTGCCAATCTTTAGGTAAAGACCAAGAGATATAAGTCTGACGGTCAATCAATTCCATAACTGCTTGAATAAAACGTACATCAGCACGGTTCCAGTCATCTAGCAATAGAATACCACCATCTTTCTTATCAGCAATCCATTCTGGTGCACAGTAAGACATTCTATTCTTACCTGTCATCTTATAACCATTCTTCAAGTAATCTGCAACAGCAAGCTCATCAACCCACTGACCAACTTTCTTGGTCACGGTACCGCTAATGTTAGCAAGATCACCTGCTGCAGCATTTCTCTGTGCTGTAGTATAGTTAAGATCATCTACTTTCTTAATTGTTTTTTCCTTATACATCTGAAATTGACGTACAGGGAAACCAACTAAGTCACCAAGCTCTTCTATCTGAGCCAAGTTTAACTTAACAAAGTTTAAATTACTATCCTTTGCAAGTTCTACAACTGTAGATGTTTTACCAATACCTGATTCACCAACAACCTCAATTGCTACTGGTGGTTTACCTTGCTCCTGCAAGAATCTGTTGTTGTTAATGATGTGGTTTACAAAACCTTTTACTTCATCAATGTTTAAATTTACTTGTGCCATAATTGTTTAGTTTAACTGTATTACTTTTCCGGGTAACTCATTGTTCATCTGTGATCTGCTGCTTAATACCCATAAAGTATTAGCTGGACAGTTCTCAGGGTTCCATGCTTCACCATCTGTTAGATATATCAAGGCAGTATAATGCCCCTTCTTTTCATTAAAATGATCAATGACAGGTTGGAAACTAGTACCACCTCTACCTTTGATCTCCCAATCCTTCTTTGGGTTAAACTCTTCCACTGAATTTAAGTTTGTATCACACTGAGCTACAGTAATTTTATGTCCGGTCTTATGCATATGCATGAGCTCATTCATAAATTCCTTTAGTTCATCTCTTGATACAGAACCAGATGTGTCTATACCAACAAGGATATGATTCTTAAACTTAATTTTTAAACCAGGGTTCTCAACATATCTCTTGTTGTATTTTCTTCTAAGCTTCTTAGTATAGATGATAGAAGAGTTTCCAACAAAGCGTCTGAGATAAGCTTTCCAATCAAACTTGGGTGGTTCTACATGTCTAAGTCTAGAGATAAGATCAGCTAATTCTCCAGGTATACTACCAGATCTTTTCTCTGTTTGATCTGCAACTTCTTTAAGTTGATGTTCTACTTGCTTCTGAATCAGCTTTTTATCTGCTTCAGATAGTTCATCAAACTCATCCCAAGTCATATGATCATAAGGACTATCACCATTCATTTGATCTAATAGATCATCAAGAGATGGAGACGTACCTTCTTCTTGTGCCTTCTGTAATAAATCATAGTACTCTTTAGTACCTGCTTTAACAGGAAGGTCTAGCTCTGGAAAACTATTCAATGTTAGACCGCCTTCTGGTAAGTAATCAGAAGCTATGTACTGATTAATCTCCAAGTCTGCTGCAATATTAAATAGTTTTTTGTCAGCATATAAATCCCTGATAGTCAAGTGTCCAAAACTAATATGGAGTAATTCATGCTTAACCAATCCAATTCTGTGCTCAAGACTTAATGCTTGAAAGAAATCAGGATTGACAGCAAGCTGTACTCCAATACCATGTTTGCTTACACCGGCTGTTGGGATATCTTTTCTAAATGTTTTGTTTAGACCAACTAAAAAGAGCCCGTAAAAGGGCTCCTCTAGTATTAGTGTCTTACTTGCCTTAGCAAGCAGGTCAGATATGTTTACCATATAATTTCACAATTAACCTTTGATACAAATTTCCATGTTGTATTTGCAATTATCTCATTTGATACTTGACTATTAAACTCTGTAGTAAATAACTTGATAATAAAAGAATCATTATAATAATGCTTCTTTATAATGCTATGGATCATTTCCCAAGAGAAATCAAATACAGTAGAGTCATTGTTCCATCTGCTGCGTATAACCTTTTTTGTAGAGGCCCAAGGCTCTTCTTCAAAAATATCTTTAAAGTTGCTTAAAAACTCTTCTCTATAGTCTAATGAGCAACCAGTCTTTGCAAGAAATACAATGTAAATAGGATCTAGATTTAGATTCTTTATGTTTTCAACACATATGCTTTGATCTTCAGTTGTAGAACTAAGCATTTTTTTTAGTGAAATGTATTCACTAGGCAGAATTTTGTTTAATACTTCCATTTTAATCTTCTACTTTTAAAGTTTTTGTCATCCACTGTGGTTTTTTCTCTTTATTCATGTGAACTAACCACTCTTTTGCTGTAGGGATGTACCCATTGCAATCTTCTTTTACATGTTGTTCTCCAACATACCTTGTAAATACAGTTCTACCATCTGAATTAGTAAAACTCTTACCAAATATTTTTTCTGCTTCAAAGATTCCTTCAGAGTGATGACGGAACATTCTATGAATACTATGTCCAATCCAACCTTTGGTTTCATCAAACCAATCATGGATTTTTTCATAGTCTTCAATTGTTCCACCCCATTTTCTTATAGAACTTTTAGCATGAGCTATAGGATGTGCCATTATATAAACATCATTTCATCAGACCAATCATAGTCTTCAGTTGTACGCTGGTGATAATCAAGGTTATATCTCTGCTCTTCTACATTAATTGTAATATTACCAAATCCACCTTCATTGTTAACCCAATCTCCAACTGGATCAACTTTGTCTGATATAATATCCCAAGCTAAATCTGCAAATAGTTCATCTACTTTAATACTCTTTAAAGCAAACTGTTCTATAACTGTAGATGTACAGTAGGCACCGTCAAATGATCTGAACTCTACTTCATCTATATCTCCTGAGTCTCCTGACCCTGAGAAACTTATGTCAACGTTTTTTACCCCTAGGTCTTTTAGATTTGTCAGGGCTAGTAGTTGTCTTAGTCTGTCTTGTTGTTTCTTTTCCATCTTTTAATTCATTATCCTTTAATATTTCTATGTAGACACCTGGATTAATTTTGTCATATGTATACTGATAAAATACTGGTAGTATGTTTTCAGCATTGTCATCATCAATCCAATGGTGAGACACCATATCATCTTGCACTGTCTGTGCAGGATTAATATAGTCAAACTTATGACGTGTACCCCTAATAAATGTAAACCCTATCTTGACTGGAAGTTTATACTTTTTGAGTTCATCTCTAAACTCTTTAGTATATTTCTGATAATACTCTTTAGTATTCTTACGGTAGTTCACAACAGTTTTACTTGCTATGAAATACTTCCCTGTCCATCTACGCCCATTCTTTGAGCTAGGTACATTTCCTGGTATAAACCACTTCATATTATAATTTTAGTGTTTTTTGTAATAAAGGTTTTAGTTCCTTATGAACTGTTTCAAAACCATGTTCTCTTATAGCATCTGATATGTCTTTGCATATAGAAAGGCAACATCCTTGAATATTATATGCGTTTGCATATGATTGGATGGCATTCCTACCTGCATCATCATTATCAAACAAAGTAATGATCTTCTTATATTTTGCTTTCAGATTATTAATTATATAAGGTTTGATCATTGTGTTCTCACTATTGGGTGCTATAACCTCTAAGTTATAACCCATACCTTTTAGAGTCATTGCATCTTTTAATGAAGAGCAAATTACCAGGTATGGTTTATTATACTTAAGTTGGTCATATCCCTGTAAGTGGGACACTACATTGTAGAACTTAAAGCTATCATGTGGCTGATATATCTTATAAACAGCACCATCTTTAGTAAAGTAACCATATGCCATGGGCTTTCTAAACTTAGCTTTTTCAATTTTACCATCCTGATCTTTTATGAGGGTAAAATATTCTATAGGTTTTACATTATACTCGTTGAGTAGTGAGCTGCCAATTCTAAATGATAACCAAAAATCAGCATCTTGTTGGTTCCACTCTCTTGTGTGAACATAATCAAGAGTCCATTTAGCATCCGCCTTTAGTGTAATTAATTCAAATTCACCATTACCAACATAATCATTATAGTCTTCTATAATTTGATTAACGGCCTGGGTAAAGTTGAGATTAAATAACTTACGGACTACATCAATCTTACTACCAGAAACACCAGTAGAGAAGTCTTTAAACTTGTATTGTTGTATTGACTTATCTACATATATACAGAAGCTTGGTGTGCGTTCTGTTGGATTAAAAATAGATTTGATTTTAACATCTTGCCCTGTGAGTTTGTCAGGTAGTTCCAGATAATACTGAAATACCCAATAGCTTGGTACATGTGCTATGTCTATTACTAAATTTTTGCTACTTAACATAATAAAAAGGAAGGGGCCGCAGCCCCCTCCATATTTATTTACAAATCAAAATCATCTCCAGATACAGTACCTGCTACTGGTTCAAAGCTTTGAGTTGTGCTTTGCGTTGTTCTATTCTTTACAGGAACAATATGCTCATCTCTATTGAATTCAATCAATCTAGAATTATCTTCATCAAGAGATTCAAAAGGAACACCCGCACCGGTACGCTTAGGTAAGAACAATTGTAGGTTAATGTAACCTTCTTTGTTTTCCCATTCACGTCCTGCAATACAGAAGTTGTAGTAAGTATCTCCGCTAAGAATAGCATCTGCTGACTGTACAAAGCCTTCAATAGTTTGTGCTTGAATAGAATCAAGTTCACTACGCTTACCTTCCATTTCAGCAAGCAAGATCAAAGATTTCATGATCTCTGCATCACGGTTAATTTCTCTACCGCTAGGTAAAGTTGTGTCAGAGAATGCATAGCGTTGGAAACTAACTCTACCAACTTGACCTTGATATCTTGGTCCATTTGGATTGTTTACATCATGAAGGAAACCTTCAAACTCACCACCTACTGGCTTAGATTCTACATTTAGCTGTAGATCATATGCATTATTATCATACGGTGGAGTGTGTAATGTGATTGAATTAATTTTCAATTCTTGATTACCAGCATCAATTACCGGCTTGATCTTGCCGCTACCAGCGGACATGTCTTTAGTACTTAACATTTCTTGTTGATTTAAAATTTAACTTTTGATTATTCATTTTCATATGCATGAATTGCATCTTTGACATATTGTAGATCATTTGGAATATAATCACTACTAAACATGTCCATTGGTGATTTACAAGTATTCTCACCATTGTTTTGTGTTTCAAAACCATAGTGAAGACTACCATCATCTTCTTTACGGACTTTGCCAAACAATACAATAGAGAACAAACCCTCTAATGTAAGAGCATTGTCAATCATTTTACCCACAGTCTTAGCTTTAACCTTACGATGACCATTAATATCTGTTGATTCTTCAGCGTGGGTTAAGAAGAAACAAACTAAATCATCTCTCAAGTCTTTAGGAAGCTTTGCAACTTGAGCAAGATTAGCAGCTATCTGAGTAAACTTATCATAGCCTTTCTCATTGGCTTTGTCAAAGTACTCAAAGCTTGACATATATTGCCAATCATCAATAACTAAGTTCTTGATGTGCGGCATCTTTTCACTTACATGCTGCATGGCTTTATAAACTCCTGGACCACTTGATACACTGATCAAATTGCCATCTGGATTTGCCTTATCCAAAGGAGTGTATTTGCTTCTCCAACCTTTAAAGGGTAAAGGTTTGTTAGCAATATTAATGATTACTGTCTCTTTAGGATCAAGATTCCTAATAGACGTTGATTTACCTGAGCCTGACTCAGCAATTACTAAAACACTTTGTGCCATCTATTTTAATTTATTTTCTATTCTACCTAATGTATCTGCTATCCTATTAAGTGCTTGAACTACACCTCTAACAGAGAATGCTTCATCTGGATCCGGTAGTTCTTTTAAGTCAGTAAGGTCAAATATATTATTTTTTCCTTGTTTTGACACAGCATCACTTACAACTTTGAGTTCTGATACAGGAATAATATGTCTTTGAAAACCACTATTACTCTCTACCATCTCATACTCATCTTTCCAATGTGGATTATACTTGTGTAGATACAAAGTTCTCTTAGGGTCTTCAACATCATAGTCAATGCTTACAAACTCTGTATAGATATCTTTGTTTCTTTCAAGCTCACTTGGAAAGAAGCTAATATGTAACTCATCTTTACCCGGTGGTCTATAAGCCATCTTAGGTATATAAGCAGCATTTTGTAATTCATTTGAATTAAAATACTCATCATGCTGCTGTTTTAACTCTATTACTTTTTTCTTTCTTTCTTCAGGAGTCATTTTTAATATTTTTACTTCATATTGTTTTGTTGTTATCATCTTGGTTGTTCTTGTGGTGGAGTTGCCATTTCAGCAATTTCCATTCGTTCAAACTGTGCTTTAAAGAAACTCATTCTTGTATCACCATTACGAGCTTTAAGGAAGTGCAAGACTAATGTTCTATCATCTTCTATAATATATCTGTCTGGACCATACAGTCTAATCTTTTGCTTTGCCGGTCTGTTAATACCTATTAAAGTATCAGCATGCTGAAGCATTGCATCTGAACCAAATATATCTGATTCAAGCACATAGTTGCCATACTTACCTTGTTGTGCGCGATCTGGATTATCAATATTTCTATTAAGCTGTGAAAGTGCAATAAACATACAGGGATATTCCCTTTTAGTCTGTGTAAAAAATTCACCAAGCTCAAACAACATATCCAAACTACTATTCTGATATGGTGCTCTTTTAACAAGCATAGTGTGATCCAATGTAATTATAGTTTTTTGACCTTTATGTTGATTCATGTACATATCAACTTGCTCACGCATTTGATTTACAGTCATAGGTCTTGATACAATATCAACTGGATATTTTACACGTTCTTTTGCATACTGATGACAATTGTTTAGTACATCAGTAGTTAATACACTACCTGCACTACACAGTTCTTTATAAGTTTTACCTGTGATAGATGAGAACTCACGCAATGCTGAGGTTCTACCAACCATCTCAAACTGAAACTCAAGAACTCTAAAGTCATCATTAGGATTTAATGCAAAAGATTCTCTTATGATCTGATCTTTAATAAGCGTTTTACCTGAACCAGGTCTTCCACCCATTACTGTAAGAGTGTTCCATTCTAAGCCATCAGTAGTAGCATCATTAAATTTAGGCCATGGTGTATAGATTGATTTTTCTTCTCCATTGGCACGCTTGACCATGTATTTAAGGGCGTCATTAAAGGCAGCATACTGCCCAACCCAAGCTTCTTCTGATTTACTCATACAACTCTTTCTTTAAAGTGATGAACTTCTGTTTGAACGCCATCATTAATCATATCACAATAATCTGCAAGCTCTGAATGCTTTACTCTGTGCTTATCTTGTTTAGCTACAAAGTATTGACTTGTCTTCATGTACTTATAGTTAGTTGCTCTGTACTCATTTACATACATCTTGGTTGCTTTTATAATTACATCCCAGTTATGATCATAAGTCTCAAAGAACCATCTAAAAGATTCTGTCAAGGCTTTTACATTCTGTCTTGCTGGACTACCCGAAGGTAGTTTACCTGCAGGAAATATATTTCTATACTCCTCTATCTTGTTATTAAACTCTTTACCCATCAACTGGATATTGGTTTTCTTCTTTGCTTTAACAAAATAGTTATCAAGCTTGGTTATTAATGCCTTAGCTTTAGGTGTTAGTGTATAAGAAGATTCTTGCTTCTCAATAAATCCTTCTGATATAAGACCAGGTAGTTCATCCTCAGACTTCAATGAGCCAATTTGGATTTTTTCCTTCATCCCATATATTAGAAGCATTTGATTAGGAGTTATTTTCTCCGCTAGTATTTTCTGGAATAGTTCCCACATGTTAACTGTTTGATTTTCAATGCTATTACTTCAAGCAGAAGCTTACAAATTTAAGATATTTTACCAGTTTATCAAAGCTTTACCTTGACTTTCTAGTAGTTTATTTACGTTTATAAAGAGGTCTTTATCATTCCAAACACCACCTTTATAAGCAGCTGCCGCTGGATGTTCAACCTCTATTATAGTTTGATTCTTAAGATACTTTTTCCACTCTTGAGCTTTCTTACCAAGCAAAACCACAACTAAATGTGATTTGTCATTACTTATTTTTTGCAATAAGTGTTCAGTGAATGCTCTCCACAGTGAATAGTGTGAACCAATCTTGTTTACTTCTACAGTTAGTGCAGTATTAAGCATAAGAACACCTTGCTCTGACCATCTAGTAAGATCTGGATTGCGTTCATATCCTGGATACTGTTTCTCTAAAGAGTTGAAGATGTGTCTTAAAGAAGGCTGCTCTTTCATTGTATGACTACAACTAAACGAAATACCATCTGCAACACCAAGTTGAGGATAAGGATCCTGACCTATAAAAATAACCTTTAGGTTATTATAGTGACAGATTTCAAATGTTTTGAACCAGTCTTTCATTTTTGGTGTAAATCTGGTGCTATTTTGCACCATACTCACAAGTTTCTTTAATGTGCTATAGAAGCTTTCTGAATCTAAATATGGGTATATAACAGGTTCCCAGCCTGTACCTTTTAGCTTTTCTTTTAAAGCTATTATCTTATCAGGTATAATGATTGTTTTCATTTTTTATTATATTTGTAACAAACGATACTATTATGTCTGAATATCTAAAAGCAAGTAACACATATGATCTAACTAAGAACATTAAAGACATTGAAATAAACACAGGTTTTATTCTTGGTCTTGATGCTATCTTAATGTATTACATAGGAAACATTGTTGAAGATCCCTCTACTTTAGCAAAAACCTTTAAAAAGTTTGAAGCAATTATTAAAGGTGAAGGTACTGATGATAATCCTATTGAATTAGATTACATAGAAAGACAGTTATATACTCTGTTTGCTCTTCAGCAATTGCTTAAAGCAAAAGCTAAAGAACAGAATCTTGAGATTCCCGTTGAAACCAAAGTAACAAAAGAACAAGTTACAGAGTATATGAAATCTGTTATAAACGAAGATGGTAACGCAGATGAGAAGCTACAAAAAATAGCTGAGCTTATCACACCTAAATCATCTTAGGTTCATATTACTAAAGTCTCCTATTTCTATACACGCTTGTATAGCAAGATTTAACTCTGCCCTGTCACATGCAGCAAAAGACTTGCAGTACTCTGAATTATTTTTCATAAAACAGAGTCCTGCTTGT
>WLWH01000064.1_pt1 | contig 82425 bp, 157 predicted proteins | sample 6712741 | NCBI WGS metagenome assembly WLWH01 (sample SAMN12718694, study PRJNA515312) | sponge metagenome | isolation source: marine sponge | host: Mycale hentscheli | place: New Zealand: South Island, Marlborough, Capsize Point | collected 2003-05-01 | reverse complement strand
ATATAAGGTAAATAATTACATGGAGTAAGCCAATCATCAGTTAAATCATTTATTTGTTTAGAGAGATAGGGCTTATTATTCACATCATTTTAAAACTTGCACCTGCACTATCTATTTTGTAATGTACCAATGACATTTCTTTCTCGTCTTGAATAATAAATAAAGCTTCTTTGTCAGGATCTAGCTTCTCTGCCCTAACTATAGCTTGTTTCATAACATCAGCAGCACCTTCCATATCATGCTTATTAAGGTCATCTACAGCACCTATAAGGTTATCTACTGTTAGATAAAACATGGATTTCTTTTCATCTTCATGATTAGGAACATAAACCATCGCCCCAGGTCCATCATTGTGATAAAACTTGTAATAGTATTCACACATATCTGCACAAATTCTCTCAATTGTTAAATTAAGAAGTTTTGATTCGTCTTCACCTGTAGCTGTTCCAATTAATTTGTTTAGTAGCTTAATTCTTCTATTAGTCATTTTGTTTTTGCTGCTTCTACATTCTTACTATCTTTTGGTTTTTTGTCAATTTTTACAAATTTAGCTAATCCTGATTTTCTCAGTGTTTCTAAGAGTTTTGGTAATGGTCTATATAAAACTACTGCTTTCTGCATATTTCCAATTTTTTTAATTAATTTTCCATTTTCATCTCTTAATTTTGCTAATTCACCTTGTCTTATAAGATATTCAGCAACGCATCTATATCTACGTTTTTCTGCGAGATTGATATCAGGATAGCGATCACAAATTGTACTCGTTTTCATATCACTAAAAGTAATTCTTATTTGATCTGCAAGAGATAAACCTAAGACTAAATCAGTTGTACTAGTTTCATAACCTGAAATAAGTTCTAAATATCTTCTTAAATCTGCATTTGAAAAACTACCAGATGGAGGTATAAATATTTCTATTTGCTCAATTAGGGAATCACAAAGTTTTTTCTTAAAATTTTTTGTAGTTATAGAATCAATATCTAAATTTTTAAATCTATAACTTTGGTAGGTGTTATCAGGGTCTTTAAGAGGGGCATAATTAGTCGTATCTAAAATATCAAGCCAATCCTCTGTTATTTCTACTGGCATTTGAGGATCATATTATTCGTATCTTTTAAAATGTTAGCTTACTTTTTAGAATAGTCCCATTGTTGTCTATGACTAATAAGTAAAACCCAGATATAGTATTGTCTTATATTCTTAAAATGATCTTTTAATTTGACATGTTCATGCCAATCTTCACCATATACTTCTGTCAATCGTTTTCTACATTTTTCTAATGAACCACTATAATTTTCAGCTTCCCAACAGGATTTAGCGAATAATAATTCTTGTAGGGAACATAATTTATACAACTCAGACGTGGACATATCATGTAGTAGTTGGCTAATATCATTTAAGAAAGGATATTTTTTGTCATGCGTCGCCCTATTACTTATGCTGAGTTGTTGTTGATCTTGATTATTGTCCCCCTCGGATATATTGGAAGTACTCATCTCTACGAGTTTGTTACAGATAGAATTACTATAGAATGTAACTTCGAAAAATAAAATGGGTGGAAGCAAGCCATCAGCACCAACTGTAATAATGCCTGCTGAGACTAAGCCTCAACAGTTTCAATCTGTAATACCTGAGAAAAGTTTTAAAGATTTAGCAGAGCAGATGGGGAGAATAGAGAAAGAGACTGGTAAAATTCAGGATCAGAGATATGACGAAGTAGGAACACCTGCTGAGATGGGTGCTAGAAGTAAAGGAACAAATATGTTAGCTGCAGCGGCTTATCTATCATCTTTACCAAAGAATACACCTGATTCAAGTTTCCAAACAACACCAAGACCTTTTGGTATAACATCAACTAAAAATGCATTCGAACAGAATAAAGGACAGACTATTGGAGCAACTACAGGTAAATCAACAGCTCCAGCTTCAGCTCCTAAAAGTCAATTAGACTACGTTAAAGATGCTGCAAAACAGAATTTAGATTTTGCAAAAAAAGAATATTTAGATGCAGTAAAACTAGCTAAGACTAAAGGAAGACCTACACCAACTATCACTAAAGATCCTTCATTCGCTAAACAAGATCCTAAAGACTTATTACCTAAAAGGTATAATCCAGACACTGGTAATATGGATATTGTCTAAGTTATAGATCCAAAGTCCAAAGTAGATTCAGCAAGATTAGTAACTAGTCCGAAATTTATACTCTCTAGTATAGTTTCTGAAACGAAACGCCAATCTACCACTGATACATTGACACTAATTGCATAGTTAGTTTCTAAATATCTAATATCATTTGTAATTAAGAATAAATAGTCACCTACCTCTAAAGTTGTTTTTGGGTAATCAGTTATTAATGCTCCATTATCATCATCCAAATAGTCAATAGAACTTTCTTTGTGAACGTAACCTTCATCATTTATTGGTAATTCTTCTCTTCTACCATCTTCTAATATTCTATAAAAAGCTAATAATGTATTTCTATTAGTATTTTCTTCGTATGAAAATTGAGAAAAATCTTGAGTAAATTGAATAGATCTAGGAATTCTTAACCTAATTTTATAGAAAGTAGTTTGTTTTCTAGTAAGTCCTCCATGAGTATTTTTTAAAGTAAAAGATTTAAATATGGATGAAAAATCTCCTAAATCTATTGGATTATTTAAATTGTCTCCTTGTTCTGCTGGTAACGGGTCAGATCCAAAATAAGATGTCGGACCATAAGCAGTAGGACCTCCACCTCCAGTTGGATACGTTTCAACCAGTCCTAAGTTAACGAATCCACTATTACTAGGTATTGTGGTTAGGAATCTTGACATGTTTGGCAGCTAGGTTTTTGTCTATTCTTGTAATACTCGAATATGTTGTCATGACTTAGTTTAATCGAGGTAATTTTCTTTGGTTCTTCATAATCTTTTAGTTCTTTTATCGTAAGGTGTTTTGGATTACAACAGAAAGATTCACAAGTAGATTTACTAAATATTCTATATTTACCTGTATATCCTCGACTAAGCCAAAAAGCTACTCGTGGAGCCGATTGTGTTTTACCTGAATGAAAAGGAGAGGGAAAATATGCAGTAGATTCTGTATTATTTTTTCTTGTAGCTCCTTTCCACGGCCAGCATGAGTCTTCATCTTTTACTTCAACTTGCTCCCAAAATCTTTTTACCTGCCAATACCATCTAAAATCAAATTCTCTTACATCAACTGAACATCTACCATTCTTAATTTCTTTCATACAATCTAAACATTCCCCCATAATTCCAAAGTTTCCAATGTGTGTAGTGGAATCTTTAATATGCCAAGGACACTCTAATTGTTTATTCACAAGAAAATTTAGTTTGTATTTTTTTGATTCTTCTGGAAAAGCTATTAAAATCTTTTCACAAACTTTTGAAAGATTATCCCAGATTTCTTTTTCATTGTAATCGTTTTTTCTATTTTCAGCATCTTCATATGTCTCATATGAGCAGATTCTTCTAACTGAATGATAAGGAAGTCTATAAGTCTTAGATAGTTTCCTACTACTAATACCCTTCTTACTTTCCTTTCTCAACTTGGTTATTAAGAAGGTATCAATACTATTTTCATTTATTGAAGCACTTTCATAAGCTACATCTTTTCTTGTTCCCCAGTAATAATGAGCAGGATTAAGACAGTATGGAGACTGACAATAACCTTTTCTAACGATTATTTGTTGTTCTCCTGTTGGTTCTCTTCCCGTTAGATATAGAAGGAGCTCTCGTGCATCTCTACCTTGGTATTGAAGTTTATTCTTTTTACTAGTATTAAACCCTTCAAAAGCAGAATGTTTAATCTTTTTCATGCACCAACACTTGTCTTTACCTAATATTTTTAAACCTGTTTTAAATGCGTTAACAAATTTAATTTGATCATAAGGAGTTAAAAGGTTGTATAGGAAAGGGTTCTCAGTTTGCATGCAAGTAGGGGGTGGTTTGGATTTTAGTATATATCCCTTTGATAGCAATGGCAATCGTTGAACACCCAAATACCAATTTTTTTTGCCTATTTATATTACTTCTAAGGAAAGTGAGGTTAGGTATGTGACTGTTTAATTTATAATGTACAACCTCTTGCCTATCCTCAACATACACGTAGCCGAGTAAAACCCCCTTTTTTTTCATGAACTTGGGTGTTCATAGTAAAACCATTCTGGTAGAAAAGGTTTTGAAGGTCTTATAGGTAAAAAATGTACTAACCATACCTACTAATTTACATATAAGAGTTGTAATTTATAAAAATATCGAAGTAGGGTTAGGTAGTTGGTTGTATATTCAGCCGAAAAATAAAATACACTCACGTACCTAGACTCAAAGTGTGATGTAGTTTTGTAAATGGTAATATAAGGAAAAGTAAAAAATTTAAATAAAATGCCAAATTATGCTGGATTTGATCAATCAGGATTACAGATGGGTGGTGATTTAGGAGATCCAAGAAGACAATCTAAATTACCTGGGGGTTATGCAACTCAAGGTCAGGCAGTATCAGCTCCCTATGCAGAAGCTAATATGAAAGCTGCAGAGAAAACTAATCCTATGAATGCAAAGTCTCAAGAAACTCCTGTTGGAGATAGGGTTGACGCATTCTTAAAATCAGTTGGTGGTTGATTATGGGAGATAATGACTTCCCAGCAGTAATGGCAAATGGTGGTAAAAGTTTTGTAGATGGTTATATAAGACGTAAGAATTTGTATAATCAATCGGGTTCAGATATTCCTGCCCTCTCAGTTGAACAAGATTTTGAACAAGAGCTAGGAAAACCAGCAATAGAAACAGTAAGAATTCGTAGATAAAGAGAGATTAAAATTAACTTATACAATTTTAGTGTAGATGTCACAAACAGAAGTACAGTTAATAAAAGCAGATGCAGTACAGACTGCTGACATTGCTAACTCAGCAGTAACCGATGCAAAGATATCTGCATTAACATCTTCAAAATTAAGCGGAGCATTACCAGCTATATCAGGTGCATCCTTAACCAATCTTCCAGCAAGCGGTAAAGCACACAATTTAATAATTAACGGAGCTATGCAAGTGGCTCAACGTGGTACGTCATCTACATCTTCTGGTTATCACACTGTTGATAGATTTAAAACTACATTTAGTGGAACAGATGAAGCCCCTACACAGGCACAAGTTGATGTAGCTTCTGGAACTACACCTTATACATCAGGATTTAGAAAAGCCCTAAAAGTTACAAATGGAAACCAAACAAGTGGTGCAGGAGCTACTGATCTTGTGGATATTTATTATAGAATAGAAGCACAAGATATAGCAAATAGTGGTTGGAATTATGTTTCTAGTTCAAGCAACATAACATTATCTTTTTGGGCAAAAGCCAGTGTTGCTCAAACATATCAATTAACTTTATATGCAGGCGATGGAACAGCACAAGGATATACAACTGAATTTGCTTTAAGTGCTAATACTTGGACTAAAGTAACAAAAACAATTCCTGGTAATTCTAACTTACAGTTTGATAATGATAATGGTACTGGTTTGGAAATACTTTTTTATCAATTTATAGGTACTGATTATACCGCATCTGGTGCTACTACTGATACTTGGGGAGCATGGAATGGTAGCTCAACAAGAAAAGATATGACATCAACATGGTACACAACAAATGATGCAACATTTGAAATTACAGGAGTTCAATTAGAAGTAGGAGATTCAGCAACAGATTTTGAGCATAGGTCATTCGGTCAGGAGCTTGCTTTATGTCAAAGATATTTTTATACTATAAAAAATGACACTTTTGCCTTTTATTATAGAGCCGATTACATAATGGCTCAAGTGCAATTTCCACAACAAATGAGAGCTAATCCTACTATTACTGGTACTTATCAGCCAAGTTCAGGGTGGAGTGAATACCAATCTAACAATACTCAAGGTACAGTATTTTTGGCACAAGCTAATACATCCACAGGTAATACTTACGTTAGTAACTTTACATTTTCTGCGGAGTTATAATTATGACTTATAAATTACAGGGAAAAGATTTTAATAATCAAGATTTAACATCAATTATTAGAAAATCTGACGGAGCTTTTATTCCAATGGATGAAGCAAACACTGACTACCAAGAGTACCTTGAGTGGTTAGCAGAGGGAAATACTCCTGACCCTGCAGACTAAGAGATTAGTCAATTTAAAATACTTATATATAAAAAGTATTTGTTTAGATGGCATACATAGGACCAGAGCCCAAACTTGGACGTAATAGGGAAGTAGATGATATCTCCAGTAGTTTTAATGGAAGTACAACTGCATTCACTCTTCAGGTAGGAGGAGCAAATGTTTCTCCAGGAAGTGCTAACTCACTACTGCTAAACCTTGGTGGTGTAATGCAGAATCCAAATACTGACTATACAGTATCTGCAAGTACTCTGACATTCACTACAGCACCAGCCAGTGGATTGAGTTTTTGGGCATTAGCTTTAGGTCAAGGTATTGATGAAGATATTTCCACACCATCTGATTCATCAGTTTCAACTGCAAAAATAGTAGACAATGCAGTCACCTATGCTAAATTAGCCAATCCATTAGCTGCAGATAATGAAAAAATTAGGTTTGGAACTGGGAGTGATCTAGAAGTATTTCATGATGCGACCCATAGCAGAATTCATAACAACACAGGTTTATTACTACTTGAGTGTGATGGAACAGGTATTGAGATAAATTCTGGTGCATCTACTGAAAATATGGCGAAGTTTCTTAAAGATGGAGCAGTAGAGTTATATCATAACAATGTAAAGAAGATAGAGACAGCCAGCGGAGGTGTGTCTCTTACAGGAGGAGCTGCAGCAAACATCACAGCATTATCTGATGGAGCAACAATAACGATAGATATGGCTACAGCCTGTCATCATTCAGTAACACTTGCAGGAAACAGAACATTTGCAGCACCAAGTAATCAGGTAGTAGGTCAGGCAGGTTCAATATTTATTACACAGGATGGTTCAGGATCTAGAACTGCAGCATTCAATGCAGCATTTAAATTTGTAGGAGGAACAGCACCAACACTAACAACAGGAGCAGGATTGACGGACAGAATAGATTACATTATTAAATCCAGTAATGTAATCCATTGTGCAGTTTCACTGGATGTTAAGTAGATGTCTTTTTATGATGCAATAAGAGTTGGAGCTGCAGGAGCAGCAGATACTTTCCAAATAGAACGCAGTGTAAGGATAAGCAGAGATAGAAGTACTTATTTTACAGTCAATAATTCTTCAAGCGGAAATACACAAACATTTACTTTTAGTTTTTGGATGAAACTAGGTAAAGTTTATAATGGATTTTTACCTATATATTCACAGTATTTAACAGGTAGTAATAGATGTGGAATTACTCTTACATCTGGTACAGCATCAGCAGGAATTCAATATCAAAATAGACAAAGTGGTAGTCATAAAGCTCTTATAGATCCAGCAGAAAAACTAAGAGATCATTCAGCTTGGTATCATGTTGTCATTAGAATGGACACAACAAATAGCACACAAGCAGATCGATTTATTATATATGTTAATGGCAGACGTATTGCTATTTCTGGGACTTTACCAGTTCAAAACTCTACAAGTAAATTAAATTCAGATACTACTCATTATATTGGACATGATGGATTTTCTGGCACAGGTGATTTTTATTTAGCAGACATACACCTAATTGATGGACAGGCTTTAGATGCTTCTTATTTTGCAGAAACAGATGCTACAACAGGTCAATGGATGCCTAAAGAATATACAGGTAGTTATTCTGGAACAAGTTACCATTTAAAATTTGATGATAATTCTGGAACTACTGCAACAACACTTGGCAAAGATTCCTCTGGGCTAGGAAATAATGTTACACCAAATAATTTTAGTACTCAAGATTCTGTACCAGATAGTCCTACAAATAATTTCTGTACTGGTAATCCTATAGGACGAACTTACACAGATGCAGTTGGTAATAATCCTACTTATAGTGAAGGTAATTTAGAATTTGAAACGGCTGGAAATTCTACTCACGCATACGGAACAATGGCAGTCAATGAATTTCTTACGTCTGGTTGTTATTTTGAAATATTGCTAGATGATTTAGATACATCAAGATCATATGTAGGAATAGTAGATTCGCAATCAAGTGGTAATGATGCTTCTTATGGTTTTGTGAACAAAGCGATAATAAGACATTCTATGGTAGTTTATTTTGGAACTGCAATTGATGGTACTGGTAACTATGACTCTGGGGTAGCAGATTGCAGTAGCGGAGATATAATTGGTGTTGCAATAAAAGGGACTTCTATCTGGTTTCATAAGAATGGAACTTATATTCCAAATTCAAGTGGTAGTACAGGAAATCCCTCTACTGGAGCAAACGCAGCTATCACATCAATTAGTAATATTACAACAACAAAATACTTACCTTATGCTGGATATAACTCTGATTATACATTTAATTTTGGACAAGATTCAAGTTTTGCTGGTGCTAAAACAGCACAAGGCAATGTAGATGGAAAGGGTAAAGGAGACTTTTATTATCCAGTACCTACAGGATTTGTTGCATTATGTTCAGCAAATATGTCCGACCCAACAATAAAGCTACCTAATAAACATTTTGATACTACTATTTATACAGGAAATGAAACTGCAAGATCATTTTCTCTTGATTTTGGTGCTGATTGGATATGGATTAAAGAGAGAAGTGCTGGAGGTTCACATAGATTATTTGATTCTGTGAGAGGTGCAAATAACCTTCTTATATCGAGTCAAAATACAGAAGAATTAGTAAGAAATGATGAAGTGCCTTCGTTTATCTCAACAGGTTTTAATATTGGAGATAGTGCTACTGTTAATGAAAATAGTGTTACAAATGTTGCGTGGACATGGAACGCTGGCGATACAGATAGTGCAACTTATACAGTAAAAGTTGTTTCTGATGGTGGTAATAAATATAGATTTAATAATTTTGGAACATCTGCTGTAACTCTTGATCTTGCAGAAGGTGGAACATATACATTTGATGGTTCTGATAGTTCAATGTCAGGACATCCATTTGTAATTGGTACAGCAGCCAATGGAACTGTCTATTCGACAGGCGTTACATACCAATTAGATGGAGCGAGTGTTACTTATAGTGCATATACTTCAGGTTATGCTTCTGCTTCAACTAGAAAATTAATAATTACAGTACCTGCATCCGCACCAGTTTTGTATTATTGGTGTTCGATCCACAGTGGGATGGGTGGGCAAATCAATACAAACTCAACTCTTGGATCAAGTAATTTTGATGGAACAATTCAATCAACTGCCAAAGTAAATGCAACAGCAGGCTTTTCTATTATCACTTATACAGGTAATGGATCAAACAGTACAGTTGGTCATGGGTTAGGAGTTAAACCAGACACGATTATAGTTAAGGGTAGGAATATTGCTGGACAAGATTGGGTTCTTTACAACAAAAATTTAGATGGAGGAAACCAACCAGCAACACACATTATAAAGTTAAATACAACTGCTGCTGAAGCTGATGTAAATGATGTGTGGAATGACACAGAACCAACATCAACTGTATTTTCTGTTGGTGTAGAAGCAATGGTAAATTATAATACAAGTACAAATTATGTCGCCTATTGTTTCAGCGAAGTAGTAGGTTATAGCAAGTTTGGGTCATATACAGGCAACGGATCAAGCGATGGCACGTTTGTTTTTACAGGTTTTAGACCAGCACTAATTATAATTAAAAGGACAGATAGCAGTAGTGGTGCTAATTGGTTATTACTTGATGACAAAAGAAATACTTTTAATGTTGTAAACAAAAATCTTTTTGGTAATCTTAATAATGCCGAAGCTGACACAGATAGATGTGATTTTCTTTCAAATGGATTCAAATTAAGACAAAGTGGAACTACTGTTAACACATCAAGTGGAACATATATTTATTTTGCATTTGCAGAATCACCATTTAAAAATAGTAGGGCAAGGTAAAATAATATTATGGCATTTAAATTAGACGGAAATCCATTAGCAGTCGATGTGGCATTTAGTCACAACGATATAAACTACCCTGCTAACTGGTTAAGATTATCAACAGCAGATGAGAAGACAGCCCTCGGTATTACAGAGGTTGCTGATTCTCCGACATACGACTCACGTTTTTATAATGGTGACGGATCTGCTAAGACTCTTACAGATACAAATGAAGTTGATGAGAATGGTGATCCAGTATTAGATGAAAATGGAGATCAGGTTGTTACTTTAGGTGTTAAATCAGTATTAAAAGCACAGGAGAAGGTTACTGCTGGTAGTTTGTTAGCAAGATATGATTGGTACGTTGTAAGAAAGGCTGAAAAATCTACTGCAATCCCTACAGCGATTACAACTTATCGTGATGGTGTAAGAACAGCTTGTAATACAAGAGAAACAGAGATAACAAACTGTGCAGATACAGCAGCTTTAGTTACCTTGTATGGCAGCACAGAACAAAGTGATAAAACTTGGAAGCCTAATATGACACAATATCCAGCAGATCCTAATTCTTGAAGAATTTTTAAAAAGAGATAGAGTAAGAGTAATTATAAATATTAAATGCAGATAGTAAATTTCTTTCTGTCTAGACCTTCTGTATATACTCTTCCAGGTACTTGGGAAAGACAACCATTAATTAAGCATGGAAATTATCCTGGACTTCCACCAGAAGGACAGATAGTTGTTATCATTTTGATACTGTTATTCTTAGTCACAGGATATGGACTATATGTAGCATTTGGACCACCTAACAAAAACTTAACCGATCCTTGGGATGAGCACGACGATTAAAAAGATTTTAAAATTTATTATTATTTTTTCTGGTGTAGTAACTTTTTTAGAAATTTTTTCAATTTTCTTTTAATTTTTTATATAAATTACCAGCATCAACTATTTGTTGTTCTTTTTTTCTACAATGCTCACAAGTACATGTACAGTGAGGACATTCACATTTATTTGGCATTAGTAAAAATTAATTTACTTTAATTTTATTCGTAGTTTATACAGATAAAGATCCAGCAAATCCTGCTACTGTTCCTATAGCAACGAAAAAGCCGAATTCTATTAGTGGATAGTATGGATTGTAGAAGATTTTTTTCATGCGAATACTAGTGACCCAACATTAGTGAGTAGATAGGTTGCTATGAGAGTTGTGAAGATAAGATGATTCATTAAGTTCCTTGATAGATGGGAGTCATTACACCGCCACCCTGATCATCGTCGTCGTCATTATTACTAGCACGTAAGACTAGTTCTAATAAAACTGCAAAACCTATGGGATAAAAACACCATAGGATTGCAAAAAAGGGTGATATGTCGTTTGTTGCTGACAACTCAGGCATTAAAACATGCCAAAGAACATATGTCCTGTGAGTAAATCAGATGTTGCTGCTGCAACAAGACCAAGCATTGCTAGTCTTCCGTTCCAACTTTCAGCAATAATTTTTTGTTTTTCTAAGTTTTTCATTAGAAAATTCCAGGAATGATCTGACCAGTTGTCCAGTATGCACCAACTGCTGCTACGAATCCAAGCATTGCTGCCCAGCCGTTAAATCTTTCTGCTTCAGGAGTCATGATAAAAAAGGGGGTAATTTAAAAAATGCCAGGAATAATCTGACCTGTTGTGATGTAAGCACCTAATAGAGCTACAAATCCGAGCATTGCCCATCTTCCGTTAGCTTTTTCAGCTTCGATGCCATAGCCTTCATAGCTATAGTCAACTTGTGGTTGAGGCTCGATAGAATAGATGTTCTGTCTGCCGCCTGATTCTGTAACTGTTGTCATTAGGTATTTATATCTTCTTTATATTTTACACTTGTTACATTTTGTAACACTTGTTTACAATGCTTAATATTTAATTATCTTAGATATAAGATTTCCTTATAAGTCTTACGCAGCCTTCTTTTCGGGCAATATAGTTTCTGCATTTTTATATTTTTCGTCAGAGTTTCGAATTACTAACCCTTTTACAAAAGGTCTTCCTTTCTTACTAAATTGTCTAATTTCTTTAATTCCGAGCTGATTTTTACAACAATCTAGTAGAAGAGATATAAATCTTTTCTGACCAACAGGTTTTGAACCAGTGTCTTCACAGTAAGAGCAGTAACTAGCGTATAGATGAAAATTGGAGTTACAGTATCTTTCTTTTGATTCCTTAGCAGCTGGTATCTTTTTACCTACGGCAGATACAGACTTCTCATCGTAAACTACTTCTGATTGGAGCCATTCAACTAAATTATTACTTGTAAGTAAAATATTATTTCTTACTCCTTTAAGATGATGAACTTTTTCATATGTATCTAATAAGTATTCACGCATATCTTTTGTATCCATTTCAAGAACCCAATTAACTAATCCTGGCAAATAACTCTTCCATAAGCCGTTTACTTCTCCATTTTCAAGCTTAATCATCTCTACTGCCTGAGAATTTTTATCCCATAAAGGTCTATTAAATTCAACTGTTAATCTTCTTCTAGTAAGACCTGATGTGTTGTCTGTAGTCTGTATTGGCTCGTTTGCACAAACCATAACCATCCCTGTGTAGACAAAAGGCTCTCCAACATTTTTATTCTTTTCTTCAAATCTTAAATTATCTCCACCAGTTAAAGCTTTAAATATTTGTGCAGATCCACCATATCTTTCGGAATCATTTATTAAGGTAAGACGTTTTCCTTTAATAGAAGCTATTTCAAAACGACTTTGTTCTAATTGATTTAAGGTTGTAGAGGCATAGTTACCATTACCGACTAAAGCACAACATAAATTAGCAAATGTTGATTTACCTCTTCCCCCAGGTCCTATTACTTCTAGGAATCTTTGTAATTCATGTCCTTTACCAACTAAACAAGCTTTAAGCCATGCTCTAAGGACTTGTACTCTTTCTACATCACCATATTGAGTTTTCTTAAGCCAATCAATTATTGGACCTGAATCTGCTTGTGGGTCATAATCGAAATCTAATCCCCAAGTTAAATAATGTTCTTTATCATGATCTAGAAATTCTCCTGTACTCATTTCTAAGACACCATTTTTAAAAGCTAGTTTGTCAGGATCATCATTCCAATATGGTTGAGTAATATAAGCTTGAGTCAGGTTGACAACATCTGATAGTAAATGAGATGTAAAGCCACCTGGGGTAGGAATATTTTCCCTTAAAAACAGGTCTTGTACGAAGTGTTTGTATTCAGTTCTATACTCTTCCCTTCTCCATGTTCCTTTTGAAGACTGATAGAACATAAAGGTGTCATACTTCGGATCATATCTCCAACCACATTCAATAACCATCTGAGTTACATATTCAGCTAACTCTGAAGCTGGAGGAGTTTTTGGTCTACCTTTATTTTGAATTTTTTGACTTATTTGATTTAATTCTTTATCTGAAGGACCACCAAGTATTTCACTTAGAACACTATCAACAGCATTTTTCGATACTGAATTATCAGTTTCAAATAATTTTTTTGCTTTTTCTTTCAAAGATTTACCTGTTTCAACAACAAAACCTCCTACATCTACGTATCCATCTTCTTTAGCCATAGCTCTTAGATGATGCAGACCACAATGATTTTCTGGAGAAGGACCACCTTCTACTACTTCAAAGGTATTCCATTTTCTTTCACAAGCACCTTCCTCAAAATTATCAGTTTGTTTTGACCAATCAATCCATTCAGTTAAAAGTGCATCATCAACTTGTTTGAGACACATTCCAACTTTTACCCAAGAATCATATTCCTGTACTCTTTCAAGATTTAAATGGTCAAGATAAATTTTTGCGTCATTAATATAAACTTCTTGTTGATATTCTGATCCTTCTTCGTATTCAATATTAACTTGTTGAGTAAGTATTCCCTCTTTTAAAGGCTTCTTATATTTGTTTAGAGGATATGCCTTAGCAATTGCTTCATAAAGCCACTCAGGAAGCTCTGGAGGGTTCTTTGCATATTCGAAACCACCATGTGGTGTAGTGAAATATCCATCCGTATCAGGATGGCTTCCCATAATAGCTCCTTGTCTCGATCTAAATAAGATTTCGAAAGAAGGAACACCAATTTTAATTGTTGCTTTGTCAGGTAATATTGATAATTTTTTAGCAGAAATGCTGAAAAGCATTCTTTGTCTTGCTTCTTTTCCTGATGAAATAGTTAATGTAGGAGGAAATGCAGCTGATAAAGGACCACCTGCTAATTCTTCAAGATCTTTTATTGCAGCTGGACCATCAATATCAACCCAAACTAAACCACCTTCATTTGACCATTGACCTGTAATCAATCCAATCCCTGTTGCCTTTCCCTGTTCAAACTCACTTTTTATTTGATCAATGCTATAAGGTTGTGAAGTCCATCCAGCAATATATGCTCTTTTGCCTTTTAGTGGAGTTAAAGCCCAGTCTCTCGGAATATAATCAAAATTGATTTCTCCAGCTTTAAGATGCTTACTTGGTTCAGGTTTTGCAGTTGTCACTATACTTATTTTCTATGTGTGTAGGTAATCCAACTAGAGATTAGCTTCTATTTCTATCAGCGAAACCCCCATATCTAGAAAAATTTTCTATTTTCTTCCGATTTCACCACTAAATGTGGTTGTTTCCATATTTAATGTATTGTGCATAAATTTCTATCATTGTTTACATAATGTCACCATCTATTGCGAGCATTTCTATTTCACGTTCTTTTTTTTCTGGTAATATTACCTCATAATATTTTTTTACAGTATCTTTCCATTTTTGCTGATATTTTTGTATTGTTCTATTTTGAACAACAAATACTTGAGAAGTTTCTTTAGTAGCTACAAAAGTCATAAATATCTTAGGAATAACTCCAATAGTATGTTCCAAGCCTAAAGAGTAAGCAGCAAGTTGCAGTTGGCATTTTTGATACTTCATAAAGCCAGCTCTTCTTTTTCCATACTCATTTTTAGGTGTGTCAGATCCAGGCCACTGGGAATAGTAAGGACCATTACTTGTTTTTAAGTCACCTAAGATAATATTTCCTTTGTATTCAGCAACAATATCGGGAGCACCTGCCCATCCATAATTTTTACCTTCATGGAATCCTGGATGCCAAACTCTTGATATACCATCAGATCCTTTGCACCAAGCATAATCATCTAAATTAGCTGGATTTTCTGCCCATAAAACATTTTCTAATTTACTTAAATTATCAGGTAAGCCTTCCCAAAAAGCAGCTATTTCAGGATCATCTATCTTAGGGTCTTTATCAACTCCTAAAAGATAGTCCTCCATGAGGGAGTGTACTTTTGTTCCTCTTGCTGCGGCTGCTTCTCGTCCTCCAGGATTTTTCTTTGCCCATCGTTCAAGTGCTGCTTTACTGCCTGATGTTTCAGAAAGTATGGTGGTTACTGAAGGTAATGAACCGTATGGGGTTTTGTAATGACGTGACCCATTGATTGTTAGCCTAGTATCACCTTGTGATCTATAATCCAAGAAAGTGTCTTTAAGGATGTAGGAAGGATAACGCCTCCAAACCTAAAGTCAATCGTGCTCTACCTCTGGAGGTTTTTCTTCGAACACATTCTCAATTTTTGCTGCAAATTGTACATTCTGATGATTTGCTACATGATATTGAATTCTTTTATGAATATCGAAGGCTGATTTAATAGCATCTTCAGGAGTGATCATAAGTTTTGAATTTGATAATAATCCTGAAGTAAGAATAGTAATAGCAAGTTCTTGAGGATTTATAGTAAAACCTCTCAAAGATTTACCATTATCCGTGAAGGATGACACTAAAAAATCAAGATGCTCGATATAAGGGTCTTGACGTGGGTTACCGTTTGTTGTCATTGTTCCTCCGTGTTGAAAATTTGATAAAGAGTAATTGTGTTTCTCTTTATTATGGGCACAAGTAATCCTTCATCTTTCAAAGCATTGATTCTTCTTTGGATGGTTCGATGGTTTCTGTCAAATTTTTTAACGACATCTGTAATAGGTGTTAAAACGAAATGATTGCCTTCAAACTCAGTAGAAACTTCATAAAGATGCTTATGAATACTCTTAGCCAGTTCATCCATAAGTTTAGTCATACTGGGATCTGTTGTCACTAACATAATTTTTTGCAGATTGATTCTAATTAAATTTTTACTTTTTATTCTTTAAATGCTGTTGGTATTTTATTATTCCATTTTTAGCATCTTCTAAGTTTGTAGTCCAGCAATTTTCCCAATTATGATTTTTACTTGGATATCTAAAAAGAATGTGTCCAGTATTACCATGCTTCAAACTTTTTATCTCATAGTTCGAAAAAATGATTGGATCAAGCACTTCACTTGCCTGACCCTTGTACTTTAAGTTCTTTGTACTTGACATTGAATATTTGTGAGTAACTTAAGAATATCCGCACTATATCCAGACAAAAAATATTTATCTATCGTAAAGTCTGTAGCCTTCTATAGTTCCCATTTTTGTCAAATTTTTCTGTTGTCTTACCATTTCTATAAAATTTATTTGATCAGAGGATTTTGCTGCCTCTTCGATAAATTTATTGAATTTTTCTTTAGTTTTCATTGGTTTTAATGATTTTTATTATTGTAGTAAGGGTCTATATAAAATCAACTTTAAATACCAATTCTTAATCTTTTCCTGAGATTGTAAGTCAAAGAAAATTTTCGTTGTAAATGAGCATCTTTAGGGGCTGTACCATCAGCTTTTTGTAGTGATTCCCTTACTAGTTCTTTATCAGGTAATGTCTCCTCAATCCAATTTACTGTTGAGCCATCTGCAATTCTTTTAATCATAGTAGTTTTAAAAAGACCAAATTCTTTTCTTTCTTTAGTTGACCAAAATTTAAAATTATCAACTAATTTGGATTTTACACGTCTGATTGTAGCCTGATATTTATTTCCCGTTGGCATCGAATCTATTAATTGTTCTTCATATGCTTTTTTAATAATGTTAATAATCTTCTTACGTTTAGTCTTCCAATAAATTTGATTTCTTTTAAGTTCAGAAATTTCTTTTTCTCTGAATAAAATTTGTTTATCACAATCTTTAATTAAACTAATTATTGCATCAAATTTAGATTCTTCACGAGAAATTAATGAATGCCAAACGTATTCAAGTTCTTCTTTATCATCATTATCCGAGTTATCAGAATTTAACAAATCATCAATGAATTTCTTATTTTCTAAAATTTGACTATATGTTAAAGGATCTGCCATAATTAAAATCTTTTCGTTTAAATTGTACGTGCTGTGCGGTTCCTGTCAATAATTCGAGTAGAATAAAGAAAAAGTCTTAATCTTATGTCAGCTTTTGAATTAATTGAATTATCATTTGATCCTGAAGATGCAGAGCCAACACTCGAAGACGAATTTACAATGGCAATTGTTGAGAAAGATTTAGAAAAACTAGAAGATCCTGAGCATTTACAAATAGCTTCGAAACAACTGCTAAAAATTATTTTACGTAAACAGGCAATGATACGAGCACTATGTAAAAGATTAGTGGAGTTGGAAGGTGGTAAAAACGTCAGAAAATTTTATTACAAAGGATAATGAAAAACAAAAAGAACCATCGGTTACTTAAGTTAGTAACCAAAGCGGAGCTTTGTCTCTCAAGAGATAGTGCAAAAAAAATAATAAAAAAAGCAGAGAAGCTTAATAAAACTCCCCTGCCAAAATAATATTTGAATTAATTTAGGTCAAACCACCTACAAGAGCACCTGTTTCATCTCTTTCACCTAAACTATCTGAAGCTGGAAGAACAGGATTTGTTATATCTACCCCAGGTTTTAGGGCATTAATACCAATTTCACGTTCACACTGCTTGAAGAATTTACTTGCATAAACTTCAGGAGGACATGTATCGTAGACATCTTCAAAGTCATCTATAAGAGATTCTTTTGACGGCCAAAAATTAGCAATTGTATCTTCATCAGGAATTACCCATGACTTTGGTACAGCGATGTCAGACTTTCTAACCTCTCCATATTTTTCACTACCAAAAGTTGGAGTCCAAATAACAGAGGCACACATCTTACCACCAAATCCTTGAGCACCTTTGTCTCCAGTAGCATTTGAGTATGCAACTTCAAGTTGTTCTAGGAATTGAGCGTATCTTTGACATAAGATCTTTGCGGCTCCTCCATGTAATGAAAGAATCAATGGTTTCTTATGGAGAGGTGCTCCTTTTGAATCCACTAAATAACAAAGAACTAAACGTCTTCTTCTATAAGGTGGGTTTTTGTCAGGGTGATTTTGTGCCCAAACATCCCAAAGGTGACTCATATCAGAGTAAAGTCCTTCAATAGCACCTTTTTCTGAACTATTTTCTACGAAAGTAGGATCATCTTTGTAGCCACCACGAAGAATAACTATGCGTGGGGTTCTAAATAGAATTCCTGTTTCAAGTTTTCCTGAATCACCAAATTCTTCTTCTGTGTGCTCAGCGTCGGGTAGTTGTGAGGGTTTACCGAACCATCCACATCTATCTGCATGAATATCTTTCAAGAAGATTCCAGGATTTGATCTCCTGTTAAGAATGATAAGCATTCCTAGTTCACGCATCTGACGTGGATACTTTTCAGTATCTTTAAAACGGTCTAATACAGACATAATAGGTCAAATTGTTTCGAAGTTTTTAAGTCGGATGAACCGACTTATATAGCCTATCAAAAGGGTACGTCATCGGCTATAGCCTCCTTAACAATTGTTTTCTTTTGAGTAAGAATTTCTTTTACTTCTTTATCAATTTTTTGATCTAATTCCTCATTTTCTTGATTTTTACCAAAGAATGCATATTGCATTGATCTCACACTTATTTTAAAGTTATTATTTTTATTACCATTTTTATCAATATAAGTTTGAAATTTTAGTCTTGCACCAAGAGAAATAGCTCTTCCTCTGTAGATAAATCTCTTTAATCTTTTTGCATCATCTCCCCAACTTTCACATCCAAATAAAAGACTATCTTGCCAAGTATGACCTATAGTTTTTTGGGGAGGTGCATTTACCACCATTCCAAAGTTAAAAGCATCTTCACGGGTTTGTTCACGAATATATCCAACAGCACCAGCGATACTTACCTGATTGAGATTTATAGGTATTTTAAGGCTTTCTAGGGGTTGTGTGGGGACAATATACATCTTTCCATCATCATGAGGATAAAGTCTGCCATTGATGATTATATGAGTACCTTCTGCGTATCTTCCAGCTGCACAAGTATCTTGAGCTGCAAAACTAGGTACAAGGGAGATAGGAACTGGTACAGGTTTTTTACCACCAGTAGGAGGTATTTCGAAAAGCATGGTTCTAAAACCACGTTCAGTAGTAGCGTCGCCTTTGTATTTGGCACAAATAGTAATGTTGTTCATAATTTTTTAGAATTTTCAATACGATCTAACATAATCTTTGTTATGTTTTCTAGACCACGAGTGGCATGACACCTTAAGGCTATAAAACCATCTTGAAGCTTATAAAGTTCTTCATCGGAGAGATTTTCTAATTTCTCTTTTTGTTTTAATTTTTGTTCCATAAGCTGCTTAGTGGCGGTTCTACTATACTTATATATCTTAGGATTACAAGAGGGTATCCGTTAAATCTAACAATTATGATGAACTCACAACAAGGATTAGGTAGTCGAGACAGAGATATCGACGACTTTATAAGGAGAGAGAAGGACAATCCTAACTTCAAAGATATGTTTAAAAAGATAATGGAGGGAGGAACTAGTACAAAAAAAGTAGAAAATTTTCTAGGAGGAAATCAAATGACAGCAATGCATGATTATCAATCAGATCCTGAACTATATAAAACAGCAAAAGAAATCTATGAAACACCTGGATATGATCCTGCGTCTAAGAGAGAAGCTAAAAGACAATTAGATTTAATGGATGCAGGTTTACCAAGATTTCCTAAAGTTTAATGACAAATGTTTTCCAAAAAGTACAGAGAAAAATATAAATTTGCTTTGAAGTTACAACGCTGGCCGTTAGTAGATACTGCCAAGATGGAGAAAGAAAAGAAGGAGAAAGCTAGAAAAGCTAAACTTAAAAGACTTTATGGATTTAAGGAAGATGATAAGTCAAAGACTTAATTTTTCTAATATTTGATTAACAATACTTATATCTATATGCATGAATGGTGGAATTATACCTAGAAGTCTAAGTAAACCATCAACGAACAAAGCTAGTGTAGTAAAACCAAGAATCATACTAATAACAGTCGCATCTCTGTTATGTTTACGCATTGACTCTTCATCTATGCGTCTAGCTTCCTCAACTGCTTCTTTTATTAATTGATCTACTTCTGTTTTGGTATAAAATTGACCAACAACAGGTACTTTATGAAATTTTATATCCGATAACGGTAATTTCAATTCTTTTACTGTCATAAAATTCCTTTTTAAAAATTGTACTCTTTATATTTCCTATATCAATGGGTTTCCATCCAATTTTTGCCTTCTCTAACTTCCCCTGTCATGGGACACTTGAGGTTAAAATATTCACCTGACTTTCTAAAACAATCTACTGCGAGCTTCTTATATAGGCTGACATGCTGTGGCTTTACTAAGGCTTGAATTTCATCATGGATGTGAGCTACGAATGCATAATGGATTCCCCAACGTAATTTGTTCTCTTTTAAATCTTCATAAAGAATACATGTTGCCTTTTTCACACAAAGACTCCCTGTTGATTGTAAAAGTTGATTTAAAGCTGAATGTCTGGATCTAATTTGGAGATGTCTACCATCTATTCCTATTAAGTATCCTCTTTCTGTCACTCTTTCATCTACTTTGTCTTTTAATCTTTTAATTGCAGGTAAATTTTTATAAAATGTGTCAATAGTCTCATAGCCAATTTGTTTTTGGCTTCTTTCACTTAAAGTTGGTTTAAGGATTGAACCTACTCGATTTGGACCGCCCCCGTACAACACACTATAGATTAGCCGTTTTGCTAATTCCCTTGTTGATTTCTTTATTTCTTCTTTACCATCATATATTCCAAACAATTTTGCGTTATGAGTATGAATATCAAAGTCTTCTTTACTAACTAATTTAGAATATTCTCCTCCGTCAAAATAGGCAAGTTGTGCTCCTAAAGCTCTTAGTTCTAGACCAGATGCATCACATCCAACTTGTCTCCATCCATGAGGAGCATAAAATAAACCCCTGCATTCTGAACCATAAGGTTGACCAACACTGGGAATCTGAGCCATATTTGGACCACGATGGCTACATCTACCGCTGACACAGGCATTTGTAATAACTGATCCATGAATACGTCCATCACCATATTTTTGACTATGTTTTAGCCAAGCTTCCTTTCCTTCAGATATTTGACCTAATCTTTTATTTAATAATTGATAATTAGATAATAAAGAGGCTTCTGGATATTTCTTACCAAGTACATCTAATACGTCATCATCTAATTTGACATTACCTTTTTCAGTTTTATCAAAAGTTATTTCAGGATATTTTTCTTTTAATCTTTCTGAAGTTTGTTTTCTTGAAGCAGGATTAAATGTAGTTACTTTAGTTTTTAATTTTTTACCTGTTTTTTCTGAAATCCTTTCCAAAGATATTGGAGGAAAGACTTTCTGTAATTGATCATCTATCTCTGCTCTTTTGCTTTTTAAATCATTTACTAATGCAAAAGCTTTCTTCTCATCAAATGGAAAACCAAATGATTCCTGTCTAGCCATTATTCTTGCAAAGTCATGTTCTAAGTTATAACATCTAGGATCAAGACTTTGAGTTTCAAAATAGTTAAATAGTTCTAAAGATACTAAAGTATCTCCTTCACAATATATTTGCATCTCTTTCGACCATATATCCCATCTCTCCTCATAATTATCAGACCCTTCAAAATTTATTTTCTTTACATTTAATCTTTCACCCCATGCTCCTAATGAATGTTTACCTTTATATTTACGAGGAATATGAGAAAATTTCTGTTCATCAACAGGCTCCAGCTCAGGCCACAGTACTCTACTTATTATTAATGTGTCATTTATTTTGCAATTTTTCTTTAATTTAAAATTTTTATAGACTTTTTTAAGTGCTCTGAAGTCGAAGTTTATTACATTATGACCAACAAGTAGGTCAGCTTTAGACAACATATATAGTCCATTAGCTATTGATTCATATCCATCATGATCTGAACAACTAGTAACATCACCAGAATCTATATCCCTTAATACCAAGGAATGAACTGTATCTAATTCATGGAGAAGACCGTTTGTTTCACAGTCAAAGACGAACCTCAACATTTACTTAGCTCTATAAAGTTCCTGAATATTTACTATATCAAGATTGTCAACTAATTTCTTTTCTTTTAATTTTAAATACAAATTTTTCATAGAAGACATATCACGCAAACAGAAAGCTTTATTTATATTCTCCTTATTATTAGTAGAAATAAATTCAACTTCATTCTGTTTTGTTAGTACTAGAATTTTTGACCTTTTAGGGTCACATAATACGTATCCAAATTGCATGGCTAATCCCTTATTGACTCCGCATCTGGAATAGCTTTTAATAAGAACATATCAAGTGCAATATGAAGAATGTAAGGAACCATAATATATGATTTCTCAGGTAGTCCTCCAAATAGTGCAGATAGTTTATCTTTTAAATCTGTCCTATGTAATTCTTCGAACTCAACAGCAAACATATTTGCTACATTTTCAAAAAATTCGTGAGGTTCTTGCTCTTGATGTTTTAGTTGTTCAACTAGTTCCCATAGTTCAGGATCTTGTTGAATAATCTGCATTAATTCTTCCATTATGAAAAAGTCCAATCGACGACAGTTTACTACCTCTACGTTTTTTGTCGAGGGGCAAAGGTGTAAAATCTTTTTTCAACCTTTATCTGAATTTAAAAAAGGCTTTTGGATTTGGAATGTAGGGTTTGCCGTAGGTAAATCAAATAGGCAGCTAAACGACTGGTATTGGAAGAGAAAGAATAAAAGATCTAGATCTATCAGAAACAAAATGATAGGTAAATCTGGATTAAAAACTATTAAGAAAGGTTTTGAAGAAGTGTTGAAACTCAGATGGATAGTAGAACCTGGGGACGTAATATTTTTAGATTGCACATCAGGTGATCCTGAAAGACAATTTAAAGCATGGAGCAGATGGCATAGATATCATCCTGAATGGAGTATTGATTATGAGAAAAAAATATTCTTTTGGCACAGACCACCTTATGCCAATGATGAAGTATGGGATAACTATAAAGTTATAGGATTTACTCCAGCTAATCCTCTACTGAACACGGAGCCGTGTCGATACAGGGACTGTTTTTCTCTTTATCCAAAAGATCAATGTACGGCCAAATCCAAGGATCAAAATTAATTTTTATATCTTCTATATCACACCATAAAATAAGTGAGTTAATTGAAGATTTTATAAACATTTCAGCTTCTTTATCTCCATCTTTCGCTCTTTCTAATAGATCAAAGAGAGTGCTTCTCAGCCACCCACGATAATCTTTCCTTGGATCTTGACCAGCAGTCTTATTGGATATCAATAATGATTTTACGTAATCCTCCTTTGTTATCTCTACATTCGTAGATTTTGTATTCTCCATCTCCAACCTCTGTATTTATCTCTGTATATAAATTATAACTAGGTAAGTTTATAGCACCAGCTTTATCTACTTTTATATGGGATTGATCAATAACAGAAATCACACCAGAATCTACTGAAACTTTTCCTATACATTTTGGTTTAAAGACAGTAGCCATTGGACTAGAAATTACCATTATAAACACTATTATAAATGAAGGGGCGAAGAAGAACAGTGGCAGCCCCAAGAGGAGAGTGTAATTTTTACTGTTTCTTACACTCAGCAAACGATCGCATCGCCTTGTGGAACGGTGGGTGGTGCGACTCCTCTTTATTAAACAATGTTAAAACTGTCCACTAAAACATTTATTTTTACCAAGTTTTTGACATTATATATTTGTTAGTTCGACGGAACTCATCGGAGTGACTGAATAAACTTACTGGCATATAGCTGGTTAAGGTACTAAGACACAGGTGGTGCTGCTGGCAGTCATGTCAGAATCGACAAACCAGTCGGGTCTTAGGTAAAGAAGTCTTCTTTCTGTAGAAATGCCCTTCTTTTGTTGGTATACAGGATTCCAACCTCCACCCTATTAAGTTTCCCCTCTTTCGCCCGTTAGAGGGGATTCTTTTTGTCTTAATAAAATTTAATAATTTCTTAATGTTTAATGTTCAGTAGCAAACGGTATTAATTAATACAAAATGTGTATAATAAACAGGTAGTTTCAGCTACTAGTCGTTCATCCTAATTTAAGGACGCAGTTCGAGTTATTCCAGGGAACGGGGGGATAGCCGTTTTGTTAGGTAAAATTATGAAACAACTTACTTACAGAGGAATCGCTTACAAAAAGAATGATAATAATTCTTTAGTTAAGCTTGTTTCTGGCAAAGTGAATCATGTTTATCGTGGTGCTGTTTATCATTACGAAAACAATGCAAATAACAAGAAATCATCTGTTTAATTTCTGTTATTACTAAAAGATTGAGGGGTCTTCCCCTCTTTTTTTTGTATTAGATTTGTCAACAATTCATGACATAGATATTGTATACTTATGTTAAGCCACTTCGGTGGTTTTTTTTTATTCATTACATAACGGACTCTTATGGCAACATCAGTTCTACAGCGTCAGAAAAAATCTGAGCTGTTAGGCGGTTGGCAGTCCTTCTGTGATTGGGTTACATCAACTGACAACAGAATTTATGTCGGTTGGTTCGGAGTTTTAATGATTCCATGCCTACTTACAGCAGCGGCTTGCTTCATTGTTGCGTTTATAGCAGCTCCTCCTGTAGACATAGACGGTATTCGTGAACCAGTTTCTGGTTCTTTCTTATATGGAAACAACATCATCTCAGGAGCAGTCGTACCAAGCTCAAACGCAATCGGACTGCACTTCTATCCCATCTGGGAAGCAGCAACTCTCGACGAGTGGCTCTACAACGGTGGACCTTACCAACTTGTTATCTTTCACTTCCTTATCGGTATCTCAGCTTACATGGGACGTCAATGGGAACTTAGTTACAGACTAGGTATGCGTCCTTGGATCTGCGTAGCTTATTCAGCTCCAGTGTCAGCAGCTTTCGCTGTATTTCTTGTATACCCATTCGGTCAGGGTTCATTCTCAGACGGAATGCCTTTAGGTATATCAGGTACATTTAACTTCATGTTCGTGTTCCAAGCTGAACATAACATTCTTATGCATCCATTCCATATGGCTGGTGTTGCTGGAATGTTTGGGGGATCACTCTTTAGTGCAATGCACGGTTCTTTAGTTACATCATCTCTAATCAGAGAAACTACAGAAGATGAGTCTCAGAACTACGGTTACAAATTTGGACAAGAAGAAGAAACATATAACATCGTTGCAGCTCATGGCTACTTCGGTCGTTTGATCTTCCAATATGCTTCATTCAACAACAGCAGAAGTCTTCACTTCTTCCTAGCTGTATTCCCAGTTGTATGTGTTTGGTTAACTTCAATGGGAATCTGCACAATGGCATTCAACCTTAACGGTTTCAACTTCAACCAATCAGTTGTTGATGCAAACGGTAAAGTAATTCCTACATGGGCTGATGTTCTTAACAGACAGAGTCTTGGTATGGAGGTAATGCACGAGCGTAACGCTCACAACTTCCCACTAGATTTAGCTTGTGCTGAGTCTTCTCAAGTTGCTCTAATTGCTCCTGCAATAGGTTGACTTGTATAGCCTTATACCGCTAGGCTAAAATAGTACATGGTTAGTAGTCTCATGTGCGTGTGTGCAAAGTAAAGTGGTTGACCTAGAGGTGGTTCTCTAGGTCTTTTTTTATGTATTCACAGTAGAATTAAGAAAATATAAGTAATAACAGTGGACCCAGACGCAAAACTTTACTATAAACAGTTATTAGACTTCGGACCTGGGGTTGGATATAACGAAGGTAAAGAAAAATATATGATAGAGAAAAGAGATAGGGATGCTCAGGAAGAACTAAGAATGGATAATATTGCTATGGGTTCTGATCCAAATAATTTTTTAAAACTCTTTATGCAAGATAGATTTGCGTAATTATTTACAGTAAAATTAAGAAAAAGTTAGTATTTTTATGAAATTTGTACAGCAATATGCCAATAAGATGAAATCCATGAATGGCACTACCGATTCTAATGGGTTTCGTAGTCAAGGAGATCAAGAGCTAGATCAAAGAACTATGCAGAATATGCTGACAGCTCATCACATAAATCCCGAAGCTGGAGCAGGAATAGGTATGGAAGGTTTTACTGAGCCATCTTTAAAAGATTTAGTAAAGATGGTAAAAGAGGGAAAGATAGAGAAAAGCGTATTAGGTGAGGATGCAGATTTATTGCTTCAAGAAAGTCAGAACGAATCTGACGCAAAGAGAAGAGCTGACTTTGAGGCAACAGGATCTCTTGAAGTACCAGTAGAACCTTATGATGCAGGTAAAGAGTTCTTGAAAAACTTTAGAACTCCTCCAGGATAAATGAGATTAGCTTTAGGATATTACCCAAGTTTTCCCGTCAAATATTCGAATATGTACAATGATTATTCGATGGTTACAGCAGGATTAGCAGATCCTTTTCAACCACAAAAGAAAGAGAAAGCAGACAAATGTAATTTTGTAGTTTCATATATAGGAAAGAATGAACCTAAATTTGAAATGAATAATCCACACTATATGAGAGAGGTTTCAAGATCTCATTCTGATAGTATTCCCCCTGTTATTCTTAATAAAGAGCCAATACAGAATAAATTTTAATGGCACAAGACGATTCAAAATACACCAAACCTGGCCTAAGAAAGAGAATTTTTAATCAGGTAAAAGCTGGATCTTCTGGAGGTAAACCAGGTCAGTGGTCAGCTAGAAAAGCACAAATGGTTGCACAAAAATATAAAGCTCAGGGAGGAGGGTACAAAGGAGGTAAAGGTAAAAAGCAAAAAGATCTTAAGCGTTGGGGTAAAGAGAAGTGGATGACTAAAAAAGAATATGAGAAGAAGAAAGACTGATGAATACGGTATCTTTAGCACTCAAACTAGTGTTTGCTGTAGTAATTTTTGAATTAGTTATCGTTGGTGGTACTGTAATCAAATGTTTTGATACAGATAGTTGTGATGATAATGATTCAAATAATATAACTTTAATTTTAAATAGTATTGCTGCAAAATCTTTTGCTTTATATGCAGCTGAGAAGGGGAGTGCAGCTAAAATAGAGAAATGAAACCTAAAATAACTATCATTCTCAACAAAAAAGTTTCAGAGGTAAGTGATTCTTGTCCTACTGCAACTACTGATGTTGAAGAGAATACTAGAAATAGAAATTGGACTATAGATAAGTTTGGATATGGACCTCTTAATCCTGATGCACCTGATCCAGGATTTTGGGAAAAGAAATCAAAACTATGGAAGAGTGATATTGAGACTGTTAAGACTGCAAGATGTGGTAATTGTGCAGCATTTGATCAAACTAATAAGATTATGGATTGCATGATCAAAGGTATAAATGAGACTAAAGCTGCAGATCCTTATGATGTTTTAGACAGAGCAAACTTAGGATATTGTCAGTTATTCAAATTCAAATGTGCCGCTGCTCGTACTTGTGATGCGTGGCTTTATGGGGGACCTATCAGGGATTGTTAATTATGCATCAAACTCCAAAGATTAAAAAAATTATTTCCGAATTACATAAAGCATCAAGAACTCATAAGGGTCAGGCTGTGAGACTTGAAAAGATTTTGAAGGTAATGCAGAACATGGAGAAGAAAAATGGCTGATAAAGCTATAAAAAAAGGTAAAAAAAGTACTTCAAGGTATTTACCTAAAGCGGCTTGGGCTGCTATGTCTAAGGCTGAAAGAAAAGAGACTGATGATAAAAAGAAAAGAGAAAGTAGAAAAGGTAAACAGTTTGTAAAAAATACAGATAAAGCAAAAAAAGCTAGGAAAATGGCAAGTAAAAGAGCTGCAAGAAGTATGAAAAATGATTAAACAATTTGTAAAAAAATTAATTCAATATTATATAGATTTAATTGTTAGTTGGTATAGACAGATAAAAACTCATTATAATTTAAACCACGAAATAAAAAGATTTCACGCAAATTTTGATGAGCCTAAGAAACCTGAGATAAAAGAAGTAGGAAAGTTCGGAGACAAAGATTGGTCTATATCTATAGGAGATGAGTAACTAATATATAGACTTACGTGGAGGACGAAGAATCTTGAAGTTCTTCTAATACAGTTAATTTTTTAATTTTCGATATATCTTTTAGTCCGTTAACATCAAACCAAGGTGCATCTTCCCATGAAAAACCTTTACCAAAAGTATTATCAGGAGCCATGACATACCAGTGACAGGCTGCATCAGGGACATCAACTGCACATTTTGACCAATCATCTTTCCATTGAGGCACTTGAATCCATAGAGCTGGAGCAGGGTCAGCTAATACTGGTTTAGATACAAGTGTAATAGCAAATATAGAGATGCAGATAAGTATTCTAGGAATATATCTAACAGAAATAGGTTGTCTGTAAACCTGCATTACTTCTCCGTAGGATATATTATTCTTCATTTTTCTTATTTTTTGAGCCATGAGCTTTGTAATCCATAGCAAGTCCTATAGCTACTGCCTGTTTTCTCTTCTTCACTGTTTTATCTCCTCCTGATTTAAGTTCGCCTGCTTTAAATTCAGACATAACTTTTTCCATTTTATGTGGCATTTTTCTAAAAAATTCTTTTATTTATTTTAATTTATCTATTTTTTTTACTACTTTATTATAGAGATCAAATTTGATCCCTTTGTGTTTTAAAACAATCACTTTTGATGCAGTCATATATTCACTGTAAAAAATAATTGGTTCATTATGTAATCCGATGTCTCCACTCATAGAAACCTCCTTTATGTGTACTTATTTTAGTTTAACTATTTCTTTTTGCTTTTTTTCTTTCTTCTCCTTTTTGCTGCTGCTTGTGCTCTTTTTCTCGCATTTGACCTTACTCTTGCTCTATTACCTTGAGCAGTTCTAGCTGAGGCTCCAGCTTGTGATCTTGTTTGCTGTCCATCAGACATCTTTCTATTTGGTCCTGCTTTTTTTCTAGCTCTTGCTGCATCTTGTGCTCTTTCTTTAGCTGATTTTGGTTTAGTACCTGATAATTTCCTGTTAACTGCCATTGCTTGTGCCCTAGCCACTCCAGTATTATTAGTTGCTTCAGCTTTACCTGTACTCTTATTAATTGATACATTTGGATTTCTCTTAGCTATCTGTCTTGCTTCTGCGAGTCTAGTATTACCTCTTTCCTGACCTTCTCCAGCACCTCTGACGTAAGATGAGAAACTTGTATCTCCTGAACCAGTATCACCTCTTTGCTGACCTATTCCACTACCTCTGACATAACTTGAGAAACTTGTATCACCTGATGGAGTCTTTGTAGATGTTGGAGATTCTACCCCTTTAGCAGTATTTAAATTTACACTACCAAATTTAACTCCAGCTCCAGCTTCGGCTACATTGGTATTCTGATTAGGTCTATTTTTCTCCCTATTTATTTGATATTGTGGTTTTGATGTAGGAGAGAACTGACTGTAAGTTCCTTCAGGTACACTTCCACCAAACATTCCCTTTCCAGTTTCCTTTGTTTGAGCTACAGCAGATTGAGTACCTGTTAAAGTATTTACTACATTTCCAGTAAAGTCAGCTACCCTCTCTCCTATAGTTTTTTCTTTTGAAGGTGCTTGATTTATTTGAGTTCCTTCTCTAAATTTTATAGCGTCATCATTATAACTATCTTTTAAAATTCTTTTAAAATTACCTGGAATATTTTTATATGTTTTTGAGTCAGAATCAAACCCATAATTTTCCTTCAAGTACTTATTGAAATCTCCTGATGCATCAGAATAAGCATTACTAGCTATTTTAGTATCAGTATTAGATACAAGACCAGAAAAGTCACTTCCAGTAAAAGCTGTTTCTACATTGTTCCTTGAATCGTATGCACCACCACCTGGAGAGAAATAATTAGGTTTTTCTGTAGGTGCTTGTACCCTGTCAATGGGCATTGATTCTCTTAAATATCTAACTTCACTTGGACGCATCTTAAATCGATCAGGATTAGCTAACATCTTTGTAGCTTGATCAATACTGACAAAACCTCTAGCATCTCCTGCATCTACATAATTACCACCTGAACTACCACCTGAAAAGGAACTTGCTACTTTTTTTTCCCCAGCCATTCTAGAAGATTTTTTAGATGGAGCTTTAATACCTGTTCCTTCTATAGTTGCCACAATTCTTTCTAAAACTAATACTTGTTAGATCTATTCTATTATCTCTTAACAGTCAAAGACTCTTAGATCCTTTCTAAACTCATTTAAACCTCTTTCCATACATAAAAGCTTAAATTCACTTATAGACATTAACTTATTTACTACTCCTTCTTCTTTTAATTCTGTCAACATATCATGCCACTGGAGCATATCCTCATTTGATATTCGTGGGAAAGTAGGTGTAATCACAACTTTCATGCAACAGTATATCTATTTTACTTATTGTAACTCTACTTTTCGTTCTGCAACAACAGCAATTTTTTGATATCAGCATCATTTGCTTGAATAAGACTAGTTATCATCTTTAATTTCTTTTCAGCATTTAAAGCTCTCTGACTCCAATACACCAAATGTCTATTAGTATTATCTAATTCTGTCTCTAAAGCGGTCTGAAATAGGGTAGAAGGGCTAATCTGCTTACCTGACTGTTTCCATCTCTTATGCAGTTCTCGTGGAACAGATACACTTACAACTTCTGCCATGTGTTTTTCAATAGTCTATAAGTAAAGATAGCATAAAAATTATTAACCACCACCTTTAAGCGGTACTTTGATTTGATCTGTCAATACAATAGGCATTGGCTCACTAACTGTAAGGTTAGTTGTAACTCTTACACCATTTGCAAAACTTTCTGCTTCATCAATAGATTTAAATTGTGGAGCATGAGCACCAATTTTATCGTTGTATACGAAAACTACGTATCCTGTAACTGGAAATTGCATTAGGTAAAAATTCTTATCTTACAGAAGATAACTCGTAATGAGAAAATTTCAACTTATATAGAAAGGTCCTGACTTATAAAACAAATCTGGTTGTAATTCCACAGTTTTATCTGCTTCTTGGTAGTCTGTTACTTTTATAACTTGACTTAATTGATTACCTGTAGCTTTTGATAGTATTGCCCAAGCTAATTGCTTTTTGTTTGTCTGATTTTTGTCTTGCATTTGGTTTATTTTTATCCGCGTAATTTATTATGGAGTGAATATACTTGCATCGTACAAGTCTTTGCCCATTAAAAAATCACTGTTGGACTTTGGTGTGGATACCTAAGTTAACAGTGATAAAGGGTTTTGAAAAGGTCTAGCTTTAAAATTTAAAAATTGTTAAGAAAATCGTCATCATCTTCTAACATATCGTCATCATCTAATGCTTGGAAGATACCAAATCTACCAGAAAACTTGTTGTCTCCTGTGGTAAATGAATCTGCGATTGCCTGTTTCAATACGTGTTGAAACTTGTCTTTGTCTGGATTGTAGTTAAAACTCATGGTGTTTAGAGTAAAGTGTCTTTCTATGATACATCAAAAGAGGAAGCTTCGAAACCTATTGGTAACTCTTTATCTTTTTTATCTGCAACAAAATGAGTTCTTATTCCAGTTAACAACTCTATAGTTTGATCCAGATTTAGTTCCTGTTCTCCATGTATGTTGTCTATGAAGAGTGGGTCTTCTCTCAAATCATCAATATTTTTTAAAATAGAGTCGATTTTTCTAAGAATGACTGCATTTTGTTTTTTAATGTCAGTTTTTTCTTTTAATTTCATAATCATTGCTGTATGTAGGTTCATACACTAGTGTAGCTTCTTTATTTAAACACCTGTAGCTCTATTTTGAAACCCTTCTACAGGAGTCAAGCCAGTTCTTTTCATAAATTCATCTTTGTCTGCCATATCACCACCTACAAACATCTTCATTTGTTTAGCACTATCAGGTAGAGATTGATTATAGACTTGTTTTTCCTTTGTATACTGTTGTGATCTAGCTGTTCTTTCTTCTTTTGCTTTAGCTAGTAATCTTTCTCTGACTTTATCCATATCAAAATCTGAAGATTGAGATGAAGTTACTTCTCTTGTGTCATTTTTATCTTGTTCTTCTTTATCTGTAAATTTTTTAAATGGTCCAGCTCCTACATCACCTGTCATAGTTGCCTTACCTCTGCGACCCATGATACCGCTTTGAGAACCTGATCCTCCAGTCAACATCAATTCAGCAAAAGACATTGTTCTTTCTTTGCCTTCAGGCATTTTCGTTATATTCTCTAAACCCTCTTTAAATTTAGGATCTGGAGATTGACTTGATGTTCTGGCTGCACCCATTTAACTAAAGAGTTTTTTCTATTCTAATCTTTCTTCTCTTCTACTTTAAACACTAAAAGTTCTTCCCCAGGTTTCACATCTTTTAGTTCAGGATGTATGTTTCTATAGGGATTTTTTATCTCATCAAGAGTTATGGTCATCATTCTCCACATGAAAGCAAAAGTACCTCCTGAGATAGCTGCAAAGCAGATAAAGTAGATGAAAATTGAAAAGTCGTTCATATATATGACTTAAAATATATAGATAACATTGTAGGACAGGTGTGGATAGGGAAGATTTTCTCCGAGGTTATCTAAATACCTTTCAAAAACGGTATGTTAATGAGAGAGAATTTGTAAGAGATTATTTGGAGTCTATGAGTCCAGATGACCCAGATATTTTTCTACCAGATAATCCAAAAGAATATATCCCATTGAGAAACAAAGCATTCGATCAAACTTTAGGTGAAGGTTTTGCTGAATCATATGATAAATATAAAGTTTTAGGTGCTGGTTCATTTGGTACTGCATTTCAAGATCCTGATGACCCTACAAAAGTGTTTAAAGCTCAAAGTTTAAATTTTCAAAGTGATATAGATAGAGCAGAAAAAGAAGTAGATACTCAAATAAAAGCATCTGAGATGGGTAGAGCACCTAAAGTCCATGCAGTTGAAACATTTCCTTCTAGAAAGGACTTTGAATACTCTAATCCAAAATACACTACTCCAATTATTCATGTTACTGAAATGGATAAAGTAGACACATTACAAAGTCAAGGATATGCAGCAGAACCAGGCGGAGTTTTAGATAAATTTGTAAAAAATAAAATAATTGATGCCGATGATGATGCACCGATTTATAAATTAAACAACCCAGCAGCTCAATTTATGCGTAATGAAACAAGAAAGATGCATTTAGCAAGATCTAAGGGAGAATTAGATTTAGCTGATAAAGGTATTATTCATTCAGATTTGAAGGATTATGCAGGAATGGACAGAGAAGAACATATAACTTACAATCCAAACACGAATCAAATGAAGTTTGTAGATTATGGAGTAGCAAAAGTACATGATCACGCAGGAGATATGCATGAACACACAAAAAATTTAAATATAAAAAGTGAAGAATTAAAAAATTTAGATGCATCATCAAGAGCTGAGCATTTCTTAGATCACAAAGCATCTGCAATAATTGATGGTATAAAAGCAGTCGGTAATAGAGAGGAGGCAAATATATTTGAAGGTATTTTTAATGAATATATGGGTAATGATGATTTATTAGCAGCAGATGACTTAGTTAATCAAGGAAGAGAAATTATAAATAAACATGATTTTAAAGATTCAGAATTAAAATTACAGAAAGGTCAAAAGACTGGTTATATGTATGGACAACTTTCAAACCCTACAGTTAATCAGGTTGTAACAGATATCCAAGCTGATAAGTTTCCACAGTTTAACAATCCAAACTTATATAAATCAGAGACTAATCCATTTCCAGCTCCTCCCTATAGTAATAAAGAAGAAGAAAGACCTCTTACTGATGTAGAGAGAAAAGATGTTCAAGATTTACTTAGAAAATTAAGAGAGTAATTGAAAAACGAAAGTAAAACAGCTAAAACGAAAGTAAATTAGTTGGGATTATAAATCTTCATAAGGATTAGAACCCCTATTACACCTACAGTTATAAGTAATCCGATGAGTAAAATCATAAATTTTTTGAGATTTTTTAATTATAGTCTTTATACCCCCTCTCATATTGCCCTATAAAGGGGTCAAAAAAAAGGCTGCGTATGATAGCAACCCCTAAATCTTATTATAAAGCTTCTATTAATTCTGCAAGCATTTTTTTAAAATATTCTTTTTTTCTTTTCCTTGAATGCATCCCAAAATCTTGTTTATCTTCTTCAATTCTTTCATAGGTAGTAAATCTATATCCACATGGACAAGTTCTAATTCTTCTTTGAGAATGACTATAAGCAATAAATCTTGTAGCACTAGCTATAGCTTTCTCCCCACATTTAGGACACTTCATTTTCTAATTCAATCCTGTGTTGTGAAATAAGACATGGTCTGCTTTGATGATCCCAAAGCACCTGGTAGTGTGGAATTTTAGCTCCACATTTGTTTTTCTTTAAAGTAATTTCTTTAATAATTCCTTTTCTTCTTTGTGATTCAACAGGTTTACCATTGATAATCACATATCTATTGGAAGTTTTTAAAACGTGTCTAATTCTGACACGATCATTAACTTTATATTTTGGTTGTGAAGCTGGAGACATAATTATTAGATGTGGAGGACTTACAAGGTCATATACTTAGTAATAGCCATGAAAGGTTAAACACGTAAACCGTGGTGTCACTATTACTCCTCGTTGGGAACCTGATTTCCTAGTAAAACATTTTTAATCTACCGCATGATCCGAGCAGTAGCAACAATTCACTAAGGCAGTATATAGAAATGCACCTAATCAATTTATGCACCCTATGCCTCCTTGAGGTTAGAAAGGAATATCTGTATTATCTAGTGAATCTAGATCTCCATATTTTTTCTTTTTTCTAGCAACTTCTGAAAAATTTCTAAATAAATAATCTCCTTCTGATTCTCTAGCACTATCCCAAGATCCAACCTGATCGATGCTAGTTAATAAACTAACCATCTTAACCATTCCTCCAGTAGATCTAGTTTGTTCTTTTAAATTCTCTTCTTTTCTCGCATCTAATCTATCTTGCTCTAAACAACTCATTACCTTTGAAAAGATAAAGGCACGATCATTTGGAGAGATTGAATCTGTAAGTACTGGTTTAGCTTGTCTTACATAATCTCTGGCCTGTTGAATACTTACGCTGTATTTGGATGCAAGTTTTTTACTGATATCCATAGCTCTTTTACCTTTAGCTAATTCGTCAGCCGCATAGTTAATACGATTTACAATTTCTTCTTGGTTAGATCTGGTGTTAGTCATTGTTTTTTAAGTGTTTTTTTTGAAGTTCTAAATCAATTTGATTTTTAATGTTTATAAGTCTTTCTGTTTGTGCAGAAATAAGATCTTGATATCTTTTAGTTTCTCTTTTAAGATCTCCTAAAAGAATTTCAACTTTGTTAGTCATGATGCTTCTTTTAGTTGTAGTGTGGGCATTGGGCAGAAACCATCTTCGCATTTTTCAAAGATGTCTTTCGGATTTGCTTTCTCATAGTCGAGTTGAGCTTCTTCTGTGGAGATAACTTCGCATCTAATAATTTTTGCTTCATCCCCATGTTTAGGAAACAAAGTAGATAATGCTGACATAGCTCCATAAGATGCACCTTTAAGATCCTTATAGACCCCATGAATCTCTTGGACACTATCTCCACAGCTGGAGAATACTACATAAGAAAATTCTTTTTTAGTCATAAGGTGTATCTGGAGTAAATGTCCAATGAGTGTGTTTCATATGTTTGAAGTAAGTATATACTTCTTTAAGTGGGATAACAGTCCAACCTACATCTTTTCTGAAGACCATAACTTTACCAAAACGATCTGTGTGGTGTTCTTGAGGTAAAGTTTCATCATCTAAGACAAAAGTATTTTCTGGTAGATAAGGTTTTGGTTTAAGTTTCATTATTTAAGTGGAGGAACGTGTCCTTTAGTATATTCACTCATCTCATCAATATATTTAGTGATTGAGATAAAGTGAAAGTTAACATTAGCTCTTTGAACTACAGCCTCTTGAAAAGCTTTTTGATTATCATAATCATCAGCAGTCAATGCAGTAGCCGAGATAAGCTTCTTAGCATCAGAGATATGTTTTCTAGCATGCCAAAGATTGTCAGCTAGATCCCTCACATCTCTTGGTGCTGTAGCATTAAAGTTTGGTTCTGGGTTCATAATAACTTCTTCGGTGGAGGAGGACACAATGTCGTTTTCTTTAATTAATTGCTCACATTCTTCATCAGTAAAGTTAAAGATTTGAGTCAGTTGAAAGATAGCATCATCGTAAGTCCATTTGATTAAATCGCTAAAGCAATGATTAATGATTTTGTTTGCATCTTTTTTAGGGATCTTTTCAGTTAGTAACTTTCTGAGAAGTTTCTCGTCCGACTTGTCGCCTTCTGTCTGCTTGTAACTCATTAATTTCTTGTGGAGTAAATACATACTCATTTTCCATCCATTTATCGAATTTGCAAGTCCATTGGATGGGAGTGTTACAAGAATAATATTCAGTTTTAGAATTCACATAATCAAAGTAAGCAGGCTGAAGTTCAGACAGTTTACCTTTCTTTTTTTTAATGCTTGCGATCAATCCAGGACCACCTTTAAGTTTCTCTAATTCTTTGACAGTTAGCCATTGCATTGGAAAAATCTTATTAGATTCATATATCTTATAAAGTTTTTCAGCAGTTTCTAAATATTCAGTTTGATACATCAGAATAACTCCTCAATTTGTGTAGTAATAGTTTGATTTAAATTTTTAATTTCTATAGACATCTGGCGGTATCCAATACCAACATAGATTTGTCCTATAACTACAGCTACGGTTGCTGCAGCCCAGAATATATAGTATTGATTTGATTTAACTTGATGTTTAAGTTTGGAGAATCTAGTCATCTTCTCCTCCTTCTTTCTCTTTCCATCCTCTTTCTCTCTGCTCTTATGTCTAAAAGATCAGCCATAAGATAAAAGAAATAGATAGTAGCTACTAAGCAAGCTAGACCAATTAGAAATTCCATTAGTTCTCCTCCTCCTTTTCAATTTCTTTAAATACAGGATTATATATTTTCAAAAATCTTTCATCTTTCATAAGAACATTAATTAAACCTCTAGCCATGAGTTTTTTATCTTCATCTACATCAAATTGCATTTTTATAAATATATCAAGCACTTTTTTCCCAACAAAATCACCTTTAACAATTTGTTCTATCTCATCATGAAATCTAACCTTTACAGATTGTCTCATCAATAATTGTGCTTCAGCATCATCTCCTCTTTCTGAGCAAGTGTAAGCTTCATTAATGAGAGCTTTAGCTAGTTTATCCCTTTGTAGCTGATTCATTTTGTCTCTCCAGAATTTAAGTATTTTTTAAATAAACTGATGATTTCTATTAAATTTTCATCATCAAAGATCTTTGAGTTGTAATTACACTCCAGCTCATAGATTACTTTTTCCATTTGTTCTTTAGATAGTTCCATTAATTTGCTCCTGCATAATTTCAGTCATTTTTTCTAATATCATTTGATAAGCTTCAATCTTATCTATTTTTAAAACATTAGACAGATGTAATGCTACCTTTTTTAGATTTTCTGGAGCTTCATCCCATGTGTATCCAGTAGATAAATTTTCCATTAGTCTCCCCCTGATTCGATATCAGCTAATGAAGATTGTTGTATAAGTGCAAGAGTGTCATTAATTGCATCTTCGAATTCTTCTGAATGTGGTTCATCTAATCCAATATGGGTTAGGCTACAAAAATAGTCATAAATAGTCATTAGTTTTCCTCCTTTTTAGTAAGTTTGTGCATAATGAGATAAATTTCAGAAACTTCTTCTTTAACTGCATCCCAATCTCCTTTATATAGATCTTCGTAATGATCATGTGCTAATCCATAAAGGAGTTCTTTTTCTTCTTTAGTTAGTTCCATCATTCCAATCCTCCTCTTGTTTAGAACCACCAAAAAGATCACTTAATTGATTAGGATCTGGCTGTGAGTTTTCTTTACCTTCACTTAAACTGTCAAAGAATTCTTCTGAAGCTTTGATAATTATCTGTTTATTTAGTTCAGACATTATCATTTGTGAAGGGAACTCAGAAGAACGTGGAACACAAGCAGATGCTTTATCCAAATGCTCCTCCAGATATTCATAATCTGAGTCTGTTTTACAGATTCCTTCTCTTAGAAAGAAAGCAAAATCTACAGTTAAACTATTTATCTTTGAAATAATTTTTTGTCGTTTGGTTGTCATGAGTTTTTCTCCATTGATAGTAATTTTTTTTGAATAGTTCTAATTTTATGTTTAGTTTGAGGAGTATGAGATGGAACTTTCCATCCATATTTGTAGTGAATAACAGCATCAGTTAAAATATAAATCTCATCGATTGTTAAAGGATCGTTAGTCATTTACTTAACCTCTTGTAGATCTACAACTACAAACTTTCTAAATCCTTCTTCAGCATTATTAAATTTGTTTGTCCAATTTGCCGCTGTAGTTTTAGCTTTTGCATAATCATTTGTGTAGCAGAAACCATGTACAGTATCTTTACTAGTGCTTGCAACTGCATACTTATGATTCTTATTAGATAAGAAACTATAATGTTTTCCATTTGGAAGAGTGTAATATAATCTTCTTTTTATAGGTTGTTTAGTTTTCAATCCTAATTTTGCATAGGCATCAGCAACATCATTAACTGATTTGATTTCATCAATTGGTATTTCTTTTGATTTACCATTGTATTCAAAAATAACTGTAGTCATTGTAAGTGTGAAAGTAAAGTGAATAATAGAAAGAGGTTTGAAAAAATCCAAACCTCCTGGAGTGACTAGCCTTTGAAGCTAACTGTGAATGTTTGTTTAGTAAGTATGGCTTTACCATGTCTTACTTCTTTTGCTTCCTCATCTTTTAAGTCAGCAAGTTGTGCTTCAAGTTTTGATCTTTTAGCTGTAAGCTTTTCAGAGTACTTGTATACTCTTCTCTTACTTAAGTAAACGTGAACTCTATGGTTCTCGCTGTGTCTGATCTTAGGATTCTCTTCGCTATCCTCTAAGGCTGCTTTAAGGTCATTCTCAAATGATTTGCGAAGGTCATCATACTCGTTTCTTTTATCTTTAATAACTAAAGATAAATCAACCATCTTCATTAACCTGTCATCTTGATCAGCAACAGGATCAAACTTCTTAGTCTTTGGAGCATCCCCAGTTACTACAGTTCTTTTAGTAGAACCGATTATGTTTCTGAGTACTTGTTTAGCACTAGTTTCGTTTGATTTTGTCTGACTTTTAGTCATGGATTTAAGTAGTAGTGTGTACATAAGATCAGTTTAAGGACTTGAATCTAGGTCGCATGATCTATACATTACCTCAAGATGTGGTAATTGTCTATATTTCTATTCCGTTATTTTTTAAATATTGAAGAATAATTTTTGCTTCATAAGCTAATTTTTCATCCTTAGAATTTTGTTGAGTTACTAATTTAAAAATAAAAGTTTTATCTCTTCTAGCTTGTTCCAACATGAAAGGATAACAATGTTCTATTAGTTGATGACAGAGTGCTATCGCATCTTCAGTATCTCCTCTCTGTCTACAGATTTCAGCTTCTTCTGCAAGAACTTCTAAGTAATTGACGTTGATTTCAGACATAGTAAATTAAGCAATTTTGCAAGGTAGGAATGTATTCAGCCTTTAAAACAAGGCTGCTACAGGCGATTGTGGAGGGAGCAAATCCAGGAGGAGACTAGGTTTTGGGTTATTTTTGCCTAGTATTAGTCCGAGGAGGTAAATCAACCCAATGTTTCACATGGGATTCTTTTTCCTCTGTATCGGCTATCTCCCACTCTTCTACCCATTCTTCAACATCTTTAAATCCATTGACATTGGCATGGAGTTTTTCGTTTGCTTCATCTTCAGAGTTAGCTTTTACTTCTTTAACAAAGTAAGAAGTTTCTCGACAAGTGATTCTGTAAGTGTTCATAACCAATCAACCTCCTTAGTAATATCTTCAGTAGTCAAAACATGATTGATGTGTAAACTTTTGCCTCCATATTCATCCTCTACCTCTTTTTCTAATTTAATACTTTCATCATTGTGATACCAGTAAACATCTCCATCTCTTTTTTCATGCCATTCTTTTGCTTCTTCTAAAGTATCAAAGGAGATTTCCCCTGTACTGAATTGTTTTATTCGTATGGTGTACATTAGTTTTCCTCCTCTTCATAAAATCGAACTTTCATACCACCTACATAGGTGTCATCAATTTCCCATTCATAAGGGCAGTCACTTTCTAATAACCATTCAATAAGTTTTGAGTTGTTCATAATTAACCTCCCATAGCAATGTAGTAACCATCAAAGGCAACCCAATATGTTTTGCGTTTAGTGCCTGTGTAGTAGAACTCAGCACAAGATCCTGTGAAGAATATAACTGCTTCTTCAATTACCTTTTTATTATCTATAAGTGTTTGGTATTTAATCTTTGTCCTTGTAGGATCTTTCCAATCTTTTTTGTTAGCTACTAGATTAAATGCTTCTTGTAATTCATATCTAGTGAAGCCTCCAGAAATGGGTACAGTTTTGTCATACTCATCCATGTTTGAGATAGTTTCTTTTTCAATCTCTTCTTTTTCAGTTTTTGTAATTAGTGAAATCATTTTAGTAGTTTAATAAAGTTAGTAGCCTGCAATTGCAAGTAATAAGTCAACACAATCAGAGGCTGATCCTCCCTGATGAATAGATTCTTCGATGGTGTCGTTATACCTATTGTTATTGACACCTCTAATAGCTCGTTTTATGTGAGGTTGAGCAGAATCTGGAGACAGCCTATGTAGCTCTCTCATCTCTTTTAAAACATCTTTTTTAAACGAGGTAAATTCTTCAGTCATAGTATTTATCTCCTAATTTGTTTTCTACATATACTGTAGTCCAACTGCCAACCATGTCATCGAAGAATCCTAATTGTTCTTGAATTTTTCTAGCATCAGACCATTTCTCAGGTTTTTTCTTAGCTAATTTTTCCCATAAATTATATTTTTTTCTTAATTCTAATTTCTCTTTAATTCCATCTTTAAAAGTTTTATATCCTAATTCAACTTGACCATTAATACCATCAACTTCATACTCCCTCCAGAAATCCATTTGGGTATCCAAAATCCAATGATGAAGTAATAAATAATGATCGATGTTATTCCATGCAACTCTTTCATCTCCTCCATTACCCTCTTGACTAACTGCTGCAAGACAGGTTCTACCTTTTCTTAGTTCACAGTTATAAGAGATCCAACCTCTGTATGAAAGCATATGCTGCAGTTTTGAAACAGTAATCTTTGTTTCTTTTGGTGTTGCTGTTTTAGGCATTGATTAACTCCCTAGATAATTTTGATTGAATTTTTAAAAATAATTTTCTTTCTGAATCACTTTTATTTCTCATGTCACAGTCATACCATGCATCACGCATTAGTAATCTGAGAAACACTTGTTCTTCTTTAGATAATTCCATTAGTCCCCCTTATATATCTTCCTCCAGAATCTACATAATTATCTATAATCTCCCCTCCATTAGTTGCATCCCATAGTATTACATATTGCTTTAACCATTGGAGTTGAGAGTAAGTCAAACCAAAAACACCATGTAGATAATCATCGGCTGATAGATATGCATCATTATCTATTGAGTTTTTTGGCATATCATTTTTGAGACAGAAATCAAAATAGATTTGTTTTAAAAATTCGTGCATAATTTTAAGTAATAGTGGTGTACATTAATCAGTTTAAGGACTTGATTAGGTCGCTCCAGATTTTGTTAAATTTCTCCTTTAATAATAAAATTGTTTGATTGTTGTTCTAATTGATCAGCCTTTTCAAGATCATCCATAGCATCCAATGTTGCTACCCATGTCCTGCTATTTCTATGAGTAGAAAAACGTGCTACACCTCTTTGATTGCATGACATTCTTAGTTCAAGACTGTGCCATCTTTTATAAAATTCTCCACTAGCTTTTCTTCTTTGTTCAAACCAATCTCCATTGAAATTAGCTAGAAAGCCTTTGGACATTAAATCAAATCCACCTCCATAAATCATTGTGCTACCTCCTCTTTGTGATTTAATCTTTTCATTTCTTCTAATGCTTCCTCCATAGTTGAATAAACCATTGCAGCATTAGGAAAGTTATGTTTTAACTCATAATCTTTATCAAAGATTTGAATAGTTGTAGGCTCACAATAATAAAGACCTCTATCAAATACAAAATAATTCATTGTGAAGCCTCCTCAAATCTTTTGTATACAACTTCAGCTAATGCTTTATCAGCATCTTCTTTTGTATAAAAGAAAGACATATTATTATGCCTAACCAAATTTTGTTGCCCATCCCTAATTGCATACTTAGTGTAGATATCTACACCATCATCAACAAGGACTTTATATATCTGATACTCCTCAGATATGCTTTCAATAATTGAATCATTAATTAGATCTTCCATTAGCTTTTCTCCTTTAATTTTTGATTAAAAATTTCCATAAATTTGCCCAAAGTAATTTGACCATTATCAAATTTATTTATAACTTTGTGACCTACAATTCTGACTATTTGAGTGTAAGTATATTTTTTATATCTAGTCATCATTACCTCCATACCAATCATCTGAATCCATCACATAATTAATTTTTAGATGTTGAACTTGTTGAGTATCTTCTGATATATCTCCCTCTCTTATTTGCTTCAGCATTAGCTTTAAAGCTTTAATCTGTGCTTCCTTTTCTGTTTTAGCTTCAACGTCATAAACGCTAACAGAAGTGTTGATGTAAACGTCAAATTTCATTAGTTTTCCTCCTCAAAATAATCCATAGCTTTTTGACATTTGTAGATCATTGATAATTCATATTCGATTTCTTGACGTTCAACAAAATGTCTTTCGGGATCTAAATTTGTTTTCTCTAAATAATTTTGTTTAGATGTAACTTCTCTTTGCTTTTCTGCTAAGAGAATATTAATGTAGCGAGCTAGATCTTTGTTCATTAGTTTGTCTCCTTTGTTAATTTGTTTTGAATACTTTGAAAAATTTTTTGACCTTTCATAGTCATGTTTTCTACTTCCAATAAATAATAAATGTCATTAAAATGATCATCTAAAAATTTAGTTTCTTCTTTATTTAATTGCATTAGAGTGACCCCCATTGCTCTGCCATTGCTTGAGCTAATCCATGAGGAGTTTTAGATCTCATCAACGCTCTAGTAGGACTTGGAGCAAGTAAATATAATTTATTTAATTCTTTATCAGATATTGTTGAAATATCTAACATATTTGTAGGAGTTAATTTTGGCAATCCTTTCAGCCATAATCCTGTTTTCTTTCTATGCCTGTCTCCAAACCAATAAGGTTGAACATATTGTGTAGCTTTACCTAATTTTGATTTAGTTGATAAAACTCCAACGGGATTTTCTATTGCAATTTTCGGACAATCTGAAAAAAATACCTCTTCTACGAATTTAATTGCTTTTGCTTGTCTACCATCAGCAATCTTCTCAGAAAACCAGCGGCTACCTGAGATTGCGAGGTCTGTGCATGGACAAAAGGCAACTATCATATCCCATTTTTGAGACTTGATAGTCTTTATAAGATCGTCTTGTATATGGTACTTGCTAGGGTTCTCAGTACATGGAAGTAGGTCACATGACCATGCGTCATGCCCTACCCCCCTAAAGGCTTCTCTGACCCTACCCGATTCTTCGCAACCGATTAAAATTTTCATTGTTTTGTAGTCTCCTATGAATAGAATTTTGTGTGTGTTTAGGTTGGTTAAACCTTTGTAAATAAATTACCACATAATAAGGTAATTGTCTAATCTTTTTTGAATCAAAAATATTAGTAAAAAATTGTAGGCAGTCCCCTCCAGACCGCACCAGATGCCCTCCAAATTTTTGGAAAATTTTGAAATTATTTTGGGCTACCCCTGTTAACTTGGTCTGTCCTCAGTCATTTCAATTTTCAAATCAAATAGTGGAGTCTGTCCTCTTTGTTTATGTTTATAAAAGGTAACTTGATACCCTTTAGATCTCGCATAGGTCACTAAGAGGTCATGCACTTCATTAATGTTGGTAGCACCTCCACAGACATTAAATCTAATTTTTTGAGCTTTAATAATTTTGTAGTCAGACATTTTTTAATAGTCCCCACTACTTAGACACATGCACCCATAACCGTTATGGAATGCGTCCAAAATTACATAAACTTCATCATCAACTTGACTAGCGAAATTAAAATTAAATTTATTTTTATAATTCTCTAGTGCTTCCATGTTTGGCATATCTTCACTATATAAAAGCACTTCATGATCTATTAAATAAGTATCCTTATTTATATCCTTATACTCTATAGAAATAAAGATAGTCGGTATAGTGCATTTAATGCACTTTTTACCGTAGTAAATAGCATTACTATCAAGATCATTAATATGATCTTTTAAAGTGCCATTATTAGTCTTTAATTCCTTTTCATAAAAATCATAATCTAAAAATGTAGACGTGTTTTTAATATAAGAATTAGTACTAATAATATAAAAATCATTAGACATAATAAATAAATAAATTGAACGTGAGAAAGCTTTTTAAAAGCCTCTCATAATGTCTAAATACTTTTAGGTACAAAGACATTAAGCGAGGTTTATTAAAGGTTATAGGCTATTTAATGATTTATTATTACTACGGGTCTTGTTTGTCCATCGCATGAGGTACAAGTACTACAAGTAGTTTTGCGGCCACCCTCCAAGGATGCTGGGCAAATCATCGCACCTTTTGGAATTGAATCGGATGACTTTCTTACATAAAAAGGCGTCCATCCTTGACTAGTTGACTCTATATAATCTCGCATACCGTCAGCGGATGCCATACAAATACCTTTTAAATGTTGACCATATGATTTTCTCCATTGATGAGTGTATCCCGTATGACTTGAACACCTTGAAAGAATGTTTTTAAGTATCTCTACAGGGAAACAACAAGGGTCTCCAAAACTACCTAACCTTACAGGCAAATTATTAAATAAATGCCAATCGTTTTTAATGTGTGGATAGTTTCCTTTTGAATAACATTCATAAACACTACGTGGTGCATGATATGTTCTCACATAACAAGGTGCAAACCCGTTTTCTTTTGGATTGTTATATAAAGCGTGTGGGCAATTTCCACAGACACTTTCTCCATATCCGTTTTCATTAGTCTTAAATGCTTCGTTAGGCTTTAATTCACTAGATAGAATCCACGTTTGAAGCATGAAACCAGTTTTGGGATTTGCTGAATTTTCCTTAAAACCAGTTGCAATAATTACTATCGGTTTACCATTTATAGGACTATTGCCCTCGAATAAAATACGCCCGTTTAAGTTCATGATTTTTAAACCTATTGAATGAATTGTTTATATGAAAATAGAGAATAAAAATTCTTCTATTGAATACAGTATAGCACAAAATTAATAACTTTTTTGAGACTTATTAATTTATATAAAACTAGCTTTAAATTTTATTCCACAGACTTTTCAACAAGTACTTACAAATCTTAAGACGGCTTGCCGTCCGTTAAATGTAATAATTTATGCGTTATGGAGCGAAAAACGGGGTAAAATGTCGTTATTTTGATACAATTCGGCCAGATCTGGGGCATTTTGTAACAATTCGGGTTAATTTTTTAAAATTTATATAATTTGTGCGGATTTTTGTAATAATTCAGCTTATTTAGTAGAAATATTTGTAACAATTGCCAGGATTCGACCCCCTTCTGTAACAATTGGGTCTTTTGTAACAGTTTGCCTCTATATATTCTTTTTTTTGTCTCAGCATTGTAACAATTGACGGCTTCGCCTGATGTCTCACGATTTTTTTACCCCAAAGTTGGCATTTTAAAGGCTTGGTAGGGGGCGAGAATGTATAGAACTTAAAATTAGAGCAATAGACTATTAATTTTTGGAATAATGCCCGTTTCACCGATGGATTTTGAGCTATATTCGCGAGTGACTGGAAGTCCTATGCCTATGTCAGCAGCTGAGCGTATGAAAATGGCTCCTGAAGTGTATCAATTCACGAAAGACTATACAAAATCTCAAAACCGTCAGGCTATGGGTAGAAATATCCTAAAAATAGGTGCACTAGGGGCGTTAGGGGCTGCTGCGTATTACGGATCAAGGAATTTTGGTACTCCAAGTCAAGAATTAGGACAAGAATTAACAGAAACTTCAACAGCAGCAAATTTAGTTGAGAATGCTGCAGAGAAAGCAGCTCAATCAGTGGGATCAAATACAGTCAGTCAATCATTAGCTACAGATCAAACACCAAGATTAACTGAAGAGAACGCAGCTGTGACTGCAGAAGAACCTTCACAACTAAATATCAATACTTCAATGAAAGAAGCTGTAAGGAAGCCAACACCTAATATTGATGCTGCGATCGAAAGAAAAAATGTTCGAAGACCTACACCATCAGTTGCTAGAGGTAAATATCAACAATACGAGACAACAACAAATCCTGAAGAGAGACAAGAAAGAAATTTAGCAGCTATGGTTGGTGGAGGAGAAATTTTTCTTGGACAATCAGCAGGTGCTGGAGAAGTCGTTAAAACGAAAGAAGCTCAACTATACGACGACAAAGGAGAAAAGGAGCTTTTAGGAAAATATGTAGGAATGATGAAGGGCGAAGTAGATCCTACTCTTGAAGAAGTATCAGGACAAACTACAGAAAATTATGGTCCAGAACTATTAGTTGATGATAGTTTTGGTTCCCCATTAACTGATCATCCTGATGTAAAAGGAGGAGAAGACGACATTGATCTTCCTGGAGGTATGAATACATCTTCAACAACAAATTTATCTCCCAAAGTACTTGGTATTGCATTATCTTTGCCAAAAGATCTTGGAGCGTCTACTGAAGAAAAATTAATTATTGCTAATGAGATTGATAAAAAAAGACAACTAAATCCATTAGAGCAAAGAGCTGTAGATAATGAAGCTGCTATGGGCTCAATGAGACTATCAGATGAAGAAAGAAAAAAGGAGTCTATAAGACTTGGAAGTACTGGTGGAATACCAAACAAGACTGATATGGCGGAAATAAGAAAAGATCCTGAATATATAGCTGCTCAAGAGTCAATGAGTTCAAAAAAACCTGTGGTTATAAAACTTAAAGATCCATCACAGATCAAAGTTAGGGTAACTGACGTAGGTGCTGGTGGAAAAGAATATGTAAGAAAGGATGAGATGAGTGAAAAAAATGCACCTCAAACTACGACTGAAAAGGTTGATAACTTCACAGCTAACTTTGTTGAAGGTGCAAAGTCAGATATCATCAGAGGTCAGAGAGGTAATCAGTCATTAGGGTTAACAACCATTCCTGCAACTAACGGAGATGCTCAGACAGGTTTTGTTCTAGCTAACAGACCTCTCGACCAATCTCCAGATACAGCAACGGTTTACAATTTTGGAGTAGATGCTGCAGGTGAAGATTATTTAAAAGATTATCCAATAACAGAACAAAATTACGACACAATGATGGATAGAGGTATGGGTGAGTCAAGAAGAAGAAAAAGACAAGCAGGACAAATATTCTCATATTTAGCCGAAGCTGATAGAAATGTAACAGGTAAAGCTCAACTTGGAGGATTTGGAAATATTGATCCAAATTTTAGACTAGCAAGTAGGCGTGATTAATGACCTTTGCTACATTTAGAGTATTAACAACAAAATCATGACTAAATTTTTACTACCAATCGCAATTAATGTTGTAAACAAAGCGGTTGACAAAATTCCTGAAGATCTTGATGATTTATTAAAAAAATTCGTCGTTTCTCTTCTTAAGAAAGCTGCTGCCAAAACTGGCAATAAAGTAGATGACTTATTAGTTGCACAATTAGAGAAAGCTTTATTTGAATCCTAATTATGGTTAGACTTGTAAACCTAAATAGAAAACTTAAAACTCCAGCTGACAAGGCTGTTTTTCAAGGTAAGAATCCTTCAAATAAGACCACTGGTCCTAATACTGCAGGAGGTTTACAAGATCCTTGGAGAGGTACTCTTGATACCAATCCTTTAAATGATGACTTCTATCAAAGTTCTTATACTTTTTCAGACCAAGCCCCTGGAGTACAACAAAAACTAGATGGTTTGCAGTTTGAATATGGTAATGCTTTTGAAGAAGGAAATAATCAATTTGCTGCAAATTTTTTAAGTAAATATTCACGAACTCTAGGGGGAAGTGACAGTGCAGAGGATAAAGGTTTGATTGAGGAGGATAGAATAGTAAGACCAGAGAATTTATCTCAGTTAGCAGCACAGCCAGCGGCTGGTGGTAATGCTATCCAAGATCCAAACGTAGCTGGTAAATTCCCAAGTCAAGAGGTAAACGTCTAATGGTATCAGGATTAGGAGCAGCAGCAGCAACATCATCAGCTAAACGTGGTTTAACTAGGGTTGCAGGTGATGCTTTAGCTAGATTTTTTCAAAATATAGGACCTCAAGCTGCGGCAGCTGTAAGAGGTGTAGGTAAAGAAGTTGTTGAACAAGGGGCTACTCAAGCTGCTAAAAATGTTTTAGGAGGGAAAGTAGGTGGTCTTACTGCGGCACAACTTGCAAACACCCCATTAATTCCTGCAGTGGGAAGAAGTCTTACTGGATCTGCAGCAAATATAGAGAAAGCTGCTTCACTTGCTGGTAAGATTGCACCTGTGGTTGCCACTGGAGCTACAGCACTTTATGGACAAAATGTAATTGATAACATTTTTGATCAACAAGGTGTAGGGTCACAACCTTTTAGGGGTAGAAAATCAGGAAATTCAGAGTTTGATAGTTTTTTACATCAACAGGCATTAGAACAACAAAGACTTGAAAATGAAATGGCAGTAATAAGACAGAAAGCTGTATTGTCAGTTCCAAGTCCAGTAGAGATGGCACAAGCTGAGAAACTTGTAACTGAAGCTGGAGAAGCTACAAATAGAGAAGCTTTAGGTGTAGCTAGAAGTATCTACGGTACAGGTCTACGTGCATAGAATTTATAATAATAAAAAAGGTAATTAATTAAATGTTAGGTAGTATAAACACTGGTGGTTTTTCAAAGAGTCAAGTTGACGCTATGAGAGACTCTAATTACTTCAATAGAACAGGAGTAGAAGGAGTATATGATCCTATAGATAAAAAAGCACCAATTATTTCAGGTACTCCCGAACTTGATAAGAAATTTAAAAATAACCCCAAAGGTTTTTTTGGAGATAGTAAGGGATTTTTAGATAACTTTAAAGCAGGAGCTTTAAGTAATTTAGAAAAATCAAAAGAAAAATCTGATACTGATAAATATTTAGATTTCATGAAAGAAACTAGAGGAATGTTGGGAGGTAATGCTCAATTCGGTAGTGGAATGGGAGGATTTGCTTCAGAAGTTGCTCAAGGTTTAAATGTTTATCAACCACCAAGTCCAAATCAACAAATGTTTATTCCTGGACAAGAAGGTAAGCCAGGATTGTTTAGTTTAGGTGGAGCTATAAAAGGCGGTATTGGAGGCTTTATGAAGGGTGGACCTGCAGGTGCTTTAGGTGGAGCAGCTATGGGTGGATTTATGTAAAATCTTTCAATATTTGTTTAATTTAGAATATGACTAATAAAGATTTTTAGGAAAAGTAAAAGATGGCTATCTTTGCAGCCCCAGCAGCAGTAGGCTTGGCAGGAAAATTACTTCCATTTTTAGTAAAAGCAGGAAGTGCAGCAAAACTACCAATGTTATTGAGAACAGCTGGGGTAGTTGGTGGAGCAGCCCCAGGTTTAATGAGAGGAGATTTAGGAAGTGCAGTTACAGGAGGGGCACTAGGTGGATTAACTACTCTTGGTTTAGGAGGTGTTACTAAGGGTGCTCAATTAGCAGGTGCAAGAGGAGTAATGAAAGGTCTTACTAAAGCTGGAGGAGCTCCTTTGCAAGTACAAGGTGCATTGACTAATTTAGCTAGAACAGCTGCTCCAGTAGGCATAGGTCTTGCAGCAGGGAGAATAGGAGGAGGTGGTCTAGGAGGAGGAAGTAATATTGCTAGAGGAGCTGCAGGATTAGCAGGTTATGGTTCAACTAGAGGAGAAAACATGGCTACAGGTGGTATTCCGTTACCACCTGGAATGGGTCAGTATGGAGGTATAAGCCCAACAGGTGATCCTTTGAGTGTTGTTAGTCCTTTAGGTCTAGATGCAGGTCGTCGTTTAAGAACAGTTAAAGATGCAGAAGCTTTAAGAGATGCACAGAATATTCTTCTACCAACAGTAAGAAAATATGCTGAACAAGCTAAGAGAGATGAGTTTGCAAGAAACATGGCTGCTGCTGGTATTAAAACTAATATCGCACTTAATGCAGAACTTACAAAAGCTATGCAACAGGCTGGCTTACAAATGGGTGCGACTGCAGCTGAACAGGCTGGAGCTGCTATTACTCGTCCTTATCAGTACTAAGTATGTCAATAGAAGATCAACTCTTTCTTCAATCTATTGGTTTAAACAAAGAAACTAATATAAATAGAGCAAGGAAGAAGGAAAGAAAAAGATTAGCAGGAGAAATTCCTAAAACTGTACGTGAATATGCTGAAGAAAATGACATTCCATATTCACAAGCTTTACAAGATTTAAAGCCAATTGGGTTAGGTAAATTAGTTGCTAAAGAAGATTCAAGATTAGAAAAATTCTTTAGAAAAAATGATCCTACCTATGAAAGTTATGCTGGGAAACAAGATAAAGAATTAGAAATAGAAGATGGGTATGTTGTTGCAAAAAATAGACCAAAAGGTCCTTTAGGAGGATTAGCAACCCTTGGAGATTACCTTACTTTTGGGATAAGTGATTTCGACAGAAAAGGTGGTGGAATAGGAGGTATGGCTACAGGACTTGGATATAGACCAGAAGATTATGATCAAAAAATTTCTAAAAAAGGTCAGAAAGCATTATTAAAAGAAAAAGTAGAGGAATCAATAGACGAAATGGAATTTGATCCAATGGGTGATGTACTTGGTAGTGGTTCAAGTGGATCAGGATCTGTATTAGATAAATTAGATGAATATAGAAAAAGAAAAGGAAAATTCGAAAGAGGAGAAAGAAGAAAGGATATGTTAGATACACAGTTGAATTACATGGCTACAGAGCCTTTGAGACAGGCATTTGCTAATAGGGCTGCAGAAGCTGCTGCACAGAGAGGATTAAGAATCAGAGCTGCAAAAGAAGGAATGCCCTCAAATATTCAGAATATAATGTTATCAAAACAAGCTCAGGCTGCTACAGCTTCCTCTGCTGAAGCGGAGAGGGCTAGGGCTGCAGCTGATCAACAAGATGCTGCATCCAGATTTGCAGGTCTTGGCATGCAACGTCGATTTGGCTAACTTAAACTAAAAGAGTATTGAGAGGTAAACCATCATGATGGGAGGAGGGTCACCACCACCACCACAAATAATATATCCACCAGCTGCTCCACCACCAGCTCCTACTACGCAGGTCCCTACTCAGGCACTTGCTAGTCAGTCAGCTTTAAACGAAGTGAGTGGAAAGCAACAAAGGTTGAATATGGAACTTGGTGCTCAGTTAGATAGGACTAATGCAGATTTCTTTGCTGGTCAGGATATTAGACGTGGGCAAGCTTCTGCTGCCGAACAACGTCTGACTATAGATAAAGCAGGGGAAGATGCTCGTGCGACTCAAAGAGTTGTAGGTCAAGAGCGTCGTGCTGAAGTAGGTGAAACTGGTCTTCAGTATAGAAAGGGATTAGAGACTGCAGGTGAACAGGATAGAGCATTAACAAGAGAAACAGGTAAGGAGACAAGAACAACAGACTTGCAGAAAGAGATGTTTAGACGCTATAAAGAGAATAGGGACTTCGAACAAGCACAAAGCCAATATAGAACATGAAGAAATGGATTCAGACTTTATCTAACAAAGATCGCGAATCCTTTCTTGAATTTTGTAAAAAAGCATCTTCTCCAATACAGATGTATTTATTTGCCCGTTTTTTAGGGTTCCAAGGGACGGTAGTGGAATGTAATGAATGGTCTATAAAAGAATTTAAAAAACGTGATTTTTCTCAAGTTTTAGAATCTGAGATAGACAACATGAGAGTTGATATAGGGAAGTTACGTGATGCGATTGATATGGGAATTGTTAAACAAGATATGGGTGCAGCAAGAATAGCAATGCTCCAAAAAGAATTACGTGGAGCTATAAAACAAATTGAAGATAAAAAGATTTTACAAGATAAACAGGGTTTAATTCTTGCAGGTGCAGATAGAGCCTTACGTGAGATGTTATCTATCTTTAGAGATGACCCAATTGAAGGACCATTACAGGAAGCATCAATGGGAGTTTGGACAAAAATATTACAAGAGGAATCTTAAGCAAAAGTACGCTATGCTACGTTCATGGCAGGAACGAGTATTTATAGCGTCTATAGACGTACAGCTAGAGCAGCTGCAAAACAACAAGTAGTTAAAAAAACTTCTAATGTTGATGTCGAAAGAGCTAGAAAAGATTTTGCCTATTTTTGTGATGTTGTAGGGGGAAAACCTCCAGCTGAGCATCACCTTGAATGGCACAAGTATTTATGTACAGGAGATGATAGTGAATGTCTTAAAAGTATTGCTGGTCCTAACATTGACATTCTTGCTCCTAGAGGATCTGCTAAGTCTACCGTATTAGGTTTATATACAGCATGGGCTATTGGCATACATGCTTTAAACAAAATGCCTTTAAAGATTTTATATATTTCTTATACAGTTGATGTAGCTAGACCGAAGAGTGCAGCAATAAAAAGAATTATAGAAGAAAGCAAAATTTACAAAGAAATTTTTCCTACAGTGAAAATAGCTAAAGGAATAAATTCAAATGAATATTGGAGTATAGATTGGAAATTTGCAGGAATAAAATCAACTGGTGAAGAAGAATTTAGTGTATGTTGTGCAGGACTGAAAGGTGCTGTTACTTCAAAAAGATCTCATCTCTGCATAATTGATGACGCAATAAAAAGTGCAGATGATATTAAAAATAAAGATATTCGTCAGGCTATGGAAGATAATTGGAATGCTGTTATCGTTCCTACTATGTTTGAAGGGGCAAGAGCTATTTGTTTAGGAACTAGATTTAGACATGATGATATTCACAGTACAACTTTTTTACCCTCCAGTGGATGGAAACAAATAGTACAATCTGCAATTACAGTGGATAAAGAAGGAGAAGAGATATCATACTGGCCTGACATGTGGTCATTAGATTATTTAGGTCAGAGAAGAAGAATAGCTCCAGTAGCATTTAGTTTTCAATATCAGAACCAAGTTGTTCAAACTAGTGAATTATCTTTGTCTCCAGACTTGATTGTTAAAGGGACAATAGCTACAGATTTTGATGCTTTAGGAGTTGGGGTTGATTTATCTGCAGGAGTGCGAGAAAGAAATGATTACACAGTTTTTGTTATGGGTGGCAGAGTAAAGGATAAAATTCATGTTATTGATTGTAAAAGAGTTAGGGTGATGGGAAATTTAGAGAAATTAGAACTTTTAATGGAGATGATGGAAGAGTGGGGAGTAATTATGAAAGATGGTAAAAATTATTTTCCTACAGGAACTTCTTTACATGTGTGGTCTGAAGCCGTTGCTTATCAAGCGTCTTTAGAAGCAGACTTTAAAAGAATATGTCAAACAGAACAAGGTTTATATAATTTAATCTGGCATCCAGTAAAAGGATTCCGTGGTGATAAGGTTGCAAGATTTCGAGGTATCATGGGACTTTTCGAGCAAAGAAAAATTACTTTTAACAAGTATAGAAAGTTTGGAGCATTGACTGATGAGATAGTAAATTTTGGGGTTAGCTCACATGACGATTGCGTAGACGCTTTAGTTTGGCTATGTAATGGGTTAATGACTCGTGGAAAACTTGAGTTAGAGTATTGACCAATTAAACTATTAGTATTAACAATGCCAGAACCAACTTTTTACAAACTTGAACTTGAGCAGGACGCTTATGGTTCAGCAGTAATTTCATTCCCTGACGAGCTATGTCACGATATGGCACTTCAACCGAATGAAAGATTTGACGTTGAAGTTGAAGGAGATGTAATTACTCTTAAGCGATTACATGCTGGTTATGACATTGACCAATAACAGAGGGATCTAATTAATGGAGAGTAATAGTAAAGCTGTTCTAGATGACATGATTAAATCTGTCATCAGTCGTGACGGAAAAGGAACAGCAGACACAATGCTGATTAGTTCTCACTTATCCCAAATGAAGATGTTTGGTATAAGACAGGGAGTTGAGTTTTATCCACAACAAGATAATTTCGGTACACAAAGATTTGATTTTGTTCAGCAAGTTATAAAATTTAATCAGTTAGATGCAAGATTAGATGCAATATGGGATAGATTTTTAGCATATGGAAAAGGATTATTTTATATAAGACCTACTAAAAAATCTTACAGAATTTATTGGTTTAATAAAGAATCTTATAGGACATATTATTCACCTGAAGGAGAGTTAGAAGAAGTAGTTATTATTTATCCATATAAGGTTAAATCATCAAAAGGTTTTGGTGGTGTTGGTTTGAATACTGATAAAAGATATATGAGATTAAAAATAACTGCTACAGAAATAGAAGAATATCATGCTGAGCAAGAAATAACTTTCGAACAAGAAAATACAAATTTTGCAACTTTTGATAAAAAAGTCGTAGAAAATACTATGGAGTTTATTCCATGTGTTGAGGTGTTTAACAATCCTGATGCTTTTGGTACAGATGGTACAGGAGAATTTGATTTCATTGCTAATCAGATAACTGCACATGATGAGATGGTAAAAAATATAAGAGCAAACTTATCATTCTTTGGTAATCCAACTCTTCTATCATCTAGACCAAAACAAGACATTGTAGAAAGCGACTCTGAAACTGCACAAAGACCAAGTATATCCAGTCAATCAGGTTTTGCTTCTAATGTTGATCTATTTAGTTCGACATATAAACAAGACCCAATAACAAGACAGCAGCCAGGGTATGCAGGAAGACCTGGCAGTGGAATGAGAGTTCCTAGAGTTATTGCTAATTTAGAACCATCTGACAGAGTAGGATTTATAACTCCAAATGCTGTTAGTTCTGACCAAGCAAGATTCTCAGAACAATTAAGAAGTGAGATTAGATTAGCTCTTGGAGGTATAGATGATTTAAGTATCACTAACGTAACAGCTACAGAAATTAAATCTGCTTATGGACGTGTAAGTGCAACTGCAAAGAAAAAATGTTTACAGATTTATCAGTATGGAATTTGCAAAGTTTTTGAATTAATTATTTTTCAAGAAGAACAGATTTTTAGAAAATCATTAGCGTTTGCTTCGGGAATAAAATATCCTGAATTACCAGAAAATGATGAAGATCCTAAAGCTTTAGAAAAATACGAAAAACAAAAAATTAAATATGAACAAAAACTTCAACAAGCCGTTGATGTTGCAGTCGAAACAAAAGAGATTCCTGATGGTGTATTAGGACTAGCACCCGATGGAGATAGGACGGTACTTTGGAGATGGATGGGTCCTGTGTATGAAGATACAGCACAGGATAAACTCAATCAATCCATCTTTACTAGAAACCTTCAAGAATTGGGGGTTGATAGTATAGAAGCACTGAAGTACTTATTTCCTTCGAAAACTGACGACGAAATTGCAGGGATGCTTTCTGGTTTTCCGTTTAGAATGGTAGGTGAAGTACAAAGGGCATATTCCGCATTTATTGACTTAATAAATCAGGAGATGCGAACACCACATCCGCAGCAACCGAATTTACCGATGGCTGCAGATCCGAGATTAGATCTCACCCCTTTCCTATATCGAACACTAGAAAGTTTACAAAAAGAGGTAACTTATGCAGGACGCTACCGCTCAGCAGACCCAATCAGCACCCCAGACATCCCCGACCCAGCAGAGCAGCTACGTGGCTCCTCAAGCACCAGCGGTTTCAGGGAATTCCCAATGGGTGGCTCCTTCCCAAACCCAACAGGCTCCAGCCCCAGTAGCCCAAGCCCAGATGGGGGTACAAGGGATCCAATACAACCCTACTCAGTACAGCCCCCAAGTACAACAGGCAGCTCCACAAGCGGAGAACCCTTACAAGGACGCATTTACGAAGGTGGTAGGACTCCTGAGTTCACCAGTCCAATTCCCGTTCCAGGGTCAACAGTCGACAGCGAACCCAGCAGCCGACCAAGCCAATTACGGATTCCAACAAACAACCCCATACAGCAACGGGGCTCAGCAGACTTATATGCCTTCGAGCAACAGCAACCAGGCATACTCCAACAGCTCTTCCCAAACTTCTCAGGAGATAACAAACGACCAGCTCCTAGCAAACGGGGTAAGCGAGGCAAGTCTTGAAGTAATTAATCACTTTGGTGCAGATGCTCCAGCAGTTCTTAATAATTACTCCTGTCAGTTAGAAGATTCACTAATAACAACTAACACTCAGTTACAAGAAGCAGTTAACTTGCTACAAGAAATGTCAACTGAGCATAAAGCATATGAGAAGATCCTTACAGATCCTGATGTTTTAGCTGATTACACTTGTGAGTTCTTTGGAGAGAATGGACCTTATCCAGTAGAGGATGATGCTCCTGCATATCCACAGGCTCCTACATTCGCAGGTCAGCAGATTGCTAATCCAGCTGCTGCACAAGGTCAGGCTCAAGCACAAGCTCCTGCAAGACCACAAATGCCTAATCCACCAACTCCACAAGCTCCTGCTAATTCAGGCGACTTTTGGAAGGACTTCGGTGGGGCTGCAGACCGTGATCCACAGAACGCTTGGAGATATCTAAATGCTGCACAGCAAAATCCTCAAGTATTCCGCGAGAAACTTCTCGTAATGGAATAATAAAAAAAAGGGGTGATTTTTAAAATTTCACCCCATTTTATTTTTTAATTATGAAACACAAGAAAAAAGCTAGTACTTCGGATAAAGCAGATAGTTTTTTAAATATGATAGGAACTGCAGGTGGACCTATAGGTTCTCCACAGTTAGTAGGTTTTGGTGGCACTGATACTATGTCACAACTCGCTGCTGGTAATAGAGATGAATATGCAAACATAAGAATGAGAGAAGGGGATACAAGAGTTGTAGAAGGTGCAAAAATGCCTTCTGATTTAGATGCATCATATTTGAAATTAAATTTGCCAGGTTCTCCATTACCTGCAAATGGTTTATTAGTTCCGCAAAACGTAAGAGCTGCAGAACAAACTCAAGATGTAATAAGAAGTCAAGAACAAATGTTCTTAGCACAATATCTACCAGCAGCTGGTTTAAGTCAATTACCTGTAGGTCAGCCTCCTTTAGAATCAAAGAAAGGTAAAAAGTAAATGGAACACGCAAAAGCTAAAAAAGCTAAAGGTAAAGCTGAAAAAGCTTTAACTCAAATGATGATGGAAGCAGAGATGGCAAAAGCTTCTGAACCTGATTTACAACCTGAAGATGGATATATAAATCCAATGGGACGTATTGGAGTAGTTAGACCAACAACATATTCTTTGACTAATCAATTAAATGGAACTACAACTCAATCTGTAGTAAATACAGAAACTTAAATAAGTTCGTTTATTAAGGGTAAGTATAATTGTACTTAATGGAATTAATTTTCCAGTTTCAAAGAACACAATTCCGTGTTCGCTATCAGCAAACCTAGCTGACTTCTAAAAATGTTTATAGATAACGATTTTCCGAAGCTGCTTGGTGCAGAGTTATACAGACCTCATCCAGCGTATATCGTTGAAATGGCTTCCGAGCCTGTGGTAGTGCATGACTTCACTAAGCAGCCAGGGCAGACCGTTCAACTCGATAGATACAGATTCTTTGGAAATCCAGGTACAAAAACTTCTCGTGAACGTACTCAGGACCAAACAATCGGAACTGCTAACAGCAGATCTATCGTGAAGGACAAGGTACTTGTATCTCTTAGAGAGTATACAGGTCCAGCTGACCCTAATAATACAACTCTTCCTAGCACATTCAAAATTGCTAGAGAAACTCTAATGACAGCTCAGCGTTTGCTGCTTGATACTGGGAACCTTAATATGTTCCATCAATCAATTGGTTCACTGACTTTATTAGATGATTATAGAAGATGGAGAGACAGAGTATTCATTGATGAGCTATTCAAATCTGAATCTCGTGGTCAATCTTCTGATACACAAGGTGGTTACTACTACCCTAATGGAAAAGCAAAAGCTGCTGGTGGAGCCAATCTTAATGCTTACAGTGCTACAGAATATGCTTCTGAGCGTTTTAAGTTCAATGTTAAGACTGACTTACTTGAAGTAGTTAAGAGCTTAAGAAAGCGTCATGTACCAGTCTTTGCAGACGGTTACTATCGCTGTATAGCAGATCCTTCATTCATGAAAGATCTAAGAGCCGATCAAGGCTTCCGTGAAGTAGCAAGATATCCAGGAATGGGACAAGGTTCACCTTTAATGGGTGCTGGTGCTCCTAACCAAGCAATCTATGCTGGTGGACAGTATGGACAAGCTCAGTTCGTAGCAGGCGAGCCTGTTATGCCTTCTGGATTCGTGTTTGAAGGAGTAAGATTCTTTGAATCTACAAACTTCCCATCTAAATCAATCTCGGTCGATATTGGTGATGGAAACGGTGCAAGTACAAAGACAACTCCAGCAGGATTGTTCTTTGGTCCACAGGCAATTGGTGTTGGTATCGGTGGTCCTAACGCTCAAGTTTTAATTAATAATAATGATGATTTCTCAAGATTTATCATTCTTATTTGGCAGCTATATGCTGGTTTTGCGAACTTGAATAAGGACTTCATTACCACTTCCTTCACAATCACAGAATAAGGAGGTATTATCTAATGGCAACTTATAAAAGTGACGCAGGAGCAATCCTAGAACCAGGTAATCAGATTAATCGCTTATCATCTTTCAACCATGAAGGAGTTAAGGGCTGGCCTGGAATTGAAGCTTTCGAACAGATTGGTTATGTAAAAGTAACTAACCTATCAGCTGATAAAGCTAGTTTCAAGAGTTTCAGTATCACCGTACCTTCTCCAGATAGAAGACCAGGTGACAGAGTAAGAGATGACCGCACAAGTTTAGTGGTTAAAGCAAGTGCAGCTAGACCTTCATATGTTTATGGAGCTTCTATAGCAATTGCACAGGATGATCCTTCAGGTGGTCTTCCTAGTTTTCCAGCATCTCCAATAACAGCAGATCTCGGTGGTACAACTGGCGAGCTTCTACTTCTTGGTCCTGATAATAGTGGGTCACCAATAGGTGTTCCAACTACTCAGTTGTTAGGAAACGCTGCTGCTTCTAGTTCTATAACTGCAGCAAGCTCAAAGTTCCTTCAAGGTGCAGGGGATACAACTACTGGTGACGTTCCATTTTGGACATCTGTAACATCTACTATCGAAAGAGCAGATGCTGCAAATTCCATGATGTACAAAGTAACAGCCGACACAACTTTCAAAGTTTATAACGTCGATGCTATTACTGGAACTTCAGTCAATGGTGATGGTGTATTTATCTCAGCTGACGATTCAACTGCTGGTAGAGCAGCTTACATCGTTTGTAGAGTTAACTACTTACGTCCAGCTGCAGCTGTAGCTTGGAGTGATGTTTCTTCCTTCGTGGACTTTGCTTCACAAGTAGGCGGCACAGATTCATAATCTATATTTTTATAGTTTAGTTGGAATGGCGAGTCTTTATGGCTCGCTTTTTCATTGTCAAGCAAAATTTATTGAGTTAAGCTATTTAAAGAAGGAATTTTTTAATTATGTTGTATCAACACAAGATTACTGGGGGAATAGTAGAAAAAGTATCTCAGCATGGAGATGGTGTTTCAATGGTCATTAATGCGAATGACGAAGCTGAATATGTTAATGATGAAGATTTAATACCTTGTGTAGGAGCTACTTCTGAAAAGATTAAAACAGAAGAGAGACTAAAGGAAGACTTAAAGTCTACTGGAGATAAAGAAGCGAAAGTCAGTAATAAAGAAACCTTTCCTTATGACACTAGATTGAATCTAAACACTGCAGGTGCTAGACAGATTGCAGATACATTACCTGGAGTTGGTTTAAAAACTGCAAGAGATATAAAGGATTTACAAACTACACTTTCGGGAGAAAGATTTACAAAATTAGAACAATTGAGAGGAATAAAACGTATAGATTGGGATGAGATTTTTAAAGAGAACTTAGTAAGAGTAGACTAGTAACAGGTAAATTTTACTTGTTTGAATGAAGCTCGATACCTTTATACAGTCAAAAGTACGTTGGCATTTGGGTTATAACTTAACTTCAATACCTGCTGGTGACCAAGCTCGCTTAGAAGAAGCAATTAACAATGTTCAAGACTCTTTTTGGGTTAGTAAGATTGTTGAGCAGTTAGGTCGTTGTGATGAGGCTGAGAAGCGTACAGACATGACTGGAAGTATTAATAACAATACTGTTCCAAGAAACAGAATAGAGAGTATTGCTGGTGATGTTGATAGAACAGTAGCAACTTCAGATTTTCGTGAAACTTTAAAAACTTGGACAGAAATTTATATTTATGAAACTGATAGATTAGCGATGCATTTATACGTTCCTAATTATAGAAATCCAGCACAAGCTAGATATAGATTTAATAGAGAAGGTGCGGAATTTATACAAGCATTACCTGGACCAGCAGATGTAGCTGTTGGTACTAGGCTTCTTTTAGAAGTTAGCCATAGGTAATAACATTTCCCCCTGTTATTCTTAAGAAAACGAATGTAGATTAAAAATGGCATTAGGTTATTTTCAAGACACGATATTTTTAAATGAGTCAACCCTGACTGCACCTGGGTCTGGGACAGCTTTACAAGTAAGTCAGAATAATTTTTTTGCTACAAAAGATTATACTTTGCTAGTCACTGTGACTGATAAAAACACTAATGTAATTGTTCGACTAGATGGTAGTATTGACGGAACAAATTATGCTCCAATAATTGCAGAGCAAACAATAACTGTAAATGGTTCTTATACCTATAGTGTTTCTGGAAGACCAGTAAAATTTGTAAAAGCTGTTTGGGTAAGTGAAGCAGGTGGTACAGATGCCACAGTAACATTTAGTGTAGCTGCGTTATAAATGGTTTTACCTTCTACAAAACTAGGATATACTTTAGGTATTAAAAGAGATAGGGATATTATTAGTCCAAGAGAAAGACAGAAAGCCAGTCCTTTCAAAGGAAGAAGACGTACTAGAATGGCAGGAGAAAAACGAGTAGATTTATATTCTGTTCGTCCTGATGAAGCACCTTTTTCTTATACGAAAGGTACTAATCTACCTAAACGGTTTACTCAAACTTTAGACATTCCAATAGAAAAGGAGGAAGAAAACTAAATGGCTGACAAAAAAGGTAAAATGCCACCACAGTTGTTAGATTATTTCAAAAACAAAAATAAGAAGAAAGATGATGGGAAAGAAATGTCTGATAAAGAAAAACGTAAAGAAGCTTTAGATAAATCTAAGATGGCTAAAAATAAAAAAGAAGATAAGAAAAATAAGTAAAAAAGCCTTCCTATATAATTAAAATAAGTCTATGAATAAATAACGTGGCAAGTAGTAGTTCAAACAAACAACCGTTAATGGTTGACCGCCCAGCGACAACATCAACACTATGTACAGTTGCTTCTGGACAATCATTTTTAACAAGTTTAATTCCAACAGCGGTTGGTAACGCAACGAAAGTATTTGATGTTGACTCTGCATTAACAGATACTTCTATTAGTGGTGCATATATTGATGAAATTTGGTTTACTTATACAAAAAGAGTTATAGAAAAAATAGATGCAGTGACGGCTCCAACTTTAACTTATTCAGCTACTGGAGCTGTATGTACTGTTACTGCAGCAGGTGGACATAATCTAGAGATTGGACAAAAATTATTTTTAGATTTTAAAACTTATAGTGCAGGAACTTTTCCAACTGATGATACATTTACTGTTCAGGATACGGCAAACTTCACAGCAACGACATTTGATGTAACAGTACCTGCCATAGGTGGTGGTGCAACTATTACTGGTAATGTAGATGCTTCTCTTCCCATAGACTTTTGTGTTTATCTTGTAAATACAGGAACAATTACAAATATTAATCAATTTTTTCCTTTATTTGTTCAGAGTATTCCTCAAGTAGCAGAGAACCAAATTTTAAGTACAACATTAACTGAAAAACTTCCTTTAATTAATCATCCTGTAGTTCAATCAGGAGCTGCAAACTTTGCTGGTGCTAATAATGAGATAGCTCCGAAACAAAGAGGTTTAATGCTTAAAAGAGGACAAGCTTTATATGTAGCTGCTAGTGGAGCAACTGCTTTGACTAATGGATTCTTTTGTAATCTTCAAGGTGGGTTCTACTAAATAAGATGTCATTCGGATTTAAAAAATTCGAAGATAAATCTAATTTCGAATTAAAAAATAATTTTAAAAATTTTGAGAATATTCCAAAAAAACCTAGTGTCTATCCAAGAGGGTCTGATGGTTATTCATTAGAGAGTGAAGTAAAATTTTATAATCAAGATTCTTTATGGACTAGATGGAGAAGAGGATATGAATTATATACATTTACACAACAAATATTAGGATCTACATCGAAAGAAAGAGATAAAAGAGGAGACTATAGATTATTTTTTACTTTTCAACAATTTCCTGGAGTTTTTATTCCTGCCAGAATATTCACTTTTCCATCAACTAATCAAGAATTAGGAGAACACATTTGTGGGATGCGTGACACAGATGGATTTAGTTTTTATGATTTTGGATTGCCAATATTAGATGTCAGATATTTAGCTCCTTCTGTAACTGCTACTTATTCTCAGAATGGTACAACATTAGTAGTGACTAAAACTGATCATGGTCTATATCCTGGGGATAATGTTTACTTAGATATATCCACTGGAGCTGCGACAGATGAGACTCTAACAATAGTAAGTAAGACACAGAACACTTTTACCCTCACTGCTTCTAATGCTGCAGTTACTTCAGGAAATGTTGTCTATCATAATTCGACAGCATTCAATGATACTCGTTGGAGATTTGTAAGAGTAAAACTCAGATCTTTACCTACTGAAGTTGCATTTTTAGAAGGTGAGAGAATGGCAGATCGAATTGTAGAAAGGGATACTGGAATTGCTTCTACATATTCAAGAGTAGGTTCTGAAGTAACTGTGACTTGTAGTTCTGTTCATGGACTATCAACTGATAATAAAGTTTTTGTTGATGTAAGTACGGGAACTTTAGCTTCTGGTAGGTATACAATCGAAGTTATAAATACCACAAAATTTAAATTCACAACAATTACAAATGCAAATACTTCAGGTAATCTAACTTTAAGCAGATTACTTAGAGGATTTAGATACGATGATTATGTTGGATATACAGTTACAGGATCTGATGCAACTACTAATGAAATTATCTTTCAAAAAGCTGATAGTTATGGAGCAAAAACTGTAGATACTATTGCTAAAACAACAGTACCAGCTCATAGAGGATTTGCTGTTGGTAGATTTTTAACAACAGAATTGAGATGGAATTGTTCTTGTCAGGACTTTTCTAGAAGAGATAATTATAATTTATTTAGTCAAAACAATCATGAAAAATTTCCTGTAACAGCTCTTAGAGATACAAAGCCAGGTAATGTTCTGCAAAATGATGGTAGTGTATCTGAAAGCCGAGATGAGCCAGGTGTTTTCAGAGATTTAGGCTACGTCACAATAAACAATTTTTACGAGTTACCTGAGTATGAAGATGAAAAAGAATTTTCTTTTCAAAATCTTCTATATTATCAACTTCGTTGGTGCAAGCATATTTACGCTGCTATGTGGTCGATATTGCATGATGAAGGTAATGAGCCACTGAAGTTAGCTGCAAAATATACACAAAATGGTATAAATATTACTGTTGATTTCGAAGAACATAATTTAAATAAAAACGATAAAATTCAATTAAATTTCACAAGTGGTAATGCAATATCAGGAGAATACACTATTAGTGATGTACCAACTCCTAATAGTTTTGTTGTTATCTATCCTTTTGATCAGACTACAGGTGGTTATGTAACTGTAGAAAATTTAAAAAAACATGAATATGTTGGAGCATGGTTGTTAGAACCAAATGACAGACCTTTAGGAAAAGGTTATGAAAACTGGGAAAAAAGATGGGCTAAAGAAAAAAGAAAGATGCAAGAAGCTGTAGAAATTTTTGCTTTATATAATAGATCGACTAAATGGGAAGGAAACAAAAATATTGTTGGAGATTTTAATTTACCTCAAGATGTAGCTAATTTTGATCCTTCTGTTATTGCTATGACTTTGACTGACAGTTTAAAAAGAGATGCAAAAGGTTCTTTAGATAGAGATGGTAAGTCATTGAACACTACAAACAGAATGATTGCAATGGTAAATAAATTATTTAATAAAGCTCCTACTGTTTTAGATGATATAAAATTTGGAATCGTAAATAGACCATTAATTGAATTTACAGATGCTTTTGAGTCAGGATTGTTAAAAGCTGGAGAATATATAAATGGAGAGTTATTAGATGCAACAGTTAATACAAGTAACCTAGATGCAGGAGCATATAATCCAGAGACAGCTCAAGATACAGTAGTAGATGCAGGATTATATATTAACGTCTAATTATGGCAGTACAAATTCAGACTCGTAGATCAAGTACAGCAAATGATAGACCCTTCCCAATAAGATTAGGATCTGGAGAGTTAGCTTTAAATAATAACAGCACAAGTCCAGGTTTATTTTTTGCAGATAATACGGCTTCACCAAATACAGGATTAATTAAAGTAGGTCCCGTTCATATAGGAAGCACAGCTCCTAATACTGGAGCAGCTGGGTTTACTTCTTCTAGTAAAGGAGAAACTTGGTTAGATACAGTAAGTACTCAGATTTTTAAAATTTATGATGGGGCAGCCTTTCAAACTGTAAAAGCAGTAGCATCTGTCTCTGCTGGACAACCAGCCAATCCTATTAATGGACAACTACATTGGGATACAGCTGCAGGAGGTGTTGGAGTATTAAAAATATATTTATCCTCTAGTGCTAATTGGGTGAATGTTTAATTATTTACTCAATAAATGATCTAAAATTCTATCTAATTTACTATGAACACCTTGCATTTCTCTTAAAAAATCCTCTTTTAACACATAATCGTGTAAAACTTCATTCTTTAATTTATCTAAATTTCTTTCAACATTTTCAAATCTTCTGTCTAATTTTTTACTAAAATTGCCTAAAGCCCTTGTTATACCTGCAAAGGCTCCAATACTACCAGAAATAATTGCTGCGATGACTTGAGGTTCCATACCTTAATTATAATGGTAGGCACAGTTTAAAATAGATAATTATAAGACAAAATCATGGCTACAGGATACGAACCAAATATACAAGGAGCTATTGCTGCATTAAGAGATTTAATGATAGCTAATAATGTAAATTTAGGTCGTGAGCCTTACGCCCCTAATTACAGAGGTTTAGTCGATGCGGTAATTGATTTAAAAGAAGGTTTTCCAACTTTCGCACCAGCACAAGTAACATTTGGGGCAACTGCTTTTGAAGCTGTGACTGAAGGAGATGCTTTATATATGAGAACTTCTGATGGAAAAGTAGGTAAAGCCAGTGCTGCAAACGGAGCCATAGAAAATGCATTTGTAATTGGTTTTGCAAATATATCTGCTCTAACTGGAGAATCTTTGCAGGTTGTAGTAGCTGGCCTAAAGGATATATCAGGATTGGATGCAGGAGATTTATTCTTCTTATCACCATCTACAGCAGGAGCAATTACTGCCACCCCTCCTTCTTCTGCAGGACAGGCAGTTGTAAGGATAGGTGAAGCTGCTACTGCAAGTAAATTATCTATTCAAATTGAACCACCTGTAAAATTAAGCTAATGTCTTATCAACCTTATGCACCAAATGCTCAGGGATTAACTGAAGCATTAATTGATTTAAAATCAAATTTTCCAGGGCAAATAGCTAACAAAATAAATGGTTTTGCAGCGAATGCTTTTGAGAATTTAAATCAGGGAGATGCTGTATTTTCAAGATCGAGTGATGGACAACTTGGGAAAGCAATAGCTAATGATACGCAAGATAAAGCAAGAGTCGTTGGATTTGTAGAAACAACTGTAAGTGCTGGTAATTTAGTTAGGTGCATTGTCGAAGGAGTTACTCCTATATCAGGGTTGGATCCTGGAGATCATTATTTTTTATCTGCTAGTTCTGCTGGAGCTATAACAAAAACTTCTCCATCTAGTACAGGACATTTTGTTACAAGAGTTGGTGAAGCAGCTACTACAGCTTCATTAGTAGTAAAAACTGAGCCACCTGTTGAAATAAGTTAACAGTTAGTCATCGTAAAATATATACAAATAAGTTCTTTTGGTTAAGAACTTGATCGAGATATTAAATGGCAACTAGGAAGGCGTTAGTACTTGTTTCTGGTCTTTTTCAGGAGTTAAATTCTTCTTCTGATAAATTAGACTTTGCTGGAAATAGTACTTCCGATTTAAGTGAGGGTACAAATGAATATTTTACACAAGCAAGATCTAGAGGATCAGTAAGTGTTGCATCTGGAAATGGTTTAACTTATAACTCTTCTACTGGAGTTCTTGGAACCAGTGCGATACCTAATTCTCAATTAGCAAACGATGATATAACTATTGGAAGTACTGCAATTGCTCTTGGAGCTACTCAAGGAACATTTACAGGATTAACATCTTTAGCTTCTACAACATTAATATCTGGTGTTGCTGATGCTGCAAATGCAATAACAATTGCTAGTGGACAGATAGTTTTTGAAGGAGCCACAGCAAATGATTTCGAAACAACTTTAGCAGTTACAGATCCAACTGCCGATCGCACTATAACTTTTCCTGACGCAGGAGGAACAGTTGCTTTAACAACTGATATTTCTTATCCTGTAACTTTAAGCAATTCAGTAACTTTAACAAATAAGACTTTAGCTCTTGGATCAAATACAATATCAGGTACTATAGCTCAGTTCAACACCGCTGTTACAGATGCAACTCTTGCAACCACAACGGGTTCTGAAACTTTAACAAATAAATCTGTAAACCTTGCAAATAATACTTTAACTGGGACATTTGCTCAATTTAATACTGCTGTTTCAAATGCCACATTAGTCTCTACAACAGGGACAGAAACTTTAACAAATAAAAGCCTCACTGCTCCAACTCTTACAGGATCTTCAAGTTCTGCTGGAAGCATAATTTTTAAAGAAGATACTGATAATGGAACAAACTCTGCGACGCTCGTAGGACCTGCAGCAACTGCAGATGTGACACTGACTTTACCAGCTGAGACAGGGACAGTCCTTACTACAGCATCTTCAATTGCTAACAGTAATCTTGCAAATAGCTCATTAACTATTGGTAGTACTGGAGTTGCTCTTGGAAGCAGTGCAACAACATTTACTGGTTTAGCATCTATAACTTCTACTGCAGTAGTTACAAATGACAGTGGATTCAGAATTAGAAATAATTCAGATAATACAAAAATTGGAGCTTTTAGTTCCGCATCTATTACAGGTGGTCAAACAAGAACATTAACATTCCCTGATGCAGATGGAACCATAGCCACTCAAGCTTACGTAAATACTCAAATTACTGCTGAAGATTTAGATATTGAAGCTGACTCTGGAACAATAGCTATTGATTTAAATTCAGAAGTTTTAGATATTGAAGGTGGCACGAATATCACAACTGCTGCAACAGGTAACAAAGTTACAATTAATATGCCCACCGCTTTTGCAACGGAGGACTTTGCTACTGCAATAGCAGTGGCTTTAGGATAATATTATGGCAACCCAAGTTCAATTTAGAAGAGGAACAACAGCTGAGCACACTGGTTTTAAAGGTGCTGATGGTGAAGTTACAGTAGATACTTCATTAAGGACTGTTGTTATACATGATGCGATTACAAATGGAGGATTTCCATTATTAAGATCTGATGGATCTAATGCCGCTTTAGCTTTAGGATCGGTATCTAATTGCAGTCTTAAATTTCAAGGAGATTCAAATACAGGTCTTATTAGTCCTTCAGCTGACAACATATCTTTAGTAACTGGAGGAGTTAGCCGTCTTACAATAGATTCTAATGGGTCGGTAACAATTCCAGGTAATGTGACTATAACAGGAACATTATCTGCAACTACTACTGATTTTTCTGATCAAATTGCATTAATTCTTGCTTTAGGCTGATATGGCAAATACCTTCAAAAGTGATACGAAATCAAGCGTTGTAACAGATGCTGTTAGTAGCACTAATACCAACATTGTTACTGCAGGTGGTAGTTCAACTTTAGTTTTATTAAGTATTTTAATTTCAAACAAAACAGGAGCCAGTGCTCAGGCTGATGTTTTTCTAGTAACAGGAAATGATGATACTTATCTTTTACGAAATGCTCCAGTACCTGCAGGATCTGCTTTGGAAGTTATAAGTGGATCAAAAATAATTATGCAAGCAAATGATATTTTAAGAGTTAGAGCAGGTACAGCTACAGCTCTAGATGTGACTGTCAGTTATCTTGATCAAACTTAAGGAGGTATAACAAATGGCTCTTAATACAGTAAGCTCAGATAGACTTTCTACAAATGTAAAGAATACAAACTTTACTTCAGCTGAGAAACAAGATTTAACAAATGATATTTTACCTTTAGCTGGACAGTTAGGTAATAGAAACAAGATAATAAATGGTTCGATGATTTGTAGTCAAAGGGCGAGCAGTTTAGCTTGCACAGGTAGCACAAATGCTTATGTTGCCTTAGATAGATTTAAATTTCTTAATGCCCATGATGGAGCTTCTACTGTTAGTCAATCTTCAACTTCACCAGATGGGTTTTCTAATAGTTTAAAAGTAGATGTAACAACTGCTGATACAAGTCTTGCAGCAAGTCAATTTTCAAGTCTATCACAGCGTATTGAAGCACAGGATTTACAGGATTTAGGTTTTGGAACAAGCGGAGCAAAAACTATAACTGTATCTTTTTATGTGAGATCCAATAAAACTGGCAATTACGCTTTTGCTATACAACAAGCAGATAACAGTTATAAACAGGTGAGTCAAACTTATACTATTAATTCTGCTGATACATGGGAAAGAAAAACATTTTCTTTTGCAGGTGACACTTCTGGGGTAATTAATAATGATAACGGATCAGGCTTAGAACTATATTGGTGGCTTGCTGCTGGTACAACTTACACTACAGGTTCATCTAGATCGGCTTGGACAGCTTATAGTAATCCCGATGCTGCTGCTGGACAAACAGTTAATTTATTTGATTCAACCTCAAATGAGTGGTATATAACAGGAGTTCAATTAGAAGTAGGCAGCGTGGCAACAGATTTTGAGCATAGGTCATTAGCAGATGAATTACAAAGGTGTTTGCGTTATTTCTACCAAATAACAAAGATAGGTTCAACATCTGAAGTAACAAATAAACCTATTGGGCCAGGTATGTACTATACAGCGTCAGATTACAGATGCCATATTGAATTTCCTGTAGAAATGAGAGCAGTACCTACTTTCGAATCAAATGACAATTCTAATAGTTTTTATATTCACTATAATGCTAATGCTGATTTTATTGATAAAATGATTGGATTCAATCATACAAAAAAAAGAGCAACAATAAGAAATAATGTTAATACAAGTGGTACACAGGGCTATCCAGGGTTTTTAAATCAAGAAACTGGTGATTCAAATTTATCCTTTAGTGCGGAGCTTTAATTATGGCTAAATATTCAAAAATTGATGACACAATAAAAGGGGTAGATGTTACTGTAGCAATTCTTTGTATAGATACAGTTACGAAAACTAGAAAATCAATACCTCTTGATGAAGAAAATTTAGATTATCAAGAGTATCTTGAATGGGTAAAGGAAGGTAATACACCAGATGAAGATGATACAAAAACATTAACTTGGGACAGTATCAGAGCTACTAGAGATCAAATATTAAAGGATACAGATTGGACAATGACAACAGGTGCTTCTGTTGATCAAGCTCAGTGGGCTGCATATAGACAAAACATAAGAGATATTCCTCAAACTTATTCAGGTAAAACTCCTGATGAAGTTGTTTGGCCGACACAACCCTCAACTGCTGGTCCTAATTCATAAAATTAGGCTCTGTAAAATAGTAGAAGCAATAAAAGATTTAAAGAGAAAATGCCATATATTGGTAATAATTTAAGATCAAATAATGCGTATCAAACGATTGATGATATATCGAGTTCTTTCAATGGAAGTACTACTTCTTTTGCTCTTCAAGTAGGTAGTGCTTCCCCAATACCATTTCCTAAATATGAGACTCAATTAATAATATCTGTTGGTGGTGTTGTACAGGAACCAGATTCTTCAGGAACAACAGGATTTAAATTATTAGGAACAAATATAGTTTTTAGTTCCGCTCCAGCTTCTGGTGAATCTTTCTTCGGAGTAATACTTGCTAGTGCAGATTATTTAAATGCTGGTGGAACATTCCCCGATGGTACAAATGGAGTTCCATCTATAACTTTCTCCGATGACCTAGATACAGGAATCTTCAGAGTAAGTTCAGGATCTGTTGCTATTTCAGCTAACGGCACAAAAGTTGTACAGTTCCCAACGAGTGCAGGTTCTAATGGACAAGTACTTGCTGGAAATGGTGCTGGTGTTCTCTCTTATGTTGATCAGTCAGGTGGTGGAGCTGTCGGTGGTGGCTCTGACAAACTCTTTATGGAGAATGGAACAACCATGACAACTAACTACACATTAGGTACTGAATTTGGAGCTACCTGCAATGCTCTAAGTGCAGGTCCGATTACAATTAACGCAGGTATAACGCTTACTATACCTAGCGGTTCAGTCTATACGGTGGTTTAAATTATGCCTATTACATTAAACGGATCAGGAACAGTAACAGGATTTGATACAGGTAAAATTCTTCAAGTTGTACAAACAGTAAAAACTGATGTTTTTTCTACAAGTATAAATGAAGGCACTGTCTCAGGAGATGTTACTGGTTTAACTGTAAGTATTACACCATCATCAGCTAGTAATAAAATATTATTAGATGTAAGAGCAATAGGTAGTGTAGAGGGTTCAACTGGTTTGTATGGTTACTTTTACAAAGATGGTTCTTTAATGAGTAATGCTATTGGTGATGCTAGTGGAAGTTTTGCTAGGGTTTCTGCAGGAAGTCAACAAGGCACAATATTACGAACAGATAGGATAGATGGATTGTTTCTTGATACGGCTGGTGGCACTTCAGCAATAACTTACAGTATAAGATTAAGTTCGGCAATTTCTCCTTCTAGTCCTAGTGCAAGAAACTTATTTATAAATAAAGCTGGTGCTACAAATGAATCATATACCAATTTTAAATTTGCACGTTTTATATCAACAATAACAGCGATGGAGGTAGCAGCATGAGTTCTATAAAATTAACAGCTGATTCGAATGGAGGAACTTTTGAACTTAAGGCTCCAGCTTCTAGTAGCAATACACGAATATTAACTTTACCAGATGCAGCAAATGGGACAGTTTTAACAACAACAAATCCAAAATCAGGAAATATAATTCAAGTTGTGCAAAGTGTTGTAACTGATGGTGAACACATATTTAATAGTAACAGTTATGCTGCTAGTAATTTGTCTTGTACAATTACTCCTACAGGAGCTTCAAGTAAAATTTTAATACAGAGTACACAAGTTTTAGATACTAAAGCATCTGGAAGACAATTATATCTTGGTATTTTTAGATCAATAGCTGGTGGTAGTTTTTCTAATATCTCAGGTGGTTCTGAAGGTGGTAATGTAGCTGCTTACAGTTCTAGTGCAAGATTAATTGAAACTGCTCTAATAATTAAATTAGATACTCCTACTTATTCAGTTGGTCAGTCAATAACATATAAAATTTATGGTAAAGCCAATGGGTCACATGATACTGCTACTGGTGGTCAAGACACAGAGCAGCTTATGGTTTTACAGGAGGTAGCAGCATAATAATTGATATGTTTAGCTCCTTTAAAATAAGTTAATAAAAGGATTTTTTTGATATGGCATTAGACCACGAAGCAATTTATAAGGCTTATAAATCAGAAGCAAAACCTGTAGTCTCTATAGATGATGGTGCTGGAGCATTTGATGCTGATGGTAACTCAGTTACTTTAGATCAAAGCAAGATTGATGCAGCAAGAACTTCTCTTAATACAGCTGCAGCAGCAATTCTTTATCAGACTCAAAGAACAGGAGCTGCAGGAACTACAGATACGATCTATGCATCAGTCGGAGATCAACTAGATATGCAATATAAAGATGCAGTAAATGGAACTACTACATGGAAAGATCACGTTGCAGCTGTAAAGGCTAAATATCCAAAGCCATAGGAGATAAAAAATGAGCAGCAGATTAGTTGTTAACAGTGTCAGACATACTGGAGCATCAGCTGATGCAATTACTATGGATGCTTCTGGGAATGTCACCTTCCCTGGAAATGCTACTTGTTCAGGAACAGCATCAAATTTTGGTGGAGGTAAAATTCTTCAAGTTGTTAGCAGCCATAAAGTTAATTCTTTTGCAACCACAAGTTCTAGTTTTGTTGATATAACTGGTTTAAGTAGAACCATTACACCAACGGCTGCTTCAAGTAAAATAAATATTATCGTTTCTCTTAATGTTGGAGGAAACTCTGCTTATGCCGCTTTTAATTTACTTCGTGGTTCAACTATTGTTACTCAAGGAACTAATGGTACAGGAAATATGACAAACTGTACTTTTGGTTTTTATGTATCAAGTAGCAGCACTACTCACGCTACAGGATATACTTTTTTAGATACACCTTCTTATAGTGTTGGAGATACTCTTACATATAAAATTCAAACTGCTTCTGTTTATAATAGTTTAGAAGTTTGTATAAATAGAAATAATACTGGAGCTAATCAAAGCTACTCAATGAATGGAACTTCAACAATAACTCTTATGGAGGTGGCAGCTTAGACTGGTTAGTTTATAAATATAACAGTAGAATAAAAATATAAGATTTTTTTAAAAAATGCAGAAAATTTTTAATGCAATAGCTGTTGCTTCTGGAGTTCTTTCTCTAACCGTTGTAGGAGCTGGTTTAACTGTGTATTTAAACAAAGATGCAATCATAAACAATATACAGGAGAAGGCTTTAGAAGCGGTTACAGGTAGCTTAGGTAATGTTCTTGGTGATTCATTACCAATACCTGAATCAACTGGTGGTGTAATACCTGCATTACCTAAATCAATGTTTTAAAATTGTCTGAAATTAACGAAATATCTATAAATAATTTAAACATTGTCCCGATAAATAGTTATATTCATACGCCTATACAATCTTTACCTAATACTCCTCCTGTAACTTTACAGATTGGTAATCCAATAATAGAAATGCCAGGATGTGTGAAATTTAATTCTGCTAATTTAAATTCTCAAAAACTTATTGAAGAGGATGAAAGAGGAAATAGAGTTTTGTGTGATGGCTCTGCTCCATATTTTGAACCTATAAATTATGAACCTGAAAATTTAATTTATGTACAGGATGCAGTTGCACCTAATGTACAACCCCCCACTGAAGTTGATACTCCTGAACCAAATTTAGATAATATTCCTCAACCAAAAACAGAAGTTGATTGCCCTGCTCCTAATCAACCTAGAGTTGGAGATTTAACACGTAATGGAGAAGAGATAGTTATAGGTCATGAACTAAGTGCTGATAAAAAAACTTGCATAGTTTTATATGAACCAAGCTCCCCAGTTGAGAAATTATTACCAAATACATCACAAGCTAGTACAACAGCTGCAATTGCTGTAGTGGCAACCGCTTCAGCAGCGGCAACACCTATCTTATTAAGATTAATAAAGCCATTAATAAAGCAATTAATTAAAAAAATTAAAGGTTTTTTTGGTAAAAAAGATAGAGAAAGATTTAAAGGGTTAAAAAGAAAAAAGAAACTTATTTCTGAATCGAATGCTGATGATTAGGAATAACTCCATGAGGGTTTGCAACTACAATATCTTCGCATAATTTTGCAGCTGGGCTTGATGGATGAAAGGTAACTCCCAATCTTTCCTGCTCCGCACAATGTTTTAATCTTGCCATTTCAAAATCTAATCTTTTATTAGCTAATAATTGCTGATTTATTTGATTCTGAGTACTAGCAGCCTTCAAACACCCCTCATTGTGACGTTTATCCAAAGGTATGGTTATGTTCATACTGATGCCCCATCCAATACTATGATTAGTTTTTTGACCAGTTCTAGTAGGTTTGTTATAAAGAATAGAACCAGGATTATCTAATACTCCATCATTATTTAAATCACTATTATCAAAGACTGGATCCATATAGTAGTCTTCATAAGGTTCTTTCCATGAATCTTGAAGGGTTGCAAAAGGAGTGACACTAAGGGTTGCTCCCTGACAAGACACGCCACCTCCGTGAGTATTAGTTATATAGGGTCCCGATAGATTTTGGACAGCTAAATTGGATACCGAACCACTGGAATTTGCTATAGGATTTGCTGTGGCTGACACCCCTCCTACCTCATTGGCATAAATAGGAGAACTAAATATATTTAAAGCTAGAAGTAAATATTTTACTGACTGAAGGTTGAAACCGTGTCTGTGACTGAAGTTATCTCTGTTGTTCTTTGAATTATGGTCTGTGATTTTAATCCTGGTTGGCTCAGAGTAGTTGTCAACTGCCAAGGTTTGGCGGTATCTGTCACCGTGAAGTTTGGCATATTTGTTGTATCTAAGTTTGTCCACGTAGAATTTACACCATTTACTGACTGAGTAACACTTTGAGCTGGAGGAACCAAGCTACTCGCATCTGTACCTATGTTATTGCCTGTGACGGTATATTGCCAGCCTGTTTGATAATCAATGACATTTATAGTCTCTGTGACTGTAGAAGTAGTCTCTGTATGACTGGTAAGACTACCAGTCTGAAAGTTGGGAACGACAGGAACGCTTTCTACAGGTGCATTCAATGAGCTTAATGCGACCACAGGTATCACACTTTTCAGGATTTTTATTATCTTCTTGTTCTTTAACAGCGAAAGCATGATCCTTTAACTTCATTTAATACTGATCTCACTTATAAATTGTCCTGTAGCTGTAGTACCTGCACCCCCTGCTGTTAATGCTACTGTTGACGATGAGTCAATTGTACCTGCTAACGTCCCTGCAACCCCTGCTGCAGTTGAAGTCTGACTAGATAATGGACTAACAGCACCAAGTGATGGAGCAGAACTTACTATGGCATCTCCTTGAGTAAAACTTTGCGTGAAGCTGAAGGATTCTCCTGCAGTTGCCTGAACAGCAGATAAGGTTGGTATTGAACCTACTCCTGATGCAATAGTCATAGCACCAACAGAGGTAGTTGCTGATCCACCTTCAGGTGTGTACTGAGTTGTTACGTTGTTTCCTGAAACACTGTAAGAGTTTCCTACTCTCTCTACATTTGTTGCGGCAGCGTTTACAGTTAGCTGTATACTGCTCGATAATTTATGCGTGATATTAGCCTTTGCTGCTGGTGCAAATATCAATATCAACAAAGGGAGAAATTTTCTCATTGTTCTGAACTTATTGTTTGCTATACATAAGTTTACATGAGCGAAACTTAGTATATGATCGGATTATAAAATGACTGAAAATTCAAAAGAGTCACAGAAAGCACAAGAAAAAAAGAATGTGTTTTCCAAAATAAAAGAAACCATTGATGATAAAGAAGAGCAACTAGAGATTCTGGGGACGTTTATTCGGCTTGGCGTTATGGTCTGGGCTGGGTTCATAATTTCTTTAAATTATGTTTCTTTTCCAGGGTTATCTAAGGACGGTGGACCCAAGGACATCACTTTCATAGCAAGCGTTTTCACGGGATGTCTTGCTACATTTTCAGTAGATGTGGGTAAGAAAAAGAAAGAAGGAAAAGATGGATCAAAATCATCACCTTCAATACCTACTCAGATACTGCGTATCGAACAGGCTCCAATTAAAATAGTGACTGAGAGCACTTCTAAGAAAGATGTATAGCAGACCAAGAAAAAACTGGGGAGTAATAGCTTTAGTATCCATCTTGGGAGTATCTAATCTCTCTTTGATGAATACTTTAGTTTCTCATAAATTTAAAAAACCATACCCAAATTTAAATTTACCTGTTGGTCCTTATACAAGTTATAGAGTTGTGGCTTCAGAAAAAGGATATAGTATCAGTTATAAAGCTAATGATCCAAAAATTCTTGCAAGAACTAAACTTGTAGATGAAGAAAAAGGATTATTTAAAAAAGATTCTAAATTAAGTTTAAGAGAAACTTATACGATGAATAGTGAATCATCTTCACAGCAATCAGAAGGTTCTGTGATGACTGATAAGGATATAGCTTGCATAAAGGTAGAAGGAAGTGGAAATGCCACAGGAAGGGTCGTAGGAGCCTCTGTAGGGGTCAAAGCAGCTCCAATGGTAAGTAGTGTTCCAATAGTTGGATGGTTGGCAGCTGGGCTCGTTACTATGTTTGCTCAAGATAAAGGTTCTGAGATAGGTGGAGATATAGCAAAAAATTATAACGATTGTTAGTAGCTAGATAAAATTTAGGAAGCTATACTCAAATTAATAGAATATTTGTCATGTCCTGTACAGTTTCCCACGAAAAATTAGAAGAAACAATGAAGCAGTTAGTTGAGCAACAGACTGGTTTAGCTAATGATATAAAGTTAAAAGATTTAGAATTAGGTCAATTAAAAGAATCTTACATGAAAGTTTTAGGAGCAATAGAAATAGTTCAGTTTCTTAAAAAAGAAATAGAACATCCTCCTGAAGAAGATCCAAAGATTGATATTGCTGAGGTTACATGAAATGTTATCGGAGATGAATCAAAAAAGATATAAAGCTCTTAGATTGTTAGCCGATCATATTCGAACCCCCTCCCGTGATTTATCTCTAAATGCAATATTCAATGATGTTACAGATGAAGATTTGAAATGGGTAACTGAGAAAATTCATTATTATTTATTAAGATTGTTAGAAGAATCAGACTGTGAAATAGAAGAAGATGTTGAGTTAGTCCCACTAATGGAATAAAAGATACATTTATGCAAGTTTATGCAGCATAGAGTTTTCTCAAGGTTGCAAAATACATGTGATTAATTGCGAGCAAGATCTTTTAGTAAATCTTATTGAATTATCACCTCAGAATGCTCGACGAAAATTTAGACAGTCAATTTTTGAATCATGGGGATGGAAGTGTGCATATTGTGAAAAAGATCTAGATACGAATTCTGCCACCATAGATCACATACTACCTAAATTTAAAGGTGGTCATAATGTTAAATCAAATATGTTATGTTCCTGCTCTAGTTGTAATAGATCAAAAGGCTCAGTATTATTAGAAGAATGGTATAACCCTTCTAATTTTCATTACACAGAGGAAAGACTTGGTAAAATAAAGCATTGGATAGAAGATAATAGTCTTTCTATTAAGGTTCTATCTCCAGATAAAGCAACTCCGTATATAACAAATGACTTCTACATCGGATGGATCTCAAACTAAAGCTAAGGCATTTCTAAGAGATAAAAGCCAAAAGATTATGGAATATATGCCTGAATTACAAAGGGCACGTATGCCAGATGCATTAGCTAGAACAGAAGGTGGCGAAGATCAAAGCATTCGAGCTAAGGTACAGAAAGGAACTATAAAAATTCTTTAATGGACAGTGTAAATCCAAAAGACAGAAAGCTTGTTAATGACCTAGTTATTCAAGTTTTAAGAGATTCTATGTTTGTTTTAGAACAAACTAGGTTAGTACATTGGGGTATAAACGGCTCTAAGTTCTATCAAATTCATCTTTTGACAGGTGACATACAAGATGAGATGCATGCAGGTGTAGATACGATTGCAGAGCATGCTAGATCAATAAATATAATGACTCCATTATCTGTAACTAATTTATTTTCTACGAGAATTCAAGAAATCAATATGAGTAATCCATATGACGAAGATAAAATCATCTTAGAATTAAGCGTAGTTCACGACATGCTTGCAAGTCTTTTTGAAGAGTTAGCAAAGTATGCTGGAATGATTAGTGATGATCTTACTCAAGATATGGCAGCTGATCGTGGTCGAGAACACAAGAAACATCAGTGGCATTTAAGATCGACACTGACATACAACTATGAGACAGACGAGGATGTCAAGCAAAACGAAGAGAGCAAAAGCTAAACAACTTTCAAAAGATCATTTGAAATGTAATAAGCCTAAGAAGACTCCTAGTCATAAGACAAAATCTCATGTTGTAAAAGCTTGCAAGGATGGAGAGGAAAAGATAATTAGATTTGGTCAGCAAGGAGTAAAAGGAGCTGGAAAGAATCCAAAGACAGCAAAAGAAAAAGCTAGAAAAAAATCATATTATGCGAGACATAATGCTCAAGATTCCAGTCCTGATAAGTTTTCTGCTAGATACTGGTCACATAAAGTTAAGTGGTAATTAAATAAGACTCCAACTTCTCCACCATTTTGTAATAATATATTTAGAACCTTTTAGTGGTGGTAAGGCTTCGTGCATTGTTTTATAGTTAGGAAATCCATTCTTATATAAGTTATTCCATCCTATTAATAAGCCTTTTTTGGGTTTAATTTTTAAATTTAAGTACTTAAAATATGTTTCTCCTCCTTCTTCTACGTCATTTAAATAAATCATAGTTGTCCAAGTCCTCTGTCCCATCCATTCACAATAAGTTTTAAATTCGTGATTGAATGGTGAAAAGAAATCATAGTGTTCTTTGTAATATTCACCTACTTCATATTTTTGAGCTTGCATTGTTTCTCCGAAAAATGGCTCTAAATTCATAAAATTTGCTATTTTTTGATCAATTTTTAAATAAAAAGGGTCTGTGAAGTAATTTAAATCAGATGTTTTACTAGTTCTATAGCTATTTACAAGGCAAGTATCTCCTTGATCTGCAACAGTAGATGGTCTAAGACTTTTTGATATCATTGACATTAATTGATTACATTCAATATCTGACAAAAAGTTCTCTTGTTTATAAATTTGAGTAAATGGATAGTAAATTCTTTGAGCTTTCTTCGTTATATTGTTTTTATAAAACTCTTTATAATTTATTTTTTTAGGTTTTTCTTTAAATGAAGCTAAATTTTGTAATTTTCTTAATTGATTATCATCTAAATCGTATGTTTCTTTAAATTTTCTTATAACTTGAGTCTTACTTGCTCCACTAATTGAAGCTTCTATAAAGTGTCTGACTAGATCTTCTACTGTCATCTTAAAGTTTTACTAGTCTTAGAATACAGGGAAACATAGAAAATTCAAATGACAACCGTAGCTGTTAGTTTTATAATCCTTTTTGGAGGCAGTTATGGTGTAAGTTCTATGTTGTTAAAGAGAAACGTAAGAACTCATGACCCCAGTTACAGATCCCAAGAAACACTTACAAGACTTTATAAAATCGAGAGATCTAAAGAAGACTGGTTTAGATGATGGTATTCCTGATATTCCAAACTTTTCTGTAGATACTAAATCTTTAAAAACTGTATAGTATTGCTCCTTAATTTACTGTTGGTAATATATGTATAAAGGTTTTAATTTATATGGATGTTAACCTCCCAGTAGATCAAGAATTTGCAATTCATGCTGCTGCTATTGCAATCCAAACTTTAGACCGCGTAGAATTGGAAGAAGCATTTATTGAGCTTTTACATCAAAAAGCATTAGATCGTCAGATGTTTTTCAGCATTATGAAAGATCACGGAATAGATGCAGACATTCAATTTCAGTTATCAACTGAAGGTCAAATTTCTTAAAAAACATGGCTACAAGAAGAATTACAGGAACTCTTGACACATTCAGTGTAGATGCTGGATCAGATGTCATTTATGTAGGTGGAGCTGCTTCAGGCGACAAAAGTGATGATGTAAGAGGCTTCGAGGTTAATCCTGGTGGTAATGGAAACATTATTGTGAATATTGAAAAATCATTTGGTATACGTACTATTCAAATATTTCAAAAAGATGCATTTCCCACAGGTAACGCTCCTACAGGATATAAAAAGTTTTTTGATATAGAAAAAGCAGGTAAAGGAAAAGGAGCTATAGGAGTTACAGTGACTAACTCTTCTAAACTTTATGTTGTATTACTGACATATGACGGTTATTCTGAAGTAAGTTACAACGGCACTGTTGACGTTCCCTAAATATCCTTTTTTTTCAGAAAAAGGTTTTGAATTAACTAAATCATATACATCTGCCAGAACATTTTTAGGGTTAGAAAAATATGCAGCTTATAAAGACTTTGGAGAAGAGTCTTGGAAAATCGGCTATGGAAGTGAAGAAATAAATGGTCATGGTCTGACAGCAAAAGATAGATTTACTCAAGAAGATATAGATAAACAGTTTTATTTGGATTTAAAAGAATTTTCTAATCAATTAAAAGATTATGTTTTTGTTAGTTTAAATACTAATAGAAAAGCAGCACTTTTAAGTTTTGCTCATAGTATTGGTATTCAATCTTTTAAAAATTGTAAGTTATTAGAACTTATTAACAGTTATTCTTCTAAATCTAAAATTATTAAGGAATGGAGTCCTTTCATTAATACTTATTGGATGTCAGGAGGCGATCTAATGGTTGCTAGAAGACGTGCTGAAGTGGACATGTATTTTGCCGCAGATAAAGAAATACCTACCTTCTATACCCATAAGTGCCATACTGAGATTTGTTTATTGAATTTAGTCGAAACTTATAATGGTTCTTCTAATCAAATAAAAGGTATTGAATATTTAGAAAAGAAATTTAAAGAATTTGATCCTTCAGGGGAATCTCTACGTCGTTTTTTCCGCTACTGGAACGAGAAGCCAAGTGGTCTAGCATCTCCGAAGCGAGCCAAGGTTGATCTTTAAGATAATTTAAAGCATCAATTAGCTCCAGCTCAGGGGTATAATTTTCAATTAAATCTTTATACTCCATTGTCATCCTCCTGTGGAATATCTTTTAGGTGAGAAGTAGGAATTGTCACGTTCTTAAAGCCTTCATGAAAAACTTGTGATAAATTTTTCATTTTCTCCTCATGCATTCCTATTTTAAGCAATACTAAGTATCCAATCAAATCATTTACTACATCTTCATCATTTGCAAGTAATCCTGCACCTTGCATAATTCGATTTAATTTATCATCAATTCGAACTAATAACTGTTCTACTGGGGATGATTTACTAAAAACTCGACATGGTTTTAAGGCAGAGTTACCATATTTTCTATTTTTCTTTATTAGAAGTTCTTTGATATCATCGCAGATTCCACTAATTTTCATTTCTGATTCAGACATGGGCATGTTAATTCCTCGTAGAATATCTCTATGAGTAAGTTTACTAGTAGTTACGACGTTGACAATCGTTATAGGTTTTATAAGTCACTGAATCCTAAAACGGACATCAGTAAAACCCGTCGTGGAGTAAGACCAGGAGTTGATGATAATTCTCGTAAAAACTTTTTAAGATCATTTGTAAGTAATTTAAATGAAAATGGATTTCCAAGACCTGCACAAATAAAAGATCAAGAATTTCCAAGAGACAATTAACATATTACTTTTCCAATATTAGAAAATATATCTTTAAATCTATCTGTCTGATCAAACCCAAAATCTATTCTGGGTAAATAGATAAAATAACCCCAATGTACTGGGGGAGAGATAACGTACATTCCTTTTCCATGAATAAGACTAGCTCTATCAGTAGGGAAGCAAACAGGATAGTCCCACATTTCGGGACATATTCTTAACATCTCAGGATAGGTAGAGAAAAATAAAGCTTCTCTGATGTTTCTTAATCTCCATTCTCTTACTAATCTTCTAAACCATATAACACTTGGGGCTTTTGCTCCTACTCCAGCTTTGACACTCCATCTCCAAGTCCCTCTTTCTTGTGAAAATGAGCATCTACCTACTGTTGGAGGAAATAAATATACAGTACCAGTCCAAGGGTCATCAATATTTAATCCATCTTCTTTAGGTGTATATATCTTTTTTGCCCGTAAAAATTCTACATTTGCACTATATGTTGAACATGGATCTAGATCAATATCTCCTAAAAGAGCATTTATATAAGGTAAATAATTACATGGAGTAAGCCAATCATCAGTTAAATCATTTATTTGTTTAGAGAGATAGGGCTTATTATTCACATCATTTTAAAACTTGCACCTGCACTATCTATTTTGTAATGTAC
>WLWH01000062.1_pt1 | contig 83222 bp, 129 predicted proteins | sample 6712741 | NCBI WGS metagenome assembly WLWH01 (sample SAMN12718694, study PRJNA515312) | sponge metagenome | isolation source: marine sponge | host: Mycale hentscheli | place: New Zealand: South Island, Marlborough, Capsize Point | collected 2003-05-01 | reverse complement strand
TCAAATATTTTACAGTCTTCAACATTTCCACAATTTAACATTTCTTCTTTCCATTTTAACATTTTCTTTATGTTAGTTGAAATGTTATACCCTATTGTAAAGTCATCATTTCTCTCATCATGAATTAACCCTATGTATCTTTTTTTACTCATATTTGTTTTGGTTTACTTAATCGTTTCAAATCATCTATATATTCACCCCAACTTTCCCAAAACCACTGTGGTAAATTAGAAAGATGGGTAGGATGTCCTGGTTGTTGAGATAACCAATCTCTAAGTTCAAATAATTGGTTACTTATTTTTTCAATTTCAATTCTTTCTTCTTTACTCATCGTTGTTTTGGTTTAAATAATCTTCGTATCTATTGTCAAATTCAACTTCAGAATTAAAATCCATTTCTCTATCAGCTCCTGTTTCAGCCAATTCAATCAAAATTTCTTCTTCATTTTTATCATACCATTCCTCGTATGTCATCTTCTCACTTATCTTTGTTTGTTTTAATAAATCCATATAGTCTCCCTTATCTACCCTACCCATAAATTTTGATGATTTAGAATTATCAAATACCTCATACCACACCATACAAAAATTTGGAAATGGTTTTACTTGATGTATCTCCACTCTAATACTACTTAATAGGTTTTCAGAATCTAATATACATTTTTTTAATATATCTTCACTTATCTCAATTTCATCCATAAATTCACCCATCTTTGTTTTGGTTTAATCAAACATACAATAAATTTTAAAAACTGTCAAGGCATAAAAAACCCCCTATATTACTATAAGGGGTTTAAATATTATATAAGGTTCTTTTTATTTAATAATTTAATCTTTTGTCATATAAAAAGTAACCCAAGGTTTGCCAACCATCTAAAACTTCAACAGGTCTATCAGCGTATGAACTAATATGTTCCTCATAGTCTTCATTTGTTAATCCGGTGTATACAATTCTACCTCTATTGGTATGATAAGAGTTTAAATATAAACCAATAATATCACCCTCCTCATCTTCGAATGATAAATTACTTGGCCAATCACCATGTTTAAAACCCATAATTACTAAAAGGTTTAGTATTTTTTTAAGGTCTACCATGTTGTCAATGTAAGGGTCAAAATACAAGGCCTTCCCTAATAGGTAACTAAAAGATGGTGGTTGGGTGTCTTTAATCCAATCTAATTCATCGGATTCTTCTTTTAACACTTTTTTAATAATCTTTTTCACACTAATAAATATTATCCTATCATAAAAAAATCTTATATTTCTATAAGGGTTTGTTATTGCTAATTAGTGATTTAGGGTTCGATTTACATTATTTAAAAATCATTAAATACTTTTTCAATATTTGTAATTTACCAAAGCACCACTTAACATTTTTTTTAATAAAATACACTAAAACACCACCGGAAGTGATTAACCATAAAAGTGATGGGTGCGGTTCCCCACAAACCCCAAATACGTGTTTCATTATTTCAACCATAGTGAAATCTAATCATTATTAAACTTTTTTTCAACACTACCGTCATTATATATGTTAATAATGAAACCCTTAACCTTATTATTTACTTCAGCTCCAGACAAATTTATAGTATGAATAACTTCTTTACGTCTATTAGGGTCTAATATTGTTACAGCTATTGTTGGGAAATCTTCGTAAGTTGCGTTATAATCTGTTTGCCTTAATTTGTAATATACTGTACTATAAATAATGTTATCGTCATAACATTCGTACTCCATAATAATGTTAGAGTTACCAGCACCTGGAATCTCAATAAAAGTGTCCCAATTGTAAGCGTCGGTTGATTTGTATATTGTGTAGAAATCATTATTAATTTGTGACGCAACAACCCATTTTAAACGAATTAAATTATTATATTCTTCTGCCTTAAATGATAACAAATCTATTGGTAATGAACTACTACCATTAAATGAACATCCGGAACAACCAGTCACATCACCAAATATCGTACCAGAACCACTACTAGTTCCATTGACAATAACCTCACCATTTCCATCTATTGTTGAGCCCGAACCAGAGTCAAAGTCACCATCAATAATCATTTGTCCGTTAATCACAATATTATCTGAGTTATTCGCATTAGACCCACTTGTAAGTATATGTAGTATCCCACCAGGTTGGACTAGTACTCCTGAACCATTTTTAAATGTTATGTTTCCAGTAACTTTTAACTCACCCTCTATAATTAATATAGAACCTGACAGTATCTCTAAGTTATTATTTAATATTATTTGATTGCCTGATGATATGTTCACATCATCAGACAATTTACTACCTCCAGTTAATGGTGGTGATATGTTACTCACCCAGTTGGAACCAGTTGTCCAATCCCCGTTGTTTTTACTTACGTATTGTGATGATACCAACATAGGTATTACCAATAAAATTATTAATAGTTTTTTCATAATTATATTTTTTTTATTTTATACACATATTATACATATATGTTCCATATTATTATTAAATTGTTTATAAACACTTTTTTTTACACCTTAACTATACTTATCGTACCTTCTTTATGAAAATTGTCGTGATAATATCCTGTCGAATCAATATTATATACATAAGTACCAATTGGAGCTTTTTGTCCGTGATAAGTACCATCCCATTGATTAGATTGTTTAAGAGATTCAAAAATTAATTCACCCCACCTATTATATATTATTAAATGATAATCTTTAACACCATAACCAAGTGCTCCAAATGAATCATTTAGACCATCATCGTTTGGCGTAAATGCGTTTGGGACATATAAATATAAACTAGGGTTGACCTCAATTGTGTTTGACACACTACATATGTCATTATCTATTTTATTAACAGCTGTCACCCTGTATTTTGCTTTGTGTTTAGTACCCAAAGACATGTCAAGACCAGGTATTGGGTCCCCATCGTTTAATAAATTAGCGTTGTTTTCGTTAATTTCCATTAATAAATCAAATGCGTTTGTGTGATAAGTTTTGTAATTTAGATTTGTAATACCTATAATGATTAGAATAATGATAGTTGTGATAATTTTTTTCATGATTTTGTTTGTTTTATACAAATATATATCAAAAAATAACTTAAGTAACTCTCATTTTTAACGTAAAAAAATAAATACGTGTTTTTACTTTATTTACGTAAAATACCTATTTTTGGGATTTATTCCACAATTTTTTTAATATATCATGTCCGTTTGGTTCATTTTCTATTTCACTTAACATAGATGAAAATATTTGGTTTTCTTCCCATAAAGAATAGTAGTTTTTATTAGACACATCTAAAGTTAAAGAATCTTTTTGTATTTTTTTATTTAGAGTTTTTATTTGATATTTTAAGTCAGTTAACTCTATTTTTAATTCGTAAATTTCTTGTGTCTTTGTGATAATATTAAAAACGCTTATGATTGTAATTATAACAAACACATAAGAAATTGTTCTGTAAATATTTAAAAAAGTTTTCATGATTATTGGTTATATTTTAATGACATCTGATATAGGAACTCTTTTACTTCAGAGTGTGATATTGTGCCTTCCTCTAAATCTTTGTGATAACCCTCACACCTTATCGAGTCCTCTAAAGTAATACCTCTTAGAATTTTTTTCCATTTTTTATGTATATCTTCTTCACTCATATTTTTTTTTTAATCACATATTAATTAACATTTTTGTAACAGTAAATAGGTTAATATTTTTTATATTAAATAATTTTACTTATATTTGTAATAATTAATTAACACCCTAAAAATAAATTATATGAGTAAAATAGTCAAATTAAGAGATTTAGAGATACCACAAGAGGTTTTAGTACCTATGAAAACCAACACCATATTAGATGGTTTTATATCTGATAGAGGTGGTTTATTACCTTCCTGTATCTATATTGTTGTTGGTGGAGCTGGTAGTGGTAAAACTTCATGGTCCATAGATACTGTACATAAACTACAAACCGTAAACCCAACTAAGAAATTTTTATATATTTCTGGTGAACAAGATGAAATTGATAATTATGAATTATCACAAAAAATCCCTGGTTTAGTGGATATAAATACTTTATATTTGGCTGGATGCACAAACCCAAAACAAGTTTTAGTAGAAACATTAAATCAAGGTTGGGATGGTGTTTTGATTGATAGTTTAGAGGTTGTATCTAATAGAATACAAACAACAACATCATTAACAGCCAAACAAAGCTCTAAGTGGGTTATGGATTTAATGTTTAAACATAAAAAAGGCGCTAACCCAACAAAAACTTACACCGCATTTATGGTTATTCAACAAGCCACAAAATCTGGAACATTTAAAGGTGACGCCTCTATTGAGTTTGACAGTACTGGTATGTTATATGTTGTGAATGATGACGCTGAAGAAAATCGTTACCTTATGTTTAGTAAAAACCGTAGAGGTGACAATAGGGTTAAATTATATTATAGATTATATCAGGGTAGAATGCGTTATATACCTAGAGTTGTCGAGGTACCTATAGTGAACGAAACTATAGTTTCTGACAATAATCCTAGAAATTTTAGACATTCTTTTATTAGTTAAAACTTTCTATAGGTATTAATTTAAAGTTAGTTGATTTAAACGCACTTTTAAATGTATAACCCTCTTCTTCCATGTCCTCATCATCATTTTCATAATACCAGTTTACGTTAAGTTTTTTAGATGATTTATTTATGACTCCAATTATATCATAAAGATATTTACCAGAAACAGAATTAAGTATTTCAAAAGCTAAGTTCATGGTTATAGTTTTTCCCAGCATGTATTCAGAGCATTTATTTAGTTCTTCAATTATTGGGTCATAAAAAAGAGATGGGTGTTCGGGGTAAGATTTTCCCTTAAATGTTAAAACACAATTTTCCTTATCTAATTTAACATAAGGTTTATTTGATTTAGGTTTTATTTCCATAGCTTTTATTTTTTTATAAACTTACCAATACCACTAGTTTTATCACTCTTAGAATTAACAATATAATAACCAGATTTAAATTTACTAACATCAATTTTAAAGTTGTTTAACTCACCCATAAAAAACATTTTATAAACTTCATTTCCATTTGAATTATATATTCTAACATCATGATTAAATGAGTGGTAACTTGGGTCTGGGTGTACTAAATTTAACTCTATCTGATTTATCGCGGGATTCGGTTTTATGTTTAAACCTATTGTATATCTATCTTTTATTATCACAGCTTTAGGGTTAAATATTTCAAACTCACCATCATAATCTGTTTGTTTTAATCTATAGTAAGAAATACCTTTATAGGGATTTGTGTCTATGGTGCGGTAATCCATTTGTGTGTTAGTGTTTCCTGCTCCTGGTATTTTTTTAACTTCTTCCCACTCAACACAATCCATAGATTTTTCAATACTAAAATAATCATTATTTATTTGTGACGCGGTACTCCATTCTATAACAACTTGATTCAAATCGTTAGTAGCTACATCAAAACAAATTAAATCAATGGGTAAGAACGTTCCACTACCAGAACCTAAAAGAAAAAAATCATCCATCCACCATTCTTCACCAGCTCTATCTACTACGGATAAAACATCAATAGCTATTTGTCTTGTCCCTAATGGAAATATTAACTCAACAATAGAATAACCATCACCTAATAAAGTTCTATCTCCACCACCAGCAGGTGTGTATATATCTACACTTCCGTTGATAACTTTACTTATTGTTTTAGAATTAAAATCCCAGTATGCGTTATTATTTCCTGTTATTCTAACCTCAGAGTTATAAGTTAACCCCCCATCAGTAGATACTTGAATGTCTACGTAGTCATCAATATCAACACCAGAAAAACTACCTGTCGATGTAAATCTATAAGAACCTAAATGTAATTTTACTTTATACTCCTTATCAACCTTTAAAGTATCTATATTAGGTAATGAATACCAATCATATTCGTCTGCGGCACCACCTGAACCATATATTACGGCTGATGCGGGTTCTGATACTGAAGCGTTTGTGAAAAAACCAGTTGTAGGATTACCTGCCCACCAGTTTCCACCCCAACTAAAATCTTCCATTTGGTCATAAGCAATAGTATCGTTATAGGTTTGTGCGTGAAATGTGTGTGCTAATGATATCAATAATATTGATAATAAATTTTTCATAGTTTTTATACATAAATATTGAATTTACTTATGTAAATAAAGTGTTTAAAATTAAAACAGGCGTATTTGAAATTATGTTTTAAATAAAAAATTTAAATAAAATATTATTTTATTTTTATGATAAATTATCTACCTATTGTAACAACAATTCCCGTTAATAATAGGGTACTTCCTGTTATTACAGCTAGTAAATGTGATGGTTGTTTGTAGATTGGTCTTTGTTGGTATTTTCCGTTTACAAATTCACCTTCATTTGGTGTTGCAACACCTAGTAGAGTAAACAAAGCGCCTCCCATTATTAATACGTATCCTGAATTAACATCCATTTTTTTATAAGTTGGTTTTTGTTGAAGGTGTAAATCTACACTATAAAGATTATCAGGGAGTTCTTCTTTAGCCATTTGACCCATAGTTAATAATGGAAATAACATTAATATAAGTAATAATTTTTTCATTTGAGTTGTTTTTTAAATTGTTGTCCACCTAGTTGTCCAAGTGGGTTAAAGTAAACGTAATCTGAGTTTTGTTGTTTATTTAAAGGGGTATTGATGTTAATGATTTTAAATTCTTCTTCATTTCCATCGTAGTCAATTTGACGAAGTTTATAGTAGTTAATTTCCGAGTCTGGTTGATGGTAAGCGTGATATGTGATACACCTATTACTGTTCCCTGCACCATTTTTTCTAACCACTACTTCCCAAATTCTAGCATCTTCCGAATGTAATATTTCAAATTTATCGTTATTAATTTCACAAGCTGTTGTCCAACTCAGTAATACCATATCCATATCTTTATCATATGTTCCGTGCCATCTAGTTAATTCTATAGGTAATGTACCATTTGGAGCGTCAAGTGAAAAAGAAGTAATATCATAGTAATAAACTAGAACTCGTCTAGGACTTCCACCAACATAGGAATTGGATATATCTACAGGTGTTTGAAATGAACCGCCTTGTGTCCAATTCCAAGCACTAAAATTAGCCCGATACCATATAACAAATGTTGGGTCAGTTATTAGTTGAAATCTAACTTGAGTTGTTGTATTGGGTACCCTTGTATTAACTACACCTGAGTATGCACCTGTATAGGTAGCGTCTGTGACCCAAACCCCTTGGTCAAAATAATCAAATGTCATGAAGTCCCACCCGTTCTCAATATTACCCGATAGTGGATACGCCACATCTACATTACCAATTACACTGGATAAATCTAGTATTGGACTCATTATGGTAATTGTGTCATTGTTTACATAAGGTGTTGACCCTAAATTGAAAGTTGCATAGTTTTCAGCTCCTCCATAGTTCTGTGAACCAGCTCCGTTATCGGCTGTCCATTCATCCAACCCCCCAAAAGAATCAAAATCTTCAATTAATGGGTACTGAGCAAACGTAATAGTCACCCATAGTATTAGTATTATGTTAATTATATGTTTCATCGTAATAATTTTTTTATTTTAATGTGTGAACGATACCAAACTTCCGCATCACAAGATATGGGACTTTAGTTTCTATAGATTTTCTTAGTTCCATAATAATAAATATTACAAATATAATAAAAACATTATTTAACCATTTTAAAACCGATGTCAAACCTTTTAAAGGCTGTATATATATTCCATATACTAACAATAATTGAATGTAGTATTTCTGGTATAGCTAAACCATCAAACATAGTTATAAAAGACATTGGTAAAATAATCATTATTATGGATAATATTAAATGTGTAAACCATTCTTCATATAGCAAAAATTTTCTATTTAAATAAGCCATAATAAAAATGGAAAATGGGTAAGCAAAAAAGTATAACCAAGCAGACACATCATGTAATGCTCCGTAATCTAAATTGAATATTCCTACCATCATTAAACATAAAGCGACAAACGAAAACATAATATACGATATAGTTTTTATTCTTAATCTAACATGTTTTTTCACAAACAAAATATTATTAACCAAGATAGATATAGATAATAACACTATTATAGAATTCCACAACCAACCAAAACGTAAATCACTAGACCCCCAAAAAGATAACTGTATTTTATTTAATTCTAAACCAGTTGTCTTCCAACAAAAAATTAATATAATAAAAAATAATATTATAGATATTAATGTTTGTGTGCGTCTTACAAGTCTTACTAAATTTGATTTTTGTTTTGACATTTACACTAAACTGTTTGGTTTATTTTATCCACTAAAACTTTTGATTGAACCACACCGGATTGCCTCCATATTGGTTCTCCATTTTTAAATAAAATGATTGTAGGTATACTTCTTACCCCATATTTCATAGAAACTTCTTTATTTTCGTCTACATTAACTTTTAAAACTGTGGCTTTATCACCTAGTTTACTTTTTGTTTCTTCTATAATGGGTGTCATCATTTTGCATGGACCACACCAATCAGCATAAAAGTCAACTAATGTTGGCTTATCTGAATTTATTAACTCGTTAAAATCACTCATTTTTTATCTGTTTTTTTTATCTCTTCTTTTAATATATTTTTCATATCTTCTTCTAACACATCTTTAAGTTCGGCTTCTACATCTAAATTATGCCAACCGTCTATTTCTTCAGGGTTCCAAGAAACTTTAGCTTTTAACCCATCTGTTTCACCTCTATCTTCTTTTACAATGTTCATATGTGAACCATCACAATAACCATTTTCATCTTTTGTGTTTCCACAACCACATTTATTTTTTTCACTCATTTTAAACTATTTTTTTAAGTTTTGTTATTTTACTGTTATCTAATGGGTATTTTATTTTTTCTACTTCCCACAAAGTGTCTCTTTTTTTATTGTTACAACTATAACAAGAAATAATAAAGTTTTTCTCTTCTTTTTTTAAATGTTCGAATTTTGATTTTGGGTAAAAATGGTCTACAGTTGCAACATCTTCAAGATTAATTTTTTGACACCAATCATAGACTTTTAAATCTCCCTTACCACAATACTCACAATGTAAAATTTTATTTTTATTATTTATTTTTTTTAAAAAATCTATATTAAACTTTAACTGTGACCATTTTTCTTCGTTTTTTTTAGCCCAAAAAGGTTTTTCTTTACACATCACTTTTTAATTTCAACTATTTCATATGTCCACCCACTATCAGAATTTTCGTTTAATACTTTTACTAAATTGTTGGCAATGTTTTCATGTTTTACTTCTAAAATCTCACTTTGACCGTTGGTTAATAAGACATGTGTTTTTCTACCATTAGGTTTAATCATTATTTTTTTTATCATAAATGTGCTCATATATTAAAAAATTAAAGGTTTAATTGTGTTATCTACAAAATTAACATCAGATTTAATTATGTTATTAATTGTGGATAAAGTTTTATAATTTGTTTTTTTTACATGATTTTCTAAAGTCTTATATAAACCATATACCATAGGGTGTGTATCTGAATTTGTATTATATTTAATTTTACATTCATCAGATGTTACAGTTAAATCAACTATGTATTGTTTCTCAGTGAATTTTTTTTTAATAAACATTTTACGTAAACTTAAAACTTTTCTTTTTTCAGTTACATAACAATAAATGTGTAACAAACTTCCATTATCTTTATTGTAGTGTCCACTAAAATTATATTTATTTTCACCTCTCCATAAATCTTTTTCTACTTTACCCTTAAAAAGGTTCGGTATTCTTTTAGTGTCAAAATTTTTTATAACACAATTTTCAATATTCTCTAATATTTTTTCCATATAGGAAGTATAATTAAAAAATATGTATTAGGAAAGAATTAAAAAGGGTAAGATGAACCAAATTCTAATTCATCACGTTTTTTAACTAAAGTCTTTATGGTTATATCCATTTCCTCTAAATCTATTTTATTTTTCTTTGGGTCTTCGCTATATAACTTATCCCATTCATCCTCTAGAAAATCTATTTGTTGATTTAACTTTTCAATCTCAAGTTTATTTTCATTATTGGGTTGGTCAAATAAACTTAATTGATTACTTGGTGTTTTTGGGTTTTTTACTGTTGGTATTGTTGTTCTTGGCTTTTCCCATTTTTTTGGTTCATAAACTGGAGCTGGTTTATCATGAACATACCTCATTTTATCAATACGTTTTACTATATCTCTACCCCTTTTATTAAAGTATTTTTCAGTATAATTTAAAAAATCAACAACATTTTTAAACTTTCTAAAGAAAGGTATATCATATTCAGTGATTAATTTAGTCCAAGACTCTTGTAAACCTTTCGCTGGTTGCCCTTTTTTATTTAAAAAGTTAGAAGCTTTAAATGACATCAGTTTTTTAGCTGTACCACGATAGTCACCACCTAATCCCGAATTATCGTATTCATTTTCTAAATAAGCCGGAGACTCTAGTTTTGAACCTAAATAATAATACCTTATTATTGGGTGTAGCATGGGGCTCAATTTAAATGACCCACCTAAAACTAATTTTTCAAAATCAGGTGTGTAAATATTTTGTATTTCCCAACCATCTCTAAGTGGTGGTGCTCCTTTACTCATACGATTCCAATCATCGTAGGCGTGTTTAATTTCGTGTACTAAAGCTGAACCAGCTATAGACGATATTGACATGTTAAGGTAAACAACATAGTTACCTTCTTTATCGTAACCAGATTTCCAATGGTCATACTCAATCCTATTAGAATTAGTGATAACCCACTTATCCACTTTAAAGTCTTTATAGGCGTTAGGAAAATCTTTACCGTTAATTTCTATTTTATCTATTTTTGGTTGTGGTGTGTAGTATTTACCATATCCACCATATCCACCCCAACTATTGTTTTCATTCATGTGTAAGTCATAATAACTACTATAATCTTCAGAATAATTATTAGCATAAACTAAATCATAATTTTCGGTGTAAAAAGTTCCGTTAACAGACATATGGTCCTCAACCATTTCATCAATACCTATCCTATATTCTTCGGGAAAGCTAGAATCTTTAGTGTCAATATGAAAATGGCCATCATCATCAAATTCAATAACGAATAATTTACCAGATATAACATTTTTTATGTTAGGAAAATCATCAAATACATCAGAGTTAATATTTAATTCGTCAGCATATATCATAGCTTTTTCAGTAAAAATTTTACCATCTTCACTTTCAAAGTGTGTGTACATTGTTTCTGTTGGTGTTTCGTCTATGTCTTGGTCATTATAAGACCACGACCCATAAGATGGTTTGGTTTGTGGTTGCTGTTTTGGTTCTGAGTCTTTTAATTTCTTTTTTTCCGAATCGACATAATCCTCTACATACCTTTCAATGATTTTAGCCCATTCTCTAACCTCAAAAGATATGCCTGCAGCCTCTAACAATATTTTTTTAACAACCTTACTTACATCCATATGATATAAATATCGACTTAAGTGGTAATATTGTTTTTTTTCTTAAATAAATAACTCCTTATTTTTTCCATAATTTCTGTTTTAATTATCGGGAGTAATTCTGTATTTTTATGTTTTATATTTTTTATGGTTGGTATTTGTTTAGCACCAAAAGAATTGACTGTGTAAGTTATGTCTAACATATATTCACAATCGTCTATGGATAGTTTATAGTTTTCCTCTTTTTCAGTTCTCAACATTACCGGCCTTTTTTACACCAATACCTACCTTTTCTTTTATTATAGAAGAAATACTTTCTAACAATTCAGTTGTTAACCCTTGCTCTATTGAGACACTACTTGGCCTAAACCTATATTCATCGGTAACAGTCCCAAGAGATAAATCAAAATCTGAACTGTGTATTATTGTGTTTAATTCACTTAAATAAATGTAAGAACCGCTTCTTAATTTTCTAAATATTTTTGCTTTTTCACTCATAATTCTACTTTTTTTGGTTTAATAATATCTACTATTTTTTCTATTTTACTTTTTTCTTCTTCTTTTGGTTGTTCAGTTAACCTATATAAATCTTTTATGATTGTGTTACCAATATGGATGTTACATATCTTATGTTTGGTGTCGTCACTAAAAGTTAATTTAATTCTATTAATATCTTCTCGGTCAGATTCTACATCAATACTTACAATATTTTTAGGTATTAAGTTTAATCCCGATTTATCGAATATTATTTCAAAATAATTATTTAAATCATCATCATTTTCTTCATCTATTTTATATAAAATATCTTCAGATTTAACCCAAAACTTAACTTGAGCATCAGAATGTAAAACCTCATAAGCTCCATTTGCCATAAAAGATGTTGGTAGACTTACTATTGTAACTCTTCTACCATCGACTAATTTTACTATATCACCTTTATTCATGTGAGTAGTAATTTTGACCAACAGTTCTTCTATATCCTAATGACCCTACTAATTTTTGGGTAAAATATCTAATATCCTCATCACTTACATCTGATAAATTACCAGTAACAATTAAATCATAAAGAGGATTATTAAACCTATGTTTTAATAAATTATATTTTGGTCTCATTTATTAATGATAAATATTTATAATCAATATATCAATGTTAGTTATGAAATATAACATTACTCTGTGTTGTGTAGACTATAACGTCATCAAAATAATAAACTTCATTGTTTGCTTGGTTACCTAATAAAACTCTTATTTTTAAAATATTACCTGTACCAACATAAATGCAGTCAGTACTAATGAAACCATTGGTTGCTCCACAAATGGTCACAAAAGGAACCCATACACCTCCATCTATTTGATATGAGGCTTCTAAGTAATCACCCCCCAAACCACAAGGAGCACACTCAACATTTCCTTGTACCCTAGTTGTTATGGATAAATAAATACTTGAATACCCATTGATTAATATGTCTTCTGATAACCATAAATTATCAGCTTCACCTTGTCCTCCTGAACAACAAGTTAAACCTTCAATATCTTCACACCTAAATTCCCCATCAAATGTCCCCCAATAATTATCCGCGACAGTTCCTGGTGGTCCATCTGCATCACAATTATTAGCACTAGTTGTCCATTTTAATGCATTCTGAGTACCGTTAGTGTAAGGGGTAAAATCTTCTAACCATATTGTTTGTGAATTCAAAATAAATGGTAAAATAACTAAAAATAAAGACTGTAAAACAATTTTCATTTAATAAGAATAATGTTAATAATTAATTTTTTCTACCTTATACTAAAATTTTTTGAATTATTTTAATAATGTTACGTGACCATGTGTTTGTAAACGATAACCGTTAATTGGTTTATAATACATTAACCAAACATAAACATCGTCTTGACATATTTTATCCATATGTTTACCATCCCATGTTTCTGATGGATGATGAGATTCCCAAACCATACCACCCCATCGGTTGAATATATACATTGTATATTCAGTATCGTCCCATTCCCCATTAAACACTGGGCCCCATTCATCATTAATACCATCTCCGTTAACGGTAAAACAATTTGGTACGTAAACACCATCAAACGAACACTCATCAACATCTACTAACATAGTTGAGGTGTTACCAATACAACCATTATCACTAATAACTGAAACCGATATTTGGTATACGTCATATGGAACACTTAACCAATTTACAGTAATAAAGTCAGTTCCTTGACCATTAATAATTACCCCACCTTCCACAATCCACTCATAAATACTAGGTATCGGACTATCAACCCAATAATCTTGTAGATATGACTGGTCTTTAGTACACACTTCGATTGTCTGTACGTTTTGAGCAGACAACCAAAGAGGTATTAAAAATAGTATGGATAGTAGATATTTCATTAATTATGGTTAATCGGTCCAATTACTGGTGCTGCGTTAACATCTACTGTAGTTACAATAGAACACCCATTTATTGTATAGGTAAGGTTAAAAGTTCCCGAACCCGATGTTGTTGGGCAAAACTCATATACACCACCATTTAATACAACACCTGTACCTGACCAAACACCACCAGTAGGGGTTCCATCTAAAACAACACATGGTTCATCTTCACAGAAAGGTCCGATAGGTGTTACTGTAGGTACAAGAACAAACACATCTAATGTGACAGTATCAGTACAACCTGCGGCATTTGTTTCAATAACAGTAAGTGCACCAGTAAACAAACCACCTGTGTTGCCCCAATCAATTGTAATAGCATCCGTCCCTTGGCCAGAAGTGATGTTACCACCACCACTGTTTACTGTCCAATCATAGGTAGAACCTGCTGTGGGTGTTACCCAATATTGTTCTCCTACAGAGCCAACACAAACTGTGTCTGCTTGGGAGAAAGCGTTTAATGTGAATAGTGTCATTATCACTAAAAGAGAGAGTAATTTTTTCATTTTTTTCATTTTTTTTATTTATTATTTATTATTAATTATGCCATATACCTTGGGTAATGGCTTGACCACCGGCCAATATTGTTACAATGATTGTAGATGTACAACCGTTATTATCTACAACTGTTATAGTGTAATCACCAGGACCTAGATTGTTTTCTGTACTAGAACCATTAATGTTATTTGAATTTTGGAATACATTACCAAATGGGTCAACCCATTGATAGTTAAAAGGTGCTGTACCTTGACCTGTTACTGTTATTGAACCATCAGTAACACCTAAACAGTTTTCATCACTTGAAAGTATTGTTGGTGGTGGACAACATGTAAGACTAGCACTAAAAGCATACACTGGGTCTGTTTGACAAGCTATATTAGTCCAACTACCCGTTTCACCATCCGCATAAGTATCGATAGAGACACTTAAATCATCACCGTTATTACCAGGTGGACAACTATTAGTCGTTGCTTCCCAACAAAACACCCAATTAACATTTCCACTACAGTTGTCACCATAATTATCTGAAGGATTTCCATTAGGAAAATTAAATAAATCACCATCAAAAAAGAATCCGTTTGAATTCCCGCTTGGTGTGCCTACATTAGTAAACCAATCCCACGTACCAAGACCACCATCACACGCATTTGGTGAACTGACCGGTGTTATGGGTCCCCAACCATTGCCCATTATAGGAACAACACCGTGAAACCAATTAGAATTTTCTTGTGACCATTCACTAACGGTAAAGCAAAATGTTACGGTAGTCCCTGGTTGGTATGTACCGTTTATGGGTGCCGGAGTTACTGTCATGTTAGACGATAACAAACAATCATCACAACTATTATTGTTTTGTAGTGTTAAATCGAAATCACCTTCATCGTTAATGTTACCACCACTAATTTGGATATAATAAGTTTGTCCTGGCGTTACTTGTGCGATTGTAGTATTTAAATTTCCTAAATTACCAAAGTCACATCCAGCACCAATTAAAGACCCACAATTACCAGTCCATATACCTATGTTTGGTTGATTTATATTACCGACAATGGTAATATCTAATGAATTTCCTGTTGGAACGAATGAATACCAAACATCTGTTGCGGGTGAAGCCATTCCTTGAACACCTCCCTGACAATTGGTTAATGTAGTGTAAGGGGTTTCTGTTTGTGCGTTTATATTAGTAAGATTTGTAAATGTAATCGGATTACCTTGTCCATTTTGATTAGGAGCGTTACCACAGTTAGCTGGTATTGGTAAGTTGCCTAGTGGTGTTGCGTTTAAACAATCATCATTTATTACTTGTGAATTAACAATAGTTATTGCGAATATAAAACTGATAAATAGTATAAACCTTTTCATTTGTAATAAATATTACAAAAATTGATTAACTTGTAAATAGTTACGTTATAACAAAAAAAAACCACGACTAATCGTGGTTTAATTGTTTACCAAAAGGTAGTCTTGGAGCGGGTAGATAGATTCGATACTTCATCTTCTAACTGGATGCTAGACGTTTTACAATTAAACTACACCCGCATGTTTGGTGGTCATAGGTTACCAATCTACGAATGGACTGAGAACAACAATCAGTCACTCGAAAGAGTTGGGTTTCGGAGATTTCTCTCACACACTTAGAACCCATAGACCACCATATATATTAACAAACTTACTGAGTTTCTTTTCTATAATTAAGAATTAAAATAGTTTCCATGGTAACGATGACCCTTCCATCTATTTTGTTCTTCTACTTTTGTATAAACTCTCTTGTTTGATTACACTACAATAATAGTAACTTTATTTTAATCTGTCAACACTTTTTCAATAAAAGTTTCTAATTTTTTTACTTCATTAGAATTCAAATCAATTTCAAAATCATAATCTCCCATTATTATATCTTGCACATAGATATCCAAATTTTCATTTAGTACGTCATATTCAGGTGGTTGGTAATAGTCACCTGGGTCATATCTTTCATCGAAAGATAATGAAATCTCAAATATAACTGTAATTAATTCATTGTTATATTTTGGTATCCAAAAACTAATTTCACAACTATCATTATGATAATACCCATCTTCAGCCTCTTCTAACATCTCTTGGTATGGTGTATTCCAAGCAACACTTAAATCAGAAGATTCTAACATATCATCAATGATAGACTCACCAATTTTTTTAAATTGGTGAAATGGTATATACTTTTTAATCATTATATTTTTTTAATGACAACATGGGTTATTCTCCATTTCTGCCAAAGTAGAACTTAATGTTTTATTATCGTAATACAAAAAATCAATAACATCTTCAGAATGTTTTAATTCATCCTTTAAACTATTAATTTCATCAATATGGTGTTTTTCGATAATTATAAGACTATCTATAGTATTATCTTTCTTTTTTAGGTATTCGTCTTGCCAGGAAGTTCCAACAACATTTTGTGATAATTTATAACAAAATAATACCATAAGTAATATTATCAGTACTTGTAATAATGTTATAGGTATATAGGTAATTAACTTATTTTTACTCATAACCCTTTATTAATTTCAGATAATGTAGCCTCTAAAAAACTTTTAGCCGCTGACTGATTCCAAAACCTAACTTGTTGTGTATTCTTTTTTGCTTTCGATAATTCTATTTTATATTTGCCACCAGTGTTGTTAACATAAGAAACTAACGATTTATTTAATAAAACATTTTTAGTGGTGTCAAGAATATTATTAATTTTTTCTTCATACTCTAAATCAGTTAATGTTGTTTTGTTTGTTAAATCATCTTCATAACCATCAGCAAAATCAACACAAAAATCTATAATAGGGTTACTTTCTGGTTTTTCTGGATTTGGTTTAAAGATATCACCCCCTTTTTTATTAATAACTTCTAATAAATCACCCATCATCTCCCCCAAATTAAAATTAGGGCCAACCCTTCTGTATAACCTTCTACAAATAGGTATTAAGGTGTTTTCATAGTTTTCAGAAATATTTTTAGGTATTTTTTTAATGGAGATATCTGAAAGCATTAATCTAGTTGCATTATCATATATTTGAGCTAACTCAGTTTTTTCCAACACGGGCAAACCATCTAATAAACCAGAAGGTTCCCACCTTTCTACTACATTTAAAATTTCTTCTTGTTCTTCAATATTCATAACGATAAAACCTCTTTTGTGTTAATAAATGTTAGTGGGGTCTCATCAACCAAAGGTGCTGTAATTTGGTCTGGGTATGGATTTTGTTTTTCATCCATTATATCAGACTTCTTAAAGGGTGTACCATTTAAATTTCTATTAGAGTCTTGAACAACCTTTACAGTGTAACCCCTTCTTAATAGACCTAATACTGTTGGCCCGATATCTATTCCATAAACTAAAAATATTGGTCTTTGCATAATTGGTATCCCTAGATTATGTATTAAAGATTCAGAATAAGTATTACCCTCAAAAAAATCTCTAGTTTTTTTAGTCACAACTACATTATTATTATTATGTAATTCATGAAACTGTAAACCTTGTGGGGAATTCCAATCCATTAAAAAATAACTATCAGGTGACGTTTCTTTTAAAAATTTTGCACCTTCAGTATTCATTAGACAATGTTTTGGGTATGTTTTGTTGTAGTCTGGTGTATCAGATAAAAATTTAGAATTAGGGGGATACCACCCAACCGTACTAACTACTTTTGCTCCTTTCATTTTAGCGTACTGAGTAATATCATTTAAATTTACTAATATGTGTTCAGCACTTGGTATTTTATATGTTCCGCCTTCAAAAAAATCTCTTTGAGTATTAACATTAAAAAATATTGGGAAAGTTTCTTCTATTATTTCTTCCATTATAGTGACCTTATTTTTGCTTGTGTTATTACGTCTGCCATCTCTTTTAAAATATTACTATTTTCTAACCACATAACAGCTATTAAAGTTTTGCCGTCAATTATTTGGTATGGTGGTTTCATTGTTTTTTCAACACCTTCTTCCATATTAGGGTTGGATGGGTCCTCTAAAAATATTCTACCCCCTAAACCTAACTTTTCAACCTCAATAATTGATATGTCTTCATCACCTATACCACCCCCATCATTAACTTTTTCACTTACTTCACAATAAAATAACGATACTATGTCGTTTGCTCTACCTGGGGTTAAATAAAAATCTTTAGCGTGTGAAACATAGTCAACTTTATAACCAGTTTCTTCCATTATTTCTCTTTTTATAGATTGTTCTGGCTTTTCATCCTCATCTATTGCTCCACCAACAACTTCAACCATAACACCTTCAGCACCAGCCCTATATTGTTCAATAAAAATATATTTCTTTTTAACTGTATCGTATATTATTGCTGTGACTGAATTACATGTTTTAATAACTTCTCTAGTAATTTCCTTATCACCGTTTGATATTGTGACTTCTTCTAGTTTAATAAAACCATCGTATAATTTTTTAGTTTCTTTTACTTTATAATCTGTTATAACATTTTCCATATTTTTTATAAATTTAATTCTTCTGGTTCTTGACCTGATTGTTTTTGTTGTTTAGCTAATTCTTCAGCTACCTCAGTCCCAAATTTTTCTTGTAAATTTTTCATGAAGGCGTGTCTTTTTTGTTCTATTTTTTTCCTTCTAGCGGCAACTTTCTTTTTGTGGTTTTTTCTATGTCTAGATTTCGGCATAATAAAAATTTTAATTAATAAATTATTTGTTATAATGATAAGTTTTTATTTGGGTAAATTAAAGCCTAATCTACTTTTTAAGTGAAAATCTTCTTCTTGTTGCGGAGCTAACCTCAAATTTAGATATATTTTTTACAGCGTAGGTTAACCATGTTTGTAAAAGAGTGTCACCCTCATCTGCCGTAATATTACCATCCATAATTTCTTTTTTAATATCTTCTAACATTACAATATCTAAAGGTTTTTTTTCTAATTTAGCTCTACGATGAAACCCTCTAACTAAAGCTTCAACTTCCGAAGGGTCCATATGATGAGCGAATACAGTTTCGTAATTAACCGTATCTTGTATTGGTTGTTGCCTATCATCAAATATATTTTGTAAATGATGTTCTAACTCATGTCTGACATCTTCATTTATTTTATAAAACATTTCTTCATAAAAATTTCTACCGTAAGTCTCATCTATTGTTACCTCCATAACCACAACATCGTCAGTATCCACATAAGTTTTGATGTAGTAAGGTAACTCTCTATTACCATATAGAATAGTATTATCTGTTCTTTCTATTATTAAATCAACTTCAACACCTAAACCTGATTCATGACCATACCTTTCTTCACCATTAACATCATATGGTAAATCTATTTGATGTGTGTGTTCTAAATCACCTTCAGTTTCTTTTATACTTCTGAAAATATCGTTGCTAATAATTCTTGTAAAAGAATCATATCTACCTTCTAATATTATTTGTTTTTTACTTTTAATCATCAGTCTATGTCCCAAGTCCCATCAAACATTTCTGGGTTTCTAAGGTAATTTATTTCATCATCTATAGAATCAAAACTACTATATATATTTCTTAATTCGTCACCAATGCCTTTAACCGTTAACGCTAACATCTTATCTTCATCTTCCATATCACCACTAATACCCCAATCAACTTGTGGGGCATTTTTATAAAATTCGTCTATTTTTTGAATCCATCCAGCAACTTCATACCTAGTTTTGTCCATCCAATCTTCAATATCTTTTATTGGCACTTCGTTGGTATTTTCTTTAGTCCAATCAAAATCCGACTCTTTCAATATTTTTCTAATTCTATTCCTCATCATAAGGTGTAAATCCAAATAATTTTTTAAAAGGGTCTTCAACTTTAATTGATTCTACCGCTAATTTAAACCCCCTAACTTCTAAATGTTGTAATAATTCAGTATAATAATTAATTTCTTCTTGTATGTTCCACGCTCTTTTACCTTCACCATCTAAAGGGAATCTTTCTTCTAAATCATCTCTTTCTAATTCAATATCCTCTATTACCTCTTCAATCTCATCCATATCATGGAATGAGTATTGAGCGACTGACCTTGGGTCACTAAAGTCTATGCCCCAAGTCCCATAAGCTGAACCACCAGAATTTTCATACCCTAGTCTCCATAAACCAGGGTCCATTACCTTGTTAGTTCTTTTATCAACAATAAGATAATAAGCTTTTGGTTGTTTTTCGGTTTCTTCTCTTAATATTTTTTTAATTCTATCTTTCATTTAACTATATTTTCTAACTATACTATTAATTCTATTTACAATGTTCATACTATCTTCACGTTCAGCCCACATCTTATCACCACCACTTTGAATTGTCATTCTTAATTCTTCTAGGTCTCTAATTAAATCTTCATTGTTTGCTTCATAAGCGAATTGTGTTGCTGATTCAATTAATCTTAAACCTTGAGCGAAATGGTCTGCTGCTTCATGTAGTAACTCCATTGTAATTTCAGTGGTACTTCTTTTTTCACGGTCATTATATTCTGTTAATGATTCTGATTCTTCTATGTCACCATCTAAAACTTTATCAAAATATTCATGTGATAAATTTAATAATTGTTCTAAAGTTAAATCATACTTTTCACCATATGGGCCAAAATACTTTAAAAAGGTCCATAATCTTTTCTCTTCACCTCTATAATTGTCTACATACCAACCATCGGTATTTCCGTCTTCATCACCAATATACTCCTGTATTGCTTGAAACATATCTTTTGTATGTTCTAAACCAGCTGAACTATTTAAATTTTCTACATATTCTAATAACTGATGTGTTTCATCTGTAAATTCTTCAAGCCAATCTTTAGTTCTTACTATGTATTGTAACCATTGTCTATCAGTTTTAGCGCCATAACCATCTCTTCTTACTAAACTAGTTGATTCTATCCACTCCTTGAAAGTATCCATTGGGTCTATCTCTCTAATCCAAGCAAAGTCTTCAGGGTTAAAATTTTCTTTTAATATGTTCTTAATTAAATTTCTCATTACCATTTTTTACAAGACCAATAACGTGCTTTTGTTTTTGGACCTGGGTTATCACAGTTATGTCTAGCTCTGAACGACTTTCTATTTTTAGGGTTGTCCTTCTTAATTTCCATATTGGGGTCACCAAACTGAACTTTTTTAACTTTATCACCATCTTTAACAAATACTTTAAACTTTTTACTACAACCCTCTTCACCCTTTCTACATCTAGTAGGTTTATTGAGTTTTACTTTTCTTCCTTTAAATTCTGCTTCGGTTATTGTTTCATTAGTTTTTTTTCTACAAGACCCTTTTTCACCAACTTTAGTGTTTGGAACACGTTCATACCCATCCCAACAAGGGCCCTTTGCTTCGTTTGTTTTAGGTGAATTATCTTTACCACATTCGTGACAATTATATAAATCATCAGGTTCAGATTCAGACTCTTTCCACGACCAACCACAATCAGAACATTTTATAGTTTTATCTTTAGATTCTCTGATTTCTTGACCATGTGTAAAAAAGTTACAAACTTCTTCTACATCATCTTTAGCTGTTGAGATGTGTTCTGAAGCCCAATCATGTTTCTTTAATATAGAATCTAATTCTTCAGCTGGTTTGTCTAATAACATGTCCACATGGTGTTTAATTGTTTTTAGGTTTTGAAAAAACATATAGTTTTCAACCTCTTCTTTTAGTAATTTTTTAATATAGTTTTTCATGATTATTTACCGTTTTTAATTATTAACTCACCCAAAACTTCAATTCTACCCATTAGTTCTTGAAATTTGACTGGCGTTATATTCATATCTTTATTTGTAGAATCATACAACTCTTTTAAATGTTTTTTATATTCTTTAATTGATTTATCTTTATCAAAAATACCTTCAGAAGCTTTTTCATAATAAGGTAATTTTACCTTAAAATGGTGGTAAGTTAACATCGAGTCACCACCTTTATTTTTAGCGTTATCTGTTATTTTTTCAGCACCCTTACCTCTACCTTCCGCAAAATTTTCCATTTCATTTTCAGAAATAGATTCTTTTAATATTTTTCTAATTAAGTTTTTCATCCTATTTTATCAAATGGGTTTCCGTCATCAGCCATATGTAAATAATCTTCTACTAGTTCAAAAATATTAATACTTGCATAAATTAATGTACCAAATTCTTCTTGAGTTTTATAAACCGACCAATTATGATTACTACCAATAAATGAATTTAGTTTATTATATAGTTTAGAACCTACCTCATTATCCCATTCATGAATTGTACCGTCTCGGTAATATTTCTCTTGTGCGTAAGGACCTTTATCCTTATATTCTTCATAAATAGCTATATCCTTATTATCATAAGGTATTATTTGCATCCCTATTCTACCATTACTTTTACGATTCCATGGAAATATTGCACGATATTTAATGCCATCTGATTCAAAAAACTCTTGAGTATTACCATCAATCCATTTGTCAGGTATAGAATCCCCATGAACGGGTTCCCTAGCTTCTTTTAATATTTTTTTAATTAAGTTTTTCATTATATATTGGGCTTTCCTATAAGTATTTTCGTTAAATAGTTTCCGCCACTATTATCGTAATCAATATCTCTAATATACCAACCATATCCAGGCTGACCTTCTACCGTACCCAACCATTTTTTTATTGGTTTATTTAAAACCATTTCCACCTCTTCAGTTTTATCAACTGTAGGACATTTGTACATTTGTAATAATATTTTAGATACGGCTCCTGAAGCTTCAATAAAAAAACCTTGTTGTCTTAATAAATTGGCACATTGTCTCATAACTTCTTTTCTACTTAATATATCTCCGTCATGGCCAACCCCAGATATTTTAATACCGTATGGGGTTTCTCTACCAAAAACAACCATATCAGCGTTTGGGTCATCATCGTGGTCAGAAGCTTTCCAAAATGTCATTTCAGGGTCTTTATGTATATCATCAGCATTTGTAACTCTAGGATGTCCTTTTGGGAAAACTTTATAAGCATTATTTACTAAGTCCCACATATTGTGTTTTAATTCTAATCTATCACTGGCTGATAACTCAACCCAAGTATTTTTTACTTGAAATAGGTCGTTGAATGTCTCTTCTTTTAATGGTTGATACGATATTACATACTCACCATCAGATAACCACTTCATCATATCTTTTATTGTATCAGCGTAACGATTACCAGTCTCTAAATCTTTTAGGTATATCATTTTATCAGGAGTGTACCTGTCTCTAACCTTATCTACTTTGAATACTTCTTTACAACCACCACTAAATCTTTCATGATTAGGACATAAGATTAAACCTTTAGTTAATTTAGGTTCGACATTTTTAACCCAATCAAAGTCTTCAGGGTTAAAATTTTCTTTTATTGTTTTTGGTTTTAAGTCACTCCAATAATAAACCATACATCTCCCACCTTTTATATCTCTATCAGAAATCCTTACTTCAGCATTTCTACATCCATCATGGTAATATATTTGGTCACTATTATCTTGGGTTGTCCCATAATGGTATATTGTATAGATACAAAAATCTTTTAGTGAATTAAGACCATGACTGACACTGTGAGCATCCCAATCATAACCTAAGTCAAATAGGTATTTTTGTATTTCATGACCTTCTACTATACTCTCACGGTCTATATCATTAACCAATATCCAAGTCTCATTTTTGGCTAGTTTAGCGTTAACAGTACTTTTAATCCAATCTAACCCATTGAATTCTTCTTTTAATATTTTTTTGATTAAATTTTTCATTTTTTAACCCAAACTTCTCTCTCATTTTTTAATATAGCTTCCTTAGCTCTATATATTGGTTTCTCAGTTTCATATTCAACAAAGGTATCATGTTCATATGGGTTATAAGTGGTTAAAATCCAACCATCAGTATTGTATTCACCACCAGAATCTATAATTTTACCCACCACACCAGCATGAACATTTTTTCTTTTTTCTCTACGAACCCTTTCTTGCCCACCTTTTTGTACTTTAAATAATACATCTTTTAGATGAATATCTGTATCATAACCAATAACAGGTCCACCACTTTTTCCGGCTTTAATAGAATAATAAGGTGGTCTATTTAAATTTCTATGGATAAAAACCCAATCATCGTAATCTCTGTGACCTCTTAAAGATGTGACCTCATCATCTTCATCTTCTTTTATTGGGCCCATTTTATCGCCATCTACACCCCAATATTCTAGGTCTTCCCGTATAGGTGGAAGTGCTTTTTCCCACTCTGGTGGAAGTGGGTCGTAAATCACTATTTGAAATTTTTTATTAGTTCTTTGGTTTTTTAATGTTACTATTTCACGACCTGAGGCTATCTCAACAGTATAGACAGTAAAATTATCACCTTCAAATACTATAGTATCCTCAATAGAAATATCACCGTAATCACCTAATTGTGATATAGCGGCATCTTTAAGTGAGTTATAAATACCATAACCAAAATCACTTGGTTCGGTATCCGTTATCCAATCTAAGCCATCTTCATTTTCATTCATAAAAGATTCCGACCTTAGTTGTTGTCTTAATTTATCTCTTAAAATATTTTTCTTTTGTTGGTTTGTTTGTTTTGCTTGTTTTATTTTATCGTAAAGACCTGACTTTCTATTTTGTTTTAATGTTTCAGCTGCTTCAGAACCTTTCGGTTGCGAACCATGAATAACTAAAGCAAAACTATCATCAGAACCCCAAGCAATACTATCATCAACATCAATAGGTAAACCTAATACTCTAGCCTCTTCTTCTGTACCAACCACTCTTGAGTATCTTAAACCATTATCCATAATAAACTTCTCATTGTGTTTATCCATTGAAGCAATAACTTTAAAGTTTTTAGGTAGACTATTCTTTCTTGCCATATAATACGGTAGTGAGACTGTGTATGCGTAAAATAATGTCTGTGGCATCTTCTTAGCGACCTCTATCCACGCATCAAGATAGTCTTGACTAAAGAAATCACCAGCCTCATGTATTCTTAATATATCTGTATTAGCTAAACCATGGTATTCCATTGATTTAATAATTAAGTTGGCCATTTTTTCTTTGGTCTTAACTCTTTTAAGAAGGTCTAAATTTTTAAATGCTTGGATATTGGCTCCTGGATACTGTCCTTGTGCTCGTGCCGCATAACACATTATTTCTGCTTGTGGACCAGGTTTAATGTTCTTTTCCCAAGAAGCAGGTTTTTTCCATTTACCACCTTTAACAGGTCCTTCCCATTTTGCCGGAAAGTTTTTACATACGGTAGCAAAAGGGCAAGTATACCCTGCTGGTAAAGAAAAATAAGGCCATTCTAATTTAGCGTTGTTTTTGGAAAAACCTAAAACACAGTCTTTATCTAAATCAAAACCTAACTCTTCTAATTCTTGTTCACCATTATTTTCATCTGTAATGTGCCCAAATGGGTTAAATTCCTCTTCTTCTTCGAAAATATTATAAACTTCATTTACTCTTCCAATTTTATAAGCCATTGGTGCGTTAGGTGAAAAATATTTATCATAAGTGTCATCTGAAAATTTTTGCCACAATGGCTCAATAATACGTAATGTGAACCCAGGGTCTTCATTCCAACAATCAGGTATAAAAACGTCTGATTCACCAGCATCGTCTTTTAACCATTGTCTAATATCTTCTTCAGTTACTTCAACGTTATCATTTTCATACTCATTAACCACATCTTGGACCCATGAGGCAATCTGTTCTTGGTATCCATATAAAGATTTTTCCATTCTTTGTAATTGTAAACTAAGGATAGTCTTTCTAAAGTCCGAATTAGACATATCGTCACCAACCCAATCAAAATCACCTTCTTTTAATATTTTTCTAATTATTTTTTTCATTACAATTTTATTATTTCATACATATCCCCATACATGTAATTTGGTCTCCATTATTTTTAAATTTTTTCAAAATATATATGGTTTATTAATAAATATCACCTATATTTGTAATATGAAAATTTTATATCTGCACGGTTATCAAGGAAGCCCAAATTGGGATAGAATAGAATACTTAGAATCTCTAGGTCATGAAGTTATTGCACCACAAATAGACTACGATAAAGAACACGATTTTTTTATTAATTTATTAAAAATGGACTTTGATTTTATAGTAGGTAATTCTTTGGGTGGGTTTACAGCATTCTACCTTTCTATATATAGAGGTGTACCATGTTTAGCTATAAACCCTCCTCTTTATATGGATTTAAAAGTTAGAATGAACGTACCCTTGGGGTATAAGAAAAAGGGGTGTCAAGATATATCAGTTATTATTGGTAATGATGATGATGTTGTTGACCCTAAAAAAACATTTGATTGGCTTGTTAAAAACAAACCAACAGCAAATGTAAGGTTGATTGATGGTATGAACCATCGATTTAATATCAGTACTTTTATAGGTTTTACTGAACCTATAATATCTAAAAATATTTAAATATTATTTTTTTGTAGATAGAAATTCCCACGCTTTACATGCAGCCCAACCAAGTGCGATACCCGCATATAGTTTATACCCATATGTAAGTAACATAACACCCAATAATCCAGTTGCTGCGATACCAATGTACCACGAATTAACTACTTTTTTTACTTTATCTAACATAGCTTTTTATTTTATTAATTATTAAATTCTTCTTCATTATCTTCCACAGATTTACTTTCTCCCTTTAAAAAATCCAAAAACGATTTACCTGATTTCTTTACTTTTTTTAGTTGACTTTCTGTAATCACAATCCTTTTCATATAATATAAATATTAGTCTTCTCTTCTAAATCTAATAATTACTAATATTAGATAAAAAAATGACACTATTACGTTTAAGTAAGGTATATAAAAAAATTTAGATAAGTTTTTTTCTTTTTCTTCTGTAATATTATAATCCATTATCATACCCTTTTTCATCAAAATATGTGTAATTGGGAAACTTATTAGAATTGATACTAATAGTAATATAATATCTATTGTTTCCATTAAATAATTTTTGTTATAACATCACTAGTGAAAGACCTGACCCTACCGTTAATAAAAACCTCAACTATTGGTATATTTTTTCCTTTGTATTTTTTAATCATATTATCGTCAGTCATTGGGACTTGTTCGAAAGGAAGTTCATACATGTCCGCTATTTTTGCCTTTACTGGTGGGTTATAAGATGTTATTAGTATTTCTTCACCTAAATTAAAATTCTTTATCTTTATTTTTCTCATTTTGTTTTTCAAAATATAACCTTGACATACGTAGGTCTGTTATGTTATCCGTCATGGGTATTAATTCCCCATCATAGTATAACCCACAATATAATGATGAAACCAATAAGTTGTCAACCCTATTACTAATATCTTTTTTAATTAAAGTTATTTTATTTATATCAAAATCACCATTTAATATAAAAATAATGTCTGAAAATACACCTTCTTGGTGTTGTACGGAAGTTATTATTATATCTTTAGTGGTTGGGTATTCTATTGTTTCTTTTTTACTATTTACAAACGCTTCAAATGATTTTATAGATGTCTCAATTAATAGTGTGTCATTAACATCAATTCTTATATCACCCCTTATTAACCCATACTCTTTTTCTAATATTTTTATCTCTGTTTCTTTTTCTAGTTTTTTAAATAAATTTTTAACCCATACGTTATCTAAATATTTTTCTAATTTTTTATAGTTCTCCTCAATTATTATGCCTCTATTTATTTCGCATCCATATCCTTTCATGGTGATTTTTACAATATCCATAGTAATGTTTTTTTAGTAAATGATTATGTTTTATGTAATGAGTAAGTTCCCCCATCATGTTTAAGACTTTAAAATAAATATCCAATAATATTTGTATATGTTAACTATTATATTTATGTTTGTATATTATTAATTAAAAACACACCCAAATGAAAAGAATAAACATTTTAACACCAATTTTTTTATTAGCGTCAATTTTATTTTTACAATCTTGTAAAAAAGAAGAACCATTACAACCAAATAATAATATTGTGGTTAATAACACAGAGTATGAGATTTTAAGTATTGACTGGGTTTTAGCTGATGGTAGATTCTATACTGAAAATATGGATAACGGTGATAAATCTTTTTATGACCATTTCGGCCCATCACAAATAGCTAGTACACTAGACCCAATAAGTGGTGCTGACGTACCATTCGACACTATAATCCAAGATGTTACCACTTGGAATTTTGGTAATTCTAATTTTATACTCAACGGTACCAATTCTTATAATTTTACACATTTCGATAATACTCTAAATGTTATTGGGTTGGAAAACGGTTCGTCTAGACCAATTACTGTATTAGATATTGATGATGTTAAGTTAACTGTAAAGGTACATGAAGGTTATGGTTCTTTGGATGGTGTTAATTATGAATTTTATAGTACATTAACTTTTGTTAAATCTGGACAAACTTGTACAAGTTGCCAACCTGATTCTGATTATGGGTATGTTTACCAAGGTGTGATAAATAATAATGTTGATGTTAGTGTTATAATAGACACCAAATGGGTTGTAACTAAATTTTATGATGGATTTTCTAACAACTACCCTAACGATACTTTACATTTCATTAATGGTAATCAATACACTATAAACAGTGGTACACCTTATAACTACACATTGTACAGTATTTTTGGTAACAACATGTCTGAGATAACTTTATATGGTTTTTATACTATTGGTGGTGACTTTAGTGGAATGGTTCCAAATAATTTTGTAACAAATGGTCAAATAAATTCAGCTCTGTTCACAGATATATTTAACACTAATAACGATAAGTTGGTTTGGATGGATAGAATTCAATAAAAAAAATGGAAGAAGTCTAATAATCTTCTTCCATTCTTTTTTGTTGTTTATATCTACCCTTTTTTAATCTTTTTCTATTCTTTTCTGAAGGTTTTTCGAATTCTTTTTTTTCATTCAAATACCTTAATTGGCGTGTTTTTATAACTTTACTCTTGTACTCTTTTAAGGCTCTTTCTATATTACCTTTTTTAACTGTTATTTTTAGCATGTGGTTAATATATGTTATAGTTTAAAATTATCGATAGATGATTATTCTACTGGTATGGATTTTTCTTTATCATAGAAAAACAAACCTTTTCCATCCAACTTATCCTGCAATTCACTAAGTTGTTGTTGTTTTTCACCCAATTTGTCAGTAAACTCATCAAGTTTATTTTCATGATGGCTCATATATTCTCTAGCCTTGGACATTTGTTCTTCACCCCACGCGTATAAAGAATTTTCTTTATCATTTCTAAACTCAGGTTCATCAAAATAACTTAAATAGTCAAATAAATTATTAGCAACACGTTCTAATTCATCGTGTTTCGTATCCCACTTATCTTTCTTTAATCTTAAATCATTTATTTCCGACTTTAAATTTTTAATTTTATCATTCAATTCATTGCTAACGCCAGATGCGTCGTAAAAATGTGTTAAAACATTTTTTGTGTATTTTTCCATTACACTTTTTAATTTACCTAAAGTTTCTGTACCCCTTTGTGTTTGACCTCTACCAGGTCCACCCAAAAACTTAATAACAATATTTTCTTTTTTTGGTTGGTCTTGGACGTTCCAATAATCTATTCTTGTGTTAGATAAATCAGCACCATTAATAAATTCTTCTTTCGTTTTTGAATTGGCAAGCCTAAGTCCTACTTCACCACCACCCCTTAGTGCAGCTTTAAATGGTCTGTAATGCATAGCTATTTTATAATAATCTTCAGTAGCCATGGATTTAGTTGGTTCCAACATTCTTTTATCTATTAAAAAAAATATAGGTCCTTCTGTGAAATACCTTTCAAAGTATCCAGTATAACCTCTCATTGTAACACACCATCTTGTTCTAGAACCGTACCTACAAGCCGCTTTATGTGTTTTAGGCATTAATAAAATAAAATCATCATTTTCGAAAACTTTATCAACGCCAGTATCTTTCATTTCCTTTCTTGATAATTTTTGTTTGGCTTTTTCTACTGAATCAATAAAATTATTTCTATCATATTGATTAATGTCTTTTATTTCGTACTTACTTGGGTTTTTATGGAAATGTTCTAGGGCGTCAGACCATTCCCTCAAGGTATCCATTGACAATCCATTCATCCTACGTCTGAACCTTGGTTCATCCCAACGAACATCGTTTGTAGTGGTTGGTACTTCTTCCGGTGTATATTCCCTATTCGTATACCACCTATCCGATACAGGATTATCTTTATACCACTTAATAGTACGAGGTAACCAAGCCTTAGCCAACCACGCTAAATATTTATTATTAGTAGATGGGTCTATTTCTATTAACTTATCTATATTATCCGATTCATAGCTCGGGTACTTATTTTTTATATCCTCTACCCTACCCTCATTCAATAGATTACCTATACTATCTAATACAAGTGTTGTAACTTCTTTTATTTCCATATTAATAAATATTGTCATAAAATAAAAAAGAGGACGTTAATCCTCTTTTTTTAAAACACGAAATCATCATTTAAATCTATTGTATTAAATTTTTTACGTTTAACGAATTTATGTTTAATACTTTGATAACCACTATGATAATCTTTTATCCATAAATCATTTAGTATTTTTTCTATAGATTTTACTTTTTCATCGTAATTTAATGAAGATATTTTTGTTGATTTTTTTTGTTTAAGAATCACTTTATTAAACAATCCTTCTCTAAAAATACCATTTTTAATAAATCTTTTGTAAACATAATCTATTATTTTAACATGGTCTTTTATGTTGTCAACTAAAAATATCGAACTGTTAATAATAAAATTATTGCGTAAAAAAGTGTTAAAATTATTTATAGTAGTTAAATCATTTAATGTAAAATCACAATCTAAGTAATTAGGACATTTACCTAAAAAATTAAATATAAATAAATCATCTGTTTTGTCCAAAATTTTGGGATTGCGTAAATTTTCATTTGCTTTTGAAAACCAAATAGATTTCTTCTTAATTAATAGTGTTTTAATAAAATCTATTTTACTTTCTTTTTTTATTATACCAATGTTTTCATAGTAAGTCAAAACTTTGTTGAAATTTTTAATATTTTTTTTCCTAATAAACAAATCCCAAAAAGCTATGATAGAATCGTTATCTAACATATAAAAGTTAAAATCATTAACATATTTTTGTAACTTAAAGTCCTTCATTTTATACATTTTAGCACCATCAAATGGGATATATTCCCCCTCACTAATGGGGGATTCAAAATATTTATGGAATAACTTATTATTATCATTAATTTTTTTTAACCACTCTGGACCTATCCAATTAATATTTGAATTAAAACATGAGTGTTGTATTAAACTCATTTCTATATCTAAATTTGATTTATCTGTTTTTAGTTCTTTTATTTTTTTATGTAGCCGATATGTTGTTTGTAAAGGTTGGGATACATTAGTAACCTCGATTTTATTGGTTACTAAAAAATCTATGAATTTATCTGTATAAATTATTTTTTCATTTACTCTGTCTATTCCTGCTGAACAACAGTTTAAATCAAATACCTTTAAAATATCTAAATAATAATTTACCTCATTAAACTCACCACCATTGTTTAACTTAACATCTATTTTAACCTTATTTAAGACCCCAAATCGACTACTGCCAATCATTGATAGGGACTCACCACAGTAACCTCGCCACGCCCTACCATAACCATCAATGTCGATGCCTTCATTTAATGTTGTATGAATAAAATTTTCGTTAGCGTGGTGTGAAAAATATTGATGTGGGTCATTAGTTCTATTAATACAAAATAAATCAATATCATTTATTACTGGACAATCTAACTTATTCTTATTTAAAAGATAATAGATAGTATTAGCTACAGCACCACCAGCAATAAAAGAATGTGTAGGATAGTCTGTTAAAATATCTTTACTACTATTTAAGACAAGCTCATAATCCAAGATACCCATAATTGCGTTATAGGTATCTTTATTATCCAAGAATTGGGTAATCTCATCCCTAGTCATTACACTAAATTATATTTAGATATTGCTTTTTTAGAAACAATGTTCTGTAGATTAGATTTTTTTATTTCATTCCAAACGTATTGAATTGCTTTTAAATGGTCATTAAAACCACCTTTATATAATTCACGACCATGATAAATAGATGCTTCTACTGAACCAGGTTTAATAGTGATTTCACCTTTTAAATTTTTTACTTTACTTGGTTGTGTAATTTTATGTCTGATATCAAAGTTACCTATTTTACAAACATATTCACCACCTCTTGTTGCTCTCGATTTTGTCGCCATTTTTTTAATTATTTTTTAGTTATACAATACAAATATAGATATTATTTTATAATAAAAAAAGGGTTATGATGCCCTTTTTTTATATTTTCTACCACTACAAACTGGACCAATACCTTCCTTTATTGACTCTGGTGTTGTAAGAACTTTAGCACAAGCCCCACATCTTCCGTGGTGATAAACTTTAACTTCTTCATACTTATTTTGGTCATTGAAGAATTTTGTTAGAAACCATTTAAATACCGCCACTTTTTGGTCTGTTTCAGAAACATCAGATTTTCTACTGTATTTGAATTTCTTATCAGAAAAACAAGTACCAATAAAATCGTAACTTCCATATTGACCCAAAGTGGTAACAAACCAAACATCATCTTCTTTATGTTTCTTAACTTTAAAAGTTACATAATTGCCACTAGTTTTATTTAAAACCGTGAATAAAGCGTTTCCAGCGAAAACAAAGTCTCTAAGTTGTTGTCCTCTGAGTTCTGATTCTGGGATAAATTCATGTTTTGGTTGTTTTGTTGGTATTTTTACGAAGTCCATAGTTTATTTTTTTAATTATATACAAATATAAGAAAAAATATTTTTAATCCAAAATATATTCTTTTATTTCTTTATATAATCTGTTAATTTTTTTAGATTTATTTTCACTATATTCATGTCTTGTAGAAACAGATATTTCCATAGCTGGTTCAGATTTCTTATAATCTGCCCAACCATCTTCATCTAAATAATTAGATATTATAGTGTTAGTTACATACTTGTGTAAGTATTTAGGTAATTTAGATTTAAAATTTTCTACGTCTTTTGCCAAATCTTCTTTTGATTTGTACCCATAAACATATATAGAAGATATGTTATCCGTCTTATAGTTATCATTTAAGTTTTTATAAGAATTCCAAACCTTATCACAGCCTTTAGGTTGTTTAAATTGAAATGAAGTAGGTGTTTCGCCATCTTCTGAATTTGGGTGTATGTATATTTTAAATTTCCTCATACAACAAAGATAAGAAAAAAATTAAATAAACAAACTATTTTAATGTTTTAAATAAGTTTTTAAATACTTTTTTATAACTTCTTCTACTGGTTGGAAAATTTCTTTTCCTTTTAACTGTCCGTCATTATAGTTACCACCATATGGTGGTAATTCCTTAACCAATGCGGCAGGGTCTGATAGTGTGGTGACCTTAGTATAAGAACTATCCATGGGAATATATCCTTGAATGGTCCAATATACCTTAACAACATTAATTTCCAATTCTTGATATACAGTTCTAATAAAAATACTAAGGTGGAGTCTGTTATTTATATTTAACGTAATATCAATATTACCATCATAATCAGAACTCAAAACACGCCCATTTAAATCATGTAAACCAAGTTCGATAAATGGTTTAGATAAAAATTTCCAACCACCCCACCAATCTTGTGATACGTCTACACCGGTATAACTGTCCCCAACATTTTTAATCCATTTAAATTCGTCTTCAGTAGATTCACCTATTTGTGTTCCAGAACCATAATAACATGGTGATTGGTGTGTCTTAGGTGCGGCAATTAAAAAATTATCATCTTCATATACACTATCAACCAAAGAGTTATGATAATCCATAATTGATTTAAACTCACTATCAGTAATTTCCTCTCTTATTATCTTTCTAATATTCATTGCCTAATTAAAATGTAACCATTATATCATCGTCAGCATCAACCATACCTAAATATAACGTATAACTAGATATATACTTTCTTAAATTTTCTGACCCCTCTATAGTAATAACTTTAAAACCACGGCCTTTTTTATTTGTTTTCATAACTTTTACTGGTACACTATTTACATCTAAAAATTCTATTTCATCCGATGACTTATCTTTGAAAACTTTTCCAGTTAAATAAATTATTTGCCCTTCTTTAAGTATATTTTCAGAACCTAATTCTATTATTTGACCAACACTATAAACTTTACCCTTTGTCCATTCCCATTCATCTATTTCTTCTTTCATTACTCTTTTTAGGTGTGATTGTTTTTTACAAGGTTCATAGACACCTGCGTCATACAATTCTTTAACCTTTTCCACTTCCATAAAAATTTGACGACTTTCACCCATCCTATCTGTGGCCACCATTGAAAAGGTTGGTTTGTCTTGATTTATACCGATACCCAGACCTGTGATATACCATTCCATTTTACCGTGGTCTACCATATTACCGTATTCATCTTCTCTCCATTCCTCTTCTTCTTCTGAGTGTTTAAAATTTAAACAAGTACCGACTTTTAAGGGTGGTCTTGGTTTAACATCTCTTATCCATTCTAGACCATCTATTTCTTCCGATTCGTTTACACCATTAACACCCATACCCAAAGCCGTAAAAAAGTCTTCTTTTGGTATTTCAGTTGGTATTTCAGTTGATTCTTTGTCTTCGTCATCTAAAAAGTGGTTATGGGTTAAGTCAGCATACGTAGAGGGTAGTTCGTCCCACGCAAGAGTCATGGACTTGGTGTCTAAATATAACAATGGTATTTTAAGTCTTGACGTGTCGTATCTTCCGTGACCACCTCTCCAACTGAATCCGTGGTCGTATAATTTATCCATCATTATTAGTTGTTTTTCCATACTAATACTATCAATCAATACTTTATATTCTCCGTTTGTCGAGTAGTATTGTTTTATAAAATCGACAAAACTGGGTTTAATTTCATTGACCCAATCAAAGTTACCCATTTCTTCCCGTATGATTCTTCTTATCCTCACATTAATAAATATCCTATGTAAAAAAAAAGACCCACATTTCTGTGGGCCTTCCGTTAAATATGCATATATTTTAAAAAACTTATTTCTTATTTAATAGATTGACTAATACCACTACGGCTAGCAAACCTACAAATCCAGAATTACCTAAAGACTCAATTAAAGTCACAACGTTTCCAACTACATCCATTCCAAATACTGGTCCTCCGAAGAGTACTTGTACTAAAATTCCTACAGTTAAAAACGCGAACATTAAATCTGTTATTCCTTTAAAAAAACCTTTTACTTTTTCAAATACATTTTCCATTTTTTTTGTTTTTTTTGTATTGTTATTTGATAATAAATATCTATAAAACCAAAAAAGACCCATATCACTATGGGTCTTCATGGGGCCGAATGGTTAAAACTTATGTTAAAACCATTGGTTTCCACCACCTTATTTTTCTAAACAAGGAAACACTTTTGTGGAGGCGGAGGGGTTCGAACCCTCGTCCTGCATTACGTTACTAACGTCTTCTACATGTTTAGGGTTGGGTTTTCTAACCCACCAAAATATTTGAGTTTTATAACAATGCTCAACGACATTGATGGTAGTTCGACTTGGCTACCATGCCATACTAAGTCTGTTTCCGAAAGTCTGACATCACAAAACCTAATATCGGAGTCTTAGTTGTGATGGGTAGTTAGTCCTAATCTAATTAGGCTACTACAGCTGCACCATTAGTCACAACGTGACCTACGGTAGCGTTTTCTAAAATGTTGCCATTTAAGAGTTGTAATACACAGATTTACGTGATAGTATCATTTCACGACATGCTTACCCATTACCAATCGATAACCAGTCAAAGCCTAAACGCCCCCATATTTTCAAAGAACTAAAAATGAACCAAATTTTGATGTCGCTTTCACCAGACCCCTAAGAGATAGAGCCGACTTTTGAGGTTCATATTGTAAATATAAGGATTAAAATGTAATAGTCAAACAATGTACAGTTAGTTTATTTTAATTTAACATCAATCTCTTTTTCTGGTCCATGGATTAAAAGTAATATTATGTGTCTATGATTACCATCTAAACAACGATACTTTGGGTTATTTAAATTAAAATCTAATTTTTTTTTACTAACAACTATCCATTGTCCATGTTCTTTATGACCCCAATGAGGTAAGTTAGGTTTATACCCTTTTTCTATTAAACTGGTATAAAGTTTTGTCCAATCATATCGCCTAATAAATCTAGAATTAAATAATAAAAGAAACACAAAAAAAGTTGTTAATGATAAAAACAATGAAATAAAAATTAAATTTAATCTATCTAGAAATTTTTTAGGTTGTAATTTACAATATAATAAAAAACCTCTAAAATCTGCATAGAAATCTATTTTTTCTACGTAATCATATAAAAAACTATATAATTTATTGTGAAAAATAATAGTAAACAATAACCCAAAAAAAGGGTATATAAGTAAAAATAAAACACTTATAATAAAATATAATAAAGATTTCCCTTTAATTGTATTTTCATCTTTATGGACTTGTTCAAAAAAATTAAAAACATCTAGGTCACCATTATAATAGTTACTGTAGTCACCTATAATATCACCTAATTTTACTTTTATTAATTCATCCATTAAAGTGAACCTAAATTCATTGCCTTTCTTTGGATTAACTCCATCTCTTCTTTAATTACTTTTATTTGTTTTTCTTCTTCTCTAGTTAAATCAAATTTACTTTTAAGTATAGATACTTCTCTAGCTTTTACATCGTAATCGTTTAATAACTGATTGTACATTTTAGCCTTTTCTTCGTTTGTTGCCATAATTTAATATTTTAATATAAATATAAGAACCAAATATTTATAGTAAATGGCAATTAAAAGAACAAAAAAAGAATTAAAGTTAATGCAAGAGTGTAGGGATGTAATTAAGAAAAATCCAAAGCTAAAAAAACGTAAGTTAAATAAAATTAAAAACCTAGAAAAAAGATTGTATTATTTAAATGTTTGGTCAATAACAGAATCACAACCACTGCATAAACTAAAAAACCATAACAAGCGTTGTTTTTATGGTAAAAATTGTTACCATTTAGACCATAGATGTAGTATATCTGAGGGGTTTAAAAACGATATCCCACCAGAGATTATAGGTAGGATGGACAATCTAAAATTTATACCAGCAAAACTTAACATGGAGAAAGGTTACAAAGTAACTAAATATAGGTTACAGGAAACTTTAAAAAAATCTCGTAAATTTAAGCGAAACAAATGATATTTATAAAAAAAGAATAAAAATGAAATTTAAATTATCACAAATATTAGACTCTAATCTACTATTGGAAGGTAGAAAAGAAGACGCCATAAGAAAATATGGTGAAGAACATACAGAATTAATTAATTTATTATCTGATGCGGACCCTTCTGGTAATAATAAATACTTAGGGTGGATGGTTAAAGCATCACTTGGTATGTTGTCGAGTTTTGACACACCTTTAGCTGATACTGTGGCTAGAAGGGTTACTGATTTTCATAATCAATTATCTAGAATAAAAAATAAAGACATTAATAGTTATAAAGATTGGGGCGAATTTATAAAAGTAGTTGATGAAGCTTTGTCTAAAGCTGAAGAAAAAAGAATTTCAAAGGAGGCTGTTAAAGTTTATGAGGATGATGATGTAGTAATAATGGCACCTATGACTGTTGAAGCTTCTTGTAAATATGGTGCTGGTAGTAAGTGGTGTATTGCGGCAACAAGTGGTCAAGGTGGGGTTAATCAACATTTTGACGACTACAGTAAACATTCAAACTTTTATTTTTTTATTAGAAAAAATGTTAGTGCAAAAAATGACCCAGTTGGTTATAAGTACGCTTTACAATTTAGATTTACTAATGGAGAAAACCTTACTTGGTGGAACGCACAAGATAATAGTAGTTCTAACGCACCATCTTTTGTTACAACTAAAATGATGGACGCTGTTAGAGCTTATAACCCATCTCACATAAAGAAAAAATTACAGGTACATTTAAACTCTTTTTTGGCTAAACCTAAACTTAGTGATTATAAAAAATATCGTACAATATTAACCGATGAACAAAGGGTTGGTGTGGTCAATAAAATAATTAGTTCAGGTCAATTAACATCTAAACACTTTATAATTTTAGCTCCTGACTTATCCGAAGAACAAAAAAACAATTTTATTAACCAATACACTAAAGGTTCTATTACTGCTTCTGATTATGAAAAAATGAAAGAACACTTAACAGAACAAGATAAGAAAGCTATAATAATAAATAACCCAACTATCTTAAATAATTTTAAGATAATGAGTGAACTAAATGATGTAGACTTTAGTGATGAGACTAAGTTTTTTATAACTAAGAAATTGGACTCTAAGCTAATAAATAATACTGATAGTAAAGTGTTATTAAAAAAATGGTCTATGACAAAAGAAGAAAGAGAAAAACATAATGAAACATCTTTTTATGTGTACTTATCTGATAATGATATTAAGAGTGTTGATTCCTTGAATCTGATGGATAAAGTTAGTGGTTTAGTTAAAGTAGACCCATTAGACCCAAATTCTTATAGAACTATTAATATGTTGAAATTAAAAAAACAAGTACAACAAGAAATGAAAATGTATGGTATTAAAACATCTTTTGGGTTATTAGATAAGTACTTGAGTAATGATTTAAAATTACCATCTAATATTGCTGATATTATTAAAGAAAAGTCTGTTGAAATTGGTTAATGGAAAGTTTAGAAAAATATAAAAAACTTACACAATCTTTAATTTCTAAAATTAATAATAAATTTTCTATAGTAACTTTTTTAACTATAGATGAGATTATTAAAGATGAGATAAACTTAGATTCTATTTGGTGGGAGTTGTCTGAAATGTACGATATTGTTTGGGCTCAACATAAAATAATTCAAAAGGAATTAGAAAATTTATCAGAAGAGGATTATGATGATTGGGGTTATGAAATAGAAGATGAAATTGATGACATAAGAAGTTTAATTGATTGGAAGGTTATGTCTGTACAGTCTTTAATAGATAACCTAAAAAAAATCCAAGACCTAGAAGAGGAAGAAGAAATCTTAAAACACTTTAAAGATATAAAACCATTAGATATTTAAAAAAAAAGAGGGACAAAAGACCCTCTTTTCAGTTAACAATAAACCTTGATAATATTATACAAATACAAGGGATGTTATTACAATTGTCAATACATTTAAATATGTTGTATAATGATAAAGTTATTCGTGGTATCTAAATTCTATTATACCCATATTTTCCTCATCAGCATTATTTATCCCACCTTGGTCTAATACTACTGTACCATAATACCCACCATAAAGACCTTGTACCTCTCTAAAGGAGACTAACTTCTCATCAACATATACGCTCATAATAAATCTATAACCTTGTTGTGGTAGTACAGAAAATTTTACTTCGTCACCATTTTTAAGTTCCCAAAATTCGTAATTCCATTCATAACCTGGTTCAATAACACTTATAGGTAAAACAGGTTCGTCATTTGAGTAGTTTGGTTTACAGTCTGCTTCAATAAAATTAGAAAATCCGGCTTCACAACCAGTGATAAACTCAATGTTAAATCTAATCTTATGGTTTTCTTCATTAAATTTCTTACAAGAAGAAAATGTTACTGTTAATAATACTATTAGGGAATAAATTAGTCTTTTAATCATAATCTTTTTTTTTAGTGTATACAAATATAAGTATTATCTATTATATGGCAAAAATTTATTTTATTTAAATTTATGTTTTTTAATTATTGTCTCACCCATAATATCATTTTTATGATTAGAAGCTCCTAACCTATCTAAGTTTATTAAATAATTTGGTCGTTCAATGATGTGATATTGTGTAAAAGCTTCCCTTATTTCAATAAGTTCTCTTTGTAGTTCTTCTATTCTTTGAGAACGTGGTGGGTATACACATCCCTCTATTTGTGCCCTTAATTTATCTCTATCAAACTGTTTTTTTGCTCTAAGAATAGTTAATCTAGATGGCCTTTTATCTGCATACCTTTTCCGAAAACAAGCGAAAGGGTAATTAGCTATCCAAATTTCAGTGTCACCTAATTTTGCGGTATGTTCATCAATATCACTAAAGGTATGTTCATATAATAATCTATTAAATTCATTATCCCAATCTTTATCATATGAGTCATTCATTAACCAAAATTTTGGTCTGAATATGAATTGTAAGTTTCTAAAAAAGTTTTCCATAATTATTAATTATAATAAAATAATTTTAAATCGTAAAGATATATTTATAGTATATGAATCTTAAAAGAATTATAAGGGAAGAAATATATAATGATTGGGAATGGACCAAAGAAATACCTGGAACTGATGATTTCGGCCAAGAATACAAATATTTTGAGGTTATTGCTTGTCGTGGCTTTAATGATGTCGGTGAATGTGATGATGAATATTCATATTTTATAAAAATACCCAAAGATAAAGCCGATAAAATGTGGAGTCATGAGATTGGTTATTTAGTTCTAGCAGAACCCCCTATAAATGCTCATCTGGATGTTACTGATTATGAGGGAGCTACTGAAGTAATATCATATACTGTATATAATAATATAATACCACAAAGAGAACTAGAAGAAATCGTTATGTTCAAAGGGGTTAGAGAAATTGATGAAGAAATCGGTAGATTACGTTTAGGAGAATCAAAAAGACTTAATGAATCTGATTGGGAATGGGTTAAAAAGATTGGTTTTCCTGAAACTTTAACTTTTAATAAGGAAGCACACTTACAAGCCGGAAAAGATACTTTTGGGACTCACGGTACTAAATTTACAACTCATCATCATACAAATTTTAATTGGTCAGATAATAAAATTGGTGATACCACAGATTTTATTCGAAAGGGTGCAACACTTAAGATTGACCCAAATTCTGTAGATGGAGATTATGCAGAATATAAAGGGTTTGGTGATGTTAGAGGTTTATATTTAGATGACATTAAAATATTCAGAGATTTGGGTATAATTCAGGAATCAATTAAAGAGTCCGATGACTTCCAATGGATTAAAGATATTGAAGTTGAGACCGATTTAACACCTTCACAAATCGTTAACAGGTATGAGTCCGCTTTTCCTATTGAGGTTGTTGGTCCAAAGATTCACAGAGCATTTGGTGACCTATATTATGAGGGTGGAAAATACATTTTAAAAGTAGATGGATGGTGTGACTTTACACAATTATTTAAAGATAATGACTCTGGTTATGGTTATTATGGTTACATGGGTAAGTCTTTAGCCGAAAAAGTGTTATGTGATGATGATGATTATTGGGAACCTTATGATTCTCATGATTTAGTTTATGATTGGTTTGACCAAGTTTGGTCAATGGTGGCTAGAGATAAAGAACTATATAATTATGTGGTAGACTGGATTGGTGATAACCTTGTTGGTGATGAAATGCTTTTTGATAGGAAAGAAACAACTTTAACAAAAGAGGATGTTTTTGAGTGGTCAGCTGATTCAGATGTTTTAGGTCAAGAGATTGACGAGCTGGATGTTTTTGAAGATTTAAAAATTAATTTAACTTGGGCCTATGGTTCGGCTTATAATAATGCCGCTAGAGATGAGATATATAATTCAGCTATTGGAGCTATAATGGATATCTTTGGTAAAGGTGAATGGGAAAGTGAAAAAATTACAATGACAAATAATCAAGAAAAAACCATTCATAAATTAGCTTTTGATGTTACAGGTTTAGTTGATGATGCTTTTGTTGAAGTTATTGAAGATTGTTGGGCTAACTGTCGTAGGTATTGGTCTCCCTATGGTGAATACCCTGATGAGAATGGTATATCACAAGAAGAAGCTTTTGAAGATTATTGTCACCAATGTGTTGATTATCCTTTTAATGAGTTTAGTGATTTTATTGATTTTCTTGAATATTATTTGGATGATAGGAGTGATTTGTTGAACCCAAGATTTGATGAAAACCCTGACGAGAGTAAAATATACCCTTATTTTATTGAGGATGCGTACGGTAGGTTTTAATTATCGTAAATATAAGTTAAAAAACTAAAACCCGATTTCTCTTCCTCATCAACCAATTTCCAAAATTTATTTAATTTAGGAAAATAAGTATCACCTTCAATATTCTTATGGATTTTTGTTAAGTATATTCTTTCAGCAAATTTAAGACCTTCTCTATATATTTGACCCCCACCAATAATAAAAATTTCCCTATTATTATCTGACTTTCTAAGGGCTTCTTCTAAACTATTAACAACCAAACAACCTTTTGCTTGATAACTTTTATCTCTAGTTATAACTATATTAACCCTGTTTGGTAGCGGCCTATATTCTTTTGGTAGGGATTCATATGTTTTTCTACCCATAATAACAGTGTTTCCGGTTGTTAATTTTTTAAAATGTTCTAAATCTTTTGGTATGTACCAAGGTATATCATTTCCCCTACCTATTACGTTATTCTCTGAAATTGCAACAATTATATTAATCATGTTTTTATTTTAAATATACAAAAAAGTTTTCGTTTGGTAAAATTAAAAATCCCCAACCATACTAAGTACTATTGAGGATTTACAGTGAGGAGGGGACTTGAACCCCTCGGTGAATCTTTTCGTGTTGAGTTTCACAACTAAACCTTATTATCTGAAACCAACCCCATCGTCATAGGGTCGTGTATACCCTCCACCTCTCACTGGACTATTAATCTACTTATTATTATTAAAATTGTAAACAATATAGCCCACATTTAGCACAAATATAGTAAAAAAAAATTAAATAAACAAATTATTTCTTATTTTTTTTCCCACAAGTACCACAAGGTTCCTTTGGTACTTCCATTTTTTTTGTTTTTGTTTTTTTATTAAAAAAATTACGAACAATATTTAATGTTTTTTCTCTAGGTTTTTTATAAAAAAAATTGTTTAACAAAAATAAAGAAGACCAAGTGATGAATGAGTAAGATTGTACACCAGATATAATACCCCAATTAATAGATATATAGTTTATTGAAGCTAAGGCACTAAATAAAAACCAAGTTAATAATGCCATGGTAAAAATACTTAGTAAAAACAATTTAATGTTATGTATTAGTTTTTTCATATTTTTAATTTTTATAAGGTTATTGAACAGTGGTCATAATGTAAAGTCATTTCTAAATTTTGTTCAGTTTCACTGCCCTCAATTGGTGAATAAATAATAGCGGAAGGAAAACAACCTCTTAAATCCCATCTTTCTATTTCTATTCCCACGGGGTCTAAAGTTTTTATACAAATATTTTTTTTGTATTGGCTAGCGTACCCATTGGGTTGGTTATGTAACCAATCTCTCATAAAATCTTGTAGTTCTATTTCATCTGCGTTCATACCATTTCTGAATATAATCTGTATTGGTTGTATATTAGTTTTACTAAACCTAGGTGATAAAACTTCCATCAGTTCCCATGGTTTTTTTATAAAACTATTTTGTTTAACAGGTTTTTCAGAATCAACAAAAAATAAACCTAATCTATCCCCCATTGGTAGTTCCATAATTCTTCTAAATTCTCTTGTTTGTGTATAACCACCATTATTAAAAATGTTAGGGTAATTCTTATCTGAGAATTCTGTAAACTTCTTTATTATTTTTTTTGGCTCCATTAATTAAGATTAAACACAATTTTATTATAATAAACGATATTTATAATAAAATACTTATATGAATTTTAATTTAAAGGATTTGATTAAGGAAAGTATTAACCTTTTTGAAGGTAGGAAAGAGGATGCTAGAGCTAAGTATACTGTGGTACCAGAAGAAATATTTAATATATTTGTTGAAAATGACCCATCAGATAATCAAAAATATATTAATTGGTTAATGAAAGTGTGGGAAAGTACCCAATGTGGTTATTCAACTTATAGGTGTTCAAATGTAACTACGGCAAAAAAGCTTGTAGAAAATATCACTTTTTTTCATGAAAAACCACATAAATATGCTTACAAAGACATAAATCAGGTTGATAGTATATCCACATTTAATGCTGACACTGTTAACGCTAGACTAAAATTAACTAAGGGTGAACTTAAAAAACAAGCCACAAAATTATATGAAACTGATAGGTATTTAGTTGTTGAACCACATAGCCATCCCTCATCTTGTTATTATGGAGCTGGGACACAATGGTGTACCACATCTAGGTCTTACCCAGGTCACTTTACTAGTTATTATGCAAGTAATTCTTTATTATATTTTATAAATAAAAAAACTGGTAAGAAAAGGGCCTTTTTAACAAACTTAAAAAACCCAATGTTTGGACCAAGACGATATAATAATGGTGCTACTTGGTTTCATGCTGGAGAAAAGGAATATAGAAATTATAGTGGTCAAATATATACTGAAACAGATAGGTTAGGTAGGAGTTTTACTGGAATACCAATAGAGGCTAGAGAAGCTATGCAAAAAGCACATGTCGAAAAAGCTAAAAAAAATGTAAAAAAATTAGAAGATGGTTCAGATAAAATTAAATTAATGAAGCAGTTGGGTATGGAAAACATACCAGAAATGACAACACTTAATGGTAATTGGAGTATAAGTGAAAATGGTCCGATACCTGAAAGTGTAAAAGAAATCAATGGAACCTTTTATGTGGCCAGTAATGATGATTTTGGTAATGTGGAAAAAGTAAAATCTTTAAATTTGGGGGCTCAAGTTAGTGTTGTTAATAATATAAAAACATGTGTAGAAATTACTATGCGTAGTAGGGTGAACTTAAATTCTATTGAAGGTCGTGTAAGTAAGGTTGACTTAGAACAAGGTGGCATCATAACCAATTGGGGTGGTATTACTGGTGTAAATCAATTAATAAGTAGGGATATTCAAAGGGGTTGGAAAACAATGGTTGATAGAATGGATATAAATGAATTAGCGTTTACATCACAATCTGCGAAATCATATTTAGAAAAGGCTTTTAAAGGTAAGTCTATATTGTTAAGTAATTATTTTTATTAAAAAATTATTAAAAAAATGGGTAGATTAAATGAGAATAAAAGATTAATCATTGAAAGGGCTAACAAAAGGATGTTAGGTGAAGCTGAGATGAGTTGTCCTGAAGCGACAAAAGATAGTAACTTAAATACTAAGAATAAAAATAAGATTGCGGAAAATAATCAATATGGTTTACCTACAGAGGGTGCAAAAGAAAAGGGGCAAAGTTGTGGTAACTGTGTTGCCTTTGATACATCAAAAAGAATGAAAGATTGTATGGATAATCAAACTGGTGATGTTGGTTATTGTTGGATGCATCAATTTATGTGTTCAGGTAAAAAATGGTGTGACACTTGGGTTGAGGGTGGACCTGTAACTTCTGATGAAAAATCTTACGAAAAACAAGAAGGGTAGATGAATGTTAAAATTGTGGTTGATGATTGGGATAATTGGTTTCCAGACCAATTGATATAAAAAAACCCACTTTTTTAGTGGGTTTTTTTTAGTCTTCTTTTAATGATTTTATTAAATCCCTAATTTTTGCGGCGTCTTCATAGTTTTCATTGATAATAGCATTTTTCATTTTCATGTCTAATAATTGGAGTGTGTCCATTTCTTTTTGTTCACCACCAAAATCGTGACTTTTAAACTTTGGGTACATATCAAAATTACCCCTACTAAAATTTATGTTTCTAAAATCACCCATTTCATTTTCACCAGTGTTAAAGTCGTTTTGGATATTATTAAATATTTTTTTAATCATATCTTCGTCCATATTAAAAGGGTTTATAAAATAGTCATTACCTTTATTTCTATCCATTAAGTTTTTTATGCTTGATTGGTACGTTGTTAGGAATTTCATAAATTCTTTTCGAAATTCTTCGTCATCCATATTGTTAAAATTTAAATCCATATAATCTTTTTTTATTAATAAATATGTTTTAATTATTATTATTTGTAAATACTTTGCATAAAAAAACCTACCGAAGTAGGTTATTTTAAAATAACAAAGCCTTTGTAAGACTTTTTTTTAGTGGCCGAAGAAGGAGTCGAACCTTCACGAATTTTCATTCATACAATAGAACTAAAACAGCTGGATTTTTTTCTATTATTTCTCATATTATAATTTGTTTCAACCAACGCGTTAGTAATCTTTTAGTTGTTATTATTATATTATACTTATATGTTTTTTTCACCACCACAAGGGTGAGAGGAAAACAATCTTATAAACCAAGTTTTACCCTAGTTTCAGTTTTTCTTGTAAGCGTCTACCAATTCCGCCACACGGCCATATTTTCAAAGAACAAATCACATAGCTGCGGACTTTCTGCCATTTAATCACTAGATAATATTGGTGACACTATGTAATTTTAGTACGGATGGAAGGAGTCGAACCTACAAGACTTACTTTCTATCGCCCAAAGGAGATTAATTTCAGTCACAACCACAAGTGTTGCGTGTTTACCATGTTCCAAGGAACCATTTCACCACATCCATATTTAAGTTGTTTTTTTTTAATTCTTAACAACAGTTCAAATATAAAAAATTTTTTTTAATTCGAAAAGAATTTTATTAATTATTTTTTAAATATAGGTAATATTTTCTAACCTCATTACCCAAGTCATAGTCGTTTGGGAACTTTTCACATAGTTCACATATGTACCTAGGGTCCACTTTAGGTGAATTATCCACATTTTTAAAATGACTTACTGGTCGTTTGTACCCAAATGTTTTTGATTGTCTTAATTCGTTTAATGTTCTTTTTTTTGTCATGTTATTTATTTTTTAAATATTTTTGGTTGTTTATACCCACTAAAAATACCAAAACCAGGTTTAACTTTTATGTTATCGTATTTTTTATACTCATAGAAAATATCAGCCCAATAATCTCCACCTTCATTAGATTTGTGTGTATCAAAAGAAAGGTGAAAAAAAACGGAGTAGTTTGGGAATTCTCTTTCCATATAGGTTTCAAAATCATTAATCTTCTGTTTGTTAAAATTGTCTAACCACTTAATTTTGTGTTCAGATTTAAACCAATTAAAATAATTTTTCCCCTTCATAAAACAAATATAGTAAAAATATTTATTTTTTCAAAATATTTTCAATGTTTTTAAATAAAAGTTCTGATTCTTGTGGAGTTTGTGAACCATTTAAGAATTTTTTTAAAAAATTAACTATAGCTTCTTCTTTTTTACGACTTAGTTTTGATTTATAGTCAAATATGTCATAAATACTCATATAGTACCTACCACCCAATTTAACTGAATCGTTTAAAATTTCTTCTGTAGACCTAACATTAATGTCTTTGGCTCCCTTAACCAAATCTGGTCTCCAATCTGTAAAAGCCTCAATGTCTTTTTTAGATAAACCTAAACCATCTTTACCCTTTCCAGGTCTATAAATCTCACCACCAAACCTTTCCCATTGTTTTTTAAATCTATCAATAACTGTTGGTATGTTTTTTTCTCCTATTTTTTTACCTAGTTTTTTAATAAACTCTGAGTCTTTGTTGGTGTAGTTATTATATAATGTTTTCCATTGTTCATCATTTGGAACAACTACGTCCAAGTCACCCACAGATAGTGGGAAATCTTTATCTAACTCATTTAAAATTTTTAGTAAAGCTGGATTTTTAAATAATCTGGCTGAACCACCTATAAAATATTTACCATTTTCAGATGGGTTAATACCAAAAGCTTCAAATATTAAAAGATTAGACTCATTTAATAGTTCGTTTATATTGACAGCATCAATCTCAGATATAGACCCTTCATTATGTAAATACTCATCAAACCTAGTCCAAGTTTTTGATTTCTCAACATCTTTATATACTTCGTATAGTTTCATTAATAATAAATATCAAACTATTTCTTATTATCTAAATGTTGTTTTAATTTTTGATTCCCTTTTTTATATGGTGGGTCGTAGGCACAGTGCCTACATTTTGAACCACAACAAAATCCACGATTTTTAAGATAGTTTTCTGTTAAAATAATCCTACCACTTTCAAGATAATAATCTTTTCCTTTTTCAAATTCTATTCCCATATTGACAATATAATAAAAATTTTAATCATTGACAATACCTACAAATGGTTTCCAGTCAGTATTAACCTTTTGTATTTTTTCAATAAAATATAAATAGGTTGGTTTAAATGGTTTATGTACCATAATCATACCAGATTCTTTTAAAGACTTATTACCCTTTTTAACATTACAACTACCACAACAAGTGACTAGATTAGTCCATGTGTTCTTACCACCTTTTGATTTGGGTATGACATGGTCAATTGTTAAATTTTTATGCTCTCCACAATAAACACATTTGTTGTCATCACGTCTAAATATATTTTGTCTAGATAGATTAACTTTTTTAAAAGGGAGATAGATATATCTTAATAAACGAATAACAGTTGGCCTTCTATAATCTTTTCTTTCTGTTACTATTGGTTTTTTATTTACGTGACTAACTACCTCTGCTTTCCCTTTAAACACTAAATTAAAACCTCTTTGTAGTGTTGTGATATTGATTGGGCTGTAGTCCATGTTGAGTACTAATACTTTCATAAGACTTTGTTTTTTAATAAATATTTTGTTGTTATAAAAAAACCCCCTTAAGACTTAGGGGGTCTGAATTTTAACGGTTTAATTTCACGACATAAACTCATTAGTGTTTTACCACATGAAAAATCGACCATGTTATTGCGGGAAAAGGTTGGTCACCAGTTCTTGTTCCACAAACTACTCTTTTACGTTATGGTAGTACCAACGATAGGTTTTGAAAGAACTCCTATAAACTTCGGGTGCCTTTTACCCTTTAGTACACCCAATAGGAGTCGAACCTATAACCCTCGCCTTAGAAGGGCGATGCTCTATCCAATTGAGCTATGGGTGCAAAATTGTTAGGTAGAAATCTGGTTTAGACTTTTTAAGTTTCCACACTTTCCCATCTACTTATCTTTAAACTCTTTTGAAGCAAATGTTAATAAGATTCGGTGTACAACACCAGCTCTTACCTAACTTTGTACTCTGGGAGAGACTCGAACTCTCATGGGCCACTGCCCATTTGGGCTTAAACCAAACGTGTCTACCTATTCCACCACCAGAGTAAAATAAAAGACAAGGTTCTTTTTTAAAGTTACATAGTTCCAAATATTATTGTGTAACTCCTTGTCTTTTGTTTAACAAATATAAAAATTTTATTTTAATTTTCCAAGAAATCCAAACATTTTTGATATAAGGTTTTGTTTCCCCTATTCATGTATCTTAGAATGATTTCTTTTTCTTTTAGATAAACCTTTGCAAATTTTGGGTCATTTACAAGAATGTCTTTACTATTATCCAAAAGGTCTGCGTATTTAATTGTTTGAGCTCTAGGTGATATTCTACCCATTCTAATTGCTTCCATTTCTTTTCTGCCCGCTCTATTTAAATCAGGGTAACTTTCATGTGTAAAAACATCTGTTAGTTCATTAACTAATCTAATAACATCCATAGCAATACCTGGTACAACAATTGCCATCATTTCATTTAATAACTCAGATTCAGTTGTTGGTGTATCTTCTAGGACATCATGTAGAATTGCTGCATAAATCATAGCTTTATCACCACCGTTTTCTTTTACTGTATCTGAAACTCTAAATGTGTGTGAAACATAAGGGTCACCAGAATATTTTCTTTTTTGGTCACCGTGAAGCCTTGTCGCAACTTCTTTCACCTTTTCTATTGTATCACTCATAACCTTTATTTTTATGTTTTATTGTTCTTACATAAATAGTTTTCGGCTGCTCAACTCTGGAAACAAAACGACCATCAAAAAATCCCGCTTCGATTTGATTAACTCTAGCTCGTCCTTTCGCCATTTTATGTTGGTCATACTTTTTCATTTTCTTATACCCTTAAATATTCCTATTAATTTTTGCCAAAATGTTAATTTAACTTTTGGGTGTTCTAATTCACCATAATTAGAGTTATGCTTATACCTTTCATGAATTTCTTCTAATTCCCTTTTAATGGCTTTACTTGGTATGTTAAGTTTACTCATCATCCAAGCCTTATTCCAGTTAATTTTCTAACCCTTTTTTTAAAGTTAATACGCATATATCTATTAACGACCTTTGATATTTGTTTTTCTCGGTCTTTTAATCTTTTAACCTCTATATCGGTAATTTTTGTTTCCATAGTTTTATTAAATATGCTTAATAGCATTATTAAGCAGTGTTATTATATTTTTTTTACCCACAGGGTTTGCACTTTGTACAAAAAACTGTGGTATTTTCTTTTTATGTTCGATACAGTAGTCAACTAACCACTTAGCACAGTCCATTCCAGTTTTCTCTTTCCAAGTAGATTTAAGTATGTCTATGTTTCCTCGTTTAGAATAAACCACATCAGCTAAATCGTGGTCAAAACCAATCTCAGTTGGTAAACCGTTTTCTTGTATCCAATCTACAAATTCGTCATAATCTTTAACCCAAATAACTTTGTGGGTTCCTTTATCCTTTTCGTAGTAATATTCTGGTGACCATTCTAGTAACCAATCAGACATTGCAAATGGATTTCTTACGTCATCAAGCCATAGTAATTTTTTCATTCTACAAATATAACTATTTTTTTTTAATTAACAAACTTCTTTTGTTAATATATTAAATAAATGAGCTTACCCAGGTTTCTGCTTTATGCAACCATTTGTCTGTTATCCTTTACCTTGCCATTATAGTGTTGCTCACCCACTAGACTGTTTTAAGTTTCATCCTCGGTAGTCCAAACGATTACTCTCCTACCTTAAGCAAAGATGTCCTGAAGTTTCTCACCGTAGTGCGGTTGCTTCTCTTTTTATTTAATATTGTGGTCGTGAATATAGTAAAATTTTTTTAAATATCAAATTATACTGTTAATAAACTTAGGGCTTTCTAAAAAACCACCACCATATCCAGTCTTAGAAGACCACTTTAAAACACCTGATTTATCTAAATCTATAACTTTATAATACTCGTTAAAGTGTGAGTCTTCTTCTCCCCAAGCTATATCATTAATTAAATCAAAATAGATGCCTTCTTCTGGTAAATAATTCCATGCGTGGACTAGTGGTATCATAGACTGAACGTAACCTTCTATATAATGGACACCTGGAACGTACATTGCTGTATTATAAGCCGTATCAAAACAACCTTTCTTTTCACAGAAGTCACCAAAACGTCTCATTTTTTTAACAAACCTATCCACTTTATCTTTTAACTCTTCATTGGAACGGTAACTAACAACAGGTACTTTTTCTAAATTATCTAGAATCCATTGATAGTACTTTTTTTGATTACCTGATGTTACACCAGCAATCGACTGTAGATAGTTTTCTACACCAGACTCTTTTATTAATTTATTTTTAGACTCTTTGACTGTTGGGCAATCACAAGGAATAATAACGCCCGAACTAATATAATTTTCTACTTCACTATATGTAAGGGACATAGCTGGGTATCCAGTATGAAATATATCAAAATACACTCTAGTTTTATTTAGTATTGTTAGGTCATTTAGTTTATCCGTGTTTTTTGGTGTTTTTATTTCTGAAACTTTAACAAGAATATCACCATGTGAATTACTTTTAAGGGTTAAACACTTACCCACTTCTATAGGGTTTGAGTCCATCCAACTAAAGTCATTTATTTCTTCCCTTATTATTTTTTTTAGGTTTTGTTCATTTAAACTTTGGTAATTTTTAATGGTTTTGTAAGCTTCTTTAGGTAAGTAATGTAAAAATTCTTCCGTTCTTTCATGTCTATAAGCATTATCTGTTTTGTCCACCATAGACATAGAACCATTTTTCCTATTAAGATTTACAGATACCTTACTCAAATTGTCGATGTCACGAATATATGCGAAATCAGATAAAAGTTTTTTATAGTTATCATTTTTTTGTAGTATTCTATATAAAATGCCGGATTTATAATAACTGTCAAAATAATTATTGTTCTTACTAGCGGTACACCATCTAGTTCCTTGACCAAATTTACAAGCTCCAACGTGTGACTTAGGGACAACAATTAACATATCATCATTCTCCCAAATTTTATCAAAGTCTTCACCTGCTGAGGCTTTCTTTAACTTTTTGGTAAATGATTTTTCTTTTGCGTCCCGTAACTCCACCTCAAGTTCATCCTCACTTTTATATTGGAATATATCTGAACTTTTCATTAGGTTTCTATAAGAAAGCCATTCTTTAAATTTTCTATCAATGTACACACCCGTACATTGGTGGTCAGCTATCATCTTCAGTATACCTTTATAATCCTCTTTGGCGTATAGTTCTTCAGCTTTTTGGTACATTTTACTGTTGGGGTCACTAAAATCACTACTATACACAGCAAGCTCTTCTACATAACCATCAGCATCATAAATATTATCAATTGTTTGTTGTCCTTTTGATTTGGTTTTTTTACACCATTTGACATAGGCAGATTTTAACCTATCTTCTAAAGATTCAAATAATAGTTCTGACTTTATGATTTTTTTTAGATTCATAACCTTAAATTTGATTCAAGAGGTGTTATATGTTGGGGTCTTTCTGACCACTCTTGTAATTCTTCTTCTGTTATATTACTAACCCAATCCATAACTTCATCTATTAAATTTACACCAAATTGGGTTTTTAATAAATTATTTATTTTAAGTGCTTGCTTTTGTGCGTTTTTACTTTTAGAATAAACCCCTGTAATAGGGATATTGGTTACATGGATATTGCCATTCATAAAGCCATCCGTTTCTTGATACACGTTTAACGATAAACTATTATCTTCATTTATTTCTATTGAGAATTTTGACATCAAAAATTCTTTAACATCGTCAAAGTTAATCTTATTGCGTTTTTCTTTAATATAATCATCACAATCCACAAACTCACCTAGTTTTGGGTCCTTGAAAAAGATACCAATAACATTATACCAAGACTCTTTATCTATCCCAGGGTGGTCTTTTTCTAACATTGATAATAATTGTTGGCTTTCAGGTTTTTCTTTACTTATAATTTTAATCTCATTATTGCCAACCACACACTTTAACAAATTATTATCCATCCACTTTAACGTAATTTCTTCAGGTGACTCACCAACCCAGTCAAAGTCATTTATTTCTTCCCTTATGATTCTTTTAATATTCATATTAATAATATCTAATATAACTTAAAACGTTATCTTTTTCTTTTTTAGAATACTTAATTGTTGCTAGGTATAATCGTTGTTCTTTTGGGAGATGTTTATTTATATAATCAATAATATTTTTTACATACAACACACTACCAAAAGCTAACACAGTTTCCTCATTTTCATTTTCTATAGGCGTACTTATAACATAATGTCCATGTACTTCTTTTTTAAAATTATCTTTAGCCTTTTTAGTATTGATTGGTATTGTATCACCATAATCATTAGTCATTGTTGGATTTGTTTTTTCTACCCAATCAAAGTCACCCATTTCTTCCCTTATGATTCTCCTTATATCCACACCCAGCTGCCATTACTTATGTTATCCCTTAAATTTTTAGGTGATGTACTACTATCATGATTTTCACCGTATATTGGGTGGTGTTTAATTAATGTTAAATTACCATTTTCATCAATATCATTTATTGTGAAAATTTCTTTTGAATCATTAAAATATTCACCACCACTCATTTGGTCTATTATTTCTTGACCATAACCAAATTGTCTGCCAATCCATTCTTTGGGGTCTTGTAATTCTATCGGTTGGGTTGCTCTAGCCCATTCCCATTCATCTTCATAAACATCATCATACCTAATCCAATCACCCTTATATGCATTTCTCATACGACCATAACCAACAGGTGTTATTCTAGTAACATTTTTAGGTTTGCCGGCATCTTTCCAAAGGACAAAAGGTCCATTAGGGTCTTTCTCAATATCAGACCACTGGTTACCTGTAATGGAATACCTGTCAATTTTTTGTGATAATTCATAATTATCAGATTCATCTTGTTCCCAAATTTCTTTTCTTTCATCATCATCAAAAGTGTTATCAGTATAAGCTAAATCTTTTGGGTCTACTGCTTTATTATCGTTATCAAACAATTTGTAATTACCCAATTTAACTCTATAGATAAAAGTATCACAATTCAGTTTATTATAATCATAACCATCCTCCATATTACGCCACCATGTATAGTGAACATAATTAATACCATAATCATCTTCTTTAGTAACATCACTTATAACATACTTTTGGGGGTCAATACCATAAAAAAAATAATAACCTTTAAGGTCTTTACACTGTATTGGATTTGTTTCTTTTACCCAATCAAAGTCATCAATTTCCTCACGTATTGTTTTACGAATGTCCATGAATATAAATATCTAGAAATTAAAAGAGTGGCCGATTAGATTCGAACCAATGTTAAAGCTTTTGCAGAGCTCCACCTAAACCACTCGGCCACGGTGCCTTATTTTATTATATTATATTTTTATAGTAAAAGTTTTTTAAATGTCAAATCTTACTTCTACCAATTCATCAATATTAAGACATTGGTGTTTAAATTCTCCATCATATTCAACTTTACTAGAGTGAAAATGACCATAGAAATGTTTAAAAGATTTGTTATTACTTTTCAGTGTGTTAAAAAGTGTCTTCATGTCGTCCGCTTCCCAATCTAAATCATAATATAACTGACTATCTTTCATAATCCAATGAGATATCGCTAATTTTTCCATAGGCCAAACACCTGCTGGTCTTGTGTGAGTAATAACCACATCTACTTCACCAATTTTATTTCTTTCATCCAATGATGGTAAAACAAACTTTTCATCTAACCAATAAGATTTACCGTGTGTTCGTTCACTACGGTCAACACTATAAGCCCCACCAATACAGTAGATTTTTTTAAATTTACCATTAATTTTTAACGATAATAAAGTGTGGTCTTTTAATAATTTAATATTACTAAAATCATTAATACCATTTTCTTCTTTAAATATATCATCATTAAAGTATTGTGGGTCATCATGATTACCTCTTACGACATACAAATATGTGTTATATTTTTTTAATCTTTCATTAAGTAATTTAAGATATGTTTTTTCACCATTTAATTTAGTGAACCCCATACCAAAATCACCAACGTGTAAGATACCTTTGGTTTCTTTATTATTATCTAAATGGTATTTTTGTAATAATATTGGAGCAATTTTCATATTGTCACCATGTGTGTCACCCAAGGACATTAAGATATTAAAATTTACGTTATTTTCGATATAAGTATTCATTTTACAAATATAAGAAAATATTTTAAATAATCAAATTACTTAAATACCTTATCTATTGTACCATCTTCATATAAAAATATTTTTAACCCCCTATAATGTGTACCCACCTTTTGACCCATAATATTAGATATTGATAAAATCTTTTTATTTAATATAGTATTATCAATAACAACCACATTAAATGTTTCACTACCCCCATCGTAATCGGTTTGTTTAAGTCTATAGTAATTTAATCTTTTTAATCTATTGTAGTCTTTATAATAATAACTATTACTCTCAATTGTGGTTCCGGCTCCACTCATTTTAGTTATAGGTGACCAATTAATTCCATCATTACTTTTTTCTAAAGTAAAATAATCATTATTTATTTCAGAGTAAGTTTGCCATTCTATTTTATTGTATTCTTTATTTTTTTCACCTTTAAAATAAACCAATTCTACTGGAAATGGGATTGTGTTTGTGGCACTTATATCATATTCACAATTTGCCCCAGCATTACCATCAATAGCTATATAAACTTCTTCCCCCGCGACTAACCCAGATATTGTTGCGGTAACAGTACCACCCGAACCACTCTGACAACCTATGTTAGTTAATGAACCACAAGAACCAACAAAGTAACCTATTTGAAATCCAGCTGCTCCTCCACTACAAATAATATTATCTATTGTTACAACAACATCACCGGTATTTAAAGTTGTAAATGAATACCATGCTGTATTTTCTAAACTTCCAGCACATATGTCTGCAGGAGTAATAATTGGTGTGTTGGTTGTTGGTCCTGGGGTTGTACATATATTATTTGATGATTGTGGTGTTGCCGATATGGGTAAAGCTCCATTACAATTATCTAATGTAGGGTCTATCGCTTCAACACACAATTCAAAGTCACCAAGTGTTTTAACCCATACTCTAGCTGTATAACAAGTGTTAGGGGTTAACCCAAATGTTGAAGTATTGAAAGAGGCCCCATTACCATCATTACCCATACAATCTCCTTGACCTATAAAAGTGCAACTAGCGTCGTAAATTATTACAGCCCAATTTCCACCAGTAGTTATGTCCCCAAATGAAAAATTAATACAGTCGTTATTATTATTAGTACAAAAATTAATGTAAATAAGTCCTCCAGGACCACCATACCCTCCTCCGGCACAAGGAGAACTTCCACCCCCAGCTGTTGATAGGGTTTGACAAGTTTCAGTTGATGTTGGGGTACCTATTACTAAGGGGGAACCACATGATGATTGTGATATTAAGTTAAAACTGAGTATAACCCCAGCTAACAAAAGTAATATGTTTTTCATTTTAACGTTTTATTTTTATTTTCACTCCTTTATATTCTTTAGTTACTTTTCTCCCTAAAATATCCACACCTTCTGTTTCAATAGGTATTGGGTAATGAAGTTCATTTATAGAAGCTATAGAGCTAAACAATATGTTAAATCTGTGAGTAAAACCCATAAAAGTATTTATAAAATAATAATCATTGTTTGTTGTTAAAGTTATAATGTCACCTGTTATAATGTCCTCAAGTATTAAATTCATTGTGGTATCAAAATCATCTAAATTGATTTCTAGTGTGCCCTCCCCCTTTACCCAAATAGGGACACTATTAAGGTTATCAAAAGTATTTATTGCATATTTCTCATCTAACTCACTATAAATTGTAGAATTAGTTGTTATAAATTTAATTGCATCATATAAAGTATCACTACTGGTTGTTGCATTTGGATTTATAACTAAAGCGATTTCATCACCATTTAAAGAAAGTCTTATTATTTGATTTTGATTTGTTGATTTTATTTCTGAATTATCATTAGTTAAAACATTTCTATCACTTCTTAATCTAGGATTGTTCCTTCTGGCTTTAACCCAAAATCCTTGTCCTGATGATATTAGAGAAGTGCCTCCATTTACACCTACACCATTTACATAACTACTATAGAGATTAGTACAATTGTCTAATATCCAAATTGCATTGTATGTTCTCCTTCTACTCCAACCTGAGGCATCCCAATCAATTGTCCCTAAAAAAGGGTTTGCAATTAAATTCCAACCATTTTCATTTGAACCATTAGCACCTGAGTATTGGAGTCTATAATTGAAATTCTCAGTTAAGTCTATAGAGCCTTTTACTTCAATAATTCTACTTTCAGTAAGTGAAGTGGTTGATGAATCAAACAAATACATAGCTTGGCCCCTAGGTAAAAGATTATTTACATTAGATGGAACTGACCACCCAATTTCTCTATCTACATCAGGTATAGTCTCATCATATAAGTAAGTATTAGTCCAAAATGAAGGGAATGAAGAACCAGGAACTCCAGTATGAAAATATCCATAATCAACTAAAGGCAATTCAAACGGACCGCCATACATAGCCCAACCATCACATCTTTCAATCCACTTTTGCCATATAACTTCTGAGAGTAATTCTCCTGTTGATGTTTGACCTAATCTACCTTTGTCTACATCATTATTTATAAAGTAAACAACGCCATTAGTTAGGTCGGATTCAATATTTAACACACCCTTTATAAAAAGAGTGTCATATAATATTGTTGTATTATTTATTAAGATATCTACTACTGTATCTTTAACGTCCACTTCTAGGGTGTGATTAACTATAATGTTATCCCCAGTCTGTGGTACACCAGTATCCCAAGTGGTTGGGTTGGACCAAAATCCGTTAGTAGTTGTTGTTCTAGTTGTTTGTGAAAATAAGTTAAAACTTATAAATATTAATACTAATAAAGATATTTTTTTCATTTTTTATATTATAAATATCTTTAAAAGATAAAATATAATTTTAAAAAAATCAATAATTATTACTAATTATTTTAAATAATCAGAAACTGGAACTTCTTTTTTGCTCTTCAAACTCTAATTCAGACACTTCAACTACTCCTTGAAACATAATAATTTCTTCCAATTCTCTTGGTGGTATTAAATTGTTTTCTATTGCGTATGATATCACTGTTTCACCTTCATCACCAGGTCCACCCAAATAACCAATATAGCCATCCCATATTACTTCTACATATTCTTTTGGTATTCTTATAAAATGTGAATATTCATCATCACACTCTTCATTTTCGTAATCAATACCATAACAAGCTACGATTTCAAAGTACCTATATCTTTGGCCATATTCTTTAGTTCCAGGTATTTCTTTAACCCAATCAAAATCATCGGATTCATTTAATTTGTTACCAAAAAACTCTTCTTCATATATTTTAGCATAACCCTTGACAGATTCAGGGATTAAATCATATACAGGTCTATTGTTTTCATCTACAACAAACCAAGCCTCACTTGCACTAGTACCGTTTAATTGGCGTTCTATACCATAACCCCACTCAGTTGTGATAGCTGACGTATATTTATGGTCTTTTACCATGTCTAGCGTTGGTGTTTGTTTTATTTTACCCCAGTAGTTATTCCATACAACGCCATAGCGGTTCTCATCCCAATATTCTGACGTAAACCATTCAGCTGGCCCTCTACCACTATCACTTAGTTGTGTTTTAGAAAAGTAATCCCACCACTCTTTACATCTAGTTAAAAACATGATTGATGGTCCCCCTGCGGATATGTATGGTTTATTAGAATTAACATTAAAATTAGCGACCCTTAAGGGTTTACAGTTATCCAACATATCATCTAACATTTCTTTGGACCAATTAATACCAGAAGCCCAATCAAAGTCATCCTCTTTTAATATTTTTTTAATTAAATTTTTCATTTTAATCTACATACCAATTACCATCATCATCGTTGTTATGTTCTGAAGATGTTTTATGTAAACCATTTTTAGCATAATGTGTGTCAACAGCTATAAGAGCTCTTTCCCACGATTCGTTTATTGGTTTAAGTTTATTGGGGTAAGTAAAACTATTCCCGTCTTTCTTTCCTTGTAATATATTAAATAGAATATCGTATGGTCTCATTGTTGAGTCATCAAATAAGAAAAACTCACCAGTTTCACCATATTCTTTACCGTAATCAACAAGTCTAGCTATTTTTTGGAAATTTTGTAGTCTTGGTGGCATTTTAAATTTCCATAAATAATAATATAGATTACCTGAACTATTGTATTCATCAAACGATTCTCCACCTTCAGCGGCAGTACACCATCTAGTATCACCACCATAATGACAAGAAGCTTCTCTTGTTTTAGGGTGTATTACAACTAAGTTGTCGTCTTCATAGGCGACATCAATACCTTCAACTTCTTCTTTTATTATTCTTTTAATTAGTTTTGATTCGTAAATAAGTTTGGTAATTTTTCTAGGGAACACTTGGTAAAGTTCTTCACCCCAATCTTCTATACCATCGTAATGACTACCTGAAAAATTTAGTGCGAAATAAGCGTCATCTGATTTTCTTTTAAATACCATTCTATCTTCGTGTGTTCCTCGCTCTAAATCATAATCGGTGGTATCCCATTCTACCGTTTTCCAAATACCATCAGTAAGTTCCATAGACTCCCTTATTTCATAATTCCAAAATTGGGGTTCTTCCATCCACCTATGATTATCAACCCAATGACCATAACCGGCCCACTCACCATAACCAAAGTCATCCCAATCTTCAGGTGTCCAACCTTCACCACCATTACCTGTTCGCATATACTCATTTGTTGGGCGTATAGTTCCTTCACTAACTAAAAAGTCTAATAAATCTACATCATCTTTCATAATGTCAACTAAAAAATCTTTAAGAGATATTTTATTCCTTCTTTCTATTGGTGGTATTGTATTGGGAACGTCTTTAATCCATTGTAGTTCATTTGATTCATTCATATCTCCGCCACCAGAACCCCCAGCATCACCTTGTTTCCAATAAGACCTCTCAGGGTTTAAAGACCAATCTTCATCGTTTTTCCAACTAGGGTCATTTTCAAAACTTTTATCTTTTTCATCAAAAGGAGTATCTTTATCGGACCACTCTAATGATTCATCTAATTCTTCTTCATCAAACACGGTAATATAATCTAAAAGGTCTTGTCCATCGATATAAATAGATTTTGAGATATCTGCATATGGATTATCCATTTCATAATCATCTTCGTAATTACTATATGCACTACATAATAAATTTTCTTCAGGTTCATAATCAGTCCTATCAGAACCACAATGAACAATAATTCCTTTATAATTACCCCTACGGAAGTAAGTTGGGGAAGATATTCTATTGAGCATATCATGTTCAAATTCTTCATAATTTGGGACAGTCTTTTTAATATGGTTTACAATTTTTTTTCTACCTTCACTATCTAGTTTTGAAATGTCAACCCAATGTTCCTTACCGTCAAAACTAAAGTCTAAATTAGGTGGTTTAACATCCTTAACCCAAGCTAAATCATCCAAAGACTCTTTGATTATATTTTTTAATCTATTATGAAAGCTTTTTGGCATGTTAAATTCTTTAATAATAAATATTAAGTAATTTGATTAAATAAGTGTGTGTTGTTTAATTTCCGATTTAATTCCTATAACCCCTTCAAATATGTTATCCATGGACCATGAACCATCGTCATAAACAACTGGTTCTTCCATTGGCCCATAGTTATAATCGAAATATATTGGTACATCTATAGGTTGTACCGGTATCAAATCTTGAGCTAGAGTATTAGCTCTAATATTTTCTACAATCTCTCTATCTATTTCTTGAGTGATTTGTTCCGATAACATTCTTGTTAATTCAGCTTCAGCATCAATATTATGATAAGCTTCTAAATCTTGTGTTAGTTCAGGGGTCCATGTTGCACGTATTCTTCTTTCACCCGCAGTAACCTCTACAGACGACATTTCAAAACTAAATGGTTTTAACCAAGGGGATTCAAAACAAAAACTAGGTATCTTTTTATTAGGCTCCATCGTGTTCTACTATTCCATAAAAACTGTTATTCACAACTCTTTTTGCGTACCTACTTATCATACCTCTTCTAGGTCTAAATTCTGTTAGTTCTGTCATTAGGCTAGATGAAGAGTCAATGAAAACATATCCAGCTTCCAAAAAGGTTTGAGATTTCCGAACTATAATACCATCTGGGGAAACCAATTTAAGGTCACCTAACCCATGTAAAAATGAATGATTGTATATTTTTTTATTCGGAGTCATTAATTACTTCACCTTCCTGATTTAACTTTGTTATTCTACCATCTGTGTTCTTGATGATTATGCCAAAGTTAGTTGGAGCTGTAAAATAGTCAAGCTTTCTATATCTTGGGTACTCAGAACTTTTTAGTGCTTGGTCTTCTGTATTTTTAACTTGGATTAAATAAGTTTTGCCTTTATAATCCATGATTAAATCAATACCATATAACATATCTATAAAATCACCATGACCACCAGTATACAAAGTCCTCATACCAAAATTCTCTAAAACATTTTTAACATCATCCTCAGCTTGTTCACCTTTTTGGGATAGGTGTTTTGAGTTTCTAATAAAGCTTTTATATTCATCTAAAGAGATGTATCTGTCTAAAACGTTTATTAATTTATCTTTAATTGAACTTAGGTATTTTTTAAGACCTAATTTGTTTTTGTTACTTAATTTGTTGGCAACACCACCCCTAATAAAAAGTTCTGTTAATAACTCAGCTAAATCAGCATAATTTGTATTTAGCTTATTAACATAATGCCAAGCACCACCTTCATCATAAAGGGTACCAACATCAACTAATTTATCGGTATAAAATTTATTGTTTTCTCTTTTAATATCGTTAAACTTACCCGTTTTATAAAGAAACATTAATGGTTTTTGGTATTTGTTATTTAGGTCTTTAACTTCACCCATTAATTTTATCTTTTGGGTTATAATATCCTTTAACCCCAAATCTTTATATAAGAACGAACCAAGGGTATATAATTCATAACAAAGCTTTCTATGTGATTCATTACCTTTAAAATGAGAACATCTTTCGTATTTAGTTTCCCCAGCACTACTAAATAAATCTAATTGTTCCTCTTTTAATTCGTTAGGGAAAATATCACTTAATTTAATTAACTCGCCACTTAATTTATTTTCATCTCTGAAATGTAAATACCTATCAAAATCAACATTCCAGAAAAAATCACCATCATCAAAAATCACCATATATTTACCCATTAACCCTTTAGCAAGCATTTTAGCTCTATTGTGATTTTTGTTTTGTTTTTCTGTTGTTTTACCAGCTTTAACTAACCAATCAAAAATTATTTCTGCCTGCTCTAAGGTTGGTTTAATGTCGATATGTAGAGCTGTCCCATTTTTATAAAAAGGGTTTAAATCTGAAGGCTTAATTTTGTTTGCCCATTCCCAATCAGATTCTTTTAATATTTTTTTGATTAATGTTTTCACTAAATATAAATATCACACTAAAACCATTCTTTCTCTTCTTCTACTAAATTTAATTGATTGGTACAACTTGGGCAAGTGTACTTTGTTTGAAATCTTTTATCTTCAATAACACCATTATTACAAGGACATCCATTAACACCATAATCCTCTTTATTTGGGTATGTTTGTTCGGTGTAGTTACATAGTAAAGTTTTGTCTAAAATATATGCGTATCTGTGTTTTTGTGTTCTTGGTAACCAAACACCAGGCATTTCATTTGTTTTACCCCTATAGTTCTTTTTAAAGGTGCCGTCACCCCTATATAAAAAGAAATCACTCTTCTTATTTGACAATCCATAATAAGTAAAATTACAAACTTGGTATATACTACCACTGTGTCTAGAGTTGTCAGCTAAAGTAATAACAGCTCTTATATCTTCTTTTTTAAGTAATCTAATACTATTTCCCAATAAATAGGATGTGGCATTGGTGTTATTTAGTTTTGGTACAACACATAATCTACTTAACTCTAACACTGTTTGGTCTTGGTTAGTTAAACTGAACCACCCTTTCATTGTTACAGCACCTTGTGGGTTTGAGAATGTTGTCACACCTAACATCTCATCTGTTTCTTTTGAAAATAGACCATAAGCAAATTTAGAGAAAAATTTAGCATCAGCTAAATAATGGTACTCTTTAACAAATTTATAAGCTTCAGCTTTATTGATTTGTTTAATTATATAGTCTTTCTTTTTAAAATCTTTATTATACATTGTGTGTTTTATTTTGTTTTAGGTTTATAAATTATTTTTTATTACATAAAACCACTATCTTTCAACTCTTTATCTGTGGCATACCCTATGTCCTTATTACAACTATCACAAACCCTCTTTGGTGATTTTACGTCTTGTAGGTATTTTATTGTATAGTTTGTGTGAGAACAATCATTTTGTATTTCATCTAATGTATTTTTTAATGACTTTATCTCTTTCTCTATTTCACTAACACCTTTACCACCATTTTCTTTTATTTTTTTAAAAGCTAATTCATACATTTCACTTAATGGCGTATATTTGTGTTTTTTTATTTTCTTTAAATTACTAACTTCTTCAAAAACTTCTTTTTTAAGGCCCATTTTATGGGCTTCGTAAAGTATATCTTCTATTTTACACATTTTTTAAAAATAATTTATTTCCCACACATTGATATTTGTCATTACAATCCCATACACCACCAATTTTTTCTGATGGTATCATATGACAATTGTGTTTTTTATTGTGTCTAATGGAGTGTTGGGTAAAGGTGGTGTTGTTATTACTTTTAACAATCCAAGGACACTCTTTACAGTTTTTTTGCATTATATAAATATATTTAAACACGTTTAGATGTACCAACTACCTGATAGTAGTCTTTTTGTCCTTCTAAGTATTGTTTACAGAGACTTAACATATTTCTAAACATAAAAGCTCCTTCAGTTCTTTTTTCACACATAGAAAATAACTCTACTAAGGTTAGTAACATTTCAACAGATAAAGCTCCAATGGAGTCTAGGCCCTTATATTTATCACCTAATTTTTGTGGGTAAACTAAACTATAGTTATCTCTTTCTTCTTGTGTATTAAAAGGGATTGTTTTGTCATAAATTTTAATAAAATCATTAACCAATTCCAATGTTAACTCTTTATTTAACTCACCTTTAATCACTAAGTCAATAATCCAATGTGTATGTGAAGGTGTTCTTAATCTAATACCCTCTTTTTTGTATTTTACAATAAAATCTAAGTCAGGAAATTGACCTCTACTACCTTGGTAAATAGCCACTACATGCCCATCTAACATTTCAAACTTATTTAAAGGCTCTAATCTAATATCTTCACCCCTTACTTTATAACTTAAATTCATTTATTTTATTTATATTTTTAATAATTTCTACTTCAATATCATTAATATTTTTAATATAATCAATAGACCTATTTGAATTTTCTTTCATTTCATAATGAAACTTTTTGATTTGTTGTTTTAACTCAACAATTTTATTCAGATATGTTTCTATTAATTTTTTATTAGACATTAATTTTTTCTTTTACTAATAGATTAGTCAATTTTTCTCTAACATCAGTCAAAGTGGTTTCATTGTAAAACTTACCATCTTTGAATATTGTTTTTAATTCACCTTCCTTCTCAGTATCAGATGAAACCATGTCCCATAACTCATAATCACCATTGTAATCATTTTTTTGGACATGTAATAAACCTTTCGCTGATTTTTTTGTTCCATCATCTGTAATTGGGTCTTTAAAGATTTCTCTTCCTTCACCGTTAACCTCAACATAAGTTGCTTTCATTGCGAAACCAAACGTATCTCTAGTATTATATTGGTAAGTGTAACTCCCAATACCCAACACAATATTAGTAGAAGCAAATCCTTTAGCTTTTAATCTTTTAATGATTTGTCTTGCTCTCTCTGGTGTAATACTATCCCCATAGATTGCCCCAATATGAGAATCCAATACTTTATACCCTTGTTCGTTAATAGTACCACCAAAAGTTTCCCACAACAATTCAATCAACCCTTTATATGATGGATGACTATCGGATAGTGTAATTGGTTTGTCATTTAATTCATCATTTGTCAATGAGTTATACCCACAGATAATATCCACAGGGTCACCAGAATCAGGTCGAATAACAATCTTACCATCTCTACCCATAATCTCAGATTTAAGTTTTGGTAAGTACTCAGTAACTACAGTCCATAAATCCCATGTATCAGATACTACAGATAAAATACCTGTTGGGTAAGTGTCCATTAATCTACGGAATGTACCAATTTCATCACCTTTAGTTCCCGCACACATTACAGAATGTTCAGTAGCGTTTACAGAACCAACGACAAACCCCTTTTCATTGTAGTACTCTCTAGATGCTGCAATCACAGGTAAAGAGTCAGAACCGTTAAATGATGTTGCGTGACCTAAACCACTTAAGATTGTACTCATAAAACCACCCATCCCTCTCATTGAGAAGTCGTGACCTTGAAAGGCTACAAATGGTAAATTTTCTTTATCAGTTTCCAATGCTCCCTCAGTAAGAATTCTTTTATAAAGTAATGCTATTGTTGCTGATGTCATTGGTTGCCATAACATATTAGATAATATGGTTTCAAGGAAGTTAGTCACCCAACCAAAGTTACCAGTATTTTGTACTGTTAGGATTGGTATTCTTAAAGGTACTTCCACACCTTCTTCCAATGACTTAACTTCTATCGGTAAGTAACCTAAATCATGTAATTCTTCAAAGTGAGTTACATCATAATCAGTTCCTAAGTACATAGATAGTTCGGTTTTCATTTCACCACAAACTTTTTGTTTTGGTTGGGAAAAGAAGTTTTCTTCAAACTCACTTACTAACCACTTTAAAACCATTTGTTGACCAAATGAAACTACTTTATCACACCCTCTTGGTGCGTATTTATTTCCTCTCGGTGTCCAATTGGAATAGACTTTATTTGTACCCTTTGGGTATTGCTGGTGATGACCTGTCTTGTAACCATCAGTTAAGTATAAGCTATTCATTTTCATAATTTATATTTTTTTAATTATTATTTATTTTAGGTAAATTTCCTTTCCCAATAATGAATACATCATATTGGGTTAATTTATTGTGTGATGGAAACTCATTAACACTATTTGTTGTATATATTTCATCTACATACTCAAAAACCGTATCAAATCCTTTAGAGAATATTCCATGTGTTATAACTAAAACTATTTTTGATTCTTTACTATAATCTTTTCTTATGACCTTAGCTAACTCTATAAAAGTTCTACCCCCATCACAAATGTCATCCACTATTACAAAGGTTTTATTTTTTGCATCACTAACTCCACCACTAATTGATGTATGAGTGATATTACCTTTTAGGTCCCTATTTTTAGAACCTATTATAATATCTTTAATGCCAAATCTTTGTTGTATTTTGAAGACTTTTTTAAGTGCCCCAGCGTCAGGTGATACTAATACCATTCTATCTTGAGACCCATTTTTATTATCAATATTTGTTAAAGCTTTAAGAACCAAATTATGGTTATCTCTAGATTCAAAATTATTTATACAAGCCTCTAAAACATCTGAATGTGGGTCCATTATTATCACCTTTTCGAAGTTTTGTGAATTAAGTATTGGTGCTATAACTGTTTTAATGTAGTTAATTCCACCTTCTTCAAATTTTCGGTCACTTCTACCACCAATACAATAAGGTATAAATAATATTACTTTTTCTACACCAATCTCTTTAAGACATTGATTAGCACATATTATCAGTTCCAAATCTTTGAAACTGTTTAATCGTGATTTAATTGTTATACCTTGTTTGTTGTTTTTTAATGAATAGAAGGTGTTATAGCCTTCTTCAATAATTCTAAGACTTTGTTGTCCATCTGGAAATGTAGAAATTTCATATTTACAAGATAATCTATCTTCTTTATGTACTAAATTTAATGTCTCTGCCATTTCGTTATGTTTTATATACAAATATACTAATTTTATTTTATAAAAAAAAGTGTTATTAAATTATTTTTTTATAAGCCTATTAAATCATAGGATGCTAATGATAATGCTTCATGTGGTATAAGTTCTGAGTCTTCTTTCATTTTTTTAAGACCTAAATAAATAACTTCATAAGTAAAACCATGTTTTTCTGCGTGGTCTAAAACCATTTTTATTAACTCTATTTGTGTTATTTTTTTATTCATATTACAAATATAGTGATTTTTTTTAAATAAAAAAAGAGGGTACTTTAATTAAAAAATACCCTCTCTTAGTAATTCGATGTCGGAATGGTGGTTCAGTTTGAATTTTACGTAATGACCGTCATTACGGTAGATTGTTAACTCAGCCCCACTGAATGTCTTATTTTTATTTGTGACAAAACCAAAAGGTATGTTTTATAACCTAAAGGATGGGATTATCCCATTTTAAACCTCACCTATGGTTACCCCCTTTATGTTCGTTTAGGTAAAGGGAGAATAAAACCGTTTCTACATTTAGCTTAGTTTTTTAAGTTTGCAGAAACCATTCGTTTTACATCTAATATTTTTGTGGTAACAGAATCGTTTTGTAGTTTTACCACACTCTGTCATGTCCCCCCGCCGAAGCGATTTAATGACTTATGGTGTGGAAGGGCCCACATCCCTTTTTTCTATCTGTCTATGTTTAGTTTTAAGTTTAATTTGCTGCAATTATTCCTTAATACCACAATATTTTATTTCAAAGAACTTTAACTATCTAGATACCGAGTATCTTTCATCACCTATAGGTTCTAGACAGTTACTAATTCGTACCTTTCTGAATTAACAGTTTCGTTCATAATGTTAACCGGAGTTAAACTATTTGGGTTGTTTAATATCGGTTTCATTATTGATGGGCTGAAACCACTAACTAAAGCGGTCCCATTCTCATCAAATTTAGCTGGGAAATTGCCACCATGGGCGTTCAAGTTCCAGAAAATAATTCCAGGTCTTGTATATCCAGCTTGATTGTACATTTCATCAATCATACCCATTACTGTTGGGTTCCAATTGGAGTCATTACGTCTATAACCACCACCAGTAGCTTGATTAAATTGCATATCCGATAGGATTAATACCTTAGTTGGCATCTCACCTTGTGGTATATTAAATTTAATAGCTTGGTCTAGTAATGTTCTAAAAGACGCCTCCAAGTCAGTGGTCATACCCCATTCAGCTCTCGCCAATTGGTTGTATCGGTCACTCAAAGGTCCTAATAGTTTTTGGATTTCGGGTCTTGAAGAAAATGTCATAAACATATCTTTAAATTCTCCCTCATTTCTTTCTGAAATGTACATACCCAAGGAAATAGCAACCTCCATACAAGTTAGGTTTGGGTTATCACCCACCGGAACGCCCATAGAGCCCGACACATCTACAATAGGTAGAATGAGTTCTTCCGAACCTTCCATGTAATTTGGAAGTGCTTTCCATTGTTCATTGGCCAAATCTTTGTCACCACCAAATCTAAGATTTTTTGTGACATCGTAAGGATATAGAGCTCCAGCGTTAACTTTTGTTTCACCCTTTTTCAATGACTCAATGTATTCACCAAATCTAACTTTGTCATTCTTACTAAAAGTTTTAGTATATCTTGACATAGCCAAAGATGGTGTCTTTGGGTACTCAATCCCTTCCCAATTTTTTGAACACATTTTTTGTTCAACAGTATTGGAAAGTGAAACAATCATCTTTCTAAGTGTTTTTGGGTCTACTTTGAAAGACTTACGTACTTTATTGAAGACCACACCTTTGCGAGGCATCCATTTTGCACATAGACCGTTTTCTGATTTTAAACCATTAACAAGAAGAGTAACAACATCATCCTCTAAATCGCTTCCGAATAGATTTTGTACATCGTCCCACCTTCCATATTCAGGTATTAAATCAAGATTAACCCTAACCGCTTCAACATGGTTCTTAACTAGATAAGACATAATATCTCTAAAGATTTGTCTTTCACCAGCTCCACCACGGATGTCTCTTGCCCAAAACAAGATTCTCATAGCGGTTCTTGGGTTTTCATTAAAAGCTTTTGAAAATAAAGAAATTATAGAATTAACAGATTTACCTCTCATCGCTCCGATAGAGAAAAACAAATTAACACACTCATTTAATGAAGATGAGTTTGTGGTCATCCCATTTTTAGTAGTTGTGTTTTCTGTTTGTAAGGCTTCCATTAATTTTGACATAATTTCTGTTTTTTAAAAGTTTTTTATTCCTAAACGGTTATTAATACTAATACAAAAAATGTGCCCAGTCAATAGGCTAAGTGAAAATAATTAAAAAAAGTTTATTTTATTAATTAACGGGTTGTAGTGGTGGGTTAATTAAAAATTTAGAATTTAACCATAACCTAAGTTCATTTTCTACAAAAAAGTCTGGTACAGGTTCATTTTTGGGTTTTGATGCCGCGAGTTCAGATATATATCTAGTGAATTTTAATCTAGTATTTTCGTTTAACATATCTAAAAGTCCATCACTTATAAAAAATATTTTACTTAGTGGGTCTGTTGTGGGTAATTCACCTTCCGCTAAATTCATAACATTTATTACTGCTTTACCCCACCATCTTTTATAACCTTTTGTGGTTTCTAGAGCTGGTTTAATTATTTTATTCGATGCTCTAATACCACTACCTAAAAATGCTGCGATAGCTATTTGTGGGATAAACCAAGGTAAGAGTCTAATTACAGATTTATAAACACCCTCACCAACATTTATCCCTAGTTTTCTTTTTTGTGCTGATTTAACTAATAACTCCAATTGTCCAAATGTTATTGGCCCTTGTTCATTACATATTTGTGTTCTCTTACATACATTACTAATAACTTTTTTTGATGGGGCCACAATACCTTTTGAAGCATCAGTTTCTATTTCTGGTGTTGGGGGAAATCCGTAGTAACTGTTTTCATCGTACTCCATCCCATCAACCTCACCACTAATTTCATTTAATAAAAATTCTTCTGATAAAATTTCTTTTGTTATTGTTTTAATGTTCTTTTCTAAACCCATAACAATAAATATTAGGAAAAAAAATAAAGTTAATCCAAAAAGTTGTGTTTTAATTTTATTTTTATTGGTGTTATGGTATCCATGTTACCCCCAAAATATCTTGTTGAGTCTGTGGTGTTCTCACCATTTATATGTAAATCATACATAGTGCAACCATAAGGTGATTGTCTTGAAAAGAAAATGGTTTCACCTGTGGTTAAACCAAAACATATACAGATTTTACTAATAATATGATATGCATCATATAAACCAAACCCCAACTCAATAAATTGTTGTGATAACACCTCGTTGATTCGATTAATTGAATTAAATCTTATACCATCAGCCCCAAATCTATGTTTTACTATATTAAAATCTCTTAACAAATAATCATAAGTTATAGCAATATGGGCTTGGTATAAGTAAGTTAATGGTACTTGTGTTTCTAACGTACAATCATGTCGTGTTGGAAAGCGTCTTCTACCAACCCCTAACAATATAATGATTGGTTCACCCTCTTCAAGATTTAATACTAAAAGTTTAGAATTTGTATTTATATCATCACGATATAGACCACGATGAATATCTTTTCTTTCTATATTAGTTAGTCTCATAGTAAAATTCTAAATAAATTGTGTCAGTTTCAATTGTTGTAAATGATTCAATATAAAGACAATAATGTTGTTCATTTAAATAGATGTGGTCGTGTATCTCATCGAATGTTATTGTATCCACATACGGTATCTTCATTGTATAAGAAGGGCATTGTGAACAAGGTTTTGTCTTTTTTGATGTTGAGCAAGATGTTAGGTTTATTATAAACCCAATTAATAAAGTTATAATTAATAACTTAAAATATATTTTCCAAATTTTTTTCATATTTTTTATAATTTACTTAAATCAATTTTACCCAATACTTTAAATTGTGGTATGTAACGATTTTTATTTTTTACTATATAACTTAAAGGTATTTTCCTATCAGTACGTCCAGCATGGTATTTACCACACCCCTCACATTTATATGCGTTTAATAGTTTATGGTTATTCTTTTTATCTTCCCATTTTTTTAGGTTATTTTTAAGACACCACTCCTCAGCTTCTTTAAAGGTGTTGTAGTAAATTTTTCTACTATATTTGGGTTGGTTATTTTTATCATACCCCCTAAAAGTTGTACAACCATTCTTTTTTAGTTTTTCACACATTACCTATAATTTATTTAAGGTATGACTGTATAGTTGATGTTGCGTGCTTGTATCTAGCTCCCGTACCTTTACATTCAGAAATTATTGGGTATTTACGGTTACGAGTTTTGAACTCAACAATAGTGTGTTTTTGACCTCTAGACATAAAAGTTTTACCTATTATATTAGATTTAAATCCGTAAGCTTTTGATAAACTCTCATTAGCAGAATTAACAGTGTTTAAAGTTTTTTCATCTTTAGCGTTTGTCTCCACTTTCATTGTAGTATTATACTCAGATGCAGTATAACGACATGTACCAAACGTAATTTTAACTTCTTCTTCTTTTTCGATTTCTTTAATCATCGATTTTATCTTGTCTTGTATTCTGCTAATTTTGGTAGATGTTATCATTCTGTTTTATTTTTTAAAGTTTAATAATGAAACAAATATAAAAGAAAAAAGTCTAACGGCAAAATGCCATTAGACTTTTTAATGTTTTTAGGTACAGAAATTTATTTATTTAATTGTTAATGATTTACTTGTTGACTCTGTTACTAGGTGTGGGACTTTTACTATTAATAGTCCGTTTTCCATTTTAGCATCAGCTTCAGATAATTTAAATCTTGTGGCTACTTTATAACCAAAATTAAAAGCTCTTTTAGTTAGACCATTATAGTAATACTTTTTTATATTATCTGTCTTTTCTAAAATCTCTTTTACTTTAGGTTTGTTATAGATGATTCTTAATACATCTCGTTCTATTTTTATTTCTACATCTTCTTTACCCAAACCCGTACAAGCAAGTTCTAATGTTAGACCTTCTTCGTCTTCATAAACATCTACTGGATGTTTGAGTTTTGCTGTATGTAATGGGTTAAAGGGTTCTTCTCTGTCGAAGAAATTTCTGACAAGAATGTCAAAAGGTGTTGTGATTTGTTGTGTTAGACCATTGTCTATTTCTCTAAATAGTGTCATAATTCTAAAATTTATGTTTTTATTATTTTATTAGTGGTTCCCATTCAGTGAACCTAATTGTACCTAAGTTACGTTAATAAATATAATATAAAATATTTTTTTGTAAAGTTTATTTTAATGTCACTTCTTCTATTGGAATAAACCCTTTTAGGGTGAGCCCTATACTAAAGTTCTGTCTTAAAATTAATCCTTTTTTTGTGATGTCAAGCACAGTATAGGAAGAATTAACCCAAATAACTGTAGACCCTACACTAATTTCATCCATTAATGATTAATTAATAATATTGTTTAAAATTTTTTTATAATATTCACTGTATTCATAACTATTATCTATCCTATCTATAAGTTTATTTATTATATCTTTTTTAGACAAACCTTTAGTTTTCAATATAACAACACCACAATACTTATTGTCTTTAATGCATTCCTTTTCTAATATATAACACTCAAATTCCTCACTATAATATATTTTACCCATAATGAATGTTTATATACAAAAATGTCCAACATTGTGTTGGACATTTTATTAGTGACATTAATTATTACATAACTTCCACCACTTCTAAATCAAAAATCAATTTCTTACCCGCTAAAGGGTGGTTAGCATCAACCATAGCTGTTTTTTCTTTAACCTCAGTAACCATAACATTCATAGCCCCTTGTTCAGTTTGTGCCTGTAACATTTGACCTTCTTTTACCCCTTCAGGTAATTTTTCCATAGGTACTTCGTTAATTAACTCATCTCTAACTTGTCCATAAGCTTGTTCAGGTTCTAATTCAATAGTTTTTTTATCACCTGTATTTAAACCCATAACACCGTTTTCGAAACCTGGGATTAATTGACCCTCACCGACAGTAAATTCTAAAGGTTCTTTATCTTTAGATGTGTCAAAAATATTGTTGTCGTTTAATTTTCCAGTATAATGGACTTTTACTTTACTTCCTTTTTCAATCATTTTTTAATATTTTTTTGATTTTATAATTATTGAATAAATATAGTATTTATTTGTTTTTTTGTAAAGCCTCTTTTTTTTCTTGTAATATTAAAGACCCCAGTTTGTATAATTTTTTCTTCCATTTTTCAGCTTTTTTATGAAATCTTTTTTCAAAAAACTTAAAAAACTTTAAAGGACTTTCTTTAGCACTTTTAGGCACATTGTCCATTGTTACATCTAACCCCATTTTTTTCATCCCTAAATTACCTATAGTTAAAGTGTTATCCCATAAATCTATTAATGATTTTAACATTTTTTCTTTAGACTTAAGGTTAACACCTTTAGCTATTAGTTCTGTATTTTTAAGTAAAGAGTCTAACATTTCAAATGGGTTATCAGCCATCTTTGGGGTTTCAAGGGTTTTAATGTACTCTTCAGCATTAAAGTCCTCTAAACGTTTCATTTGTTTCCAAACAGAACTTTTATAAAGCTCCTTCAAAAAATCTTCTTGTGTGTTTATATCTTTATCTTCGAATCGATAATATAGTTGGGTTACCCTTGCGTTAACTTCAAAAGATAGATGTAAGTAAACTAAATTTAAAAAATCTTTCCACCAATCTAATTTAATCTCATCTAGTAATGGATTCATTACCATAGTGTTTAAAAACCCTTCATCACCAAAATGACCAACATGACCACCTTCTAGTTGTTTTAATTTTTGATACATGTGTAATAGTTCATGTGCAACACTATCTTTTAAATCTTGTTTTAAATTTTTAATAGGTTCGTTTTTATCAGTGATAATATCAAAATGCATTTCCACTTTTGGTAGTACTTCTATTTTACCTACTTTACTAAGTTTTTCTGCATCTGAACCTACCCTAGCGTTGACTGTAGAGTCACCTTGTTTGTTGTATAAAAATGTTGGGAGTCCCGTTAATCGGTATGATAATTCAGGTCTCCATAATGGTAAGTTTTTAAACATTTCTGAATCAGTAAATTCTTTTAAGTTTTTAAACCCATTAATTTTAACTAAGGAATCCATAACCTCTTTTCCTGAGATTTCTCTTTCATTCATTCTAACAACTTCACCTTCCTCCTGTTCACCATCATCATTAATATATTGTACTAGACCTTCTTCATCCCACGTATCAAGGTTTAAAGAATCGTCATAGATAATTTGTACTATAGAATTTATCCAAGGTGTTAGTGCTTTTGGTACACCCATTATTTCGTTTAATAATTCTTTCTTTTTCATTATCTAAAATAAAGTCTTTTTCTATTATAAACCATTATTGGGTTTTTTGGGTTGTTATAAATTTCTCTGAAAATCTTTACGGACTCTGGTCCATCTACTTTTAAAGACTCTTTTAAACCCATAGTAAATTTGGTGTTTGATTCTTCTAATTGTTTTGGGTTACACCCTTTAACATCACAATAATCAGCTTCACAAAGTTCAGAAATAGCCATACCCGTATAAAAACCATGTAAATCATTAGGTACAACATATCTGTCAGCGTTACACCAAACACATACAGTACGTTTTTCCCTTAAAATATCTGAGTAAGTGTTGTTAATTGAGTAGTCGGTATATTCGAATAGTTCACCATTTTCATCTTCTTCAACACCCTCTATTCTTGGCATAAACAAACCACTTGGGGACCCATGCCCCATCATAATGATTCTATTATGTCTTTTAATAGTTTCCGCGAGGTTATAAAATTCATCGGATTTTGTTAGAACAGTAGCGTCTAAATCGGTATACGTTGGTTTAAGAAAATCGGTTGTCCTATCGTCTGGATGTATAATTAAAATATTACCTTGTTTAACATTTTTATACCTAAGAGATTCTAGTTCTTCCCTAGTTTTTTCCTTTTTAGGTTTTTTTTGGTTAAAAGTAAATTGGTCAAACCAATCCCACTCGGTACCAAAATCATCTAAATCATTATTTTCCTTTATAATCCTAACAAGTCTATTAATATCTTTTTCAGTTATTCTATTTGTTTTTTCCATACTACTATATAAATATGCTTATTTAAAGTTAGGTAGGTTTTTTAGCTCATTTAATTTATGTTCTTCAACATTAGTTAGTTCTTTTGGTATTAGTGGGTTTAATGTTACGTATAAATCACCTTTTATGTTTGTGTGTTCATCTAAAAATCCCATACCCTTTAATCTAAAAGTTTTATTTATTTCTGATAATTTAGGTATTTTTATTTTAAGTTTGCCACTTAAAGTATCAAACTCTTTATCTACACCAAGTAGTATATCTAGTATTGGCACATCTAAATTTCTTTTTAAATTTAAACCATCCATTTTATATATTTTATGTGTTTTTATTTTTACTACAAAATAAACATCACCGTACCCCAATCCCTTCATAAAGTTACCTATGTTTGGGTATTTAAACATTGTTCCTTCGGTTATCCCTTTTGGTATTTTTACTTTTATTTCTTTATTTTTTAAGATACTGCCTTCACCATTACAACTGTTACAAACATTTCTATAAAGTTTTCCACCGCCACCACAGTTGTTACAAGCAAACATGAAAGGGCCTTGTTGTATGTGTCCACTACCACCACATTGGTTACATTTTTGTGGGTCAAATCCACCATCACCATTACAACTGTTACAATTATCTTTGACTCGGTAATTTACCATTTTTTCTTTTCCATGAAAAGATTCCTCAATAGACAATTCTAATATTAACTTTAATGGTCTAACCCTACCACCACCAAAAGGGTTACCACCTCTAAATGGATTACCTTGTGGGTCATTAAATGTGTGTGGTGGTTCTCTTTTACCTGTTAATATTTCATAAGATTCTACAATTTTTTTAAATTTTTCTTCAGCTTGTTTATTGTTTGGGTTTAGGTCTGGATGGTATTTTTTAGACATTTTGCGATAAGCCTTTTTTACTTCATCAGCAGTAGCACCCTCGTTTAATCCCAAAATACTGTAATATTCTTTCATATCTTAATAATAATAGTGTGGACATTTATTGTAAATGTATGTAATATTAAAAAATAAGTAATGTACCAAATAATATTAATAGAAAATAGTAAAAAGTTAAAAACACTATACACATATAGTCGTGAACATGATGCCTTATATCGTTTTACAAATATTAATAATAAAAAAGTTCATTTCCCTAAGAAACAAGTATACAAGAATAAAGTATTAACTGAAGTTTCTTACCATGTTTTATTATTGAAAAAAAGAGTAGAAGGGGATAAAAGTATTATAGTTAGGGATAATTATGGTAAGTTATTAGAAGAGTTTATGGAGGACCCTAATTGGGTTGTTTTGGGTCGTTCTGATTATAAGGTTGAGGAACAATTTACCGTTAGTGGTGCTAATCGTAAATTAAATGCTAGTGAAATAATAAAACACGTCCTATTATCCAAAATATCAGAAAAAAACACCAAACAAATAGTAATGTTAAATAATAAAATAGTGATAGAGGGTTTAAACCTTAATTTAATTACCTGTAAAAATACTGACGAAGCTATTAGATTTTACAATAAACTTAGGTCTTATTGTTTTGATAATGACATTAAAGATGTTGTGTTTTTTGGTTCGATATCTAAACCATACAAAAAAGTATGGTATAAAAAAATTCACGAAATAACTGGTATTGGTTATAATCGATTGTATAGAAGTAGTAGTCGTTAATTAAGGTTAATTTTTGTTTTAGCTAAGGATGTTGACATAGCCTTAAATATTTGTTGTTTATTTAAACCAGGTATAGAAGTTTCAACCCAATTCTCTACTGCTATTTGGGTTATTTCTTGTATTAATATTTCTGGGTAACCCTTTTTAATTAATTCCGACCTTATTTTTTCAATATATTTTATTAGGTCTTTTAACATGTATTGGTTTTACTATAAATATGTTTAACTAAGTATTTTCTTTAAAAACGACTTCCTATGATGTGATGTAACACCTTCACTTAATATTTTTTCTATGTGTTCTTTTGAACCGTAGCCTTTATTACTTTTCCAATTATATTTTGGGTAAAATTTATCTATTTTTACCATATAATCGTCTCTAATTACTTTAGCAACAATTGACGCTGCCGCTATTGCTAGGTATTTGTTATCACCTTTTATTACACAAGTGTGTGATATATCTGTCTTGTTTTCAAAAACATTACCATCAACCAAAAGATGTTCTGGTTTAATGTCTAAATTTTTAATAGCGTGGTACATCGCGGAGTATGTAGCTTGTTGTATGTTATCCTCATCTATTATGTCTTGACTCATAGAACAGTAAGTCCAAGATAAGGCATTTTCTTTTATTAAATCAAAAGCTTCTAATCTTTTTTTTTCTGATAATTTTTTAGAATCTTTTATTAAATCTGATTTAAAGTCTTTTGGTAAAATAACCGCCCCAACAAAAACAGGTCCAGCTAAACAACCCCTACCGACTTCATCTAAACCACATATATAGTTTAAGTGTTCTAACTCTTTTGGGTATTTTTCTAAGCTACTCTTCATTAGTTTTAAACTTAAAGTTTATACCAAATATATCAACGTCAAAATCATTGAAATGTGTCACATCTTTATCATTAATACCTTTTTGGTGTAACACTTCTCTTTCTATTTTCATGTGTTTACTCCTGTCTAACTCAAAAACAATTTCTTTAGGTAATAAAAATTTACCACTTCTAACTTCATCCATGTTAGTCATTGAATAAGCAAAATCTATAATATTTTTTAATTCCATCCTAGTAATTTTTTTAATCTAGAGATTATTGAAGTTTTTTTGTGTACAGTATTTGTTTCATTTTTAATTCTATCCCCTAAACCATTTTTAATTTCGTCAATAAATTTATTTTTTTTTAATTCAGTAACCATTTTATCTTGTAGTAGTTTCCTTTTTTCTTGTTCTTGTTCCCACTCACCCCTATTATTCATATTGTTTTTATTTAATTATAGTGTTTATGGTGAAATAAATAAACGTTAACTAATCTATTATTCTCTTTCCATTTTTAAATATTCATACTAATATTAACTATAAATATTTAAAATTATGAACACAATACTTTTTATACTAATCACATACGGATTTTCAAACATAGTTGTCTATGGTTCAATATTCGATAGATTTAGAGAATTTTGGAATAAATTTAACCCCAGTTTTTTTGGTACACTTTTTAGTTGTATGGTTTGTTTTCCCACTTGGGCAGGTTTTTTTATATCCCTAACGTTTTTCTCACCAACACTATATTATGGTTTAGGTGATTTAAGTGTTTTTGGTTTATTTGAAATACCTAAAGAGGTTAGTTCTGTCTTTTGGGATGGTATTTTAGCTTCGGGTACGGCATGGTTAATACACACAGGTCAAGAAATGATGGAAAGAGCTTTTTCCGATGAATAAAAAAAGGGACCTTAGTCCCTTTCTTTGTAATTTAAAATATCCATTATTTTTCTCTCTTCCAATTCTTCTTTAAAAGTCTTTTTTGTTATACTGTTAATCGTATAATCACTAATAACACCAATCTCCTTAGCTTTAGATAACCATTCGGTAAATTTTTCCATCGCTTTATCATCATCTACAGCTGAAAATCTTTTTTCACCAAAAGCTTCACCACTCCTAATAGTCAAGAATTTATTATTGACAGTTATTGTCCCGATAAACTCTTCAAAAGTTTCTAGAATATCTTCACCTAAATTTTCATAAATAGTTGTTATAGCCTCTTCAGTTAGATTTAATTTATATTTAAAAGTGTAAAAAGTTAAATCATTTAAAGCCTTAACCCTATTTGGTAGGTTGACTTTCTCTTGATAATTCTTTGGTAGTCCCATTTTGTTTTATTTTGTTTTTATTATCCATATCACTCAAATATTCTGGTTTAAGTGTGGGTCTTGGGTCTCCCCCTTCTTTAACGGTTTTACTTGTTTTTGGTTTATCTACTCCTAGTTTTAGGGATTGGTCTTCTGTTGTGAATTTTAAACTATTTAACTCAACTAAATTTTTATTTTCAAAAACTCTTTTAAGTTCTTCAACCTTCACCCTTAATAATCTTTCTTTTTCTTCTAGTTCTAGATTGTGACTAATAACTTTTTCTTCAACAAAATCAATTATTTCATCAAAAGATTTTTTATCAGAATAAAACATACTATATAGTGTATTACCCGATTCTTTAGTTTGTTTTTGTTGTAGTTCTATAAAACTATTTTCTTCTACCAACCAACTAGATTTTAGGTTGAACTCAACTATTCTATAATTGTCAGCAACCTTTAAACCTTTAAAGTATGGTTTTAAGTTGTTTATTTTATTTTGTATCATTATATTATAATCCCTGTAAATATTGTTGTTATAATGTAAGAAATTGAAAAACCTAACAAAAATTTTTCACGTTTAGTTACTTGATATTTGTTAGGTAATTCCTCTCTTAAACGCACTATCATATTCCAAATATGATTCAAACAATTAAATGAACACATTAAAAATATGACTAAAAATATTTTATTTAAAATAAAAATTGTCACTATGCGTCAACCATTTGTTTTTTAGTATTACTGATTTCATCTCTAGTATCTTTAGCTAGATTTCTAATTTCTTGTAATGTTTTTCTAGCTCTGGTTCCAGCTGTTTTATTTCCTTTTTCGTTAAACTTTTCATAATCTTCTTTAAAAGATTCTAAAAGTGATTCAAATTCAATTACTTTGTTCATTATTTTTCTTTTTTTAATTCTTCCCCATTTTTTGGGATTATTATGTTATTACTTATAAATTCTTCCCAAAAATTAACTTTTAAGGAGGAATCTTTTAATTTACCCAGTTCTTCTATTATTTTGGGTACTTTATTTTCTGGACACACATCTTTATCCATTAATATGTGTTCAATATTAGCTTCAGCTTTTACCTTTTGCTGAAGTAACTCATTCCTAACTATGTCTAAGGTTTTTAAATTCATAAAACATTTTTAATAAAAATAGTCCACCATTTTTAAAATTAAAGGGTTCTATCCTTAATTTACCATAAAACTTTTATTAAATATTTTATACAATTCCAATAAGCTCTCATATTCAGACATTGTTTTTACTTTATTAAAAGAAAATAGACTTTCCCAAAAACTATTTATTTTAACACCATTTAATTGTGTTTTATTTTTTTCTTCGTAAAATGATTCTTGGTAGAATGTTAAAAAATAGTTGTATAACTCTTTGGTCGTTAGGAAATAAATACCCTCTTTTTTAAAAGACACCAAAACTTTATCCCAACACCAATTAAAGTGTTTATCTTTGTCATCACCAAAGGTAATATCATCACCCATATAGGTTTTAAATATTAAATCATTAAGTGAATAAGTGAAATCATAAAATAAATCTACCCTTTCTTTGGTTATGTTATTTATTTTATATAGTAATATTAAGTCTTCTTTTTCCATGTTTTTTGATATGTATTCGATGAAGTCTAATACTTTACCTATTTTTTTATTTCTTTTCATATATTAATCATAATTATAATAGGTTAATATTAAATGGTATTATATACTTTTTAGTAACTCTACAAGTTCTGGTTGTGGGAAACAATCAAATTTATCAGTTCTAGTGTTAGTGTGTGTCCACAATCCTTTTATCCTACCATTATATGCGTCATCATTAAACCCAAAAGCGTCTTTAGGGTGTACACCATCTTTTAATAATTGTGGTAATCCTGCCGACATATCTATTTTTGGGTATGTCTTTTGAACGTGTTTAATTAATAACCTTAAACTTTCTATCTGTTCTTTAGTATATGCGTGCCAGTATTGGTGACCTCTAAATTCATAACCTAAATCACAAACCATACTTTCTGGAACCTCACCATTAACATACGTATAATACTTACCATCTTTCTTGGTTACATAACCAAAATTATTAATTTCAACAGCTGAAGAATACTTAGACATATTAAAATCACCTACTTTACCTAAATGCCAACCTATGTAGTTGTTAGGGAAACACTCCACAACTTGTCCATTGTACTTGTCGTCACCGTAACTACCAACCCTAACACTTGTTCCACCAATACAATATTGTGTTGCCACACGTCCTCTATCGTCCTTGTTCCAACTATTAATGGTGTTGTATGGGTTATTCCATCCTGCTGTGTGATGTATAAAGAAGTTCTCAGGGTCTATCTCACCATAGTCTTTTACATATTCGTTACCGTCTAAATAAGCTTTATCTATTTCTAAACCATCTTCTGTTGTATAAGAGCCTAAATAATTTAATTTATCGTCTCTATCGTCAGAGTCATCGAAATCGGTTCTATCTGTATCGATATCCTCATCATTATTAAAATCAGTACCCATAGTTTCATTAACTAGAGTCTCATAGGTTTTAGGCCCAACGATACCGTCAGCAATTAATCCTTTATCTGATTGGAATTTCTTTACTGACGATTCGGTACCCGAACCAAATATACCATCATCATCAATGCCTAGCATTTGTTGTACTTCCTTTACTTGTGGTCCTCTATCCCCTTTTTTTAACATAATATTGTCTCTTACACCGTCTACTAGATAACTGTAGGTTGTATCACCCACTAAACCATCTACTGTTATTTTTTTTGCTTCTTGGAAATTCTTAACCGCGGTCTCTGTTACATCCCCAAAATAATCCGTAATTGTGTTATAGGTCCAAAACCCATTATTGTTTAATAGTGTCTGTAATTCTCTTACATCTGGACCACTGTCTCCGTTTCTTAGTAACATTTCTTTTTTAATATAAATATGTGGGCAAAAAAATAAGGTCCGAAGACCTTAATTTATTTTTTATTGGAGGGATTATTAATCTGTATCCAGAAAAAGTTCAAAAAATATTAAACGATAGAGTTAATCACCAATAACATCAAGTGATTCAACACCTAACATTTGTGCCGCTTCTTCTCTTGACATCATTCGATTTGTTTGGTCATAACAATCACCATTCTCCATACAAGCTATTTTAATTTTATTTTCGTCACTTATAAAAACTGTAAATGGCCCAAATTTTTCGGTATACATATTATAAAAATCTTCACTACCACTATTTGTGTCGGTCATCGCAGGACTCCATTTAGTTCCTCTACCTGCATCGATAAACTCATCATGACTACCAATATCTCTTTTAATCGGTGATTCTTTTAATTGTTTAACTCTCCCCTGATATTCTGTATCAGTTAGTCTTGGAGATTCTAGTCTCTCCATCATTAATTTTATTTCTTTTAAATTTTTCATATTAATTTTATTTCTTTTAAATTTTTCATATTAATTCGGTTCTAAAGCCATTTTAGGTATAATTATCTCACCTGTCATTTGCGTCCAAGCTCCACCACCCCAACCTGGGAATTCTGGATTTTCTTTTACTTCTTTTTTAATGTAATCTTTAATTTTTTTACCTTCAGATTCCATTTCTTCTTGTGTGTAACCTAAACTAGATGCCCACTCTAAGAATTCTGGTTCTGCCTTACTTTTTAATTTTGGGTTGAGTACTATATATAAAGCTTTATCTACTTCACTATCAAATTTTAATTCCATTCTACCAAATCTAGGTTTTGATTTACCTGGTACTGGTGGGTTACTATCGTGTACACTCTCAT
>WLWH01000061.1_pt1 | contig 84744 bp, 52 predicted proteins | sample 6712741 | NCBI WGS metagenome assembly WLWH01 (sample SAMN12718694, study PRJNA515312) | sponge metagenome | isolation source: marine sponge | host: Mycale hentscheli | place: New Zealand: South Island, Marlborough, Capsize Point | collected 2003-05-01 | reverse complement strand
TACAGAAAGAAAGACTTACTGTAAAAATATTTCACGACACTATTAAGAAGAATGTATTCATTCAAGGAGAGTGTGACACAATTACTGTAGAGAAAATAGTTGAGAGAAAGATCCCAATTAGATATTATGAAAAAACTCCACTTTGGAAAAAAATATTCAATTGGTTAATTATAGCAGTTATAGCTTACGGGTTATATAGGCTATTTTTATTTTTAAAAAAAAGATTAATATGAAAAAGTTTTTTAAAGAATTATTAAGTGATGAATCAGGACACTATTCATCAAAGAGATTAGGTGGTTTACTTTGCGTTTTAGCACTTGTAGTATCATTAATAGCTAATACCTTTACCCATGGTGATATAAAGCCTGCAGAGTATCTTGTAGATGCTGTAGCTTTATTTGCATTTGGTTCATTAGGGTTAACATCAATTGATAAGTTTACTAAAGCAAGAAATAAAAAATAACAATGGGATAACTCCGCTTTACTTATTTTTGTATTTTGCAGCCTGGTTTATAATACCAGCTATAATTAGAACTATATGGAAAAAATAATAATATGCCCTAATTGTCATACTCAATTTGATATGTCAATTACACCTCATGCAATTGATCAACCAGAGTCAAACTATCTATGGATATTTGATAATGGTCACGGTGGAATTATAGATGGTGTTTATCAAACAGCAGGAAAAAGATCTCCACTATGGCCTGATGGTCAAATACTTTATGAGGGAGAGTTTAATAGAGCTATAGTAGGTAGATTAATGGATCTATGTAAAGCAAATAATATAGACGCTGTTAATTTAGTAGATACTCAAGAAGATGTGCCTTTATCTTATAGAACTGATAAAGCTAACTCAATTGCTAAGTCTTCTGGAAAACCTTGTATATATGTAAGTATACATGCAAATGGATTTGATCAAGAATCTGCAAATGGATGGTCTGTATATACATCAATAGGGGAAACTAAATCAGATGGTATTGCTACAATACTATTTGAGAAGTCAATGAGAGAATTTAAAGGAGAGTATATGAGAAAGGATACAACAGATGGTGATGTAGATCAAGAAGCTAACTTTTGGGTTTTAGCTCACACGGCTATGCCAGCAATATTGTCAGAAAACTTCTTTATGACTAATTCAGACAATTGTCATAAGTATTTATTAACTGAAGAGGGTAGAGATAGAGTAGCTAAGATTCATTTTGAAATGATTCAGCAGGTAGAAGCTGAGAATAAAGTTTAATAATACTGTAGATACATTAGTACTTAATTTAAATAACCTGGGTTTAATAACTCAGGTTTTTTTTATTTAAACCATAGAAGTTTAAACTTTATTTGTATATTTGATTAAATAAAAATTTAAACCAATGGAAAACCCAGAAAATTTATCAGCTGAAGAGCTAGATGCAAGAAAAGAAGAAATGAAGACTTTTTATGATGAGTCTATTCCTTACTTAGAATCTCAATTAAAATATGAAAAATTACTTACTGATGTAGAAGAAGCTAGATTTAAAAGAGCTAATCTTGCATATCAGTGGCAAATGATAATGGCTCAAACACAACCACCAGAGGATTCTGATAAAGATGTAGATAAAGCAACATCTAAACCAGCTCAGGATAAAAAACCTGCTAAAAGAACATTAAAAAAATCTTAAAATGGCAATAGTAAACCAAGTCCAGAAGAAAGTTAAAATTAATAAATGGCAAATTGTAAAGTATCAAATACTTACACATTGCTATCTTAATAATATTATAGTAAGTAATTCTGATCTTGATTGTTTAACATTATTATCATTTAACCAACCAATTGAACTTAGCAATTTTTGTTTAGATGCTTCTTCTGAAGAAGATAGTATATTCAAATCCCCACAATCAGTTAGAAATTCACTTAACAAGTCTGAAAAAAATAAACTTATAATTAAAGATGTAAAAAACAAAAAATTAATATTACTAAATCCTTCTTTAAAAATTCAAACAAATGGTAGCATATTATTAGATTATAAATTTTTTGCAAATGAATCCAAAAAAAGCTAAGTCTTATATAGGTCTAATTAGTAAAGAATTAAAAGAAGATGAAGATTTATTAGAATGTCTTATAGATTTTTATTACAAAGAATGTAGAAATATTTTAAGTAATTTAAAATATGTAAGATTGAATATAGAGGGTCTAGGTCACTTTAAATCCAGAAGTAATTTAATTAAAAAATCAATTGATAAAATTAAAAAAGATTTAAATAAACACGATACATCTACATTTAAAGCATATTATAATAAAAAAACATTAGAAGATAAATTAATAAAATTAAATAATGCTATAGAGTTATATAATGTAGAAAAAGAACGTAAAGAGAAATTTAAAAAGGAAAAAGATGAATCTAAAAAAAATTTGGGAAAATAGAAAAGAAATTTATGAAGGAATAAAGAATTCTGTAATCAGAGATGTTTATGTAGAAGATGTTTCTTCTAAAAGAATGGCTATTTGTAAAGAATGTCCTGAAATAGACTTAGAAGGTTCTAAATGTGAGATGCCAGGTACACAACCTTGCTGTGGTAGTTGTGGATGCTCTCTAAGTTTTAAAACAAGAGCGTTATCTACATCATGCCCACTAGGAGAATGGAAAGCTTTAATGACAGAAGAAGAAGAAGATATTATAGATGAACTAACAGATTAATTATGAATTTATTATTTAATGAAGAAGATCATACTTATCATAGTATAGATAACACAAATATTAAATGGACTAGTGTAACTTCAGTAATCTCAAAACTTAAAAAACCATTTGATGCAAAAAAAATTGCTAATAAAGTAAGTAAAAATAAAAAGTCAAAGTGGTATAATTTAAAACCAACTAAGATTATTGAGATATGGAATAAAGAATCTAAGCGTGCAACTGATTTAGGAACTTTTTACCATAATCAAAGAGAAGCAGATATTTGTTCCTTATCTTCAATGGAAAAGGAAGGTTTAATAATACCTGTAGTAGCACCACAACCGCTTAAGGATGGTAAAAAATTATCATCTACTCAAAAATTAGATCCAGGAATTTATCCTGAACATATGGTTTATTTAAAATCAGGAGGTATATGTGGTCAAGCAGATTTAGTTGAAGTAATAAATAATAAAGTTCATATTATAGATTATAAGACTAATAAAGAAATTAAAAAAGAATCTTATAAAAACTGGGAGGGTATTAGTGATAAAATGAAGCCACCTGTAAGTAACTTGGATGATTGTAACTTTAACCACTATAGTTTACAACTTAGTATTTATATGTATATTATATTAAAGCACAATCCTAAACTACGACCAGGAAATATATCTATTTACCATGTAGAATTTGAAAAAGCGGGTGAAGATGAATATGGCTACCCTATAACTCAAAAAACTGAATCAGGAGACCCTATTGTAAAAAAAGTAAATATATTACCTATAAAATATTTAGTAGATGAAGTTCATGCAATACTACATTATTTAAAAAATTTATAAAATGCTAATTAGACTATTTGATATTGAAAATGATACCGTAATTCCTACAGAACATTGTTATACTTTAAAAGCATTAAAAGATATAATGGAAAAATTTCCAAAAGATTATTTAAAAATATATCAATATCTTTTTTATATGACTTGTCCAAGTCCAGATCTTAATCCATTTTTTCATACACCTGAAATAGATAAGGAACCTTTAATAATGCAAGAAATAGAAGGTGAATTTTCTACAGAAGATGATGATGTATGGGCAGCGCTTAAGTTTTGCCAAAAAATGTATGAAACACCAACATCAAGAGCATATAAAGGTATTGCAGCCATGTTAGATAGATTAGGTAGATATATGGAAACTACACCTATAGAACATGGTCGTGATGGTAATATAAACTCTATGGTTAATGCTGCTGCGAAGTTTGAGCAAATTAGATCGTCATTTAAAGGGGCTTATAAAGACTTACAAGAAGAGCAGCAATCATCTGTTAGAGGAGGATATGGTTTAGGATATGATCAATAATACAGAAATATATCAAGATATACCTACATGGGATAATGGTGTATGGACTACTACAGATTTTAATAGTAGAGAAGATTTTTCTGTATTTTTAAGAGACCTTTTTAAACAACCAGGTGAATATAAACTTGATAAAACTAGTTTAGAATTTAATAAAGAAGCTTGTAAATTTAAAGATACAGGTGTTTATTGTACATCAGCTTTTAAATCAAAAGATTTTATAAAGTACTGGGATGGTGAAAAAAAGAAGTGTAGAAAAGGTGTAATATATAAATCAAAAAAAGGAACTTGGTATATAGCTCGTGATTATTACATGTGGTTAAACTTCTTACCTATTTTTAATAAAGAAATACAACAATTTGGATTTGCTGATATTAGAGATGCTCAATATCATATGGCATTATATGAGATGCTAGCAGAATTAAATTATAAACACGTTGCTATATTAAAGAAACGTCAAATAGCATCTTCTTATTACCACATGGCAAAGCTTATTAATCAGCAATGGTTTGAAGCTGGGGTAACACTTAAGATAGGCGCTAGTCTTAAAGATTACATAAATGAAAAAGGATCCTGGAAGTTTTTAGATGAGTATGCTGCGTTTTTAAATGAACATACTGCGTGGTATAGACCTATGAATCCTAATAAGATAATGATGTGGCAACAAAAGATTGAGGTCAGAAAAGGTAATAGAAAAACTGAAAGAGGTTTAAAAGGAACTATACAAGGTATGTCATTTGAGAAAGATCCTACAAATGGAGTAGGGGGTCCAGTAAAATACTTCTTTCATGAGGAGGCTGGTATTGCACCTAAGATGGATAAGACCTATGAGTACATGAGACCAGCAATGAGGTCAGGACTTACTACTACAGGATTATTTATAGCAGCAGGATCTGTTGGTGATTTATCACAGTGTAACCCACTTAAAGATATGATCCAAAACCCTACATCTAAAGATATTTATGCTGTAGAAACAGATTTAATAGATGATAAAGGTACTACAGGTTTGTCAGGTTTATTTATTCCTGAGCAATGGTCAATGCCCCCACATATAGATAAATATGGTAACTCTAAAGTAGATAAAGCAATTAAAGCTTTAGAACAACAGTTTTTAGATTGGAAAAAGGAATTGGCACCTGAAGATTATCAGTTAAGAATATCACAGCACCCAAGAAATATTAAAGAAGCATTTGATCATAGGTCAGTATCTGTATTCCCTACACATTTATTAGCTGCACAACAACAAAGAATAGAGGATAAAACATATGGTTATGAATTTATAGATTTATATGAAGATGAAAAAGGTTTACTTCAATCTAAAAAATCAAATAAACAACCAATAAAAGATTTTCCAATAAAAAAGAAAACTGAAAATAAAGAAGGTGTTTTAGTAGTTTGGGAAAGACCAATAGCAGATCCAAGCTTTGGTACATATTATGCATCAATTGACCCCGTATCAGAAGGTAAAACTACAACGTCAGAATCACTTTGTTCCATTTATGTAATGAAAAATTCTGTAGAAGTTACAAAAATAACTGGAGTAGAGTCTGAAACATATATTGAACCAAGTAAAATAGTTGCAGCATGGTGTGGAAGATTTGATGATATAAATAAAACTCATCAAAAATTAGAGCATATTATTGAATGGTATAATGCATGGACAGTTATTGAGAATAATATTTCTTTGTTTATTAATTATATGATCCATAGAAAAAAACAGAAATATTTAGTACCAAAAAGTCAAATAATGTTTCTTAAAGATCTTGGTGCTAACGCAAATGTATTTCAAGAATATGGTTGGAAAAATACAGGTACATTATTTAAAGCGCATTTACTTTCTTATACAATTGAGTTTACAAAAGAAGAATTAGATGTTGAAACAAAAGAAGATGGAACTGTAGTTAGAAAGACATATGGTATAGAAAGAATTCCTGACCCTATGCTTATAAAAGAAATGAGAGAATATGCAGATGGAGTTAACGTGGATAGATTAGTATCTTTTGCGGCCTTAGTTGCATTTATGAGAATACAAGAATCTAACAGAGGTTATAAGAGAAGAACTATCATGGATGACACAGCTAAAAAGTTGCAAAAGTCAGAAAATTTGTATAAATTAAAGAGTAGTCCGTTTAGACACGTTGGTAATAAATATAAAAAATTTAAATCAAATTCTATTAAACGTTCTCCGTTTAAAAATATTAAAAAATAATTATGCAGGTATTTAATGCACTTCAATTAAAAAAAGGAGCTAAAGCTAAACAAGAGAGAATGGGTACTTTAACTCAACCTCTTCAATTTTTACCTAAAAAAGATAAAACGCAGGAATGGGCTGCTTGGAACTTAGACTGGCTTGAATGGAATGGTGTTAAGCAATTGAGAAGAAACTCAAGAAGGCTAATGAAAAATTACAAGTTAGCTAAAGGCATAATTGACAGAACTGATTATATAATAGAAGATGACAATGAAATGAAAGACATTGTAGAAAATCTATTAGATGATACTACTAATGCTCTTGAATTAAGATTTTTTCCTATTATACCAAATGTAGTAAATGTACTTGTTGCAGAGTTTGCAAAAAGATCAACAAAATTAACTTATAGAGCAGTTGATGAGTTTTCATATAATGAAATGCTTGAGCAAAAAAGAGCAGAGGTTGAAAAAACATTAATGGCAGATGCTCAAGTTAAGATAATGTCAGCTATGATTGCTCAAGGATTAGATCCTAGTTCTGAAGATGCTCAAAAACAAATGTCACCTGATAATATTAAATCATTACCAGAAATAGAACAGTTCTTTAAAAAGGATTATAGATCTATGGTGGAACAGTGGGCTGAACATCAACATAAAGTTGATATAGAAAGATTCCGCATGGATGAATTAGAAGAACGTGGTTTTAGAGATATGTTAATTACAGACAGAGAGTTTTGGCATTTTCATATGATGGAGGATGATTATAATATAGAACTTTGGAATCCTGCATTAACATTTTACCATAAATCACCTGATACTAGATATATAGCAGAAGGACAGTGGGTAGGTAAAACAGATATGTTAACTGCAGCTGATGTTGTAGATAAGTTTGGTTTTCTAATGACAGAAGAGCAGTTAGAAGCTTTAGAAGCTGTATATCCAATTAGATCTGCAGGATATAGCATAAGTGGTTTACAGAATGATGGTTCTTTTTATGATGCTACTAAATCACATGAGTGGAATACTAACATGCCTTCTCTTGCTATGAGACAATATACTTCATTTATGGGTACATCAGGTATGTATGATGGTGGCGATGTTATTTCAGATATTATAGGAGAAAGTGAAAGTATGCATGATTCTCCAGATAGTAATTTATTAAGAGTTACTCAAGCATATTGGAAGTCACAAAGAAAATTAGGACATCTAGTAAAAATTACAGAAGATGGTGATGTTTTAAATGAAATTGTTACAGAAGACTACAAGATTACAGATAAACCAATTTATGATAATAGATTATTTAAAAATAAAAATAAAGAAACTTTATTATTTGGTGAACATGTAGATTGGATTTGGATTAATGAAGTATGGGGTGGTGTTAAAATAGGACCAAATATGCCAAGCTATTGGGGGATGAATAACCCAAGTGGTTTTACACCAATTTATTTGGGTATAAATCAAAATAGAATGAATCCTATTAAGTTTCAGTTTAAAGGCAATGATACCTTGTATAACTGTAAACTTCCTGTAGAAGGTGCTGTATTCTCAGATAGAAATACTAAGTCTACTGCATTAATTGATTTAATGAAACCATATCAAATAGGATATAATATTGTAAACAATCAAATATCAGATATACTTGTAGATGAATTAGGTACTGTAGTTTTATTGGATCAGAATGCTTTACCTAAACATTCATTAGGTGAAGATTGGGGTAAAGGTAACTTAGCTAAAGCATATGTAGCTATGAAAGATTTTCAGATGCTACCTTTAGATACATCTATTACAAATACAGAGAATGCATTAAACTTTCAACACTTTCAGAAACTTGATCTAGATCAGACTAATAGACTTATGTCTAGAGTTCAGTTAGCAAATCATTTTAAACAACAAGCTTATGATGTAATTGGTGTAAATCCACAAAGAATGGGTCAACAATTATCACAAATGACTGCAACAGGTGTTGAACAAGCAGCTAGCGCATCTTATGCTCAAACTGAAATGTATTTTGTTCAGCATTCTGATTACTTAATGCCCAGGGTGCACGAGATGAGAACAGACCTTGCTCAATATTATCATAGTACTAAACCATCTGCAAGATTAACATATATTACATCGCAGGATGAAAAAGTTAATTTTCAAATAAATGGAACAGACTTATTACTAAGAGATCTAAATATATTTTGTAGTACAACAGCAAATCATAGAGCAGTACTAGAGCAACTTAAACAGTTAGCTATGCAAAATAATACTAGTGGTGCTTCAATTTACGATCTTGGTAAAATGATACAAGCAGATTCAATTGCTGGTTTAAATACAGTTCTTAAAACATCAGAACAAAAACAACAACAACAAAAACAGCAAGAAATGCAACAGCAACAGCAAATGCAAGAACAACAACTTCAATCTCAACAAGAGCAAGAAAAAATGAAAATTGATGCTGAGGCTCAAGAAGCTGAAAAAGATAGAAGAAAAGATATACTTATTGCTGAAATAAGAGCTGCTGGATTTGGGGGTATGGCAGATATTGATAAAAATATGCAATCAGATTATCAAGATGCTATGGAAGATATTAGAAAAACTGATCAATATAGAGAGCAAACAGATCTTCAAAGAGAAAAAGAAGTAAATAGAATGAATAATGAATCTTCTAGAAATCAAATTGAAAGAGAAAAAATACAAGCTCAAAAAGAAATAGCGGATAAACAACTGCAAATAGCTAGAGAAAATAAGAATAAATATGATGTTAATACAAGAAAAGAAGACAGTTAGCTATATAATGCAAAAAAAGAAATAAAAAGTTATAGATAATTTTAAATCTTTAAGATTTATTTTAGTATATTATTATATAAACAAAACCAACAAAAAATGAGTGAAGAAAATTTAACTACTGACCAGGTAGAAAATACTGAGTCAGGTGTACAAGAATCTACAACGGTAGAAGAAGTAAATATAGATATTGATGAAATGTTTGGGCAACCAGGCGCAGATAGTGTAATGCTTCCTGAAGAAGAGGAAGAAAAAAATACTGTCTTTTCAAAACCAAAAGATATAGATACAACGTTCATTGACAAACCTGTTGAATCACCTGAAGAGGGTGCAAATGTAGAAAGTTCTGCAGAAACTAAAGAATCTACTGAAGATACTATAGATGAATTAAACTCTATGATTTCAGAAGTAGAGGAAGATTCTCAAGGTGGAAGACCTAAACTAGATAAAAGTGGTTTAATTGATCTTGCAGCTAAAATGATTGAAGAAGGTTCTTTATTACCATTTGATGATGATAAAGCTTTAGATGATTATTCAGCAAAAGACTTTAGAGAATTATTTGAAGTAAACTTTCAACAAAGAGAAGAAAGGATTAGACAAGATACTCCAAGAGAGTTTTTTCAATCTTTACCAGAAGAACTTCAAGTTGCTGCTAAATATGTAGCAGATGGAGGACAAGATCTAAAAAGTTTATTTAGAACTTTAGCTCAAGTAGAAGACACTATGGATTTAAATCCAGACAATGAAACTCATCAAGCTGAAATTGCAAGACAATATCTTCATGCTACTCAATTTGGTACTGCTGAAGAAATTGAAGCAGAAATACAAGACTGGGCTGATCTTGAAAGACTAGAAAAAAAAGCAAAGCAATTTAAACCTAAGTTGGATAAAATGCAAGAGCAGATAGTTGGTCAACAACTTGCAGAACAAGAGCAAAGAAAGGCTCAACAAGCAAGCCAAGCAAAAGCATACCAAGATAATGTATATAATACACTTGCTCAAGGTCAGTTAGATGATTTAAGATTAGATAAGAAGACACAAAGTTTGTTGTTTTCAGGATTAGTTCAACCAAACTACCCGTCTATATCTGGAAAACCTACAAACTTATTAGGTCACTTATTAGAAAAGTATCAGTTTGTAGAACCAAGACATGACTTGATTGCAGAAGCTCTTTGGTTATTAGCAGACCCTAAAGGTTATAAAACTAAAGTTAGATCTGCAGGTGCTAATGAAGCTGTTAAGAAAACAGCTAGGCAATTAAAAACTGCTGAACAAGCTAAGAAATTAACTTCTTCAGTAGCAGTAAAAAGAAGTGATTCAACAAGAAGAACAACAAAAAAACAAACAGTTCCTCGTAAAAACAATAACATGTTTAGAAGAGGTTTTTAAATTAGTAAACAAATAAACAAATAAATAAAAATGGCAACTCCAGTTTTAAACAATGGTATCTTTCTACGGGATACAGCGTACAACGCAAGTTCACACGTAGATTCTTACCACTTGGTTAACATGTTGAAGGATGCAGAACCAATGGACTTAGGTCCTGTGGACCTATGGGCTATGTCCCAGAAGGTAGAAATGCCCCTTTATCAAATGTCTAGCTTTGGTGGGAAGAATGTAATTATGGTAGATAATGCTCGTGGTGAGTATAAATGGCAAACGCCAGTATCTAATGATCTTCCTTACATTATTGAGGATATTGAAGACCCTGCAGCAGTTCTTGGTGTAGATGGTTCAAATTTCCGTATTAAAGTAAGCCGTAGAGAATTTGGTCATGGTGACATCATTACTTATGACAAGTATAATGGTACTGAACTTTACATTACAGAGGATGATATTCTTCCAATGGGTGATGGGTTTATTTATACCGTTCAGCTTGTTAATAATAATACAGCTGCTGCATTTGATAGAGCCTTTTTAGCAAATGGAACTAAGTACTTTAGAAAAGGTTCTGCTAGAGGTGAGTATGGTGAGAGATTCTCTGACATTACAACTCATACTGGTTTCCGTGAATTCTACAACTATGTAGGTGGAGCAGAAGCACACGTTCACTATTCAGTTTCTTCTAGAGCTGATCTTATGATCAAAGGTGGAATGAATGCTGATGGTACAGTTCCTGTAACTGAGATCTGGAGAACTTTTGATAAAGGTATGGATCCTTCTGTAACATCATTAGATGATATGGTTAAAGTAATGGGTAAAGACAAAGTAAAGAGAGCTTTTGATAATGGTGATCTTTCTAGAACTTTCCTTACTCAAATGGAAGCTGCTCACTTAAGCAAAATTGCTTCTGATATTGAGTGTTACCTAATGTGGGGACAAGGTGGTAGAGTTAGACAAGACGGACCAGATGATTTAAGATTATCTGTAGGTCTTTGGCAACAACTAGACAACTCTTTCAAAAGAGTATACAATAAGAATAACTTCAACCTTGATCTATTCCGTTCTGAGATTTATAACTTCTTTAACGGTAAAGTTGAATTCCAAGGTCCAGATCCAAACAGACAATTGATTGTTCAAACTGGTATGGGTGGAATGAGAATGGTTAATGAAGCTATCAAAAGAGAAGCTGTAGCATCAGGACTTGTAATTCAAGCTGCTGATATAGGTGCAATCACTGGTCAAGGAATGGACTTGAACTTTGGTTTTGCTTACACTTCTTATGTAATTCCTTTCCTTGCTAATGTTAAGTTTGTACTTAACCCAGCATTTGACAATGTGAATACTAATGATATTGAAAACCCAATCATTGATGGTTTCCCATTATCTTCTTATTCATTCATTATCTTTGACATCACTGATAATACTAATGACAACATCTTCTTGTTGAAGTTAGAGTGGGATAACCAGTTAAAGTGGTGGTATCAAAATGGTACAATGGACTACATGGGACGTAGCCAAGGATTCCAGTCTTCTGGACAATTCAATGGTTACCGTGTCATGATGTCACAAACAATGCCTGCAATTTGGGTTAAAGATCCAACTAAGGTATTGAAGATTGTTATGAGAAACCCAGTTACTGGCGGATCATTCTAATCTAAACAATAGATTCTTAAAAGGGGGAGGAGTTTCCTCTCCCTTTTTTTTTAACCAACAATTTAATAACCAACACAAAAACCAAAAAAAATGGCAAATAGTGATTTTACAATGGTAACGGTACCTTCAGGAAAACCTTCAAAGATTTCTGTAAAACCGTATTTTAATGCAAGAGTAGATAACATGGGTTTAGAAAACTATGGATTAAGTTTATTTGATGGTGTAAAGCACCAAGAACAGTTAGCATGTCTAGAAATCAATGGGATTAGTAGATATTTAACTGGGCTAAATGAATTTGCTCCAGAAGTTAAAAGACTTAAAGGTGATGTTAAAGAAGCTAAGATAAAGCAAATAAGAGCTACAGTAGCTGATTTAGAAGCAGAGCTTGCGTCTAATATACTTGATCCAGAAGATAAAGACTTTTGGAATAAAGTAAAATTATTAAAACCAGATAATAATGAATTCTGGAATAAAATAGAAATTAAAGTAGGTAATGAACCTACATATTTAAATACAGGTGATCCTTATGATAGGATTAAATTATTTGCAATAGAAGCAGGCGGATTCTCACTTATAGCAAAAAGCTATGAAGATGCAAAATCAAAACCAAGACCCCCAAAGTTTTTCCTAGATAAAGCGGAAGAAACTGTATCTAGTAGAACAGAATATAAAAAGCTAAGAAATAAAGCTTTATCAGAACTTCAAAAGTTATTTGATAAGAATAGCACTAAATTATTCTATGTTGCTAAAGTAGTAGATGTAAACAGCCCTCAATATAAAAAGTCTACACCTAATGATATCATTTATGAAAACATGGATGAATACATACATGCTGAAGGATCAGATAGTAATATGGAAAGAGCAGTTAAAACTTTCCTTGAGGCTGTTAAAACTGACATGGAAACACTTAAAATTAAATCTATAGTAAAAGACTCTTCTTTTTATAAAGAAATAATTACAAAAAGTGATGGTCATATTTACCACACAAAAAGAAACGCTATGCTAGGTAGAAGTGTAGCTGATGTAGTTGAGTTTTTAAAGAATCCTCTTAATGAAGATATCTTAGATGATTTAATTAAAACATGTGAAAAATATTGGAACTCATAAAAATAAATAAAATAAACAATCATGAAAAACAGACTACCAAAGGCCCAAAAGGGATTAGCAAAATTAGCTAAGGTTGTAAAAACTGCTTCTAAAACAGCAGGTAAAACTAAATCAAAAGCAGCACCAGTTGTAAGAAAAGCAAAAAGAATTGGTAATGCTCAAAAAAGTTTAAGTAAAAGCGCATTAAGCGGGATGACAGCATCTCAATTAAGATCAAAACTTAGTAGTTTAATGAAGGAAGCTTCTGCTGCTAGTAAGGCTAAAAGCTCTGCTAAAAAACTTGCTCTTAAGCAAAAAGGTGGGCCTGCTGGACCAAAAAAACTGAAAGGAATGGTAGCAGGACGGAGAACACCTGTATCAAAATCGAGAGTAAATCAATCAGGACTGATAAATAAAATGGATCCTAGACGCAAAAGAGCAAAAAAAGAATTAGAAATGAGAAAAGCTGGTCTAAAAACAAAAGATTATGCAAAAAAGTTTAAAGAAACTTCTACAAAGATTAAAAGTAAGATGCAAGCAGGTGGTAGTATAGGTGTAAAACCACCAGCTTCTCTTAAACCAAAAGGAAAAGAAAAAAGAAGACTTAAAAAAAATGATAGAAGGGCTGACCGAATGATAAAAAAAGGTGGTGATAAAGCTATGATTAACCAGATGAGAGAAATGGCTAAGGGGCCACTTAAAGGTACAATAGCTACTAAACGCCAAACTAAAAAGTTTGTAAAAAATTATAAAGTTCCTGCTAAACCTGTACCAAAAACAAAAATGCAATCAGGTGGACCTATAACCAATCATATTGGAAAGCTTACACCAGCCCAGAAGAAATTTTTGAAAGTGACAGCTAAAAAATCAGCAAAAAATCCTCCTAAATCTATAACTCCTCCTGGAATGGCTAAAAGTAAAAAAGATCTTAAAAGAGTAACAAGAAAAGGTAGTAAAACTGTAACTTCTAGAAGTGGATTAGTAACTAAAGTAAATAGAGCAGGGAAAGCTAAAAAGAATCAAGGTGGTGGAAGACCTATGAGTGCTAAAAGAGCTGTTAGAAAAATGACTAGAAAAAGAGGTTAAGATGAAAAAGTATTTACCAAAAGCACAAAAGGGCAAGATCATAAAAGGTGTTGCCCAAGCTTCAAAGAAAGTTAAAGTACCTAAACCTAAACTACCCACTAGAACTATAACTAAAGGTAGAAAGAAGTTTTATGATACTGATGCGTATGCTAAAGAAGGTTTAAAGCAAGCTATGACTAAGCGTAATGTAATTTCTTCAGGTGATGTAAATAAGGTAAAGAAACTTTTAAAGAACCCTAATATTACTAATCAAGATGCTCTTGATATGTTTAGGGCAGCAATAGAAAATAATCCTACTATGAAGTTATATAGATCAGGTGGGGTTATCAGAGGTAAAAATTTAAGGAGATCTAAAAAATACTAATTATGGAAAAGTATCAAAAAGGTGGTATTGCAAAACTTGCTGCAAAGGCTGCTAAAAAAACAACTGGAAAACTTGCAAAGGCAAAAAGAGCTGGAAAAGGACTTGTTTCTTCAAAACTTAAACGTACACAACTTCAAAACTTGAAAAGACAAATCAATAGATATGACAACAAAATGAAAGGTTATAAGGCGCCTTTTTATAAGTATGAAGGATTTGGGGTAGACGTAAAAAAAGGTGACAATATGAATCGCACAAAGTATCCTGAACTTCAAAAACCTAAATTTAAATCAGGCGGTTCTATGAAAAGTGTTCCAGCTGGTAAAAAGTTTAATGGTCTAAGATCATTACCAACAGGTGTACGTAATAAAATGGGTTATGCTAAGTATGGTAGTATAGTAAAAGGTGGTTCACTAAGGAGATCTAGAAAGCATTAATTATGAAAAAGCTTACAAAATATCAAAGGGGTGGTTTTTCTAGTATTAGTAAGAAAATAGCAAAAAAAATGTCTGCTCCTACAAAGGTCAGTCCGATCTTAAAAAGTAAGATGTCAAGGTTTGAACCTAGAGTCCGCCTAGCACCTACTAGAAACGCTTATAATGCAAGACTTAGAGCTGCAAAAAAGAGAGGTAATCCTATTAATACTGAAATCTTACGAGGACCAGTAGAAGGAGATCCTGCAGTATTGTATAGAACGCGTCCCAACAAACCAATTAGTAAGCGTAAAGATCTTTCTAAACTTTTAGGTAAAGCTAAACCAAAATTAATTAAAGGTGGATCATTAAGAAGAACTAGAAAATATTAATTATGAAAAAAATAAAAAAATATCAGTCAGGTGGTGCAACAAAAGTTGCTAAAAGAATGAGTAAGCTTATGAAGCCTGTGAAAACAGGTGTAGCAAAAACAAAAGCTAAACCTGCTAGAACTATTGATACGGGTAAGTATATAAAAAATAAAGACATAAAGAAAGGTATGTCTACAAAACCTTTGACTAAAAAATATTCTAAGGTGATGCAAAAACAAAAAGCTGTACCATCAAAAAAGTATACTGCATATGGTCCATCATCTATCAAAAAAACTATAGATAAATCAAAAGGTAATTTAAGTCCCTCTTTATCAAAAAAAGTTAAAGATAGTTTTATGGGTACTAGAGTAAAGGGTATGAAAGATAATGTTTTTGGTCAGTATCCAGATTATGAATTAGGAAAAATGGGTGATAAATTAAAAACAAAATATGGTAAGCCTAAAATGATAAAAGGTGGTTCACTTAGACGTAGTATAAAACATTTATAAAATATAAATTATGGCAAAATGTGCAAAATGTGGCGGTGCCCACAAAATGAAAAATGGTGGTCAGAATCCTTACCCAGGTAAGACTATACCTTTGTATACTAATAATCCTAGAACTAATCAAGGACGTGTTCTCAAGTATGGTGGTTCATGTGGTAAGAAAATTAAAGGAGCTTCATTAAGAAGAAAAGTATCATAGTTATGCCTAATTATAATAGGATAAATACTGATGGTGAGATTTTAGAATTCTTTAGAAAAGGAGGATCTAAAAAGAAAAAAACTAAGAGTAAAAAAGACTCTTGTTATTATGCAGCTAAGAGAGCTCATAAAGTATTTCCTTCTGCTTATGCTAGTGGTATGATTGCTAAGTGTAGAAAAAGAAAAAGTAATGGCGGTTAGAAAGACAGCTAAAGGTGCAGCACTAAAACGTTGGTTTAAAGAAAAATGGACTGATGAAAAGGGTAATGTATGCGGATCTTCTAAGAATAAAAAAACTAAAAAGTGTAGACCTAGTAAAAAAGTTTCTAAAAAAACTCCAGTGACATGGGGTGGTTTAGGTTCTAGAAAAGCTGCTGTTGTTGCTGAAAAGAAAAGAGTTGGTATGGGTAGAAGAACTAGTTCAGTTAGAAAAAAAAAATAAAATGGCAGTAACTAAAAAATTTAAAGTACATAAGATGTACAAAGGTACTAAAGTTGAAACAGCTAAAACTATGGCAGATCATAATCGTTTAAAGAAACGTGGTTATGGTCACACTAAACCTAAAACTAAAAAAAAGAAATAATGAAAAAATATCAAAGTGGTGGTTGGTACAGAGGTGGTAAAATATCTAAATCAGGAAAAAAAGCACTTGGAATAACTGGTGCTACTACTATAGGTGGAATGATTGGTACAGCTATTGATAGAGGGGTCAAGAAAAATAAAGCTGTTAAAAGCATTATGAAAAAAGATGATGTCAGTAGAAAAAAAGCTAGGCAAAAGTATAATAAAACAAATGATGCAGAAGTACTAGGATACTTTAATGACATTAAAGAAAAAAGACTAGGTGGCCAATATATGCAAATAGGTGGTGCAGCAAAACAAATGAGAGGTAGTTGTGGAAAGGGTGGAAGAAGTAAAGGTCGAGGTATATGTCGTCCAAGCGGTAGCGGTAACGGCTTAAATATTGGTGGTAACGGTAAAGTTAAAGCTAAACTAAAAAGAGCTGGTAAAAAAATTAAAAGAGCTGTTAGGAAAGCATTTTAAATTATGGCAACTAAAAAAACTGCAGCTTGGACTAGGAAGGAAGGTAAAAGTAAGTCAGGTGGCTTAAATAAGAAAGGTGTTGCTTCTTATAGAAAAGCTAATCCTGGAAGTAAGCTTAAGACTGCTGTTACAACAAAACCTTCTAAGCTTAAGAAGAATAGTAAGTCTGCTAAGAGAAGAAAAAGTTTTTGTGCTAGAATGTCTGGTATGAAAAAAAAGATGACAGGATCTAAGAAAAAAAATGATCCTAATTCAAGAATTAACAAATCTCTACGTAAATGGAATTGTTAATTTTTGTATATTATATATATGAGTAAACCATGTATTAAACCAGATGAACAAAGTGATCAAATCTTTATTTACTGGGATTATTAAAAAATAAAATATAAATTATGATTAATGAATATAAAAGAGCAGGTGCTGTAAAAGATTACCAGAACTACATGAAAATGGCAGCTGGTGGTTTTATGCAAGGTAGTATGTCAGAAGCAACAGCAGGTTCAGGATTAAAGCCAAAAAAGAAAAAAGGTTGGAGAAAAAGAAGACGTAAAAAAAGAAGATGTAGAGGTGGTTATTGTAGTTAAAAATGGCAAGTAAGAAAAAAAGATATATGGGTATAAATCCTAAACATGAGGGTTATTGTACACCTATGTCTAAATCTACTTGTACACCAAGAAGAAAGGCATTAGCTAGAAGATTAAAGCCAGGTGGAGATCTTTATAAAGGAAAAACTATGAAAAAGAAACAACAAGGAGGACCATTAAAACAACTTAATGATATGCAGTATGCCAGAAAAGGTAAAGCTGTAGGATCTATATTAGAAGGTGGTAGAATTAAATATAATGAAGGAGGTCCTTTTGAAGAACCTATAAAAATTCAAACACCATATTTAGATGCTAAAGGTAATGTAAATCCTGTATATATGGACTCTTATGTAAGTTCTATGAAATTGAATGAAGAAGGTGCTCATAAAAATCCTAGCTATGCTAAATCAGCTATAAAAGCTAGAATAAATCAAACTAAAGATGGTGCATTATTTGGAAGGCAGTCTTTAACAAAAGGTAGTCCAGAACATAAAGCTTTAAAAAAAATATTTAAAGAGCAAAAGAAAAAAGGAACTTACTCAAGAAAAGCTTATAAAAATAGAATGAACAGTTAGGTAATGTTAAATAGCACGGTTACAATAAAAATAAAAGAAAGAATTAATAAACTTGATAGTCAAGATTATGATAATATTTTGTGCTGGCAAATAGTTGAAGCATTTAACAAAGCTCAAGTAGAGTGGTGTAGAAGACAATTACATGGTATGAATTCTTTGAGGGAAGGTGATGAACAATCTACTAGAAGAAAAGATGATTTACAAGCTATATTAGTTAAGGATTTAATTACACTTAATCAAGAAGATATTTATTATAGAACTTCTATTCCTGAAGATTATTTACAATGGAAGAGAATTGATGTAGATGCATGTAAAGGCTGTTGTGATAATAGAAGAATGACTGTATATCTTGCAGAAGAAGAAAATCTTAATCAGCTTTTAAGAGATAAATCTAAACAACCTAATTTTTCTTGGGCAGAAACATTTGCTACATTAACTAATGATGGTATAAACATTTATACTAATGGTGATTTTGAAATATCAAAATCAGAACTTACTTATTACAGACAACCTAGATTAATTCAAGTATTGGGTTGTATTAATCCATATACTGAAGTAGAATCTACAGAAGAAGTAATTTCTGAATTTAAAGATGATATTGTAGAATTAATTATTGACGAAGCAGTAAGTATATTAGCTGGAGATATAGAATCTGGTAATCAGTATTCTAGAGGTCAGCAAGAAGCAGAAAGAAATAATTAAATCTATAGTTGATTAATTAAAAACTTTTTCTTATATTATAGTATATTATTTATTTATAAACTTTAAAAAAACAAAAACAAATGGCTTATTTTAATCACGCCTTCAAAAAAACGATAGTGATGAACACCTTTGTAGATCCAGGTACAGATCCTACTGCTACGGATGCTCTACAATCGGGTGAATTATCTATTTATGATGCAAGAACTTTTGCACCAGCTGATTTAGCAACAAATCCTTGTTGTCAATTTTTAATTGCTGCTGGTCCTAACACTAGAGCAAATGATGGTTCAGTAGATGCTGCACTTACATATGCTGGTGGTAATGATAGAATTGGACCTTTTCACGGAGGATACCAAGCTTCTATTAAATCTAAAGGAATTCAAGCAAAATATGTAAACAACTATTTTACTCAAGATTCTAATGCTGCTCAACAATCAATTCTTCACGTTGGTACTACCCAATGGACTGAAAGTGGTGGTGCAGGTGAAACAGCAGGATGTTGTCCTGAATTTCTTTGTGGTGAAAACTATCATCTAAGAGTAGATGTTAAAGGTTCTCCAGCATTAAGAATGTTAAATCGTCAAGCATACTTAGAAGTAACAGGTTACGGTGGATGCTGTCCTGAAGACTCTATTGATCCTGTTGCTGTTAACCCTGCAACAATTATGATTCAGTGGGCAACACAACTATGGAATAGTCCAATAGTTACTGGTAATGGACCAAACTTTTCTACTCAATCTACAGTAGCTGCTGCAGCTAGAGTAAATCCAAATCCATTCTTTGTACCTGTTGTATCTGTAACTGATAATACAGGAACTGTAACTGGACTTCTTTATCCTCCAGGATGGTTAGGTGGTGTTAGTGGTACTACTGCTGCTGATGTCGCTGCTGCAACTGGTTTGTTAGTAGGTGACATTACTGATTGGGATACTTATGTAGTTCCTGCAATGGAAGATGGTATTTGTGCTGGTCTTACATTAGTTGGTGCTTATGAAGATACTAGATTTGGAGACTGTACTTTCCAAACTTCAGATTTCTACGGACTAGAACCACTTAGACTCTTTGCTTCTGAGGTTGACTTAAATGGTGACCCATGTGCATTCACAGGAATCTGTGTTGTTAATGAGTGTGAAGGTAGACAAGCTCAAGGTCTTGGAGAAACTGCTGCAAGAGACGTAATCTTGTCAGAGTCTTACAGACAAAATAGCTTTGCTTCTGATCTTAGAATCCGTGAGATTACTCAAGGTAATCTTATGTTAGGTTCTGGACCAGGTCAAGTAGATAGAACTATTCTTTATGATAGAACAATGATTATGCATAGTGTACCAAGATTTAACAATCCATCTGGAACATTTGATAATGACCAGTATATTGTTGAAGTATTAACTCCAGCTACTGGACCACTAGGTGCTTTAGGAATTGCTGCAAGAGATCTTTTAAGAACTGCTTTGTCAACAACTATCCTTACTGCATGTGCTGATGCTGCATGTGAAATAGATCCTGGAACAGAAACTGTTGAGTGTGCTGAACCATCAGTACCAGTATAATTAATAATTAATTACTCATAGAAGGGAGAGTGAGATATAAATTTCTCCTCTCCCTTTTTTTATTCTATAAAAATGGCAAATCACGTATTAAGTCTAGAAGTACCTACAGTAACTACATCATGTGTATTAAAAATTATTGATACTAGTGTATATTCTCCACAAGTAGGTTTGTTTAATCCTAGATTATTAATTACTGCTCCAGGTTTTAATAATAGTGTTGAAGTTGGGTTTACACCTGAATCAATGCCTTCTATTACAGCTTGTGATTTAGGAATGCAAACAACAGGTTGTGAATCAGCATATAATAATTTACCTGATGGTATTTACTTTATTAGATATACTGTAGATCCTTCATGTAATGTATATGTTGATTATAATCATTTAAGAATAACCCATGCATTAAGTATTTATGAAAAATTACTTTGTGATGCAGATGTATCAAATTGCGATCCTGCAGAAAAAGTAAAAGAAAGACTTAAATATTTACAACTTATTAAAAGCTACTTAGATGCAGCCAAAGCTAAAGTAGAAACCTGTCATGAAAGCCAAGCTGGAATGACATTGTATAACTATGCTTTAAAATTATTAAATAAATTAGAGTGTAGACATTGTTAACCGTTTTAAACCAATAAATTATGGCAACAACATGTTTAAATTGTAAGAAGAGACTTGGATGTGGATGTCAAAAAGCAAAAGCTTCAGATGGCACATCAGTATGTAAATCTTGCAAAGCAGCTTATGAAGCTAAACTAAAAACAATAAAAAGATAAATGGCTAATAATTACGCAATTTTTAGAGTCACAAGATGTTGTAATAGCGCAGAAACAGGGTTTTTTTCTGTTAGTGGTAACTTACCAGGATTGATACCACCTGCTCCAGGGCAAGGTGTATTTTTGTATGGGGCAGTTTCTGATATAACATTAATTGATGCTAATGGAAATACTGTAATATTTGAATCAGGTGAGTGTTATACATTTGAGACAACTACTCAAACAACTGGTTTTACTTTTGCGGTAGATTTAGATGCTGCAGATTTTACTAGCGTTACTGATTGTCAAGATAATAGGTGTGGGACACCATGCGGAACTGATCCTAAAAAGCTTGTATTTACTCCATGTTGTGAACAATACCCAACCTTAGAATTTCAAGGAACAAATTGGCAAGATTATATAGGTGTTATAATACCACTAGGATTTAATAAACAACCAGTTAATGGTCAATTTCAACAAGTCAATAGTGGTTTTAATAATATAACATATAACCAATTTCAATTTGGAAATTGTTATGATGTTACTGTAGTTGATATAACACAAGCTGAATTTGATTTATTAAATACATTACCACCTTATATAGAAGGTAGTAGTTTTACACAAGTAACTGATAGTACATCAGGATTAGATTGTACTAGTGATCAGGTTATTTTAGATTGTCCAGAATGTGCTCAAGCATGTTATAGAGTAATAGATTGTGAAGGTGGTTCTTTTGAGGTACTTTCTGATATTATTGCATATGGATTAGATGATATATCAAATTATGTAGGTCAGTTTGTTACTCTTATAGATAATTCGCTAGGAACTCCTGTAACAGGTACATTTTTTGTAGACTCTTTAAGTCCTACTTGTACAAATGCAGTTGGTAATATTACTGTAGATCCTGTTTTACCTGCTGAATGTGATTGTAGATGTTTTGAAATAGTAGGTACTGTTTTTAATTTAACTTATGTAGACTGTGAAAATAATCTTATAACATCTAAAGTTGGTGGGTCATTTAAGATTTGTTCTAAAACATACCCTATAGTAAGTACATTACCAAGTCAAGATCCTGTTCAAATTGTTGAAGGTTCAAACTGTATAGATGGTGAGTGTCCAATAGAATGTTTTTTATTAGTTAACTGTGAGACACAACAAGTCTTATCTACAGAAAGTGAACTCTATCCTTATTTTATTAGTAACCAGATAGTAACTCTAAATGGCTATGATGGCTGTTGGCAAGTATTAGACGGAAGTTGTAGTTGTATTATATTTACTCTAGATGGTATTGATTATACTGCTAATGCTACTTCTCAGTATAATGATAAGTTGGTATATGAGCTTGAATATAATAGTATAACTTACTATGTGTGGTATAGATCAATAGGTGCTAGTTGGGTTATATCACCTACTATAGGTGATGCTACAGGAGCTATTGCATTTGCTAAAGCTGCTATTGACTGTCCTGGTAACCCTGGTTCTCCTTGGTTGCCTGAAGTTGGTTCTCCTATAACTACAATAACTGTAGACTTATGTCCTGATCAATGTGAAGACTGCCCTACTAATGTAACTGTATTAGAAGTATATGATGATTGCCCAACATGTGTGGGACCTACTTCTTATAAACTTACAAATTGTGATAATAGTGCAGATATAATTTATACAACAAATGATCTATCTGCTTATGTAGATCAAATAGTAGAGTTAGAAAATTGTGGTTGTTATATAGTTGAGCAACTTGATATTGTGCCTCCAACAGATATAGACGTTACTGTTTTATTTGATTGGACAACTTGTGAAGAATGTTCTTCAACTTATTATAAGCTTACTGAATGTACTACAGGCGAACTTATTTACACTACAAATGACTTAAGCACTTACTTAGATTCTATAATTAAATTTGAGGGTTGTGATGATAAATGCTGGAGAGTAGAAGAAACTAGAAAGCCAGAAGTATTATCTACTGTTGTAGTCTCAGAAACATATAGTATCTGTGAAGAATGTACAACTGACTTACCATGTGTATGTTCTAAAATTACAAATGTATCTGATACAACTGGGTTTATTTCATATTTAAATTGTGATAACGCTACTCTAGGAGTGCTTGTACAACCAGGAGAAACTTTTGGTAAAGTGTGTATTAAGAAATGGAATATACCTGCAGTAACAGAAGGTGATCCTCCAATTTGGTATCCAGAGTATTTTGGTGAATGTCAAGAAGGTGTGTGTCCTCCAGAGAATTTAGTTACTTCTCAGAATAGAAAAATAAAACCAGGATATAATACCCCAATATGTTCGGCAGATAAATATGATAAAATTACATGTGAATTTGCAGATATATATTATAAAAAAGCTTTAGAAGGAAGATACGGTATATCTAATTGTTGCCCAGAAGAATTACAAAACTGGACATTAAAAAAGAATTTAATTGATATGCAAGCTTTAAGAGATCCTTACTTTAACTGTACTCCTCAAACTTCTTGTAATTGTGGTAATACAAGCATTTGTACTACTTGCAATTCTAAAAATTAATTTGTATATTATAATTAGACAAAGATATGAAACCATTAAACTTAGATAATAAACCTTGTAGTCCAATATCCAGTAACTGTGTTATATGGCAAGGTCCTGACATTGAGTGTATTAATATATGTAATGGAGATTCAGTATCTGATGTAGTTGCTGCATTAGCAACTGAATTATGTACTGTATTGGAACAAATAAACGTATCTAATTATGATTTGACATGTTTAGGTTTTACTTCTGCATGTCCCCCAAAAGATTTTGAAGCATTAATACAATTTTTAATTAATAAAATTTGTGATTTAGAAAGTGTACCTGCAAGTACTCCAAAAGATTCTTCAGGATGTCCTGATTGTATAGTATCTGTTGCATCATGTTTTGTAGAAGGTACTACTACTAATATGCAACTTGTTGATTATGTACAAGCTATTGCAAATAAGGTTTGTGGATTAGTAGACAATATTGCTGATCTTCAAACACAAATAGACGGTATTGATATTAGAGTAACTGCATTAGAAAATGTGGTTCCGCCTTCATTGGCTATACCATCAATTCCTACAGGATGTTTAGATTCAGTTATACCTGGTACCCCTGCAACAGAAACAATTGATATTGTTTTAGATTATTTAGTTAATGATGCTGCTATAGGTTATTGTGCAACAATAGAAACATTATGGGGTTCTAGTGGAAGCGCATCAGATTTAACAGCTGTTCTTAATCCTGTTTGTATAACTGCAGCATCTGCTTCAATTGTAGATGGTAATGATGCTGGTGCTGGTACTATGTCAAGTGCATATCCAGGACCAACAGGTTGGGTTACTACTCCGCTAACATTAGCTCAAACAATTCAAAATTTATGGATTGCTATATGTGATCTTAGAAATATTACTACAGTAGCTTTTACTGATACTGATACAATAAGCGTTACTGAAAATACAGGTCTTCCTGATTACAATTTTAGTATTAACTTAAATCAACCACATGCTTTAATTAGAGAGGTTGGTTTAAATGTATTAGGTGGTTCTCAAATAAATCAAGCAAGTGGTCTTTACTTATCTGAACCTGGTTATGTAGTTGCTAATACAAATGGTGATGCTAGGTGGATTTGTGGTGGTGGTGCTGGTACTACATGGAAATTTCCAGTTGCTTCTGTTGAATATGATACTTTTACAACACCTGTTACAACTCCAGGACTTGGTATAATATCAATAAATGAAGATGGTGTGTATGACTTATCATATAAAATTCAACTAAGTGCACCTACTACAACATTACCATTACCAGATGCTCCTTCAGAAGGAGCTCCTTTTGGTACAGGTAAAGGTTGGTATGGTGGTGATAATGTATCATCAAATGATCAACCTAGAGCAATAATTTTAGCATCTGGAGGAACAGCTCCTGGAGCAGGTTATACAGATGGTGTATTTACTGTAGTTTATCCAAATGGAACAATTACAATACAAATAACAACAGTAGGTGGTGGAGATACTTCAATTGGTTCTATAACTTTATTAAATGCAACTGGTTCGTTTGATAGTTCTGATCTTATAACAGTTCCGATTGCTCAACCTGGTTCTGACTCAAGTGCTAGAATTCAAATTGTTGCATTAACTAAACCAACACCTAAAGTAACAGTAATAGCTGCTATACAAGATGTAAGTGGTGGTGGATGTGTTAATTATGGTGAAATGATATTTGCTCCAAATACGGCAACTTCTAAATGTGTAATAAATGGTAGTCAACTAGGTGTTGAGTTAGTAGCTGGTGCAGTATTAGAAGTTAAGCTTGTTATAGTTGTAAATGATGAATCTGCAGGATTACCTAATTCTAGATGGAATTATCTAAGTAGTTATTTAGATGCTACTGATTCATATGAATTGTTTGTAAGAAAAATGAAATAAAAAATAAAAAAAAAATAAAAAAATGGCTTGTTCAAATTGTAATTCAACTAAACAATGCGGATGTACATCTGGATCTTATACTGTAGTTCCACCTTGTCCACCTGCATGCTCAGAAGTATTTAATGCTTCTTGTATTGTGTACACAGGTGCAGATATCACTTGTGGTGCAGATACTGTAATATCTCGTAATGATTATTTAGATTCAGTAATTACTAAACTAGTAGACTATGTATGTGCAAATACATCATCTACAAAAGTAGTTTTAGTAGCTCCACTTACTACAGGTAATCCAGTTACTGTAACTCATAACTTAGGATCAACTGCTGTATTAGTTCAAGTAATTGACGATGCAACTAATACACTTCTTGATCCAGCAAACTTTACTGTAGATAATTATTTATCTAACTCAGTAAATGTTACACGTTCTGATGCAGCTGGTAATACACGTATTGTAGTAATAGGATAATATTGTCGCAGTTTGTTGGTTTCTGTGGCTAACAATGGCAAAACCCTCACACTTGTGGGGGTTTCGTTTTTATGGTTACATTTGTTAAAACCAATAATTTTTACTATATTATTATGAAGGAATTTAACAAACCAGATGTAAAAGCTCCAAGATTTAGACCTAAAGTAAATACTGTTCTAAATACTGAGTTCTTTGAAAAATTTAAACAAAAACATCCTAAGTATAAAAACTTGGATAACAGCAAATTAAGAAAGATTATAAAATCTTTTAATGAAAAAATTTGTGATAAGATTATAGACAATAGAGATGGGGTAGAATTACCTCAACAATTAGGATGGTTATTCATTGGTACTTGCCAAACAAGTAAAAAAGAAAATATTGACTTTGCTAAGTCCCGTGAATATGGAGTAAAAGTTTCTAATAAGAATTGGGAAACTGATGGTAAGTTGGCTAAAATATTTTACACAAACCATGCTCCAAAGCATAAATTTAAAAATAGAGAGTTTTGGGGATTTGTTGCATGTAGAAATTTTAAAAGAAATGTTTCAAAGACATATCCAGAAAACTGGAATAGATATCTGGTTATTGATCCTTTGAAAAAATTAAGAATGTCGTATGCAAAAGAAAGGTATAAAGAAGTACGTTTGAAAAAGTCTCAAAATGAACTAAAAAATTATAATGAATTTGACATATGACAACAATTGGAGAATCAATATCAAGAGTAAGAAATACACTTAAAGCTGTTAAGGAAGATCCTTTCTTAACAGATCGTACTTTATACTATTCAATAATTAAGTATGGTAAAACTCTTTTAAAAAGAGAAGATAATCAATATAGACTTATGAGAGTAGGTTCTATATTTTCTGTTTTACCTATGATGGAACTTATTGATGTAGATAAGGTTGAGGCTGGTTGTATGGGTGTATACTCAGGATGTTATTTTAAAAGAACTAAAGAGCGCTTGCCAGATATTTTTGACGGTCTTTTTGGTCCTATTATACGCACAGTATCTTCAATAGATAGTTCAATAGAAGTATATAGAACAGATCCAGGTACTTGGACTTCAATTACTAAATCAACAACTTTTAAATATAATAAACGGCCTTATTTTTGGTATCTAAATGGTTATCTATATCTACCTAATGTAGATTGGGATGCTGTTAGAGTAGAAGCTGTATTTGATGATGATATTTCTCCATATCAATGTGATGAAGATTTAAAGTGTCAAATTAGACAAGATCAGGCTTTACCTTTCCCTGAATACTTATTTTCTGAAATTGAACAAATGGTAGTTAAAGAATTTACAATGACTATGCAAGTTCCTCAAGATAATTTAGATGATGGTCAAAACGCACTTAGATAATGGATTTTAATTACACACTTAAATATAGAACTTTTGATCAACTCTTAGAAGATGTATCTGTAGACATGAATACATTTGCTTTAGAAAATATGATTGAGCCCCAAACTTTAATTAAACTAGCTCGTAAATTAAATTTTGAATTAGGTCTTAGGATTAATCAACAAAGAGAAACAATATTAGAAGTTTGTCATGGTAAGGTTAGATTACCTGCTGACTTTAAAGTTTTTAATTATGGTTTGATTTGTGGAAACTTTCAAACTACTGTAGGTTATGATGGTTTTGCAGGAGGAACTAATATGAGAGAAGTACCTATTACTGACAGTAGAGTAGTTAAAACATATGATGACTTTCCAGCAAACGTTCCAGACGCATGTAATCCTAGCACGCCTACTTGTTGCTGTGATGATAAAGGTAATGGGGGTATTTGCCTAGTTCATTATCCTGATCAACCATATGGTGATGAGTTAGTTAAACCTAGAGTTTTTATGAACTGTAAAGGTGAAGCGTATGAATTAATACAAGTTATTAATGAAAGTAATATTAGAAAGTATACTACGCTAGTACCTCTACAAATGAAACCAAGCCAAAATGTAGATTGTGATTCTCCAAATGTATATTACAATGCTCCAAATGAAGGTTATATAAAAAATGGTTTTTTATATACAACGTTTGATGAAGGTTTTGTTTATGTAAATTATCAAGGAGATCTAGTAGATGATGACGGTAACTTACTTGTTCCTGATCATGAACTTTTAAATGAGTATTATGAATATGCATTTAAAAAAAGAATACTAGAAAACTTAGCTTTAAATGGGGAAAATGTGGCTCCTAGATTACAGTTAATAATGGGAGATTTGAGAGCAGCTAGAAATCAAGCGTTAAGTTTTGTTAACACTCCAAATTTTGCTGAAATAAAACAAATTTGGAAAGCAAATAGAACAGCTCAATATGCTAGATATTATGACATGTTTTCATCATATGCACCAGCTAATTCATTTAGAAGACGTAATAATAGAAATGTAGTTTGATATGGCTAAAAAGAATTCTGGTTTACAAAATGTTTCTCAAGATGTTACAAACTCTTTTGTAAAAGGTCTTAATAAAGATTCAGAACCTTCATATGTAACTGAAGGTATGTGGACGCATGCAATTAATGCGACCAATAGTACAATTGAAGGTGACCTGGGATCAATATCAAATGAGTCTTCTAATTATTTATGTGGTACTTCAGGTGCAACTATGCCTACATCTGTAACTGAAAAACATATCATAGGTGGTATACACTTATATTCTGACAAGTGGGTTGTATATACAGCAGGGCATGATTCTGCAGGAAGACCTGTCTCGTCAGAAATAGGTTTATTTGAAACTGATTCATGTACATATAGACTTATAGTTCAAGACTCTTGTCTTAATTTTGATAAACGTTTTCTTATATCAGGATCTTCTAGAGAAAAAGAAGATTGTACTTGGCAAGTATATTGGGCTGATGGTAATAATCCAGATAGGTTTTTAAATGTAGGAGATTCTAAAACATGGCCTGATTCGTCATATGTGTATTTAGGTAATAACTATTACAGTAATGGTGTAGATACAGAATTTTTATGGCCAGGTGTTCAATGGAATGAAGAATGTAAAATTGTAAATGATTGTGAATTTTGTAATAATATAAATACACTAGACTGTGATAAGATAAGATTAGCTAGGTTAATGGAAACACCATGTTTATCTATTGAGTCAGGTGATGCTGGTGGTACTATTGCTAACGGAACATACTTTGCTTTAATAGCATATACTATAAATGGACAAAAAGTTACTGATTATTTTTCTCAAAGTAATAATCAGGTTGTTTGGGCAGAAAATGATTTATCTGGTTCTTTAACAATAAATATAAAGGCGGATACAGAAAACTTTGATGAGTTTGTATGTGTATTAGTTCAAAATGTAAATCAAGGTACTGTAGCTATTCAATTAGGTTTTTATTCTACAACAACAGAAAAAATTACTGTAGATCAAATTAATGTAAGTCTTGTATCAATACCAATTGAACAACTGCCTGTTGTTACACCAGTATTTGAAACTTCGGATCAAATAACAGATGCTAATGGTTATTTATTAAGAATGGCTCCTAGATCTAAATTTAATTTTAATTATCAACCATTAGCTAATTTAATTAAAGCTAAATGGACATCAGTAGAGTATCCAGGAGAGTATTATAATAAAGGAGGAAATAAAGGAAATTATTTAAGAGATGAAGTTTATTGTTTTTTTATTAGGTGGGTATATGATACAGGGGATAAATCTGCATCATATCATATTCCAGGAAGAGCTCCTAAAGAAGTTCAGTATGTAGATCAAAATGGTATTACACAAACAGTATTAGAAGATGATGTTTTAACAAATCAAAATTCATTAACTGATGAAGATAAAACTTTTGAAGTTATCAATACTGCTAAAATTACTAGTACATCTTTAATAGGAACGCAAACTGATGATGGTGGTGAAGTAGTTGGTGTTGGTGATATGGGTTATTGGGAGTCTACAGAAGAATATCCTAAAAATAGACCAGATATTTGGAATCCAAGTGAGTATTGTTGGACAGGTAATTTAGGACAATCAACAGAATTTGATTTATGTGGTAAACGAATAAGACATCATAAGTTCCCATCAGACTTTATAAATAATAGTGCATCAGAAGTAGTAACTCATTTTAAACCAAATGCAGATCCTCTTAACAATGGTGATGATTTTAAAATAAGACTTCTTGGTGTATTTTTTGAAAATATTGTTTTACCAAAAGATCAAGATGGTAATGACATACCTGGTATTGTAGGTTATGAAATACTTAGAGGTTCTAGAGAAGGTAACAAATCTATACTTGCTAAAGGTATGGTGAATAACTTTAGAACTTTTAAATTTAAAGGTAGTGTTAAGAAAAACCAAACAGGATTGTATCAAAATTATCCGTTTAACTCTATCAACCCTTTAGGTTATTCTACTAATAGTTCTGATCATAATTACAATTATAATGATCCTTATATAAAAAATACAGATGATGAAGATGAAGTAATTAATCAGGATATACCTACAGATATTTTTACTTTTCATTCACCTGAAACTACATTTAGAAATCCGTTTTTAAATACTACAGAGTTTAAGCTTTATGGTCATATTTCAGGTATTAGCACTCAACAGTTTAAAGAACCTAGTGATCACCCTGAATTTAGAATGGTTACTAATGCGGCATTAATACCAATGATTGTAGGTGGAATAGCAGCTACAGTAATTTCTTTAATAGGTAAAAAGACAGAGAAGCAGCAAGAATGGACAAGTGGTGCTTTACCAGGAGATGCTTTAGGTGTTTCTTCTGCTGCATATATTGCTGGACAATCTGGAGTTATTGGTGCTGTTACAGCAAGAAATGTATTATTACAAACTTATTATAGTACTGGTGGAAGTGCTGTTGATGCTTTAGCAACTTTAGTTGGTGGATATGGTTTTACTCCAGTTTATACTGGTCAGGTAGAAATACCTTTTCAAACAGCAATGAGCGTGTCTGCTTTGGGTGGTGCTAACACTATACCTTATACTACAGTAGATGTTGAACTTCCTGATTGGGCTTATCTTGATCCTATTAGTAGAACATTAGGAGCTCTTAATCATATATCATATTATTTCTCTGAGGGTGCTAATGCTATATTAGAATTATTATATGCATTTTCTCCTAAAAGACAATTTGCCTTACAGCAAGTAAGTCACGGGTTTTACTCTAAAATGGATGCTCCTGGTTTTACTGATCTTTATAGATTTAGTATAGATGATAGTTTTTACATTAAAAATAATTTTCAAGAGGTCCCAAGGTATCAAGATAATACAGGAACTTTTAGAAACCTATCAATTAATAATTTAAAAAGACCTGAGACAGTAACAATAAGAACTAAGTCAGGACCTTACTATGATTTAGGTTATTCTGATGGTGTAAATATTGGACCAAAACTTTTAAATGAGCTAGACTCATCATTAGTTACATTAGGTACTTTAGTACAAAATGGTAATAGTTCTTTAGTCCCAAGTGGTGGTCAACTTCCAACTTTTAAAAATCCTAGAAATGCTTTTGGTTTACCAATTGCTAGTCAATATGGAGGATTAAGATCAAGAATAAGAAATCAATATGGTCAATTAGATTCAGTTAAACAAGTTGTAATAACTCCTTGTGAACAAAATTTAGATGATTCTTCTGTAATAGATCTATCATATACATGTCCATTAAACAATAGAACATACCCGTTTAGAAGAATACAAGAGACTAATATATTTTTTGGAGGAGATACTTATATTACTAGGTATACAGAGAAAAATAATATGCTCTTTTATTATGATTGGTTATATAATCAACCAGATGATTTTGAATTTAATTACTTTTTAAGAGATCAAATACCTGATGCCAGATTTTCAATAAATAGTAAAAAGTATGATGTAGGAGATTTAAGTAATGCATTTCAAGTAAATAGTCAAGATGTCGTGGGTGAAGGAGCTTTACCATCAGCATTTTACAATTTAGATTATCGTGTAGATAGTGATAGATTTTATAATTATACTAATGATAAAAGAGAACCTACTGGTCTTACTGGGTTACTTCAAGATAAAGAAAAAGGAGTTTTCTCAATCAAGCAGGCTTACTTTTATTTAGCTAACTCTGCAATTAGAGACTTTTTTGTAGAAACAGATGTTCTTACAGATTTTAGAGAACAAGCAGATGAGGTAGCTAGAAAGCATTATAACCCATATAGATATACTGATTATATAGCTATGTTTGATACAAACCCTAATATAATAGGGCAAAGTACAGATTATAGATATGATTATTCTTTAAGTATATCTAAGTTGTATAATCAATATTTTTCACAAGGGTCTTTGCAATCTAGAAACTATGATCCTATTATATCTGATTTGTGTTTTACGTATTATCCTGATAGGTTGATTTACTCTCTTCCCGTACAAGATGAGTCTGTAAAAGATAGTTGGTTTATATATTTAATTAATAATTATAAATCATTTAAGAGTGAGATTAATAGTGTTAAGAAAATTAATGATAGTGGTATTTTTATAACATTTAAAAATGAATCTCCTATAATGTATCAAGGTGTAGATACATTAGAAACAGATCTTGGTACAAAAATTACAATAGGTGATGGTGGATTGTTTAGTCAACCAAATCAAAATGTTTCTGCTGCAGATGAGCCATATGAATATGGTTCATGTCAAAATAGATTGTCTGTAATATCTTCACCAGTTGGTATATTTTATATGTCACAAGATCAAGGAAAGATATTTTCTTACGGTCAAGGTTTGACAGAAATTTCTAATGCGGGAATGAAGTGGTGGTTTATATTATTTATGCCTTATAAGCTTACAGAAGATTTTCCTGATTACCCATATCAAGATAATCCAGTTGCAGGTATTGGTTGTCAAACTATTTATGGTAATGCAAGTAACATGCTTTATTTTTGTAAAAAAGATTATTACTTAAAAGATGAGTTTAAAGGTAGAGTTACATATGAACCATTGAAATCAGATGGTACAGGTGATGTATTTATATTAGATGGTAACCAAAATGCAGCATATAGATTAGGAGATGAAAGAATTTTTGAAGATGCTTCTTGGACAGTAAGTTATGATCCAAAAAGTAATTTCTTTGTTAGTTACCACGATTGGCATCCAGATCTTAATTTAGGTACTAAAGATTATTTTATATCTACAAAGAATAATACACTGTGGAGACATAATTATTTATGTAATAGTTTCTGTAATTACTATGGAAAACAGCATGGCTTTGAAATTGAGATACCATCTTTAACAGGTCAGAATGTAGTAACACTTAGATCATTAACTTATATAATGGAGTGTTATAGAAGAAGTGGTACTAATTGTATAGATCAACATCATGTGTTAGATTATAACTTTGATCAAGCTGTAATATATAACTCTGAACAAGTTTCAGGATATTTAAATCTAAATACATATCCTAAAAACAATATAATAGAATCATTAAAGTATCCTAAATTAGCAGATAACCTGTCTTCTTATGATATACTATCATCTAAAGAAGAACAAAAATATAGGCTTAATCAATTTTGGGATATAACTAAAGATAGAGCAGAGTTTCCAATAGATTCAGATTACCCTCCAACAGGACCAGTGATACCTGGTACTACAATTTTACAGGGTAACTATGATTCTCAAAATACTTGGGTTACTCCACAAAATGGTTATAAAAGAGTTCTTAATGCAGATAACTTGGATTATAATAAATCTGAATTACAACGAAAAAAATTCAGACATTATACTAACTTTATAACACTAACAAGAAAGGAATGTAATGATATAAATATGATTCTTAAAATCATAAATACTAAAAATCAAATGTCCCCTAGATAATGGCTTATAATAAAAGAATACTTAGCGAAATAGACAGAGAGTTAAAAGATCGGTATAGATCTAAGAGGTACAGCAAAAGTTTAGCTGCTACTAATTCTTTATTTACCGTTAATGATCTTTTTGCTAAACCTAGTAGAAGAAGAATTTATAATCCTAATGCTCAATATTTTCAAGGTGGTGGGTCTATAGCGAAATATAAAATAGATATATTATTTTCAAATCCACCTAAATATCAAATTGTTGATATAGAAACAGGTAAGTCAGTAGGGGTATATAAAGATAAAACTATAGCAGAGTTTACTTTAGAAAGACTTAATGGTGGTCCTAGTAAAAATATAGATCCAGGATTTACTCCTAAAGATTCTGGGCGTCCTTCTGGAAGACAAATAGATCCAGGATTTAGTCCTAAACCTGATAATGATATTGAATATTTTCAAGAGGGTGGAGGTTTAAGTTTTGAAGAAAAAATGGATGCATATACAGATAGTTCAAAATTGTATGACGCATATAAGTTTCAGAAAAGTAAGATGAAGGAAATATATCCTTATATACTAGATGAACTAGCTGATGAATTACAGTATCCAGGAGGAGGTAAAGCTCTTAAAGCTGCAAGAGATAAAAACCTTGGTGAGTTTGGTAAAAGAATTTATAATGTAGATTGGTCTTTTAATAAGAAACGTAATTATGATGATAAAGATTATAGAGAACGTGTTATAACTGATTATTATAAAAACTTAATGGGTTCTGATCCTAATTTTAAAATTGGTGATTATTCTTCCCCAGATTTATTACATAAAGTTATTAAACCAACTGGCTCATATTTTGATGGTATAGCTAACTCACCAATTTATAGAAAGCCAACAAAGCCATTAGATTTATTACCACCTCCACCCCCGCCTGTATATGAGGTGGAAGATATAGAGCCTGAAATAGAAATAGAAAAGTTAGATATAATACAACCTGAATTGTTATCTAATGATGTAGAACTACAAGAACTTGAAGAAAGAGATGAAGTAGAAGGAATAGACTATGAAAGAAAGTTTGGTATGTGGCTAGAAGACAAAGCTCAAAAAGATGCTAAGTTAAAAACACTTTTAAAATATAAAATTCCAGAATTTTTTAATGATAAACCAAGCAGAGATTCTCAATATTATAGAACACCCAAAAGATTAAGAGCTGGCTTTTATAATAAACCTATTGAAAATGAATTAGAATATCCAGAAGAGTTCATTGCTAATATGAAATTTCAAGGTGGTGGATTAGTTAAAGCTATAGCAAAGAATTCTAAAAAGTTATTGACTAAAAAAGAGATTGATGTTATAAAGAGAACTGCTGCAGATTATAAAAAACATGCAATAAGGCAATCTAATATTACACTACCAGCTATTAAAGAGGTTCAAAAAAGACTGATAAAAACTGTAGACCCTGAATTACCATTTGCTCATACAAGCCTTAGTCGTGATGGTAAAAAATTAATAATTAGATCTGATCGTAAAATCAGAGGTTCTCAGGACAGATCTTTTGATATACTAAATAATTCTGATGAAGAACTGTTTCAAAAGATGTCAGAAGATCTTAAAGAAGAAGCAGATCTTTTAAAAAGTAATGCTGAAAGTTATTTAGAAAATCCTTATGCTATTGAACTAAATAGAGGTGATGGTTTACAGTTTGATGAAAAAGGTTTTATAACAGAACCTCTTGGAGGATTTTACCATGGTATTGGTAAAACAAGTCCAGGTTTTAATTTAGAAACTCTTGAGTTTGACCGTTCAAAATTAGATCCTGAAGTAATGAAAGGTTGGACTTCAACTGGTAGTAAACATGGTCCATCACAAGAGTATGGTTTCTTTGGGGCTCTTAATAAAAACCAAGGTAGTCAAGCTGCATTAAAATATGATGGTACTAGAGAAACTGCTGTATGGGATATGCTGATGGATCCTTCTAAAAGACCAGCTAATCTTGGTACAATTAAAGAAATAGGACTTTCTCCTAATGCTAGATTAGTTGGTGGTAACAATCCATATGTTATTAATGCTCTTAGAGATGTTGGTATTGGTGTTACTGAAATGTCTCACGGAGTTCATATTGGTGGTCACCTGGGAATGACTCCACAGAAGGCAGCAACGTTAAGATCTAAATATGGTATAGATGGTATAGTAGATTTGGGTGGTGATGAGCTAGTTATATTTAATCCTGATATAATTACTAATATTTCAGATGTTCCTTTTAAGCTTTTTGATTATACAAATCCTTTAATACAAAGTTTAAGGCAAAGTATGAATACAACTACGGAATTGAGAAATAATCTTACAAATAGATTTGGTAGTAGCTATATACATCCAAGTGAAAGCCAAGGTTATGTTCCAGATGATCGCGGCTGGATTATAGGTGGAGCTGATAAGATAGGTTCTAAGATGGACAATACTAATGCATATAACGCAAGAGAAATTTTAAAAACTCCTAGTTCCTATTTTAAGGCTGGTTTAAGAAATCCTTATAGAGATGGAAATATCAGTTTACCAATTGGTCTACCATTCTCAGAAAAGTGGTGGAAAGCAGCAGAACCTAACTTAGATTTAATTAGACAGAAGGGTGGTCCCATAGTAAAACAAAGACAGGGGGTTAGAGAGAATCCTGATGGTTCAGTATCATCTCATTTAATGAGAGGTGAACAACTTGAAGATGGTTCTTGGGTAGCTTTTCCTAGTTTATTTCAAGATGATGATGGTACATGGGTTGATATGTCTAAAGAAGAAAATTGGTATAAAATTTTAGATGAGGCAGAAAGAAGAGGTGAGGTGTATGAATTTGGTGATGATAAGTTTGGAGCTTTAGCTTTTGGTGAGGGGTCATGGAAACCTGAGAATCAAAAGTATAATTTAAAAAGAGCTTTAGAACTTGGTTATGAACCAGATGAAACTGGTCACTGGCCTTCAGTAGATGAAGAAACAGGTATGTTTTTAAAATCTATGGATCATCCCACAGCCTTTAAAGAATATATGTATGGTCAGCTTAATAAAGATATAGGAACTAATACTAGAGTTGCAGTAAACCCAGAAGGGCATTTTGGTGATAAGCAATTACAATATATAAATGCTGAACTAAATGATGATGAAATACAAAAGTATGTAGATGGTGGTTATATAGTAGAAGAGATGGCAGAGGGTGGAGATGTAGATCTTGAAAGTTGCCCTCCAGGTCAAGCATGGAATGGTAAGTATTGTGTAAAAATAAAGAATATAACTTCTGATGGTAAAAAGGTACGTGTTGTGCCAACGCCTTATGAAGTAGAAAACCCTTCTGATGATCCTTCATTTCAAGAATTTCAAAGTGTAGATGATATTAAAACTGCTATTAAACAGGGTAAACAAAGAGGTTATTCTGATGATATAATAGATAAAATGATTTGTCAGGGAGGTACTTGTCGTGTTTTAACAATAGATGATGATACTGAAATTGAAGAGATAGAGCCTGTTAAGAAAAGAAGAACTGTTGAAGAAATTTACCCAGAAGTAGATCATGATAAATACCCTACAATAGAAGATTTTGAGTATGCTGTTGAGTACTATAAAGAAAATGGTGAAAACCCAGCTGATGATGAACTACCTTCTAATAGAGTAGTAGAAGAAGAAATAGAACCTGAAGAAGAACGCGAAGAAGAACTTGATATAGAACCACTAGAAATTATTGAACCTGCTCCTATTATTAATGATGTGCCAGAACCTATTGTAGATAATAGAGTTATAGAAGATGAGTTACCTTCAGCTGAAGAATTTTATGCAGACTCACTTCCTGTAACAAATAGTGAAGGTGAGATAGTATTACCTTATGGGAAAACTGCAGATAAGTCTAGAAGAAATCCACGTATACCAGGTACAAGGAAACGTAAATGGGATGGTATTAGAGGTAACTTACAAAGAATATTTACAGATAAAAGATACTCTGGAGCATGGTTTCCAAATAAAAAAATTAAACAAGAAGGTGGGGTTCCTGAATTTCAAAAGGGGGGTAAAGTTGCAAAAAAGCTTGCAGAAACTGCTAAGTATAAAAAAGGTGATGTGTTATTTCAGGCCTTAGCGCCAATGCAGTATTTGACTCAGATAAGACCTAATCTTAGTTCTCTAATACCTAGATTTGGATTAACTAAATCTTTAAAAGATAAATTTCAATTAGAACAAAATCTTTCAGCAAAAGACGCATCAGATTTTGTAAATGATTGGTTTTATAAACCTGATGATAAAATAATAAGACCTGAAGTAGCTGGTAAAATAAGAGATATTTATAAAGAAGAATTATCACCAGAACAATTTCATCAAAGAAAAAGTTTTAAAACACGTCTAGATAACGGTGAAGTAGGTAAATGGGGGGTTGATAAATTTGTAGATGGTGAACAGGTAATTACAAATCCAGATTTACTAGAGTCTATGTTAATTTTAGATCAAGGTTCAAGATATCTTGATCATCCTAAGAATGTATTAAATAATAAACGTAATCTTTTAGTTGGTACAAGCTCAAATGATATTCTTGAAAATAGCAACTTAAATGATTATGAAAAAGAATATTTACTAAAAAACAGATTTGGGATTGGTGGTGTTAATTTTACTGATGACGGTCCATCTGTAACACTTAATAAAATGGGTTCTTATTATAATAATCCTAATATCATAGCAGAGACAGCTGTGCATGAAGGTGGTCATACATCTCAACATATAGGCAATTGGATAAATCAAGTTCATGAATTCAATCCAGAAAAATCAACATATTATAGAGCAAAAGATAAAGGTCCTGGTGAACACTTTAAAAAAGTTCTGTGGCCAAATAGTGGTGAAAACTCTTTACTAAAGCCTTTTGCAAGTGTAACAGATTATTATGGTAGTGTAAATGAATTACATTCAGAATTAATGAGAGGAAGATTTAAGGTTGCAAATAAAATGGCTGAATCACAAATGAAGAAAGATGGTTTTACTAGTAAAAAATATGATGATTTTCAATTACAAAATATAAGAAAAGACTACCGCGTAAAGGCTATTGAAGATTTACAAAATCCATCTGATCAACAAATAAAACAACTTATTAAAGCTGGTTTATTAAATGTACATTTTAAACCAGGTGCTAAGAAAGCAGATAAATATAAAGCAATAAGAATGCTTCCAGGGGTTGGTGCAGCATTTGCTTTACCTAGTTTAATGGGTGATGATGATAAACCTAAATTACAAAAAGGTGGTGCATTAGAACTAGGAGATGAAGTTACGGAAGACATGGTAGAAGAATTAAGAAGACAAGGTTATACAATAGAAGAGATATGAAAAAATATAAAATAACAGCATTACCTAAAATGCAAGATGGTGGAGAAGGTGGTATGAGAAAATCAGACATTAAGATTCCAAAGAAGAAGAAATCTAAATATGATATAGAGTCAACAAGTATGTTTACTCCTGAAGACGATGTATATTCACAAATGTATGATACGTATTCTAATGAAGTAACAGAGTCTGGAGAGACACCTACAGTAGAAGGTTTTAATCAATTTTTTCAAGATGTAGCTATACAGGAAGGTATGTATGCAGTTCCTAGAGAAAATGAAGATGGTAGGTTTTCTTTTGAAACTTATGACTTAGCTGATCTTTCAGATAAAATTTTTAATCAAGGAATTAGACCTCAGCAAATGTCTGAAAAAATGAACCTTGGTAATATAGAAGACTTAGAAAGAAATTTTAAACCTTTATTAGATTATAGTAATGAAATCTATATGGCTTATAATAAAGATGCTTTATTGGAATTAATAGATGCTGGAAAAAGTCCTGAAGAAGCTATTGATGATCTTTATAAAAAAGGCATGGGTACTAAAGAAGGTTTGACAAATCTTTTTTATGACGATGCTGTAAAAACTCAAGATGAAGTTCTTGACTTTTATGATAAGGAAATGGGTAAATTTTTACCAGAAGTATTTGAAGAAGCTATTGAAGATGAAAATAAAAGAGCATCAGCAGCTAATTTAGAATATGATAATATATTAGATTCTCAAGCTATATCAGATACTTTTTTACCTTATACTGAGAAAATACATGAGAATTTAGGAAATAATTTAGGTACTGAAAATCAAGCTGGTGCTATTAGTGAATATGGTACAGCTCTTCAGTATCATTATAGAGATATTATGAGTAATCCTAAATTGTCTAAGTCACAAAAAATTAAGGCACTTCGTGATTTGGAATCTTTAGAAAATAGTTACGCATTTGATCAAGAGCAAGCTTATAATGAAGAAATGATAAAAGCAGGTATGGTCAGGGGAGCAGATGGTGAATGGATGGAACCTAACCATAGGATGAGAGGTATAAGTGATGAAGATTTGGCTAGAAATAATGCATCTTGGAATATTAAAAATCCTTATAGAAAAGCTTCTATGCTTACTAAGTTTTTACATCCTATTGATGCACTTGGCCATTTAGCTAAATATGGTAATACTGATCGCATGCAAGAAGAGGATGCTTCCTCTGGTATTTGGAAAGATAATCTTATGATGCAAGGTTTAGATGGGGCTTCTTATATTACTCCCGTCTTGGGTCAAGTAAGAGCTGCACAAATGCTTGGAGATGGTGTTAAAGGTTTAGGTAATATTGCAGCCTATGATTATAATACGCCTAATGCAGATATTAATAAAATGGATTTTTTAGCACCTGCTATAAATATAGGTTTTGGTAAAGCTCTTGGTGGAAAAAAATTTTTAAAAGATGGTATTAAATCTCTTGATAGAATGATTAATCCAAGTGCCGCTAGAAATTTTAAATTTAAACCGTTTACAGTTAATTCATCTACAGGTATAAATTCAGCTGGTAAAAATTATATGAGTGGTACTTTTAATAATCCAGCTTTTGGTGGTGTTGGATTAGAGTCAGCTTTGTTACCGCTATCATTTGATGATATAGCAATGCCAGTTATGGGAAAGGTTTTTGAAAAAGGTTATGAAATTGGTACAAGTGTAGAAGATATTTTTAATTCTGGTAAAAAGGCAGTTCAAAGTTTATATGCAAAGGGTGGTATAACTAAGGGTAAGTCTAAAATACATGGTGATGGTATGTTTACTAATAAGACCTATAAAAAAGGTGAGGTTATAGGATTAGCCCATGAAAATGATGAGGCAACAACAGAATTAGGTAAACTACATAATCACTCTGACTCTCCTAGTGCAGAAAATGTTAAGAAAGGTAACAAAAGATATTTAGTAGCAGCTAGTGATTTACCAGTAGGTACTGAGGTTACTACTAATTATAGATTACAACCTGAGTTAGAGCAACCTGAAGACTTTCAAAAGGGTGGAATGACACCACAAAAAGATGGGTATAGAAGTTATTCTCCTTTTAAACAATTACCATATATTGATGTAGATTCTAATGTTATAGATATGGATAATTTAGCATATGATAAACTTAAGTTAGTTGGAGATAATGGAGCAACTAAGATAGCAAATAATAATTCTGGTTTAGTAACAATACCTGGAGCTAAAAGAGTAAGAGAAATACCAATAGCTCAGACAGGTGGCCGTATAGTAAAAACACTAAAGGAGATTAAAGATGAACTACCTGAAGTATTTCGTGAAATGCACCAAGTAAAAAAAATGAACCCAAGAGATTATTCTAAATTTAAAGATTTAACTAATCTAGTTTCAACATATGCATATAGTGGTATACCAAGTGCTCAAGAAGTTTTTAGTCAGCAACAATTAGATACATTTAAATCAATTCAAAGAGATAGGGCAAGAAAAGCATTACAAAAAGCTTTAAATAATGAAGCAGTTACTAAAGAAGATTTAGTTTCTATTTTAACTCAAAGTCAGGATGGTTCTGCTTTAAGAAGAGAACCAGGCAGTGGTACATTTCTAAATAAAACTTTTTTTACTGCTAACCCAAGCAGAACTAATCCTCGGTATATTGATCAAACCCCAGATCGCCAATACACAGAGAAGATTAGTGAGTCTTTAATGAATTTAAGTAAAGATGAATTAAAAAATGCTATCTTATCTACAGAAAGTAATATAGGTATATATCGTGATAAAATAAAAAGTTTAATGTCACAAGGAATGTCTGCTGAAGAAGCGTTTCAACATATTTATCAAGGAAAGAGTCCTGAGCTTATTGCAGCTATAAGATCAAATCCTAATTATTTAACTGCAGGAGCATTAGACAAACCACTTTTTACTTCTCAAGAACTGTCAATTGAAAAAATCATGGAGGACATGGCAAGAAGTGGTAGTTTTGATAGACGTAATTATTTTTCAGGTGATCCAAGTATGAATGCAAATAATCTAAGACCAGGAGAACAAATTATAGGTGGTTTTGATGATATATCTGATTTTCATAGGTTTGTACCTATTGAAGAAACTATAGGTTTATTACAACAAAGTGGTATGCCAGAAGAAACTCTTGCTAATTATGCTAGAAAATTAAATGTTGGTTTTCATAGAGCAGCTCCCAATAGTATTATAACAGGTTCTTTAGATACTTCTGCTGATTCATACCCAATGCAGACAAAAAGAGTATTAAGAGCTGCTTCTTTAAGAAGGGCTCCTCAATTAGGAGTATCTGAAACACCACAGTTTTTAGGTTATCGTAGAATGAATCAAATGGGGTTTTTTGATAAGTTTATTAGTCAACCTGGGTTAGGTATTCCTCGTGAAGAACAACAAAGACTTCAAGCAGAATTACTTCAAAAAGAATTATCAGATATATATGATCAACAAAAATTACCTTTAGATCAAAGATTACCTATAATGTCAATACCACGAGGTGGACAGGAACTAATGTATAAAGGTCGTACACATGATCCAGGTGATATTCTTTTACCACAATTTGGTGTTTTAAAGAAAGATATTCAATGGCCTGAAGGTTATAAAAGAAAACTACTACAAGATGGTGGTACACCAGGAGTTTCTCCACCACCAGATTCTTATCCTGAAGGTTTTAGTAATGACCCTAGAGCTTTTAGAGGTCAGGTTCCTGGTAAAGCAATAAGGCAGCAAAGAAAAGCTAATAAAAAACTTATGGAGCCAGGTATGGGTGTTTATGGGGTAGACTTAGAAAGAGAGAAGGGAGTGCCACCATATAACTTTGATAAACAATCTAGAGAGCAGAATAGAAATATTAGACAAAATAAAAGACAGACTAAAAGAGATGAAAGACCACCTAGAACAGGTACTAGTTATCCTATTAATCAAGCTAATAAACATACTTGGTTTAGTAAGCATATTGGACAACACTTTAAAGGTCGAACTGACAAGCAAAGATATAGTCCTGGATTATTTCAAAGTAGAAGGATCAAAACAATGCAACAAGGTGGTTTTATAGAATCAGATCTTAATCAAAAAGAAATAGATAACTTAGTAAAACAAGGTTACATTATTGAAGACATATAAACTTATATAGTTTAAATGTTAACTTAAATTTTAGTATATTAATATATAATATCGCAGATGAAAAAAAGAGTGAAAATATATAAAGCTGTAACAGGTAAAGGTCAGTATATAAATAAAACAAAAAAGTATTTATCAAAATTTCAGACAGGCGGGGCTTTAACAGAAAGTAGATTATATGATACATATGCAGAAAATGTGTTTAGTCAACTTAGAGCTAATATGGAACCTGAAGAAGTTTATTTAAACTTAGTAACTTCTGGTTTAGATAAAAAATTAGCAGGTACTATTATGACTACTGTTATAAGTAAAATGATTGAAGCTGGCTTATTTGATCCACAGTACTTTGAAAAGATGGCTAAAAAAGTAGATAATTCTGCACCACAACAAGGTGGTATGACATCTCCTGAAATGACAGATTTAGCTCAATCAGAAGAACCTTATCAAGAAGATGGTTACTCTGAAGGTGATCAGTCACAAATGATGGCGCAAGATCAAACTTCAGAATTATCTATGCAAGAAGGTGGTGATATGCAAAGTCCTGAAATGATGCAAGGGCAACCTAATGAATTAGAACAGCAACAAGATCTCATACCTTTTGATCAATATATGGAAACACCTATACAACCTAATAATAATGTAAAGTTTCCTACATTATCTGAATATTTAAATTCAAATGAACCTGCTTGGGATGATATATCACAAATGAAAACTGGTGGTATGACTAAAAGAAAGTTTGTTAAATCTTTATTGAAAAAGCAACAAGGTGGAGATGCTGAACCTGCAGGGACTGGAGATAGACAAGACACTTTAACAGACGAAATTAAAAAAAGAAAAAGTGAGTTTACATCAACTCTTAAACAACTTTCTACAAAAGCATTAGGAGAAGAGATTTATGACACTGCTCAAAAATTAGGTGATCCTAAAGTTATGGAAATGGCAGAAGGATTAGTTCAAGAAGAGCAACCTAATATACCTCAAGCTCAAAAGGGAGGTGACATTATAAAGAAATTAGCAAAAGCTTATCCTGATTTAAAACCAATTACAAATTTTAATAAGTTAGGAAGAGATGAGCTTAAACAATTAAGTCAAATTAGAGGTCTTCTTAGAGATAAATCGTATGCTAAAACTGCAAATGATGCAACATTAAGAAAGAAATTAAATTCTCCTTTAACTAGTCATGTAAGTGATGCAGATTTACAAATATTATTCCCTGGTACACCAGGTAAGGAAGGTATTCTAACTAGAATTGCTCAAGGTAGAGGTCCTAATGCATCTACGGCTGCAGATTTACAAGAAGCAGCTTCTTTTGGACAAGGTCTTATGACTGTAGATGATGCACCAATGTTAGGTTCAGGTAATATAAGGTATGAAATGCAGCATAGTGATGATATATCAGAAGCTGCTGCTGCTAGTAGATTTGCAAGTATGTTAGAAAATCCATTTTCTAGAACAGAACAAGGTTTCTATGGTTTAGAGAATGCAGATATAGGTAGTTCTAATTTATTACCTTCTTTATACGCTAAAGATTTTTATGATCCGCAAGCAATGATAGCTGCAACAAAAGCACAAGCTCAACAATTACGTAATATGCCAATAGGTTCTATAGCTACAGGTTCAGATAACCTTACTATAGATTCTAAGCTTTTACAAGATAGTATGTTTGGTAAGATTATGGCAAATCCAGAGGCATATGGTGTTTTTGAAAACCCTTTATTTACAGGATATGGTAGACTTGCAGGTGAAGATTTATTAACTGATGGTTATTGGAAAAAGAAGTTAGCGTCTCAACTACAAGAATTAGAATACCTTGGGTTAAGTGATCAAGAAAAACTTATGAGATCTCAAAAATTAATAGGAGATAGTAATAGACTAAGAAAAGATTACTATATGAGTCAGAAAGCCATGATAGATAATAGATTTGGTACTGAATCTTCTTATCCTATTTTAGAGTTTAAACCAAATGCTCTTGATACAGCTCCTTCTGAACTAAGTTCTGCTGCTAAATCTCTTTGGAAAGAAGGTAACTGGGGTCTAGGTAGAAAATCTCCTCATAACCCTTATGACTTTGTAGTTCCACAATTTGGTTTAGGTAAGCTTAAACAAGTTGATGATCTAAATTTTGAGTCAGGTGGTTATGTTGATGATCAAGAAGGTTTTCAATATCTTCAAGAAGGTGCTGAACTACCAGCTGCACAAAAAGGTGGTGCTGCATACAAGGTAGCAAAGGCATTTATGAATGCTGGAGAAGCTGAAAAGAATGCCGTTGACCCTTGGGAAGGCTATGATATTAGAGACGCTACTATAACTAATACTAGAAAAAGAGTTCCTTATGGTACTTTTAGTGGTAGACGTGGTCGTCTTCGTGATATGTTATTCCCAGCTAATAGAATGTTTGGTAGAAGTCCATATGTAAAATCTAAAACTAGTTATAAAGGTTCTATGGATGGACTTACCCCATTAAGAAGAGAAGTTACTAAAACTAATTGGAGAGGTGTACCTAAAAAGTGGAATGATTACTATACTACTGGATCTGGCTCTGGTCAATCTAATGAATTACAAGATCAAATAAATGCAAGAAATGAAGCTACTAAAGATTTAATTAGTTTTGACCCTAGCAAAAGACAAGTTAGACAAGCTAAGAAACAAGCTTTTGATGATCAGTATGGTGACATGAAAGGAAGTACTCAAAGAAAAATCAGAAGAGGTGAGAAGTCAGTAGACAGAGATAACAGAAGAGCTGCTAGAAATCCTGAAGGTATAGTTGGTAATAATGTACCTCAGCCATTTAGAACGGCAGCTAGGGTTGGTCAAAAAGCAATTAACCTTGGTAAAAAAATTAAAGAAAGAGTTCAATATCAAGGAGGAGGTTTTACTAATAACATGGGGGTAAATGGAAATCAACCTAATATGGCAGTTAATCCTCAAGCAGAAATTACTAACTTAGATCCTAATCAAGGTATGATGGGTGGTATGGGTGCGTTTATGAATAATAATGCGCCTAGTATAAATCCTGCTTCACAACCTAATAATATAAATGTAGATCCTAATCAAGCCGTAGACCCTATTCAAGCAAACTTTGATGACTATCAGTATGGTAACTTTAAACCTAAAAAAGATGATCCTTCTGAAATAGTTAAAGTAGAGAATAAACTAAAAAGAAGAACTAGGGTTACAGATGGTGAAGCATTAGCTAATACAGCTATAGCTGGTATACGAGGTATTGCTGGATTTAAATCTAGAGCAAATACAAAGAATGATTATGCTGATTATAATGATGAGATGACTAGACCAGAAAACTTATATGCTAATACAGTTAAGACTTATAAAGGTGAAGAAGCTGATGTGGCAGGTAAGCAACTTGGTTTAAAGAATTTTGATCAAATGGGTCAGATGGACTATACTGGTATGAATACAGCTAAGTATGGTAGATTTATGCAAGAAGGTGGTTATATGGATGGGTTAGAAGAAGATGGTGAATATGAATTACCAGAAGAATTAATAGAGTATTTACTTGCCAATGGGGTAGAATTAGATTTTATGTAATATGAAAAGAAGAGTAAGAATAAAAAAATTACCTAAAGCTAAAGTCGGAAAACAAGTAGACTATAGTTTATTTAATGATCAAGCTGCTTGGGGTGGTGGAGATTATAATAATAATGGTTCTCAACCTGGATTAAACTTAAGCAGATACATATCTCGTGTACCAAGACAAGATGCAAATGTAGAAGCAGAAGGTGGTGAAACTGTATTTGGAGATCTTAATGGTGACGGTATTCCAGAACATAAAATAATTAAAGGTCCTAGACACAGTAGTGGTGGGGTGCCTTTAAGTCTGCCTGAAGATACATTTATCTTTAGTGACACTAGATCAATGAAATTGAAAGATCCAAAACTATTAAAACGTTTTGGTAAAAATGAAAAAAAATCAATTACTCCAGCTAAAATTGCTAAACAGTATGATATTAATAAATATAGATTAATATTAGAAGATCCTAATTCAGATGATTTATCAAAGAAGACAGCTGAATTAATGATTAAAAATTATAATATTAAACTAGCTGAGTTAGCAATAGTACAAGAAGCTATGAAAGGAATGCCTCAAGGCATGCCTGTTGCTGCGGGACCTGCTTTAAAAACATTAGGTATTTCTCAAGATGATATTGTTGACCCTCAATTAAAAGCAACAAGTAAACAACTTTCTAAAAAATTAGAAGAGCAAGAAGGTAATTCAGAAGGAGAGATGGAAGAAGATGTTTCTGAAGCTGAGGAAATGAATCAAGCTCCTGTAGCACAACCACAACCTCCAATGTCTTTTGGTGGTAGAGTTTTAAGAGCTCAGGATGGTGGTGGTATAAATGTAACTCAAGCTGAAGTTCAAGAAGAGCCACAAAGTTTTTATGACTTTGCTAAAGGAGAGCGTGATTATTTTATAAATAATCCTGACATGTGGAATCAAGATCCTGATATGATGAATGAGGATGGGTCTTTTAAGTTTTGCTTAGATTGTCTAAATAAGGACTATGATAATATAGATCATTTACAAGGTATAAAACGGTTAATGGAAGAAGGTTTAACTGAGGGTCCACATAATACAGAGTGGGCTAATGAATATGATCAGTTTTATCAAGGTTTAGAAAAGTATGGTATAGAACCACCCATGTTAGAACAACAAAAGCATCGTCAATATGGTGGAACACCTATGCCTATAACTAAAAGAGATCAAAGAAGGTTAGCAAAAGGTAAAATGATTAATAGTCTTAAGTATCCTACTAAGTATCATCAGAAACATGACTCAGATGTTTATACTGTTAATAGTTTAAAATCAACTGATACTGGTGATGATGTTACCTATGATGACAGAGGATCTTCAGTTATAGTTAATAAGTTTCCAGATGGTACATCTAATACTCAATATAGTGGTTTAATGAATGATCATCAGTACTCTTATAATACAGATGATGAGTTTGCTTATTATGATGGTGAAAAAGTAGATAGAAGACCAGATCTAGAAGAATCTATAGCAGGTATAGCAGGATATGTTAAAAGAGATGGTGGTATACCTATGGCTGCTTATGGTATGATGATGGGTGGTTATGATATGCCATTCTATGATTTACCTGAAGCTAAATATGGTAGAGCAATACCTAAAGCTCAGGGTGGTGTAGAGATACGTGAAGATGATCCAGACTATGAAAGAAAAGTATTTGATGCAAACCGCGAAGGTAAAAAGGTTATTAGAATAGGTAATGATGGTAGAAAACAAGTTGTTAAATATAATACTGGGGTGACTCCAGAATATGATGAAGCTACTATGGGTACTGATTTTGGTACAACACCAGCTGGTGAAGCTGCAGCTATTCAATATTATCTTTTACAAGAAGGTTTTAAGAACCCTAAAATTAGAGAAAAGTTTTATGAAGAATATCAAAATTCTGTAAAAGACTCTCGTGGTTATTCAAGTTCTAAAAGTCAGGCAGCAAATCAAGCTTCATTAGAAGGCTTTGATCAAGATGCTGTTATTGATAATTTTATGAATATGCAGAAAAGAAACCTTATGTTTAAAGCTAAACAAATTGATCCTGTATTATTTAGTAATAGCGGAAAAGGTTTTAGAAGTTGGCCTGATGTAGAGAGTCGTATAAATTCTGGTATGGAAGTAGTCAATCCTGCAACAGGTCAGCCTATAACTAGTCAATCAGAATTTAATAGTGCTAAAAAATATCTTGCAGAAGAATATGGTAGACGAGATGCAAATGGTGATTTAGTAAATCCTAATAATGTTTCTTTAGGTCAAATAGCAACTGGTATAGGGCAGCCATTAGAACAAGGTGTTGATGATGGTTTTGGTGATAATAAAAATATCAGAGCTTCACAACAAGCTGGTTTTCATGCATATGCTAATATGATGAATAATGCAGGAACTTATGATGCAGATACACAATTTGCTATTAGAAATTTTCAGGGTCAACGACAAGAAGGTGATCCAGATCAAAGTGGTATGGCAGGATATCTTGGTGCTGATGTGTCTCCTATAGATGATTTTTCAAATTTAGATATAAATGGTGATGGTATAATGTCAGCTGAAGAATTGGATCCTACTAAAAAATATAAAAGTACATATGGTAATACAACTGCTGGAGAACTTACAGGTATACAGAGTACTAGTTTAGAATATGGCTGTCAGTGTGAAGATCCTGATGCTGACTTTTATATGGAAAAAGATGCAAATGGTAAATGTCCTTGTGATCCTGAAGAAGAGAAAAAGAAATGTCCTTGTAGAAAGAAAGACGGTACTATTGTAGATGTAGGTGTAGATCCCGCAACAGGTGATTGTTTACCATGTGAAGATAGTTCAACTACAATTGTTGAAGATGAACCTGCTCCATGGTGGTTACAAGATACTATAAAGACTACTGGTGCATTTGGTGACCTTATGGGTATTAAGAAGTATATGCCTTGGGCTCCAAGAGTAGATCTTGAAGAACCTGATGCTGTATATGCTGATCCAACTAGAGAGCTTGCAGCACAAGCTGAACAGGCTAATATACAAACACAAGCTATTGGACAATTTGCTGGGGCAGCTGCTCAATCAGCAAGATCTGCTAGTATACAAGGTCAAGCTGCTAAACAAGCGGCAAATACATTAAATCAATATAATGTAAATAACATAGCTGCTGCTAACCAAAATGAGCAACAGAAAGTAGGAATTAGAAATCAGGAACAACTTACTAATCAGCAGATAGGTCAGAATCTATATAATGAAACTACAATAGCTAATCAACAATTTGATAATGCTAAGTTAGCTGGTAGAACTAATTTAAGAAATCTGTATACTAATGCTATTACAAACAGACAGAAGCAACAGAATCTTAATTCTTTAAATGAGCAGTATGATATTAATCCAGCTGATGGAGGTAGTTTAATATTCAAAGGTGGTAGAGACTTAACTGGTAAACGTAATACTCCTGCTACTAAAAGCTTTGGTGAGTTAAAAACAGAATGTCAGAATGAAGGAGCAACTACCGAAGCAGAAATAAAACAGTGTATAGCAATGAAAGATAAACTGCAAGCAAGTTCTACACCTACAGCTTCACAAAATCCTCCAGGATATGGTGGTGTTAATGCTGGCAATGCAGTACAAGGAACTCAAAAAGGTGGTTATATATATGATGATGGCGGATTTGTTTATGCAAGTAATGTATATCCATTCGTATTATAAACTTTAAACATTTATTAAACTTATAAAATTTTAATAGATTTACAAATAGACAATAAATTATGGCAACGTACATACAAGGAGTTACAGATTATATTCCAGATTATCAGCCTTTTCAGCCTGACTTTAATTTTTATGCTAATGTTTTACAAACAAAGCAAAATCAATATGATTCTAATTATAATGAGTTAAATAATATTTATTCTGATATTATAAATGCGCCATTGACTCATAATTTAAATAAGGAAAAGAAAGATGTATTACTTAAAAATATTGATAATAACTTAAAAAAAGTATCAGGTTTAGATCTTTCATTAGAACAAAATGTACAACAAGCTACACAGGTGTTTAGACCTTTTTATGAAGATAAATATCTTATGAAAGATATGGCATTTACAAAAAATGCAAAAAATGTTATAGGTAGAGCCAATGCTCTTCAGAATTCACAGGATGAAAAATTAGCTGCCCAATGGTGGCCTACAGGAATTAAAGCTGCTAATTACCAGGTACAAGATTTTGCTGATGCTACCTTGGATGAAACATTAGGTATGGGGAATGTAACATATACGCCTTATGTTAATTCAATTAAACATTATATGGATATGGCTACAAAGCTAGGTATCAAAGCTGAGTCTAAATATAATGTTGATAATAATGGTAATAAAAATCCATATGGTGATATTACTATTACACAAAAGAATGGTCAACTAATTATACCTACACTTAATGAAATGTTTGTTGCAGAGTATACAAAGAACCCAAGACTCCAAGATGTATATAGAATACGTGCCTATGTAGAAAGAAAAGATTACATTAATCAACACCTTAGTGAGCATGGTGACAATAAAATTGCTTCTGAAAAGGCTTATTTAGATAAACAATATACTTGGTTAAGTAATCGTGCTAATAAGCAAAATCAAAAAGCTTCAGAAAATTTAAAAGTTACTAAAGCTAAAGCAGATGATGTAGAGCAATCTGCAAATAACGGCAAAGCTAATCCTAAACAAAAAACTTATTTAGAAGCGTTAGCTCAAGGAGCTACTGTTCAAGAAGCTATATTGGCAAGTACAAGAAAATTAAATGCTCAACTTAATGATGGTAATAGAACTGCAGTTACTGAAGGTCAAAAAGGTGGTTTAAATTTAGAAAATTTAGATTTAGCAAGAATGAAAGTAGATGCTGGGATGGCTTCTATATTTGCTCAAGAAGATATTCGTGTAGCTGCTAAAAACTATTCTGATATTGATGCAGTATTTGAACAAGATTTGAGTAAGGTTGGATTAGCTAGGTTTAATTCTAAGCTAAGAAGAAAAGAAATTGAATATGATAATACTTTAAAAGCTCAGGCTAAAGCTCATCAAGCTTATATGGACTGGGGTATAAAAGCAGGTAAATTTCAATATAAAGCTATTGATCCAAAAAATCCTATGTTAGGTGGAGTATTAGTTAATAATGATGATTATGATAAAACATTTCAAAGAACTAGTAGTGATCCTGGATCCACTACAGAAAAGCCAGTAGATTTAGCAAATTTAAATGCTAAAATGGCAAAGAGTGCTCAGGGAGAATATCAAGATCCATTTTTAGATGCTGTAATGACATCACTCTATGATCTAGTTTCTACAAATCAAATTACTAAGTCAGAATTAAATAAGATAGTAAGTGGAGGAGGTTATCTGACAAGTGGTGGAACTTATGCTAGAGAATTATCTTATGCATTAGGACGAGGTATAGATCCTAATAGTGATGCTGGTAAAAAGATAAGAAAAATGTCTGATGAAGAGTATTACAAATCAACAGGAGATTATAAATCTGTTACTAGAGACCCTCAAGGAAATCTTATTGGTATAGATAATCAAGGTCAGGAAGTATATTTAATGCCAAATCCTGATAAGTTTGAGCCTGATTTTATGGATATGTATCATGCTAAGTTAACTCTTGGAAAACACAATGATCCAAACTTTAACGAAAATACATTATTTCCTAACCCTAATCATACAGGTAAAGGTGCAGATGAAAAGTCTTATGATAACTTTCTTCACATGTATGATGTTTGGAAAAATAATAAAACAAAAGGTAGAGACTTAATTAGAAATACATTTGTATATGATGGTTGGAATAAATGGCTAAAACAAAATTCAGGTTCTAATACAGCTGCACAATGGCTATCAGAAAATCCTAAATTAAAAGAGTCAATATTTAAATATGAAGAATTTCATCAATTTGAACATGCTAATGAAAAAATATATGAGGCTAATTCTAATAAAATTATTGAAGGTTTAGAAATTGCATTAACTAAAAAATACTCTGATGTACTTGATTCTGAAGATATAGAAAAGATTGCAGAGTATTATAAAGACCAATATTTTGATGGAACTTTAATTACAAGAAATGTTGAGCCAAATGAAAAAGTAATGCAGGGCGGCAAAGAAGTAGAAAATGCTGTAGATTTAATTACAATTGATGGTAAGTTATATGAAGGACCTGACATAGATCTTTTTATAAGGCAGGAAATATTACCTGAAGTATTAAGAAAAAATCAAGCACAAGCTAAAGAGTCAGCTGGTAAAATTAAAAAAGGAACTGATTGGAATGAAACTAAAAGTCTTACTGAAGAACAATGGTATGAACTTAACACATATATAGATAATGATGCAACAATGCAAGAATTAGAAAATGAGTATGGTTTAGAATCTGAACCTGACTTAATATATAGTTCAGATTATTGGGATATACCAAGAGCTTCTGGAATGGAAGAAGTTTCAGAATATAGAGATGATCTTGCAAAACAATGGAGAAGAAATAATAATGCTGTTTCTGAAATGGATGAAAAAGATATGTCTAGTTTGACTTTAGATATAGAAAATCTATTACATGCAGCTTATGAAGGTGTGGTTTATGATCCTAATCCTGAAACTGGATTACTAACTATGATAAATGGTATTAAAGCAGGTCAGTTTGGTAAAGCTTCATTAGCAGCTAACTTTGAAGATAGGTATGTAAATATGCAAGACCCACAAAGCCAAGGTTTTAGAGATTTTGCTAGTATGATTGAGGATATAAATAGAATTAATTTTAATCAATCTGGTAACTATAGAGTAAGTGTTAATGGTTTAAAGAAGATTGACTCTGAAGAGGACGGTTCTTTTAAACATGATTTAAATCCTCAAGTTGCAGCTAGACTTGTAGAAACTTTATTTCAACAAAACATTAGGGCTGGAGAAAAGGGTGAGACAATTAAGTTAAGTAATTCACGTATAGCAATGGAGGATATGAATACAAATGCTATTACTATATATCCTTCTAGAGCTTTTTTAGAAGAAAATATCAAATCAGTACCTTATACAAATTATGAAGGTGAAACTGATGATAAAGCTTCTATTATAAAAGCTATAGATAATATTATGGCAAATGGTCTTACTTTTATTGCTCCTAAAAATGAATGGGCAAACTCATTCTTAACAACAAATAAGGAATCACCTTTAGAATTAGCATTAAATGCTCTTGGTGAAATTAATTATGATGATCCTTATAATGCAGGAAGTTATCAAATAAGAAAGGTAGATGGTGTACCTGGTGTTACTCATCAGGGTAACTTTACTTTAATGGGTCTAAATCCTGATGGTTCTTTTAAAGAATTAAGTAATGCAATGTCTTATGGTGTAAATAGAGGTGGATCTTCATTAGAAGATATTCAAAGGCATTATTATAATGCTATATCACAAGCATCAATGAAAAATTTAGAAACATATAGACAAATTCTGAAAAAAGGAGATCAAGAAGCAATACAAAAAGCAGAATCTAATTTTAATTTTACCCCTAATAATACAGGGTTTAATTATGGTAACGATTAATAATTATGGCAGAAGAAGATTTAAACTTAGAGAATCAGTTTGAGAATTTAGCTGGTATGACTGATATGTATGATCCTGCAAAAATAGGATTAAATACTCAGGACCTTACCCCTATGTTTCCTAATTCTATTTCTAATGCATTTACTAATACATCTTTTGATACTCAAAAAAATACTGGTGGTCTTCCACCTGATTATACACCTCAAGATGTTCAGAAAAATTTAACTAATCCAGATGTTACTGGTGATTGGTTAGAATCATTAGCTGATAAAACTAGTTCTGTTGTAAACTCAGAACAAAATAAAAGAGCTTATGCTCCTATGTATACTTTTGATTCATCTCCTAAAGGTGCGTTTAAGGATAGATATAAAGCATATGGTCAGGAAACTTATAATAGAATAGGTTTTAGTCCTCTTATAGATAATGAAGCTTGGTATAATGATAATACAACATTAGGAGATGATCTTACTAGAACTATGAGAACAGCGGCTTTGCCAATGTTAGGTTTAGGATTTATGAGTCCTTTACACTCTTATGGTAACATGCTTCAAGGTAATAGTCCTTTTGATACTAGTGATGAAGAGGCTTCAGAATATGATTATTTAAACCAACTTGCATATAGTAGTAAAGGTGGTATGGGTGGTTTTACTAATAATTTAGTTTTATCATCAGCTTACTCTGCAGGTATATTATTAGAAGGTGCTATTGAAGGAGCTCTTATTGGTGGTACAGTAGGTTTTGTTGAAGGAGGAATAGGTGCAGTTCCTGGAGCAGCTTTGGGTGGTGCTGCTGGATTTTTTAAAAATCTTGCTAGATTACCACAGTCACTTTATCAGTCTGCTAAAGCAATGGGTAATATGATGAAGCAGATTCAGACATATTCTAATCTTGCAAAATCAAAACAACTTTGGAAACAAGCAGCTGGTAATTTTGGTAAATTTATAAACCCCTTAGATAATACTTTAGATGGATTTAAAACATCAAAAGATATGGTCAATATGGCTAGAGCTGCTAGAACTGTAGGTGGTTTTTGGAATGATGTTAAGAATATTAACATGGGTATATCTGAAGGAAGGCTTGAAGGTGGCTTTACTAAGCAGCAAACCTATGAAGAACTATATAATGACTATTATAATGAACATGGTGTAGCTCCTACTGCTGAATTACAAGTTCAGTTTATGGAACAAGCTAATGCTGCAGGTTGGAGAAACTCAATGAATAATGCGGCTTTAGTTTTTTATTCTAATAAAATTGCATTTCCTTCTATTACAAGAGCTAGTTTTTTAAAAGGAACTTCTAAATTGGCCGCAGGTACTACAGTGCTTGGTAGGGCTAATAAAGAGTTTCAAGTTGTATTTGATCCAGGTAAAAAGGTTATTGACGGAGCATATTCAATAGAAAAAATTGGCATTAGAAATGCATTAAAAGCAGTTACTAAACCTAAAGTATGGGGTAATACAGCTTGGAATTATTTTAAAGCAAATGTTGTTGAGGGATTCCAAGAATCAGCTCAGGATGCATTAAACGATGCTACTAAAGATTATTACAAAAAAACTTTCTATGACTCTAGTGCTAAAAACATGAGGTATGTTTTAGGTTCTTTAGCTAATGGTATAGATAAGCAAATTAGCGCTCAGGGATTTGAAACATTTGCATCAGGTTTTGCAATGGGTTCAATACTTCAATTACCAGGTAAAATGGTTAATGGAGCTACAATGGGTTATAATAGATTTTTTAAAAATAGAAATAACTGGCAAGAATATGTTGATGGTCAAAAAGCTGAAGCTGAGTCAATGGTGGCCTCATTAAATACAATGTATAAAAATGCTGACTTCTTTTTTGATCCTCGTTTTAGTAATTATTCTAATCAAGTATTAGCTGGTAAAACAGTTGATGAAGATGAGACTACAACAAAAGAAGCTAAAGATACTGAGTTTGCAGCTTTTCATAGTGCTGTAACTACATCTCTTCAAAATGGAACTTTTGATATGTTTTTAGAGAATTTAAAATCATATAAAGAAGCTACTCCACAAGATATTGAGGATGCTTGGGGTTTAGAAAAAGGTCAGGGTCAAAAAGCATTAAGAGATTTAGATAAAAATATTGAGTCAGCACAAATGATTTCAAAAAGATTTAATGCTGCTAGAGATAAGATGAAGTATCAAATGAATCTTAGTGACTTTAAAAAAGATTCTGAAGAGTATAAGAAGGCTCAAATATATAATAGAGCTTATCAAGTAGCTCTTCAAAACTTTGTGTTTTTTCAAGATTCTTTTGATAACAACTTAGAAAGACAAACTAAATTATTTCAAAAATTAGGAGATGTAAGTGCAATTAAAGATTTAAACTTTTCAGAAGTAAGTTCTTTAGTTGATCCTGCTAGATTAAGTAGAGAGATTGCAATGCTAGAAACTGAATTAGAATCATTAAGATCTAATCCTAACCTAGAATATCAATCTGAAATAAATCAAGATTTAGAAACTAAACAACAAAAAATTAATGCATTAAAAGATTTTGAGGCATCTCAAAATGGTTTATTACAAGCCTTTTTTAAGAATAAAATAATTAAAGATCTTAAGGCAGAAATGTTAGAAAAAGATCCGTCATTATCTGAAGAAGAAGTTGAGATGCAAGTTCTCAATGAAATGATGCAAGAATATGAAGACGGTAGTACAAATGAATTTGTGGAATATAAAACTGCATTTAAAAATTTATTATTATCAGTAACTACTGACCCCCAACAAAGAGCTAAGTTGCAAATGCAACTAGACGATACAGAAAATTTTGATGAATTATATGATGCATTATTAGACTTACATGTTATTAATAATGAAAATAATGGTTTATCAACTTATATAAATTTACTTAGTAACCCTAAAGATTTCTTTGATCATGTAGATTCCAATTTTAAATGGATGAAAGACATGTATAATAATAAAGAGCAATACTTTAAAGATCTAATAGAATCTAATCAATCTGCTATTGAAAAAAATGCTTTGTTAAACGAACTAGCAGACAATGGTATATTTGTAGATTTAGAACAGTTTGCTGATTGGGTTGAGGATCATGATAACTTACCTGACTATTTTATTGATATAACTAACAAAAGAATAATTAATCAAGATAGTATTATCTATGAAGAATATATAGAGTTATTTGAGCAAGCTGCAGAAGCAGATTATAAAAGAGAAGAGAATCCAGAGATTACTGATAAAGATACATTAAAAGCTAGAAAAAAAGATATAGAAGACTCTAGATCAAAAGCTCTTGATGATGAAAAAGCAAAACTAGATTCTGCATTTAAACAAAAATATGGTCGTAGTGTAAGTGAAATACAATTAGAGATTGATCAAGAAGAAGGTAAAACTGAAGAAGAACGTAGAGCTTTAGTTGAAAGATCAAATCTAATAGGTAGTATTATAAACCAACTAGAAAGTAACGATTATGTAATGTTAGAGGCTGCATACCAAGCAGTTATTGAAGCAGATTTAATGACTGAAGAACAGTTTCAAGAGTCTGTAGAAAGATTAATTACTATACCTGAGAGTTTAAAAACATTAAATAAAACAGCTGATAAGATAAAAGCTGATGTTGATGAGTCTGTATTACGAGATATCCAGGTAGGTGCTGCATTTCAAAAGTTAATTTTGTCTGCATACTTAACTGATGTTAAAGATGAAGTTCAAAAACAAATTAATGAGTTTGAAGCTGATCTATTAGCCCTTGGTGAAATGGCTGAATTTAAGGTTGATCCTATTTATATAGCTTATGAAGAAGCAGTTGTTCAAATTAATGAAAAACATGATGCTCTTTTAGAAGAGTTGAATGAAGAGTTTAAACAATCTAAAAGAAACATAGATACCCCAAGTGTTTATACTACATCAACACGTTTTTCAGATTTTGATGTAAATGAACAAGAGGTTATTACTTCTTTGTTTGATGAGTTTCTAGAAACTGAATTAAATGAAGGTAACATTAAAGAAACTGATATAGGTAAATATGAAAATCTAAGAGCTAAGTGGTTATTACAACAACCAGATTTAATTACAAAATTAAATTTAGAAAAAACAGAACGTGAAAGACTTAAAGCTGAAGAGTTATCAAAGCCACCTAAGCTTAATTTTCTACCATTTGAAGCTACACGGCAGACTAAAGCAGAAGATCTTAGTAAAATATATAATAGATTAGAGAATATACTACGTGATGGAGAGTATGCTCCAGATTCTAAAAAACCTAATGAGAAAGTACAGCTTACTCCTGAAGATATACAGAATATTAATTCTGATTTAGAAGCACTTAAGGGTTATATGGACGCCATGGCTGCAGCATTTGAACCAAGAAATGTAGCTGAAGAAGTTATTAGAAGAATATCACAGTCTATCGTTGATAGACGTAATGAAGTTGTTGAGATAACTGATGAAGATGGAAATGTTACAGGTAGAAAATTTGCAGATAAAGAAGATACGGATCCTAGACCAACTCGTGTAACTAATGTTGCAGAGAAAGTTAAGCAAGATTTAACAGGTGAACCTCAGTTTAAATATACACCAATTGAAAAAACAGAGGATGGTAATCCTGGACCAATAGAAAATTTATTTAATACTATTTTTGAAAGTGAAAAATTACCTACACTTAAATCTAAAGTAGATAAATTTATATCAAGATTTAGAGAATTAGCTTATAGTAATTATAAAAATAGTTTTGGTAGTGAAAAGAAACTTTCTGAACTAGAAAGATCATTTAGACAAAATCCTACATTTGAGACATTAGAAAGAAAGGTTAGGCAACTTGCAAGTAAACATTATTCAGATGGTGGTAATACAGTAGATATTCTTACTAGAATGTTTTTAACACCTAAAGCTGAACAAGATGGTTCAGGTTTTATAGAGTTTGATTATGACTCAACTGTAGATATGAAAGGATTTCCTGTGCAGATCTCTGATGTTATGTCTAAAGAAGCATTTGATGCGCTATTTAAAACAGGTAGTGGTATTGTTTCTAAGCTTAGAGAAGGTGTTATAGATGGAAAGTGGCAAATCCTTTCTGAAAATGTTTTACTTTTTGATAAGACTTTATTAGAACACGGTATTACGGGAGAGATTGATCTTCTTGCTGTAGATACAGAAGGTAATGTTAAGATTATAGATATTAAAACTGGTAAGTCTGGTACATGGGCTAGATTCGGGACAGGTGAACAGTTTGATAAAGAAACATATTTTAGAGCTCAACAGAGTATTTACAGTGATTTATTTTATAATATGAGTGGTATAAATGTATCTAGTATAGGTTTATTACCATTAGAAATTGATGTAACACTTGATGGTTATATTAACTCTATTAAGTCACCACCTATGATGAGTAATATTCTTGATGATACTATTGAAATAGAGTATCTTCCTCAGATTGTTGAGTATGGTATAGAGAGAATAGAGCCAAACTTATCTAAAATCGAAGGGGAAAATGTTCAAGGTGAGGTTCAAGTAGAATCAACAATACCATCTTCTGATACTTCACAACTTAGCTTAAAAGATAATCTTGGTAATATGATTATTTACCAAGGTCAAACAGGAAAGCTTGTGCAATTACCAAATGGAAAATATGCTATACAAGAAGAAACATCTGTTAATATAGGTGAGGAAATTTTATTAGAACAACTTAAAAATGAATTAGCCTTAGAACAAATTAATGAATTTAAAAGTGATGAGGTTATATCTGGTTTAAAATCTAAAATTTCTCAACTACAAAAGAAACAGTCAGAAAAACAATATGATATAACTGAGTTATTGTTTAATCTTAAACCTGTTAGTGATGGTAATATTAGTATCATGGATATAGGTATTCAACCAATATCAGTTATAGAAGAGGTTGGTCAACAAAGAACTATTAATAGTCAAGTTATAAATGCTAAGTTTGATAACCCTCAAGAAACAATTGCAACTATTAATGGTGTAAAGTATAATGTATTACGAGATAATACAGGACACATAACCTTATTGAGTTATAAACGTAATGATAATAAGATAAGTAGGTTAAAAAATCAATCATCAGATATTAGCAAAAAAATATATAATAAAAGACAAGATCAAAAACTTACTGAATCTAAAAATGATTCTAATCGTATATTAAGACAAATTACTAGGCTTCAGCAAGAAAAAAAGTTAATTGATTCTGAGATTAAAGATCTTTTAGGTAATAACCCTGTTGTTTATGTACGTGGAGGAAATACTAATGATTATATTTTTGCATTAAGTAAATTACCTAATAGTTTTCAAAAGGTTACAAAAGATAGAACTAGCTCAGATGAGATCCGTGATTTAAAAGAAATTGGTAGATTATCTATTAATCAAACTATATCAGCTGCAATTGATAGTATTCTTTCAGAAAATTATCCTGAATCTATGGATACACTAATTGAAAAAGGTTTAGATGGTGTAACATATAAGAATGGTCAAGAATTAATTGACTGGGTAAAAGATTCAATTACAAAATTAGAACAGTTAGGATTTGACTTTATAAATAGAGGTGATATTGTAGATGATATTACAAGACAAATAAATTCATTAAATTTACTATTAGGAGATTTAGAATTAATTAAATTAAATAAAGATGGCAAAATTAGCAAAAGACAAAAAGGAGAAGTCTCAGATCTCTTTGACCCAGAAAAAGAAGTACAGGAAAGGTCTAGTGTACCTAAGAATGCAGAGTCTGGACGACAAAAGACAGAAAGAGTTCTTAGATCGGCTACAGAAGGAGAGTTAAGAAGTGCTATTAAAAAACAAAGACGTGGTGGTCTTGATGTTTTACAAACTGAAGAAACATCTGAAGAAAATCCTTTAATTACAGATATTAAAGAATCTAATGCTAGCACAATTAAAGCTGCTTATGAAAAAGCATTCTTAGAAGCTAATAAAGATGGTTCAGAATTAAATCTTGACGCAGTCCAGATTGCTTATAATACTAAATTAGAAGAGATTAATAATTCAATGAATATAGAAAATTTAATTCCTGGTGAGACATATGTAAGAAATCTTTATGATGATGGTGTTAATGATATATATTTGGTAAAGAGTAAAAAAGGAGATACAGTTAGTCTAGAAAATATAGTTAGTAAGGAAATAACAGATGGTTTGGGTAATTTTATTCTTGATGAAGCATATGAGAGAATAACTGAAGAAAAAACTATGGAGCTAGAAATTAAACCAGAAGATCAAGAGATAGCAAAAGAAAATATTGCGGATCTTAAAAAGTTAGGTGAAGATAAAGAAGCTATAGATGAGGCTAAAACAAATGCCACTGAAAATAGCAGAGAAGACCTGTTAAAAAAATTAAAAGATAATTCAGAAAACTGCTAATAATGGCCTGTAAATTAAATAGCGAACAAGCACTTCAAGTATACTCCCTATTATATAAAGATATAATGGAGGGTGCTGAACCAATTAATGTAAATTCTTTTACTAAAGAGTTATATGATATTGTACCAGATAAAGATAAAGCGTTGCTTTATGCTCAAGCTGTTCCTGATATTTTAAATTTAGTTTCTCAAGATGAAGCTGTTATAGAAAAGTTAGTTGAGAATGATTTTGACTTTAACAGTCTTGCTAAAATGCGTGTGCAGTTTAATAATCTTGAGAATGTATCTAAAGCTGTGGCAGATGTAAAACCAACTAAAGAAGAAGTTGAAGAAGAAATAAAAGAGGCTAATAAAGAAAGAAAGGGTCAAGCGTCTAAGCCAGCAGAGGGTAAAGAAGAAAAAATTCTTTGGTCTTACAATGAGAATGAAGGTGCTAAGATTGTTTTTCCTTGGGCTACTACTTCTCAAATGGCTTACTCAGCAAATCCAGAAGAAGTTTCTGATTTTGAAAGAGATAAGTTGGATCCTGAAAAGAAACTATTCTATGAAGTAATTAAAGATATAGTATATTTATCAAGACAAAAAGAAAGTGATACTAATGAAGTTATGTATGATGGTGTGTCAGTTGCACTTCATGCTATGAAAACTTCTGAAGTTCCAAAAGAATTACTTACTGCTGATGATCGTGAATTTGCTGATAAGAATCCTAATTATGAAGGTATTATAACTTTAATATCAGATGCTGAAGGCAGACCTGTTTATTTTAATGATGAAGGTAGAGTGGTTGCAGAAGGAGAAGGTAGAATAGTTTATACTTATTTAAGACAAGTAAACTTAGTTAATGATAAACTATTACTTTCTAATAGAAGTAAAAGACATTATAACCTTGTTGAACCAGAAGTTATTGCTTCCAGATTAATTAAACAAATGGAGGCTCAACCAAAAGCTAAAAAAGTTACTAAAGAGTTTTATGAGCAAAAAGTAAAAGAAATTAGAGAACAGCAAGAGTTACAATTAAATCAACTTTATAGATTAAGAGAATACTTATTATCAGAAGATTCTACTGTATTGTTACCAATTACGGGTGGTAGCTTTGGTATTCAAACAACTAAGGCAAGAACAATGTCTTTGTCACAAGCTGGCCTTACTTTAGAAGATGTAAAACAATATGAACAAATAACTACAGGTCCTAAAAAGGGATACCAAATGATTATGGTGTCTAGAAAAAAACCTGGAGTAACTATAGATCAGCAAGTTTATTTTCAAAGAGGTGATATAACTTCTGAACTTGCAGATAAAATTGCTGATGTATTAACTACAAAAGCTAAAATAAGTGGAAGAGAGCTTTCTCCTGAACAAAGACAAGCTTACTTTGAGATCTTTATTAATAATTCTATACCTACAGGTCAAAGAATGAATAGAGATAGAATAACTGCAAAAATGAGAGTTATTGAAAATGTACCTCAACTTGTAGTTAAAATAAAGGGTGAAACTATTAAACAAGAAGATCTTTATACTGAAGATACTAAAGCTTTAATAAAAGAGCATTTAATGAATGCGGTTGACTTTAAAGGTGTAAAGACATATCCAGCCAATGTTCATTTTAATGGTACATATAAAAATAAATCTTTTACAGATTATAATATATCAGGAGATAAAATAACTATTGAGAATAAAAAGTACTTTGATTTCATAGCTCCATTTATGAAAATAGAATTTCAAGATGTAGATAACGCTTACTTTAATGGGTTAAACGCATATATGAACTATTCTATTCCTGAAAATCTTATACCTTTTTCTGAAGATGTTTACGAAGTAGGTAGACCTAAAACAAGAACTCAAACGGATATAGAAAAAAGATTTGAGCAAGCTAATGCTAAGAAAAAAGATAAAGAAGCACCTAAAAAGAAAAAGAAAAAAGTTAAGGCCAAAAAGCCAAAGACTAAAAAAGAAGCTGTAGAAGATAATCCTGCAACTAAAGTAAACTTATTAACTGATATTTTAAATCAACCTGGTCGTAATTTAAATAATAGTCAAAAACTTAAAAGAGAAAAGGCATATTTAAAAGAAGTTTTTTCTTCTAAGAAAGATCGTGATGCAGCTGAAACATGGTGGAGTAATTCACCTTTAAGTAAGTATATTGAATTAACTAGAATTACTGAAATAGTAAATTCAGATGCATATGCTACTTGGCAAAACTTTGGTATTACTTTATATGAAGGAGATGGTGGTACATCTTTAGACGTTTATCATGAGGCATGGCATGGTTTCTCACAATTGTTTTTAACAAAGAAGGAAAAAATATCATTGTATAATGATGTTATGAAAAATGACAAATGGAAGAATAAATCATTTCTTGAGATTGAAGAAGATATAGCTGAAGACTTTAGAACATTTGCTATATCAAAAGGTAAACAAAAACGAGAAGGTGTTATAGGTAGAACTTTTAGAAAGATATATAATTTTTTAAAGTCTTTATTTAAAGGAATTACTAAAAGGGATGCTATTACAAAACCTTCTGATATACCAGCAGTAAAAGAGTTATTTGAAAAACTATATAGAGCTTCTGAAAATCCTAGTATTTTATCTAATTTAAATCCTTCAATGAATAATATAATATTCACTGAATTAAATAGATCAAAAACTATTAATGAAAATTTTTCTATTGATGAATCAATTAAAGCATCAAAGCTAGTAGATAATTTAATTTCAAATGAAATCAGATTATATAATCAAGGTAACCAAACAACAGCTGGTGCAATTAAAATATTAAAAAATACAGATAATAAAATTGCTTTATACCAAGATGTTTCTGACAAGATTTTTGGTATTAGAGAACAGTATAGAGAAATTTATGATACTGTTATTGAAAACAATGATAAACTAGAAACTCCAGATGTAGTTACTGAAAAAGAAATATTTGATAAACTTACTTTATTAGATAAGATTGTAGATAATTTTGGGGATCCTGTACAAGTATTTGAAAATGATAATCTTCAGGAAAATGTTATTTCATATAATGTAGAAAAATCAATTTATAAAGTATTGGGAGATACATTTATTGAAATAGAAGATCCTAATAATTTAGAAGCCAGTGAGTTATTTAAAAGAGATGGTGGTAATACTATTTCATCTAGAGAGCTTGCTGGGATGGACACATTAATGTTACTAGCTAGTATTAACAAGGTTAGTAAATTACCTAATGGTGATCTAGTTCAAGCTACTGATTACTTTGGTATTCCTGATATTCAACCTATAGATATTACATGGAATAGATTAGCTAAAATTCTACAAGGTTCTTTTGATGAACAGGATATGTATAATAGAATTATGGAAAATTCTGAAAATTACCCTGAGTTATCACAACTTTTAAGCTTACTACCTTCTCCAGGTGTTAACTTTAAAGATGGTGCTGAGTTTGATTTAGAAACTAGCTTTTGGCAAGATTTTAAAAAACCTAGAATACCTTATGTACAATTAAATCTTCAATCTAATAAGGATGCTGAAGATACTTATGGAGCTAGAATGTCTAGAACTAATTTTGATGTATATCAAGTTAGAAGAGATTGGGAGGTTAATTTTAAGGTCAGTAATGAAACAACTAATAAATATGTAACTAAAGTTAAAACAAGACCTGTTTTAAATGTTAAGAAAGTTATTTCAGATTTTGGTACAAATGGTCAGTTTAATTATAAAAAGGCTAATAGCTTTTTAAGAGCTATAGGTGTTGAATTAGACATGTCTAGTGTAGCAATACAAAATATTGTAAATAGTAAAAATTTTGCAATTAGATTTGGAGTTGATCAGATTTATAAAATTTTACAAGATGTAGATAAATCTACAGATAAAGAATTTAAATTTGATTTTGCAATAAACCCTTTGAAAAATTTATTTGAAGGTAAAGGTAATGAAGATGTTAGGGGTAGATTACGAGTCCTAGCTGAATTACAAAATAAATTTTCAGATAAGTTTTCAAACTTTAGTGTAACAAATCCAGAAAATAGTAGAGTTTGGGAACATCATTTAGATAGTACTATTACTAGAATGATTACATCTATTAACTATGCTGATAATTGGCAAGAGCTTACAGGATACCGCGATGCTGATCCTAATCAGCTATTTAAACATATGTATTGGATGAATCCAAATAATAATACTCAAACACAATTTTCAGTATTATTAAATTCTATTTTTGATTTAGATCCAATGTCAAGTACATTTGGTGAGAAAAAAGATAATGCTATTGTTCTTCAAAATGTAGCAGGTACACAGTTAATAGATGGTAATGAAAACTCTACAGGTCGTAATACTTCTTCTATGGATTCAACAAGTAAAATGTTGCAAGAGTTCCATAGTATGCTATTAAATGGTGTAGAAGAGTTTATGCGACATGCTTCTAAAAGTACTGCTATGGGTATTACTTTATCTGATAAAATAGAAACTTATGATGGTAAAAAAAGTTCTAAATTGTATGTAGATGTACCTGCATTTATGCCAGGTAGATTTGGAGAAGATCGTGGTACTGACATAATGGTCAATTATTTATCTGGTGAGGTTAACAGAATTGTTCGTTATAAAGCGGGTGACTATAGTAATCTTAAAGGTTATAATAGAAAAGTTAAAAATAAATTAGGTCAAGAGGTAGATGCTGGGTCAGCATTAACAGCTTTTGATGATGTACTATCTTATGATACACAGAAAACTATATATAATCTAATAGAAAACCCTGAGGTTTTAAATAATCCAGAATATAATTTTAAAAATGAGTTAGAATCAAATATAGAATTATTAGAAGATGTTCGTGTAGATATTCAAGATTATTTTGATCGTGTTACAGAAGAGACTGATAAAAAATTAAGTAAAGCTCAATATATAGATCAATCTTTGTTAGATAAAGTAGATATTAAAGGGTATAATTTAACTCCAGAAGAACTCCAGGAAATACTAGTAAAAGCATATGTATATAATTCATGGATTCATAAGTTTGAAACTACTATACTTGCTTATGGTGATGTTGTACAATATAACCATGCTAAAGAAGAATTTCATAAACGTAATGCTGGTTTAGGTGCTGGTGGAAGAAGTTTCCGTTCTGATCTTAGAGCTCAGATGTTTGTTAATGACAACTCTTTATTCAAAAGATATTATGCTGATAGACTCGGTTATTCTACACGTAGATATGATGGTACACTAAATACTGGTATTATTCAAGAGATTGAAAATGATTCTACTATGTATAATGAATACCAAAAACATTTAGAGTCAGTTTATTTTAAAAGACTTAAGAATCGTGCTAAAGCAAAAGAGTTAGCTAAGACAGCAACATCAGAATACCTTGGTATGGCTATAGGGGATGGTCAGGGTTATATTACATTTGAAACTTATAGAATGCTTAAGAAACTTGAGAATAACTGGACTGATAATCAAGAAAGATTATATAGAAAAGTTTCTTTAGATGAAAATATAACTATGGAAGATGTAATAGAATATTTTCCTCCCTATAAATTACAATACTTTGGTAATATCCAACATAGTGGGTTACCTGTAACATCTTTTCATAAATTTTCCCTAGCACCATTAGTCCCTGGTGTGGCTAATGAATCATCTCCATTGCATAAAATGCATATGAAAATGATGGATCAAGAAATGGATTATGTAACATTTGAATCAGGTTCAAAGATATCTCATATTGGATCAGGTGATCAGGTATTAGTAAATGGCGAGTTTAATAATGATTTAGAATTTACTAAAAATGTAATTTTTGCTGAGTATTTAAAAAATCAAACAGAGGTTAATTCATCTTACAAAGGTAAATCAATCTTTTCAACTCAGATGAGAAAGCTTATTTTAGAAGGTCTTTATACACAAGGTGCTATTGATACTACAGACGAAACTAAAATAACAAGTAAGAAGGTTAAAAAATATTTAGATCATGTTTCTGATTATACAGATCTTTTAAAGTATGAGCTATTAGAGGAAATTGGATATAAAGAAGATGGTAAAAACAACTTCATACCAAAAGGCCCAGGAAGTACTGGTAAACTCATTAATGTAATTAGAACTAATCTAGAGAGAGAAGATGTATTAAGTGATAATCTTATAGAGTTTATTGATGTATTTGATAGTGGTGAGCTACAACATGATACATCATTTCATCCAGATGCTGCTAAGATTGAAAAGGTATTATTGTCTATAATAAATAAAAGAATAATTAAACCTAAGATTAAAGGTGAACCTTTAGTTCAAAAATCATCCGCTTTATATGGTATAAACTTGCCAACATATTATAGAAATAAGAAGAATGGTAATAAGACTGCTGCTATGAAAGTAGCAATTGCTATGCAAGGAGATTACTACAGCCTTCTTGATCTTAAATATTCAGAAAAAGCTGGATCTGTAGAGTTTATTAAAGTAACTGATGAGAACGGTCAAGTAGATATGGATGCTAGCTTAGCTAGATTAAATGAAAAAATTAAAGATGACGCATGGTTAGATGCTAATGATGGGGCTAATAGAAAAGCAATCACATTAGTCGGTGTACGTATTCCTGTACAAGGTCTAAACTCTATGGAATTTGCTGAGGTATATGAATTCTTAAGTCCACAAGCTAGTAATATTGTTATAGTTCCTGAAGAAATAGTAGCTAAGTCAGGTGGTGATTTTGATATTGATAAGCTTACTTTCTTTATGAATAATATAGATGCTGTTGGTAAAATTGTTAAACCTGAATTTAAAGATACTAATGCTTTAAAAGCTGATGTAGCAAAGAATGGTTTAGAAAGTCAAAAAATTAATCAACAAAAAGCTGGTTTAGAAAATGAGATGATTAATGATATTAAAGAAATATTAGAAATGCCTCATAACTATGCTAGTTTAATTACTCCTAATGGTACTTTTATTTTAAAGGGTATTGCTGACAAAATATCTAAAAAAGTTATGGAATATAATCCTAATACAGTATTAGATAAAGAAGGTAAGCCTGTAGATATTAAGGGTATTAGTCCAACAAGAATTTTTGAACCTTTATATAACTTATATAAGCATGAATCAAATGCTGTAGGTAAAAGAACTTTGGGTTTAGGTGCTGTAGAAAACACATTTAATGTTATAATGAATGCAGCAGGTGCTAAGATGCCTGAGTTTATAAATATTGGTAAAAATAAATCTGAAAAAAGAAAAGTCAATATGTATCTTAAGCATCATAAGTTTCGAGATACACAAAGAATTTCTTTATCTAATCAATATGATGTAGATGGTGTAAATAAAGTTGCTGATGTTATATCACAAATGATGAATGGTTGGGTTGATGTTGAAAAAGATGCCTGGGTATTTTTTATACAAGGTAATTATGAAGTAGCTCCACAATTATTATATCTTGTTAAGGCTGGTGTCCCAGTTGAAGAAGCTATTTACTTTGTATCAAACCCGCTTGTTAGAGAGTATGTTGAAGAACAGCGTTTAGCTAAGTCTACTTTTGCTAAGTTATTAGGTACAGAACCTAGCGAACCACAGTTTGCTAAAAGACAAGCTGCAAGTAATGTTATTGTTAACAATAATGTTGGAGAGCTTAGTTCAAGATCTAAAAATTCTGTTAGAAATGAAAGAGGTGAAGAATTAGTTGAAAAGGTATTTAAAGATAGATCTAATAAAAACTTTAATCTAGCAGAAATGCAAAGTGTAGTTAATAATAATGATAAAGATAGTGATCTATCACATGCAATGTTCTTACATTACTTATCACTTGAAGCACAAGTTACTGGCCTCACAGCTGTGAAGCTTTCTTCAAATCCAGATACAAGTACTAAGAGTACAATATCTGATGTTGAACAATCAGAAGCAAACTTAGATGCTCAAAAAACAGGTGATCATGCTGAATTATTAGATTCATTTATGAATGACTCTGTTATCAGTTCTTTCTTTAATGGCCCGCTTTCTATATCATTAAGTAAATCTTTGTTTAATTTAAGATTTAATAAAGCTATATCAGATTATTTAATAGTTAAAGATGAAGATATAACTCGTAACTTAATTCCAAATTTATTTCCAGGAGGTAATAAAGAATTATTTGCAACAATATTTAGAAATGATTTAGTGTCATTCTTATTTCAAAATGAATTAAGAAAATATAAATTAGGTGATGCTTATAATTCATTTGAGATCAAAGAGAACTTTAGAGTAAAGCCAGTAAATGATCTTTCCAGAGGTGCCTTTGTTAAAGATGGTATTCTTTATGTAGATGAAAATCAATTAAAGCAAGAGTTTGTAAGTAGAGAATGGGCAGAAGATTCTGACTCAGAAAATAGTTATGAGTCTAAAGGTTTGCACCCATTAAATCCTGGTACATTTATGAGAAATCAGGGTAAAAATTATAATGAATACTTAAAGTTTGTACTTGAAAGAGAGACTTTAAGAGATATTTATCCTATAGATGTTCTTTCTAAAAATGTAGAGTTTAATAAAGAGCTTGAAAGAACTCAAGAGATGAAGCCTGATTTAAGCCAAGCAAAAAAAGTAAGGGATACTTATGAAAGAATGATATCAAATATGGCTCTTGAAAATACTATGAATATATATCATATGTTTATGGATCAAAATTACGCTTTACCCATTAGATATGCTGATATTTTAGAAGAGTTTCCAAATTTAAAAGCTAACTATGAAGTATTACAAAAACTTCAATTAGATGCTAATGAAAAACAAACTGTGTTTAATTTATACATTGCTGAAAAAGATTACACTAATGACATAGCAAATTTATATACTAAAAATTTAGAAGATCTTGCTAATCCTTCTATTGTTAAATCTACAGATAGAGAGGAGAATGCAAGAATAAGTAAATTCTTTGAGCAAGTTAAACTTTTTGCATTTATGCAAACTGGTTTAAACAAAGAAAAGTTAAGTATAACTAATGTCGTAGACTATGGGCCTTTTGTAAGAACTTTAGAAATGGGTGAAGCAGATCTTATAAATACATTAAATACTAATGGTAATAAATTTTTAGATAACTTTCTTCAAGTATTTACACAACAGAATAGCAAATATAATCCTAATAAAAAAAGATTTAAAGATTACCTTGCTAACATAGATTATGAAAATGCTACAAGAATAAAAGATGTGCAAAATCCTACTGAGGGTAGGTTTGAAGACTCACCATTCTTAGAAGAAGAAAAGACACCTTCTAATAGACTTGGTCTTTCAACAACAGCTCGTTCTGGAATATTTACTTATAATGACAATAGAGCACAAACGGGATACTATGAAAATTTAGTTAACTCTAATAAAGATGTAGTATTTATTCATAATAGTACAATTAAAGAACTTCAAGAAGATTATACTGTAAACTTTGGAGGCCAAAGTAGATTTGTTGCATTAGCTGATGATATGTCAATTGATATACCAACAGGACAGAATGCGCAAGATGATGCTATGGCGGATACTCCTTACACATATGAAAGTATTAAAGAACTATATGAACGTAGAATAAATGAAATCAAGAAAGTGCAAGACTCAGGAGTAGTTATAGCATTTCCAGAAACTGGATTTGGTAAAAGTTTACCTCAAGAATTATTTGTATATTTAAGTAAGAGGTTGTTTGAAGAATTTGGCTATTTAAATCCTGGATCTACACAATATGATGTGGTAGAGGAGTTAGTATACAGAACTCAAGGTATCAGTGATGCAGAAATCTTAGGTATATTAGAATTACAAGAAGACCCATTTAAATGTTAGAATATGTTGTGTGAAGTAAAAAATAATGCAATCAATTTTTTAGAAAAAGAAGGAGCTACAAATACTGTAAACGGTATAGTTGATAGATCTAAGTTTGATGATCTAAATCAAAAGCTTACAACATTAGCTTCTAGTAAATATGGCCTTGATACACAAGGTCAAATGTTATTTGATGTGAATATTTCTGAGCAGATAGATGTAATTGAATCTAAATATTGGAGAGATGATCAAGTAAAAATTTATAGAGCTATACCTAATGATTCCTTATTTAATGAACTTGATCAACTATACAAAAGTAAAGAAGTTATAGAAGCTTCTCCAGATGTAAATGAACCTAACTTAGAGCAATTTAATTTTAAAAGTCCTTTTGAGACTATTAATGGGGTGCCCTTAATTGACTTAAATTTAAATCAATTAGGAGATACAAGATCTAAAGAAATAGCTAAAGTTCTTTCAGAGAAGCTTGCGCTTAGTATGGATATGAATTATCAGAATGTTACTCCTGAAGAAGCAGCTAAGTTATTAGAAAATACAACTGTCCCATATAACGGAGAACCAAGTTTTTATTTTGCAGGTACAGTATATACTGTAGGAGATAATATAAATCTAAATACTGTACTTCATGAATTCTCACATCCGTTACTTCAAGCTATAAGAAAAGATAACAAAAAGTTATTTGGTAATTTATATGATCAGGCTATGGCCACTGAAGAAGGTGTTGGTATAAAAGAACATGTATTAAAATTATACCCTGAATTAAATGAAGATTCTGATTTATTTAAAGAAGAAGTTTTAGCATATGCTTTACAATTAAAATCATTTAACCAAGTTCTTGATCAAATAGAAACTAATGGGTTTCAAGAATTTATTAAAAAGCTTTTAGCATCAATTAAAAAAATACTTAGATCTGTTTTTGGTCAAAAAGTTAAAGTATCTAAACTTAATCAAGATACTACATTAAATGAGCTAGCAAAAATGATGCTTGAAAAAGATTTTGATTTAGGGACGCCTGATATAACTGAAGCAGATTTAGTAATGTATGCTAGAATGGTTAATGAAAGAGCTCAAGATTTAGCTAATCATACAAATGTAGAATCATTACAACAACTAATTGAAACTGCTTTAAATACTAGTTTAGGTGTTTTGAATCAAGCTAGAAATTTTAAATCTGATAAGCGTACAAAAGAAATGCTTAAAAAGGCAATGTTTCAAAAAGGTACAACTAAGTTATTACCTGGTATAAGACAGTCCTTAAGTGATTTTGTAAATTTTCAAGAACTAAATGAAGCTACAGAAGATGAGCAAATACAAAAAGTTTTAGATGGTGAAGAAAGAAGAGCTATTAATATTAAAAATAAATCTCAAGCTTTAATAAATAGTTTTGATACTATTAATACAATGAGTAAAAACATGCTTCAGGATTTAGCTAAAATTAAATCTGATCCTAGTTTGAATAATAGACACACTGTTGCATTAATGTTTCTTTATAAAAATACAGCAAGAGCGTGGTTGCAAATGCTTAAAGATATTGATACAACATTAATGGAAAATGGTCAATATACAGATACTAGTAATTTATTTTATCAAACATTAAATGAAATAACTAATAATATTACTAGAATTAATTCTCAAGTTGCTGACATTTTATTAGATAATAATGTCCAATGGTTTGTAGAAATTACTGGTTATATGAATGAATTTGTTAATGACAGATTTAAATCTAATTTAGGTGTAGCATTTAAAAATGCATTTAAGAATCCTCAAGAACTAGAAAATGCTATAAAAGATACTTATGATAAAGTAACTGATCAGCAATTTACAGATGCTGATGTTGATGCATTAGTAAAAAAAGGAGTTCCTAGAAATATTTTAGAACCATTTATTAAAGAATATAAAGATTATATTGTTGATGAGGAGAGAATAAAGAATGCATTAACAGGTAATGCCCATGATGTTTCTTTTTTTAATAGATGGTTAGAAAGTTATAGTTCTTCTAATGATGTTATAGTAGGTCCTTTATCTATCTTTATTCAAAATCAAAGAACAGAGGTAGAGAATGAGGTTTGGAGAAAATCTATGTCGTTTAGAAAAAAATTAGCAGACCTTCTGCCTAAAGTTAATTTTTCTAAAATGAATACTTTTCAAATGCGTGACATGTTAGGAGAAAAGGATACTATTATGTTTTTTGATAAGGAGTCAGGTAAACCAATTGCTAAAGAAATTTATGTATTTCTAAATGAGTTTGGAAATGGATGGAGATATGAACAAGATATTTTAGAGTTTGCGGTAGAAGAGGCAAGACAAGAGGGTGATTTAAAAAAATTAGCAGATGCTAGACAAGAGCTACAACAGTTTAATAATGACTATATGTGGCAAGAATATGTACCAGAGTATTATGAAAAACAACAAATGTTTCAAGACTCAGCTATTGGTAAATTAGCATATACTATACGTCAAGAAAAGCTACAAGCATTTAATAACTTGCAAAATCAATTTGATAATGAATTAGAAAGACTTGAGGCTTACCCTTCAATTCAAGCGGCTTGGAGAGAGTATCAACAACTATCTTCTTTGCAATATGAAGACGGTACAGATAAAGTAGATGATCCTGAAAAAGGAATTTATGATAAAAGTATAGCAGAGTTTTTAAGAGAAAATAAAAAAGGAACTCAGTTTAGAGAAATGATTCCTGTACCTGGCTCTCTTCAATTATCTTATAATGAATTTGTAAATCAACTTGAAGGAGAAGGTAAAACTAGAGGGTCAGGTGAATTTATAGCTAAATTAGATGAATGGAAAAGACAAAACTTAAAAGTAAAATATACTGATGAGTATTGGAAATCAAGAAATGCTCTTTTTGATGAAATTGAAAGTATACAGGTTAAATTAAAAAATCAATCCTTTGATATTTCTGCTGCTTATAAAGAGATATCAAACTTAATGTTCTCATATAAAGATGAATATAACCAACCCATATCTAACGAGATGGGTGATGAAAGGCTTGAGAGAATAAAATCTTTACAACAAGACATACTTGATTACCAAAGAGAATCTGAATCTAGAACGGGTTTAACATCTGCTCAATCTAAAGAATTACGAGATCTTACTAGAATGAATAATAAAGGTGAGATATTACCTGGCTCTGCTGAAGCTGATAGGTTTATATATCTTACTGATATACAAGAAGATATAGGATTAACTGCAGAAGAACAACTGAGATTAAAAGAGTTATTTACAGAACTTGGCAGTATGACAGATACTTATGTAACAGATTACTACTTAGACAGTTTAAATTTTAGTTTATCTAAACAAAATATTAAAGAAGTTTCTGGAGATGAAGTTAATGATTACATTAATTCTGAAGAGTTTCAAGAGGCGCTAGATAACGATGAAATATTAAATAATTGGTTTATCTTAAATCATGTTCAACAAACTTTTTGGAATAAAAAAACTAAAAGTTTAGATATTAAATACATGCCTTCTGCTGCTAATGTTGTAAAAATACCTTCTAATCCTGAGCACGTTGAAACAACAACTATAACTGATACTAATACAGGGGAAGAAGTTAGTTTATTAGGAGTACCTGCAGCTAGACATTCAAGATTTGAAGTTAAAAACGAATTTAGGACTATACCTTTTGGTGAAAATAGAGATCAATATGTTGGTAAATATATTGACAATAAAGGTAATTGGTTACCTAGACAATTTGGACAAGATCAAGAATATAGTGCTAAAAATGATAGATTCATTAGTCAGCGTTTTAAAGAAATTAGTTCTAATAAAAGTTCACCTAAGTATCAGCTTTTAGAGGCCATGACTGAATATCATTTAGATATGCAAAAAGGTATGAGTAACTATGGTAAGTTATATATGGATATGCCTAGATATGCTACTAAAACAAGTGATATCTATCAAAAATTACAAAGAGGTAAATATGGAGAAAGATTTAATGATCTTAAAGCGGGTTTAAAAAACTTTTTTAATCAAGAGTTTGGTAAATCTAAGGTTGACTTTGAAAATGATCTAAACTATAATCAAGAAAATAACTTGGTTAATACAGACTTAAATGGTGAACAAGTGAGTTATATTCCAATTACTGGTATATATAATCTTGATCTAGATATTACTGATGCTGACGTTATATCAACTATGTTTAGGTATTCTTTATCTATTCAAACTCAAGGTAAATTATTAGAAAGTCTTCCATTAGTTGAAAGCTTGCTTGACACATTAGAAGATCCATCTAATCAATTAAAAGAATTAGAAACATTTTCTAAAAATCAAGTAGGTTTAAGAGGAAAGCTTCAACAAGTTATGAAAAAAGGAGCTACTAATAATAGATTAGGTCAAGTTAGATCTTTAATTGAAAGAGAATATTATGGTAAACAAGTAGCAGGTTTAGAGGAAAATCATCCTATGATGGGTAAGGTATTACAAAAAATACAAGGTTTTTCTAGTTGGGGATCCTTAGTTTTAAATATACCAGCTGATTTAAAAAACCAGATTTCAGGTTATGTGCAAACTATTATAGAGTCTACAGGTTCGGATTTTATCACATCAAAAGATTTAGCGCTAGCTACTCCTTGGTCAACTAAAGCTATGTTAGAGTGGACTAGAAAAGGTATTTATGGTGTGGGTCCTGGGGCGATAAGTACACAACTTGTACAAGTATTTGATCCCGCGTTTAAAACTACAGATGAGTTTGGTAGAGAGGTTATGAGGTCTATGGTAAAAGATCTTACAAATATGGAGTGGACGTTTATGCATAGAAAGTTTGGTGAGATGGATGTAGCTATGAAACTTTTTGGTGCGTTTCTTCATGGTCAAAAAGTAACACAAATTCTTAGTGATGGTACAGAAAAAACACTAAGATATGTAGATGCTTGGGAAAAAGATGAAGAAGGTATAATCAAATTAAAAGAAGGTATTCATCCAGGGTGGAATAATGTTCCAGTATATCATAATTTTACAGAAGGTGAGTCTTTAAAAGAAATTGCTAAAAGGTATTATATTAGCGAAGATGAGTTAAAAGCTAAAAATAGAATTAAATCTGAAATACAATTAGAAGATGGTCAAGAAATTGTAATTGCTAAATCTGAAAAATTTGCTGGATTTAAAAATAAATTACAAGGTACATCAAGAAGATTGTTTGGTGTTTATGATAGAATGGGTGCTCCTGAAGGTAATAAGTATGTTATTTATAGACTGTTCTTTTTTATGAGAAAATGGTTTACGCCTATGTTTGTAAATAGATTTGGCTTTGATCCTAAAACAGCAACTCTTACAGATGGGGGTTATAGATATGATTGGGCTTTAGGTAAATATACTAAAGGTTATTATGTATCTGCATTTCAAACTTTAGTAAAAGTTATTAAATCTAAAGGAGCAGATTATCAATATTTAACAGATCAAGAAAAAGGTGACTTTAGAAGATTTGCTAGTGAAGGATTAGCTACAATAGCTTTAGCATTAATAGCATCTATGTTACTAGGATTTGATCCAGATGATGAAGATAAATGGAAAAAATTAAAGAGACGCTCTGGCGCTTATGGTACAGAAGGGTATGATACATATGGTTTTTTAGCAAATCACATGTTACTTTTAACTTTAGGTGTTCAAGCTGAGACAACCGCATTTATACCACTACCAAGAGTAGCAGGTCAAAACTTTGGTTTAGATGATTATACAAAAATGATAACTTCAACTTCATCAGCATGGTATAATACCACTACTTTATATGCTCAAATATTTGGAGACGTGCTTAGTTTTATAACAGGAAACGGTTTACCTGAATACCAAAAAGATACTGGGCCATATTGGTGGCAACAAAAAGGTGTAGCAAAAATTTATAAGAAAATATTTAAAGCGGTAGGTTTTACAGGAGGTTCAGGGGATCCTACTACAGTATTAAAAAATTTAGAAGGTAGTTCAACAAGATTTAGTTAATATGAATTGGCAATTAGAAATAGCGTTTCATTGGCCGCATGACAGGCTTGCATTAGGTTGGGAATATTTAAGTCCTACAGATGAGGATAACATTACTACATATAAAGTATATTTTTTTGTGAGCACTATTGCTTTTCACGTAATACATAGCTAGCACTAAAAAAAAAAGGCAGATGGCCTAAACCACCTACCCTTTTCCTGATAACTTACTTATTTAACTAAGCAAAGTCAAAGTCAACATCATCATCATCTGCTTCTTCTTCATCTGAATTTGCTACTGCAAAATCCATATCAAAATCTGCTTCTTTGACAACATCGTCTATATTTTCATCACTAACTGAATTGTCAGCTGCTGCTTCTTTAGCATCTTGTTCATCTATTGCTATTTGACCTGCAATATATTCTTGAGCTTCTTCATATGTAACTTTTTGATCATCACATACTTCAGCCACTGGAGCTTCATCTTCAGCTATCTTTTCTTTAATGATCTCTTCAGTCTTCATCTCTTGCATTTCTGCATCAGCATCAAACTCATCATCAGTGTCAGATAGCTTGTCACCATCAGGTATTCCTGTAATTTCGGGACTATCATCTACTGGTTCTTCATCATCTTCTTCAGATTTAACTTCCGCAATCATATCTTCTAGATCTACCTGCGCGGGGTCCTTGGTCTCTTCTTCTGAATTCTCAGGTATTGTATCTACAGTGGCTTTATTATCTACTGTAGCTTCATTAACCTCATTCTCTTCAGATTCTTCCTCCGCGTCACTGGTGGCCGCAGGTGCTGCATTTACTTTATCAAACTTAAATGTATCACTAATAAACCAATGTAGAACTCTTTGATCCTCCATCCAAGTCTTTGGATGTGACTGTTGTAGAGCAATAGTAACAAAATTGTAGAACTCCCATAAACTTCCAGGATTACTAGAGTTAAATGTAGTTTTATTCATCTGCTGTTTAATCATACTAGCCTGCTCAGTAGTCAAGATATCATGTTCAGCAAACAGCATGCCTAATAGCTGTGATTGTTTTCTGAGGTCTAGATTTATCTTTTTCATAGCTTCTTTATCAGAAACCAATTGATCATAATACATCTTAGCAAGCTTAACTTGCTCTTCTATTGTTTCCTTGGTTTCTGTATCTGCAGAACCTGTGTGCTTTCTGGCCCAGGATCCCATATCGCCACATACCATTGAAGTATTATGTGCTTTATGAATTGCACCAACTCCACATTTAAACCTCATTTGTTTATTATAACTGTTTGACCAAGCAAACATCATAGACAACTCTGGATCATCTCCATAGTTCAAAGTATATATAGCTGAAGCTATGTTACCATCATGTGTGGCTCTATAGTTTTCAGCTGTTACACTAAATCCAGCATCTTCCAATGCTTCAGTTGACAAGTCCATTACAGACTTGTGACTTATTACAGTATAGCTACTTGCATGATTTGGCAAGGCAACATCCATCAGATCTTGTCTTCCGTATTCTTTTATTTTTCTTGGCATTTAAAATAATTTTAATTGTTGATTTTTTGGTTCTAATATTTTTATTTCTTTCATGATACTTTCTAAATAATAATCATAGTTAATATCATATTCTTCAAATGGCTTTTCTATATATGTATTAAATACATTTTGCATCCATTTACCTGCTTCAACTTGAATTTGTCTGTTATCAGAATTATTAATTTTAAGGATTTTAGATCCTTTATTAGATATATAATATCTAATAGTTTTTTGAAGCTTATTTTCTACATGTTCACCATCTTTAATAGATGACTCATAAAATGACCAGTCACCTTTAATTTTTACTCCAGCACAATAATCATATATATTAGTGTTAGACTTTATATATTCTTCAGGGTCTATACCATTTACAAAATAATTGTATATGGCCTTAGCTACAACTAAATGACTTTTATTTTTATGTAGATGTGTATGTTTGTGATTCTGTAAATCTTCCCATTCAAATCTACCTTTACATTTGGTATTACCATCTGTATAAACACTCATATAGTTATTTACGTCCCATATGTACATTGCTGAGTAATCAGCATATTCTAAAATAAGTTTGGTTTTTTCTTCCCAAGCTTTACATATCTCATCATATTTATTAAGATATTGTTTGTCAAACTGCAAGGTTGCACCATCAGTATTAGTTTGTAATAAAACTGACTCAGGTATATTAATAAGTAAGTCTTCTACTAACATACTTAACAATAACTGACCATTAATAGTAGTTTGCATAGTATACTTTGGATCATATAACCAAGAGTACTCACTATTACTATTACCATATGTGGCATTTGCAGCTTCCTTAAACCCTTCAATAATAGCAATGTCTCTATTAGCTTTAGGTTTTTTCTTTTCAGCAAGTCTTACATCAACAATATCATTTTTATATACTTGAAAAAACTCATCACCCAAATGTGCGGGAGACATATTATTTACACAAGCAATGCTAGGATACAGTGATGCAACATCTAAGTCTTTAACTATAATATCACCTTCAGCAAGGTATTTACCTGGCCTAATGCATTGGTGAATACCACCTGCACCATAATGAAATTCATAACCTTTAAATCTTAGTTTATACTTAAAGTCACTTTTAGTATTGTAGATTGTTTTATCTTTTAGTTTTTTCAGAAACTGTTGAAAAGGTGGTGTTTTAAATTCAATATAGTCAAATAATATATCATTTATTGGAATACCATTTCTAAAGGTTCTTAATTCTTTTACATCATATTTTTTTTGATCAGTTGCTTCACAATACAATCCTAGTAATAACTGTGATCCTATTTTTGTATTAGAGTAATTATAGCATTCTAAACCATATTTTTCTTTTATCTGTTGTCTTACAGCAATTAAAGGTTTAGATAAATGTAAAATCTTTTTAGTAGATTCTACATCATTTATACAATAATCAGTTATCATTTGAATTTCTTCTTCTGTATTAACTTTTTCAGCATGGTGTATAGGCATATCTTGAAGATTAGACCAATCCATTGCAAACTGAGCCCATTTAAGACTAGTTCTTCTATTAGCATTATCCCAATGATTTATTTTAAATACATCAATCTGTTCAATACTAAGTTTCCACTCAGGATATTTACTAAACTCTCTAGCATTGCTACGACTAATAGTTTCCTGTGCTTCAGCATAAATGGCATCCACAATATCATATGGTTCCATCTTAAGTAATTGAACTTGATTTCTTATAATAAATTCAGTGATTTGAGAATCAAAACTTATACCATTAAAAGATATATGTTTTTCTTTAAGGTTTTTGTTTCTTTGTAAAAACTTAATTAAAGGTTCTATGTCGTTATATAGAGAAGAATGAATTTTAAATACTTTGGTTTCTTTTGAACTATAACACTGAAATACACCAACAAATAAGTTGGTCATAGTTTCATAGTCCATTACCCAATGAGTTCTATTCATAATTTTTTTGTTCAGTTAAGCTGTTCCCCCATGTCTTTAATAAAAAGGTCTGAGACCTTACAATCCCAGACCTTCTAGGATTTATTTAACCTTTTGCTACAGGTATATCTTTTGCTTTCTTTTCAGTTATAAATTCTTTGTAATTAAATGAATCAGAATTTCTTGCAAAAATTTCTATAATATTATCCATATCAGTTACATCATCTATGTAATATTCTTGAAATACTTCCATTTTGTGCCTACTTTGTTTAGCACCTTTTGTACCAGTAACTCTTACTCCATAACTATCTAGATCAGGTAACATGTGTAATGTTGTTTTTTTAGTTTTAGAAATAACTACAAATACACTGCTATCTGGGTCATAAATACATTCTGTATAAGGACACTCATCAGAGATAGGCATCATTTTAAAAGTTGGTTTTTCATTCCATATGCTTTTAACAAGCATCATTGATTTTGAGATCTGTTTCTCCATGTTACTCTTTTTGGTTGGTTATTATTATCGTTTAATTCATCTAAGTCAGCAATATCAAAGATTAAAGTTTCTTTTTTAAGATCAGGTTTGTTACATAACTCACCAACTTTTTTTAGAAATTCTTCTTCTACATTTAGTATTTCAGAATATTCTTCAAAATGTTTATCAGGTACTAAATAACTATACATATATGCATAATTACCACTGTTCTTATCAAAAAACTTTAAAATTTTACTTTTCAGACTAGATTCTAACTTACTATATTTACCATTTATAAAATGGTCCCAGTTAGTATCTAAATCAGAAAAATCAAAAACAAATATAGCTTTATTATTTTTCTTTATCAACTCAACTAGTCTTGTATGTTTTATGAGAACTTTTTTTTCAAAATCTTTGTATTCAGGTATTGTTTTTGTTTCATACAGACATATTAATTTCATGTCTTCAAGATCATAATGACCATCCCAACAGATATAAGTTTCTATTGGGATAACTGCATTACCTCTTTTTACTCCAAGAAGTGGGTATAAAAATACCTTTGACTTCTGAAAATATTTACTATAAATGGATTTTAATCCCATATTTTTACAATTTTATATTTCCTACAGCTAAATCATATGGTAAAGTGTAATCTCTATTATTATAATGATACTCTAATTTAGGTATAATTTCATCTCTAAGACTTCTTAGCCAGTTTCTCATAGTATCATCTGATACTTGAAATGGGTAAACCTGATTGTACTTATCAATGACAACAAATGTAAAATTAATTTTCCATTCTCTACTATCTTCTTTATCTCTAATCCACTTATAAAAAGCTAATTGGTAATAAATAGCAGCCTGCATCCAATATCTATAATACTCAACAGAATCAGCAAAATCTATTAATGGTTTACCTGTAGTCTTAACATCATTAATAAATAGAATTTTTGCATCATTATCTATAATTACATTATCAAGAATACCTTTAAAACCAAATGTTTTATCATCTGTATAAATTTTGTTTTCAATTTTAATAAGTTCTTCGTTATATATTTCTAAGTGACTATCTTCTTCTTTTTTGTCAAGCTGTAACAACTGTACTATAGACTCATTCTCTTTTACAGAATCAACGCACTCTTTACAATAATTGAGCGTTTTACTATCTAATAAGGTTTTACCTTGACTTGATTTCAGAAATTCAAAATAACTGATGTTATCAGGTATTAAGATTTTCTTGACTCTTGCTTCATCAGTCTTAAGCTTTTGATGCAAGTTTATTTTCTCCAAGAGATCTACTATTGCAGTCTCATATTTGTCCAAAGTTAGTGAATTATCTGAACCTTCCAAATGTATTTTGAAAATTTCATCTACAATTGTTCTATTACTAGTACCTGGCATCTTACCAGGGACTACAATAAACTCGTCATCAAAATCTTCAGGATTAAGAAGTAGGCAGTGAATGACCCTCCCCTGTACTAGGTGAGAGTCAACACTATCTTCTTTTTCCTTTAGAATGTAATGATTGTAGAACCAACTTGGTGAAAACAATAACTTATTTATTCCGCTATAGCTAAAATAAAATTTGTTACTGTAAAATTGTTGTAGTTCATCAGAACCAATCAAACTCTTCTTCATTCTTTTCTTCTGTTTTTTCTGCTATTAATACTTCTTCTGTAGCTTCTTCTTCTGTTTCTACTTCTTCCTCTTCAATTTCAGGATCTACAAGGGACCCTGTTTCTGCCGTGACAGCTTCAGAAACTGTAACTTCTTCTACAGTATCTTCAACAACCTCTTCTTCTTCAGCTTTAATCACTGTAGTTTCATTTACAAAAGCATCAGTTTTATGGACCCACTTGTAATTTAGCTGCGCTTGATATTCTGGATTAATACCATATGCACTAGGTTTTACATAGTTAGAATAACCATTGTTAGTAATAAAGTATGCTTTTTGATCTTCCATAATAAAGTTAAGAGCATGTTGATCTAGTTTACCAAAAGATAACAGAGTTTGAAAAACACCATCAATATGACTATTACTATAAGAACCTCTACCAAGATAGTTTTTTAATGACTTAAAGTTAACATGGTTTTTACTTCTAGAGTTCTCAATTTGAGCACCGTGATGAAAGAACAACATCTCAAGATAGAGAAGACTTTCTAAATAATTAGCATTGGCCATAATCTCCATAGCCATTACATGGTTATCACTGTCAGAACTCTTGAACATGTTTCTTAAGTTTTGATATGTATCTAAATCAATTAAGACAGCATCATCGCCATTAACAACTTCAAGCAATGCATTCTGCTCAATGATATTTTTGGTTTTTACTTCTTCATAAAGTTCTAGATTATCATCACTAATAGTCCATACATTATCATTATTCATATATGTATTTATACCAGCATTGTTGAATTGACTTTCTGTCATACCTAATTTTTCAAGAATCTTAGCTCCTAATGGACCATTGTTTTTATTAGTAGGTTGACAAAGTCTATTTGTATGCCAGTCAACTGCAATTTCAGTTAATTCATCTTTATCAAATCCTTCTAATACATCATCTATTTGATTTAAATAATAGCTATCAAAATCATCACTTAATTCTTTAAGTGCTTCTATAGTAGCAAAAAATAATTTTGCATTAACTTTGTGTATCCAGGTAGATTTAAAAAGCTTTTCTCCAGCTCTATCACTTCCAACAACAACCGTTGCATTATTTATGTCAGTTGTAGTTCTAATTTTATATTTTACAGATAAATCCTTAAGTTTTATTCTTGGGACTGTACATCCCTTCATAAAGTAAAGTTTATCTTTCATTTGTGGTGTCCACTTAGCTGTATTAAAGTTTAGACCATGTATTTTTTGATTATAGGATTTTATTGAAACTATATTTAATATATCGGTATCTTGTGTTACTACATCTCCTATATTTATATTTTTATACTCATCTCTTTCTATATCTGCTTCTAAAGCAATATAAGGTATTTTTGTTATACTCATTTTTTTAGTTTAAAAAAGCGGCTTTTACACCGCTTTATTTTTGAATTAATTTGTTAAAGGTTTTGCAAAACAGGAAACTGCTTTACCTGTAATTTACTTTACAGTCATCTTCACCACCTTTTGATTCAACATCAGTTTTGAGAATTTGGCTTTGTGACCATTAAGAATCTCTTTAACCATGTAATATCTCAAGTCATCAGTAAATGAATCACAGTCAGTTACCAATGAGATAATTCTATCAATCATCTTTTGAGGTACTGAACCTTTGTCAGCTGTAATTGATGCAAAGTTGATAATCCTAGTACTAATAATACTAGAGATATCTGCTCTGAAATCATCATCTTTACCAATACAAGCAGTCAAAGAACCTTTAACATAGTTCCAATCATCATTAGTAAGAATCTGTTCAGGACTGATAATCTTAT